>Ga0310342_100002920_pt1 | contig 11133 bp, 8 predicted proteins | sample S15DNA20500_MG_FD_206155 | JGI IMG/M metagenome (GOLD analysis project Ga0310342, IMG submission 206155) | Marine microbial communities from station ALOHA, North Pacific Subtropical Gyre - S1503-DNA-20-500_MG | ecosystem: Environmental > Aquatic > Marine > Oceanic | place: Pacific Ocean: North... | reverse complement strand
CTTTAAGTTCAGGTACGACGACCTTAAGTTTAGCCGACGGCTCAGACAGTGCTAATGGAAAACATCTGTACCTAAAACTAACAGGTACCTTAAGTGGAAATGCTTTATTAGAAATGCCAGCTACTACAACTGGAGGAAATGCAAACAGAGTATTTTTTGTAGAAGATGCAACCGACAGAACAACTACTCAGTATACAATACAGATTTTTACAACCGGTCAAAGTGGTGCTACTTATGTTAATTTACCTACAGGTGCTAAAGCTTTAATTTATTCAGTTGGAGCAACTCCAGCTAGTTATATGTCTTTATTACAACCTGGTGTTAAAGAAATTGATTCAGCTGTCAATACTACCTACACAGCCGTTTCAGGAGATGTACTTTTAATTAGGGCTGCAACAGCCTCAGTTACTGTTACTTTACCAGCAGCGCCATCTATGGGTGATGAAGTTACCATAATGGATTCTTCTATAACAGCGGTTGGATTTGGAACTAATAATTGTATAGTTAATCCTAATAGTTTACAACTTCAAAGAGCTAGCGGTAATTATACAATGGCTACCAACAATCAATGCGTTACATTTTATTACACAAACGCTACAATGGGTTGGCAAGTTAAGTCAAATAGTACATCATAGGAGTTAAGGATGCTTACGAAAATTAAGTTTGCTCCTGGCATTGACAAGCAAGACACTGCTGTTGGAGCTGATGGTCGTTGGGTCGATTCAGACAACGTTAGATTTAGATATGGATTACCAGAAAAGGTAGGAGGATGGCAATCCTTATTAACGGACACAATGGTAGGTGTCGCTCGAAAGCAGCACGCTTTCGTTGACCAAGATGGTAATAGATATATTGGAATTGGTACAGATAAGTTTTTACTTATTTATTTTGAAGGTCAACTTCACGATATTACTCCCATTAAAACAAAAATTACAACTGTTGGAATGTCTAATGCAGACGCCACCAAAGAAGTTTCTTTAACTTTTTCAGCTGCTCATAATCTAGAAGCAGGAGATATTATTTATTTAGATAACGTAACTGTTCCTAGTGGTGTTGGTTTAACCGATGCAGCTTTTGAAGGAAAATTATTTCAAGTAACAAGACTTACAACTGACTTGATTGCAGTTATCACGGGAACCGAAACAACTACAGGAGTCGGAAGTGGTGGTACTTGTGATGTTACTCCCTATGAAAGAGTGGGTCCATCAGCACAAAGTTATGGTTATGGTTTTGGTGTTACTCAATTTGGTGGAACCGTTCAGGGATCCGCTAGTTCAACTTTAAATGCAGGTATTGTAGCAGCGGACACTACCATTACTTTAGTTGATTCAACAAATTTTACTGCTCCATCTGGAACAATTTTTATTGGAGATGATTATAGTTCTACAGGTGAACTTGCAACATACGCAGGAAATACAGATGCAGCTCCTGGAGATTTAACCACGGTAGCTAGAAGCCAAGATGGAACGACAGCCCCTGGGAGCACAGCAGGTGGTACTCAAGTTCAACAAGCGACAGACTGGAGTGGATGGGGAGAAGCAGCAGATGCTGGAACTGTTACATTGGAACCAGGGCTATGGGCATTGAGTAATTTTGGAGATGTATTAGTTGCAACGATTGCTAATGGAAAAACATTTACTTGGGATTCCTCTATTGTAGCAAGACTAAGTACACCCGCTGCACAAAACACATCTGGTTATGAAACTACAAATAATCCAACCGCTACTAGATTTACTTTAATTTCACCGACGACACGTCACTTAATTCATTTAGGCACAGAAACAACCGTGGGAAGTCCCACGACTCAGGATGATATGTTTATAAGATTCTCTGCTGATGAAAGTATTAATGAATACACCGTTGAAGCAACTAACACAGCTGGAACTCAAAGATTACAAGATGGAACTAAAATTATGGGAGCGGTGGTTGCTAAAGAAAATATTCTAGTTTGGACTGACAATGCTTTATATGCAATGAAATTTGTCGGTGCTCCATTTACCTTTGGCTTTGAACAAGTAGGCACCAACTGTGGATTGATTGGACAGAACTCAGCAATTGAAATTGATGGTGTAGCTTACTGGATGTCTAATAATGGATTCTTTTCTTTTGATGGTACTGTTAACTCTTTACCGTGCGCGGTTGAAGATTATGTATTCGATGATTGTGATACAACTAAAGGTCAACAAGTCAACGCCGGCATTAATAATTTATTCACAGAAGTTATTTGGTGGTATCCAACACAAGGGGCAACTTATAACGATCGGTATGTAGTTTTTAATTATGGAGAAACTAATAAACAACCTTTACCGATGGGTAATTGGTATACAGGAACCAATACTAATTCCATTAGAACTACTTGGATTGATTCATTAGTATATCCAAAACCTTATGCAACCTCTTTTAATAGTACACAGTCGGGTAGTTATCCAGCCGTTGTTGGCGAATCGGGCTTAGGTAGAAGTGTTTTATTTGAACACGAAACGGGGACCGATCAAGTTAATCCAGATGGAACTACCACTACTTTAACATCCTTTATAGAATCATTTAGCTTTTCTTTACAACCCGATCAAAGTGAAGTATTTCTAGCTATGAGAAGATTCCTACCCAACTTCAGAGTCTTGAATGGCAACAATCAAGTAACCATTGGAGTTTCAGATTACCCTGCTGATGATATGGCGGATACAACACTCAGTCCTTTTACTATTACATCTACGACAGATAAAATAGATACACGAGCAAGAGGACGTTATGCAAATTTAAAAATAGAAAACACAGGTGTTAGCGAATCGTGGAGATTCGGAACTTTCCAAGTAGATATACAACCCGACGGGAGAAGGTAATGGCAAAGATAGTAGTAAGATTACCAGAACCTAAAAAAGAATATAGTGAGGACAACCAAAGACAAATTAACAGAGCGTTAACTACAATTATAGAACAGTTAAACTCTACATACTTAACACAACAAAAAGAAGATCAAGAACGATTTACTTGGTATGGATTAGGCTAATGGCAAATATATATAAGAATGCAAAATTAAGTTTAACAACTTCAGGAGCTACTACATTATATACAGTACCTTCTAATTCAAGAGCTATTGTTAAATCTGTTAATGTGGCAGAAGATGCGGCCGGTGCCGCTGTTGCTAAACTTACTTTAATAGATGCTGCTACAAATGTTTTTGTAATAGATAATAATATTAGTTTAAATGCGAATGACAAAGAACAAGTTATAACTGAGCCTTTAGTAATGGAAGAAAGTGAAATATTAAAAGTGGATGCAACAAGTGGGGCCGTGGATGTGGTTGCATCAATATTAGAAATAAATAGGGAGGATAGATAATGCCTTTTGTAGAACAAGAAGCATCAATTGATCACAAGATTATAAACGGTAAAAAAGTAATAGTATATAAGCCTAGAGTGGAAGTAACTATTAAGCATATAGGCACTGGCAGAGAATATATGTCAGATATGGAAGCGCAAGCTGATGTAGATAGTGCAGTTACGGATACTAAAAAGGAACATATATCAAGAAGTGTACATATTAAGGTTCAAAGTATACCTTTGGGTGCCGACACTAACACTGTATAGGACGTTGACGAATGGTTAAAAACCTAGTAAATTGTAAGATACGCGCATTTTTACAAGCCTCGCGCACTTGCCCAACATTAATATTATAAAGAGAAACTATGGGATTTTTATCAGATATAAATAGAAAACGTAAAAGAGCGCAGAAGAAGGTTCTAAATCCTTTTGTAAAGGCTGCTGGAAAAGTTAGTGATAAACTTATACCAAACGAATTAAGATGGATGGCGCCTTATGCAGCAGCTGCTGGAAATATTATGTTACCAGGTACAATGGGTCCTTGGATGAGGGCTCTGTCCGCTGCTGGTATGAATGTTGCAGGACAGATAGCCGCCGATGAAACACCTGTAGAAGATATTAGTGACATCAATGCATTATCAGTAGCACTAGCTGGTGGACTTGGAGCTTTGGGTTCTGGTGAAGTAGCAGACTCAATGAGAAGTGGTATTGAATCCACTGGTTCAGGTCCTTGGACTATGAGAGGAGTCTCTCCTGATAATACAGGATTTTTACAAGGTGCAGAGAATATAGGTAGAGAAGGTATAGCAAGTTTATCGGATTATGTAACTGGTGGTAGAGAAACTTTAGCTGCTTTTGGAAAAAGACCACAAGACTTAATGAGTTTAGGTGGAGCTAAAGATGCACTAACTGCATTAGGACCAGCTATTACTCACGGAACAGGTGATGTATTCCACGAAACAGCAATTGATTGGCAAGATGAAGCTGACAGATTAAGAAAAGAAGAAGAAGCAGAAATAGCAGAAACGACAACAGCAGACGAAACAAAAAGAGCAACTTTACAAATGACATTTATGAGACAAGGAGGTCACGATGAAGAAACAATTAAAGAAACATTAGAGATGAATAATTTAGGAGACTACTATGAACCACCAGTTGAAGAGGCAGCACAAGGTGGAATCATTGGACTTCGTAATGGTGGTATGTTAAACTTAGGCGGGAACGAAATGGATTACAGAGGCGGTGGATTTGTACCCATTGGTAAAAAAGAAAGAGCAGATGATGTTCCAGCTAGACTTTCTAAAAATGAATTCGTAATGACAGCGGATGCTGTCAAAGCAGCAGGTGGTGGAAGCGTTAATAAAGGAGCACAACGAATGTATAATGTAATGAATCAACTGGAGGCTAGAGCATAATGGCAATAGAGCAAACACAAACCTTACCCGCACCAGTATTAGAAGCAGCCTTAACGAATTATACTAAAAAACTACAACCGTTAATTGGACAACCCATCAAGACGTCAGCTTATGACCCTCAAGTCGCAGGCAGAACAGCTTTACAAACCGATGCATACACAGCAGCTGGAGGTCTAGGATCTTTAGTCGGGCCCCAGGCTTACGAACAATTTATGTCCCCTTACCAAAAAGAGGTAATGGATACAACACTAGCAGAATTTGATAGACAACAAACGATTGGTCAAACAGGTTTAAGAGATCAGGCTATTACAGCTGGAGCATATGGTGGTGGTAGAGAAGGTGTTATGCAAGCAGAATATATGAATAGAGGTGCACTGGATAGAGCAGGATTGCACGCACAATTATTAAACCAAGGATATGGTCAAGCTAATCAATTCGCCCAACAAGATATGATGACAAGACAAGGTCTTGGAACTTATATGGATCAAATGGGTCAAGGACAACAAGGTTTCGAACAAGCTAAACTAGATGCAGGTACACTTGCAGCAAGAGAAGCTGAGTACGAACCATACACAAGATTAGGTTTGATCGGTCAACAACTAGCACAAATTCAACCGGGAGCTTTCCCAACAACAACAATAGGTTACCAACAAGGCGCCGCACCGGCGAGTCCAATGGCTAGCTGGCTAGGCGGAGCTGCGGGAGCAGGCGGAGTCCTAGGTAAGTTAGGTATATTTGGAAATGCATAATGAGTAGAATTTTAAGACGACCAATGTTTAGAGGTGGACGTGTCGATGGACGCGGAACGGGGATAACTTCTGGTTTAGGATATGCGGGTGGTGGTAGAGTTGGGTTTAAGACAGGTGGAAGTTATTGGGATAGAATAAAAGAAGCTAATAGTTTCCTTTTTCACAACCCTGATGCTCCATTTACTGCCGATACTCGTAAAACTTTTTTAGGTATGGATATTCCAGGAACGGGAATGGCTGTAGATGAAAGCGGAGAGGCAATTGAAATTCCTCAAAGAAATTTTGCGGAAGATATGTCGTGGTTAGTAGGACCTGGTAAATTTTTAAAGATGGGGGGTTATTTTCCTACTGGAATAAATGCTATTAGACAAATGGGTAAGTATCCAAAATTTCCAAAAGGATATAGATCAGGGGAAAAGGACACGTTTGTAGATCCTAAATTATTAAGTAATGAATGGTATATGAGTAAGATCCGTCCTTATTTAAGTGGGGCTAAAGAAACTTTAGCAGGTGCAGGTTCAAAAATAAAAGAGTTTGGAACGACAGGAGCTATAGGAAGTGGTATAGGTGGTTGGATTGGTTATGAACTATATGATATGTGGAAAAATAAAGAATCTCTTAAAAAAATCAAGGAGGAAACCGGCGACCCAGAAATAGATCCACAAATAACAGCATTAAACGAGCAAATATCAGCTTTAGAACAATTATTATTAGACCAAGCTAAAGTTAAAAAAAGTAAGACACTAACGAAAGAAGAAAAACTAGCTAAGATTAAAGAGCACGAAGAAGTATTCAAAGAAGCTTATGGAAGTGGAATAGCAGATGATGCATCAACAATGGCATTAAGTCTCGCGGGTAAAATGTTAAAACCTGGCGCAACAGTTAAATCTGGCTTCGGCCAGTTCTTTGAAGATGAATCTAAACGTCCAAGCGAACGTAAGAAATATAAAGACGCTGCAACTACAGCTGCAATCAATGCATACTTAGCAGGTGAAAAAACTTTAGCTGAAACAGAATCTTTTATGAAGAGAACGGACTATTCCGTAGAGAAACAAGCTCAACTAAAAAAAGAAGCTGCTGATCCAACTAATTTAGATTGGACTGATAGAAGAACGTATTATATGAGTTCTATTAAAGGGACTGATAGAGACGCTAATAAAGTAATAAAATGGTCTTTGCAAGATGAACCGTCTGAAAAAGGTAAACAAGTTATTGAAACAAAAGAAACAGATTGGATAACAAATCCAGAAATAGCTGAAACAATGGATGATGGTTTATATATAGTCAGTCCTAAAAAAGGTCCTAAAAGAATTTTCGAAATCAACGAAGGCATAGTGATAGATAGATCGTCTGATTTTCCACTTTAAGAGAGGATTAAATGGTATCAACTCAAGACTGGTTAAAACAAGCTTCACCGGACAAATCAAATGATATTGGCGTAGCCCAGTCAATGCTGGCTGGATTAGGTTCTGGTATCTTTAAAATCTTTGAAGGAGCCGCAACATTAGGTGCAACCCTAATGGATCTCGGTGTCGATAAAGATAGAGCAGAAGCAGTCGAAGCGTATTTCGAAAAAATAAATCCTTTCGATGAAGCCGCTGAAGCAACAGCCGCTGGTAAAATCACAGAACTAATTATTAACATAGGGATTCCTGGTGGACTTGCATTTAAAGTTGGATCAGGTTTAACTAAAGCTGCCTTAAGAGCTAAAGAAGCAGGAACATATTTAAGTAGAACAGAGAAAGCTAGAAGATTTGGTAAAGGTGCATTGGCAGGTGGAGCAGCAGAAGGAGTTTTTGTAGGTGATGTAGAGGACGCCGGATCGTTTGGAGATTTATTAGGTGGTCCAACAGAATTAGATAGAGAGACAGGAAATCCCGAAGCAGAATTATTAAACAGATTAAAATTTGGTCTAGAAGGTGCAGCTTTTACAGGTGCGTTAGGAGGAGCCTTTGCCGGTGTTAAAAAATTAAGAAGTACTAAAGGAACCGGTAAAGCCATTACAGATAAATTTGATAAGTGGGTAGATAGATGGGTATCAAGACCTTTAAGATCTAGAGGACCCGAAACTCCTGAAGCTTTTGAATTAAGAATGAAGAGAGAAAGAGCTATGGGTGTGGATGCCAACGTGGCAGAGAACGCAATGATTACAATTGAGAATCTTACCAATAGATTAACAAAAAATTTTATCAGAACAATAGGAAGAAAAGCTCCAGCTAATGTTAAAGATGATTTATTAGAAGAAATGAATGAAATTTTAATGTCTAATGCACAAGGTAAAGGCTTAAAACCTGTCATTGATGATGCGGGTAAAGTGCAACTAGGAAGTTTAAATAAAACAAGAATGGATAACTTTAAAAATTTATTAAGAACTACATACAAAGCAACCGACGATGACATTGACAATTTAACACTTGCAATGAATGGAATGAGAGTGCAATGGGAAAGATTATTTTCTTCAATGGGTGGTAGACTAACTCCGGAGTCATTAAAAGAATTTCAAAGAATACTCCCCTTAAAAATTAATGAAGCACTGGATAGAGGCTACGAGATTTTTAAAAACAATGCCGGTGTTCCTAAGATTGGAAGAACAATTGTTATGGCAAACTATCGCCCCACTGATACTTTAATGGAGGAAACAGCCGAGAAATTAATTAAAGTCGCTGATGATAAAGGTATTTCTTTATCTCTCCAAGATGCTAGATTAATTACAGAAGAAATTGTAGAGACAGCCCAGCTTCCTAAAGGATTTAAACTTAATGATGAAGCAGCCTTGGTTAAAGCAAACTTTCCCGACTTTGTTTTAAAATCAGTGGCTGACACCGTGGCCGACTCTAAAGGAAGAAGTAACGCTTTAATCTCGGAAGTAACAGGAGTAGCCCGGCCTATTATAAATAAACTTTTAGGTAAAAGTAAAAACATAATGTCCACTATTGTAGAAGGAACCAATAATCTATCAGCACAAGTTAGAAGTAATGAGTATTGGGATAACCTACTTAAACAATCTGATGAAATGAAAGTAGCTTATGACGACTGGATAGCTAAGGGACGAATTGGAGCAGCTCCCAGACCTCCCATCTTTGTAAATAATCCAGGAGAAGCTCGAAAATATTTTGGTGGCGGCGGTAATGATTGGAAAATGATAGGAGAAAAGAGTTACGAAAAAGTAAAAAGGGCAGATGGCACAGAAGAAATAGTAGAAAAAGTAGCAGGCCTTGAAGAGTTTATGAAAGGACACACCGACTATAAAGCTATTTTAAAACCTTTAACAGCTGGAGAAGAAATTGCTATGAAGGGGCAAGAAATAATCAATCCTCTTCAAGGGAAGTGGGCCTTGAATGATACGGTCGAGGCAATTTATGGAGTAAAAGAAGGAGTTAAAAAACCTATGCACGTTCAGCTTTATAATAATTTAATTTTATACCCTAAAGCTACAGCGCAGATGGCTAAAACAATTCTCGCTCCGTTCACTCACGCAAGAAACTTTATTAGTGCGGCTGCATTTGCAGGCGCTAATGGTATACTGCCTTTTGGTAATACCAAAGATGTTAAAGCAGCGTGGAACGCTTTACAATTATCCGGTCCTGGAATGAGAAAGAACAACGAGTTTTATCAAGAACTATTAGATCTGGGGGTGGTTAATACTCAAGTTCAATTAGGAGATTTAAAAAGATTATTAAAAGACGTAGACTTTGGAGCAACATTAAATAATGTAACAGGTCTCAATGGTTTCTTAAAAAAATTATCTAAAGCTAAAAAGTTTGCACAAGATGCCTACACAGCTGAGGATGATTTCTGGAAAATATTTACTTACCTAGGTGAAAAATCTAAAATGTATAATGCATATAGAAATGCAGGTTTAAGAGAAGGACAAGAGTTTATAGATCCCAAAGGAATTACAAGAAGGTTTAGTGAAGATGCCCAATGGTTAAAAGAAGCGTCAGCAGATTTGGTTAAGAACAATGTACCTAACTATGCATACGTATCAGAATTTATTAAAGGTCTAAGAAAATTACCGCTTGGAAACTTTGTAGCTTTCCCTGCAGAAATAATGAGAACAGGAACTAACATAGTATCCACAGCATTAGATGAAATTTTTTATGCAACCACTATTAATGGTAAACAAGTTAATCCATTAAGAAGCAGAGGACTACAAAGATTAATGGGGATGGGTTTAACTACAGCCGCTTTACCACTAGCAACCGTAACAGCTATGCAAGCAATCTATGATGTAAGTAAAGATGAACTAGATGCAATGAGAAGATATGTACCTAGCTGGTCTAAAAATTCTACGTTGATTCCGTTCAAAGATGAAGATGGTAATATGTCTTACGTAGATTTCTCTCACTTAAATGCTTACGATACTTTAACAAGACCTATTCAAACAGTTTTAAATGCAGTGACTGAAGGTCGAACAGATAAAGATGGAATAATGGATGACTTCTTATTAGGTTTGATTGAGTCGACAAAAGAAATTGGTTCCCCTTTCTTTACAGAAGCAATCTGGACTGAAGCTTTACAAGATGTAGCTCCAGTACTTGGAAGAGATGGAATGAGTAAAGATGGTAGAAAAATTTGGAATGATAAAGATAGTCCAGGAGATAAAATGTCTAAAGCACTTGCGCACTTAGTCGAAGCACAGGCTCCATTTAACTGGAAGCAATTAGGTAGACTAGGACTTGCAATGTATCCGGTGGACAACGAAGGAAAATTTGACGAGAGAGGAAATGAATATGAATTAGGAAATGAATTAGCAGGGATCGCAGGACTAAGAAGAGTAGATGTAGACCCAGCTAAATCTATTAGATATAAAATTAATCAATTCCAAAAAGGTATTAGAGATTCAAGACAACTATTTACATCAGCTACTTTAAAAGGTGGACCTATAACACCCGAAGAAATTGTAGATGCCTACATCAATGCTAACCGAGCAACCTTCGAAGTGAACAGAGAAATGTTTAAAGATGTAGAAGCAGCTAGACTATTGGGTATGCGTGAAGATTCCATTGAAGAAAGTATGGATGCAAGGGGAGCGGGAGCTGCTTTTAATTTTATAGGAGAAGGAGAGTTCAGACCTTTCACTCCTTCAAGAAACATTATTAATTTATTTGAAGACCTAGGAAATAAATTAGGAATTCCTAATCCTTATGACGCAGCCGCAGATGCCATTGACAGAATTCAAAGTATTTTAGAATCTGTTCCATTAGGCGGAGAGTTTCCAGATATTCCTAACCCATTAAAAACTTCAATGATGCCTAACCTACCTACGTTCGGGCAGAACACAGCAGGCTTACCACCAATGCCAACTCCAGGGCTTGTAAACAATTCAAGATTTGGTAATATCGATCAAGTAAGTGGATTAACTTTAGCGGAGGAAGTTTATTTAAGTCCACTTGAACAAGCTCACCGAAAAAAACAAAGACAACAAACTAAACAAACAAAATTAAGCTAATGGCAATAGAACCTAAAACTACTCGAGAACATATCATATCCTTGTATGGATATGTCACCGGTTTAAAAAAAGATGTTAAGCATATGCATAAAGGCATCCACGAATTGGGCGGCAAGATAGACAAGATCTATTGGGTATTATTGGGCACGGTGGGGGCTGTGTCATTAGTTCTTCTAGAAAGAGTTCTAGATATAAAA
>Ga0310342_100002919_pt1 | contig 11134 bp, 8 predicted proteins | sample S15DNA20500_MG_FD_206155 | JGI IMG/M metagenome (GOLD analysis project Ga0310342, IMG submission 206155) | Marine microbial communities from station ALOHA, North Pacific Subtropical Gyre - S1503-DNA-20-500_MG | ecosystem: Environmental > Aquatic > Marine > Oceanic | place: Pacific Ocean: North... | reverse complement strand
ATGATGAAGAGGTCCCCGGTGACCCCTCCGACGAGCCCTGGTTCAATGACTCAGACCATGATGCAGAATGGGGCGACCCAGACCTTAGTTGTGAGACCGATAGCGATTGCAGCGGTAGTGATGAGGTGTGCCTGAGTGGGCTGTGCCAGATCGACCGCTGCTCGGCGGCTGGGTACGAATCGATCGCGCCCATGGGCGACTCGTACGTCTTCTTTGCCGATCGTGAAATCGCGGTGGTGGACGGAGAGGAGTATGACGACGACTTTTACGCAGACCTGTACAGCCCAGAAGGCAATTCTGCGCTGTACGACTGGTCCCTCTTGTCCGAAGAAGGCCGCATCGTAGGTATCGCTGGCGGTGATTTCCTGGGCGACGGCGCGGACACCTACGTGGGCATCATGGAGGCCGGTTCAGGTGGAATCGTACGCTTGCTGAGTAGCGAAGAGGACTATCGGTTGTCGGTTCCATTCGAGCCTGTGGCTGTGGATGCCGGTGATCTGGATGGCGATGGTCGCGCTGAGGTCGTGGTCATCGGTGAGCATGACGCTCAAATCTGCGATTTTGTGGACGATGACTGTGAGGATCTTGAGTCTGAGCTCAGTCTGCTCGATGTCGCTGTCGCGGATGTGGATGGTGACGGCTTCCTGGAGCCTGTGTTCCTGCAGCGTGATGGTGGGACCTGGTCGGTCTGGATTCACAACGCAGATGCGGACATGACGGGCCAGGCGGAGTCCTATACTTCCGAGCTGGATTTCGCAGACGTAGAGCGGATCGCTGCAGGAGATCTGGACGGCGACGGACAGGCAGAGATTGTGGTGCTGGATGACAAAGGCTTCTGGGGTACCCGGGATGACCACGTCATGGTGCTTTCATTCTCAGCGGACCCTGATGCGGACCAGATGGAGCTTATCCATGACGAGCGGGTCGACTACGGCCGCATCGTCGATATCGCTGTGGGTGACATGAACGCCGATGGCGTCGCGGAATTGGTCGCCCTGGACTCCGGCAAGAAGGTCATCAGCTACGCCTTTGCTGAGGACACGCTCGAGTTGCTGGAGGAGCGGGAGATTGCCGTCACGCAGGATCCGAAGTTCCTCGCCCTGGGTGATCACGACGGCGATTCGCCTCGTTCTGACCTGGTGGGCGGACCTGAGGTGGTCAGCGGAGCCACGGTACCGGTCGTTCTGCTGTACCTACCGCCGTTCAGCTATGAGCACAGCAGTGGCTTCTCCTACAGTGGTTATGGCATGGGGGAGACCTACAGCGAGAACTATTCAGACACGCTGTCTCTCTCCATCAACGCGGATGTGGGTGTTCGGGCAGAGTTCCTGAGCTTGTTCAAGGCATCCTTCACCCAGAAGGTGGCCTGGAAGACCAGTAGAACCCTCGGCACTGCCAGCAGCATCTCCACCGGTGGACGGTCGAGCCTGCGGTCAGACCCGGACACCTTCGGCAAGTACTATGGAGCTGTCGTGGTCTCCTGGGGCTGCTTCCATGCCTATACCTATGAGGTAGTGGACCCCAGCGGCCTGTATGACGGCGCAGATGGTGAGCAGATCATCCTCACAGTCCCGGTGGATGGTGGGACGGCGATGCTGTCGACCAATCGGTACAACGCCATGGCAGAGATCGTTGGAGATCTCCCCGAGATGCCGGTTCCATACAAGGTGGGGGATCCTACGACCTACCCGACCTCACCAGAGACGATCTACGGCGAGGCCATTGATGAAGACGCCTATGTCTTCCCCGACCTGGCTTGGTACGAAGTGTCTGATGTCGGCTACGTGGGTTGGTTCAATCAGATGGCCGAGACCACCACCGAGACGTCCACCATGGGCATGGATGTGGGTGTGAGCGCTAGCCTCACGGTCAATGGCATCACTGTGGGAGCGGGTGTCACCGGTGGCTCGGGCACCAGCTACACCCTGAGCCGGGGCGAGACAGCCTTGTTCTCAGGCGGTATCCCGCCCTTTGTCGATGATCCGACCACTGAGTCTGATGAATATGTAGACAACTTCTACCGGGTGGCTCCGGTGACCTACATGCAGAGCTACACGGACTCTGAGGGCAACGAGAGCAAGTTCTATGTCGCCACGTATGTCGTCGACCTCTAGAGAAAACGCTCGATCTGGCGCTTGAACTCGATTCGATCCACCAGGTCTGTCAGGTAGTCCATACGCTCCGAGTCCCAGACCAGTACCGGGGAGTCGTCGTAGCGCTCCACCCAATCTTCATACAGGTTGTTCAGGCGCCGGAGGTACGTGGTGGGGATGTCCTGCTCAGACTTGCGGCCCCGCTTCTTGATCCGCTGACGGATGGCGCGTACTGAGCACCGCAAGTAGATCAAGAGGTCGGGCGGCTGCAGCGCATCTCGCATGGTGCGGTAGAGCTCCATGTACATCTCGTAGTCGCGCTTGTGGATGTGCCGCCCTTTGTAGAGATTGGTACAGAAGATCTCTGCATCCTCGTAGATGGTCCTGTCTTGAACCACGGTATTTGCCCGGGTGTTCAGCGCCATATGAAGCTTGAACTTGTGGGTCAGGAAGTACAGCTGTGAGTGCAGCCCCCAGCGTCCCATGTCCTGGTAGAAGTCATCCAGGTAGGGGTTGTTCATGTACGGCTCATAGATGGGCTCGAACCCGTACTGGGATCCAAGGAACTCCACCATGGAGCTCTTGCCCACGCCCATGTTTCCCGCGACTGCGATGAACTTTTTCATTCTGTGTCGAAGAGCTGGAAGCCTTGGTTGCCGTAGGCATCTTCCAGGATGAGGCTGACCGCACCCTCGGGTGCTGTGACGAGGAATGTGGTGACGCCGTCAGCGGAGGTGCCGGTGACGGGCTCGGACATCTCGGAGAGGTCTTCCAGGGTCCAGGTGGCGGTCGCATCGTGGACGGGATTGGGCCCGATGGAGCTTCCGGCGAGATCGATGAGTCGATAGCCGCTCGGAGGCGCGTAGATGGAGGCCAGTATGGCGCCCTCGTCAACCTGCACCGAGATCTCGGCGGGGATCACCTCGAAGGACTCGGAGGCGATCGAGTAGCTTGTGGTGTCCCATGGCCACGTGTCGGATGTGCCCGTAGCGGTGCGGCCCTCGGCCTTGAGGCGGTAGGTGCCCAGCTCCACTCCAGCGCGGTCAAAGTAGTGCCCGACGGCCTGCCAGCTCGCCCACCAGTAGTGGTTCTGGGGGTCGTAGTAGGGGTACAGCGGATCGGGGGTGTGGGTGAGCAGGATGTCTGGCAGGGCATCTGTGATCGGTCGGCCCGCTGCCGTGGTGGCCGCCTCCCAGTCCTCCCCATCCCAGCGCTCCAGTGTCACTGTGGGCACGTCCACGCCGGGGTCACCGCCCATGAAGACAAATTGTGCGATGCCCTGTACGCGGGCGACGGTGGCATCGGGCTGGGCCTGAGGGGTGATGGGCTCGGAGTCCGGGGTCAAGGGGAGGGGAGTGTAGAGCTCGTCGGGAAATTCAGCAGTGGCCGTGCCCGCGGTGGCGGTGACGTCCGGTGCGTGTGTGGGCAGCGGATGGATGTCGTAGGCGGTGTCCGGGAAGTCGCCGCTGGCATCATGGGGCTCCAGGCGGTGGCTGAGCAGGTTGGCCCGGATCATCTCCAGGTTGCCTTCCATGATGTGCTCGCCTTGTAGCGGCCCCCAGATGTTGATGTTGGGCTCATAGCCGCCCATCAGCCAGTCCTCGGGAATGAGCAGGTAGCCTTCGTGGTCCTGCGCATAGCCGACCACCAAGGCATTCTGGAGGCCCAGCTCCGCCTCCGCTCGTCTGCCGAATTGCTCCACGAACATCTGGGTGGTCTCGCCGGGGAAGAATCCGATGGTGACGTCTTCCTCGCCAACCGTCCCATCAGCTTGGCGTATCGCCACAGGACCGAGCTTTGTGGCAGTGGTCATGGCCTGCTCGCTGGTGGGCAGGGGGAGCGGGATGTCGAAGCCCTCGAGATCGAAGATGCCGGAGATGACCCAGCTGATGAGCTCGACCTGCATACAGCCGTCGTAGGGGTAGACATCTACGCCGATGGTGCCCGTGCTGATCAGGGGGTCATCGTAGCCGCAGAAGGCACCACCGTACTCGGCCTTGAACTCATCGAGCGGGCTGAGAATCTGACCATCCGGACCGTAGACCTTGTTGTCCGGGGCCACGTCCTCGTCGTAGGGAGGGTAGTGCCAGTCCACCTCGCCATTCCGGGTGACGCGGACGGTTTCCAGGCCCTCCTGGATGCTGCGGGTCGTGGTCTCCAGGAAGAAGGGATCCGTGCTGGTGGGCGTGTCGGCCCACAGGCCATGGATGGCCTCCGCGGCATAGGCGCCGATGCTCTCCAGACGCGCGTAGCTATCGTCGGTGCCCCGAGGCGATGCGTCTCCCCCGGCGCCTTGCCAGTGGCTGATCACAATGGGCGCACTGAACTGCTCGGCGACAGCGAATTCCACGTGGCCCGAGGCGTCAGTGGAGATCATGGCATTGTCTCCACCCAGCACAGTGCTGTGCATTCCAAAGTTGAAGAAGACGCCCATCGGGGTACCGTCAGTGTGATCCACGCGCAGAAGCCAGAGCCGCGGGTCCTTCTTCTCGCCTGGGGTCTGATCGGGCCAGACCTTCAACTCGTCGTTTTCCGGTCGGCGATCGCTGTAGACGAGGTCATCTGGGTCCCAATCCTCGGTCATGCTGAAGCCGATGGCGGCGGGTGCAATGCCCTCCCAGGCTTGAAGTGCAATGTCCTCGAGGGAGGTCGCAAAGCGCTGGAAGATTTCCTCGTTGTAGCGATCCCCGCCCAGGTAGAAGTGGTAGCTCGCAGAGTAGTTTGCTGGTGCGTGGTGGGTGTGGCTGGTGGTCAGTACCACCCGCCCCGTGAGGTCCCGTCCTGTGGCTCTGGACAGGCGCCACTCCAGGTCACGGACCAAGCCATCAAAGGCGTAGATCACATCCGCCTTGAGCACGACGAGATCTTGATCTCCATTGCTCAGCCACAGCGCCTGGGCTCGACTTCGGGTCTGAATCCCGGCCGAGGTGGTGAAGGCGACGGTATATGCGCTGGTCCGCTTGTCTACACGTCCATCGCTGCCGAGAATGCTGCATCGAGAGCTGTAGCCGCCCAGAGGAGTGCCGACCGGGAAGTCGATGAGACCGTCTGCCACACCCGCCATCGGGGCGCCGGCATCCAATACCACCGGGGTGCGGGTGGGCTTGTCTTCATCGCAGGCCAGGAGTGCTGATGAAATCCACAGCGCCCAGACGGCACGAAGCGTTCGTCCCATCAGATGCGGTAGTCGGCGGCGTCCAGGCCGTAGAGCTTCATCTTGGTGTAGAGGGTCCGTCGGGTGATGCCGGCCGCCTTGGCGGTGCGGATCAGGTGCCCGCCGTTCTTGGTCAGGAGGCGGTGCAGGTAGGTTCGCTCTACCTGGGCACTGGCCCGCTCGACTGCTGCGCGCATGGGGAGTGTCTCGTCCACAGTCAGCAGCGGGGTGGTTCCGTACATGTCCATGGGGACCTGTTGGCCTGGCTGCATGTCCATGGGGAGCTGATCGATCCCGATAGTGCCGCCACTGCCCACAATGACCCAGCGCTCGCAGAGGCTGCGCAGCTGGCGGACATTTCCGGGCCAGCGGTAGGTGGTGATCGCCTCCATGGCCTCTGGCGTGATGGTCGGAGGCTGGAGTCCGTACTCTCCAGCCGCATCCTCGAGGAAGTGGCGGGTGAGCAATGGGATGTCCTCTGGACGCTCGCGCAATGGGGGCAGGTGCACAGGGAAGACATTGAGCCGGTAGAACAGGTCCTGACGGAACCTGCCCTTGGCGGTCATGTCCTCGAGGTTGGCGTTGGTGGCGGCAATGATGCGGGTGTCGACGTGCACAGTCTCCTGTCCGCCGACTCTCCGGAAGCACATCTCTTCCAGGACCCGAAGCAGGTTGACCTGTACATTCAGGGAGGTCTCCCCCAATTCGTCGAGGAACAGGGTTCCGCCGTCAGCCATCTCGAACACGCCGCGGCGTCGGCCGGATGCGCCGGTAAACGACCCCTTCTCGTGACCGAAGAGCTCACTCTCCAGCAGGGTCTCAGTGAAGGCACCGCAGTTGATGCTGATGAAGGGCTTCTCCCTGCGCCGGCTCCGCTCGTGAATGGCTCGGCTGACCAGCTCCTTTCCTGTCCCTGTGTCGCCCAGGATGAGGACGGTGGCGTCTGTAGCGGCCACAGCCCGTATCTGGTCGAACACCCGCAGCATCCGGGGACTCTGAGTGAGCATGTGCGAGAAGCCGTGGCGATCACGGACTTGCTCCCGCACTCGTGCCAGGTCTCGGGCCCCGCGGGCCTCTGCCAATGCGTGGTCCACGGAGACCACCAAGGACTCGGCGTGAAGGGGCCGGGTCAGGACATCGAGGGCACCGGCGCGGATGGCCTGGACACCCAGGGTCATGTTGGCCTCGGCGACCGTGGCGATCAGCGGCACGCCTGGGGCGCGGTCCTGCAGGACCTCGAGCAAGCGAATGCCGGAGAGGTCAGGCAGATCAAGGCTGGTAAGTATGAGATCTGGCGCGGTTTCGGGCAGCATCGCCAGGGCTTCCCGCGCGGAGGGGCATACAAAGACCTGCCGACCTTCCTGACGGAGGGTGGTCTTGGCTTGGCGGGCACTGAGCTCCCCATCGTCCAGGACCAACACGGTTTCCCCTGCGCGTGTCTGTGCGATCGGGGTTTCCACGCCGTCAGCCATGAACGGGCCCTTCCTTTGGGTGTGTTGCCACACCAATCAGTGCTGTAGGAGCGCAGGTGGATGGAGCGAATCGCTGCGTCTTGCTGCTCAGGGAAAAGAACACGCCAGACGCCCAAAGGCAAGCCCGGAAACGAGATTTCCCTTGGATGTTTTCGATACCGCCACATTTACCCCTGATTGGAGTCATTTATGGGATCGACAACACGGATCTAACCAGTTTACGGCGGCGTTACTCTTCGGTGCGGACGGTGGCCAGGCGGAGTAGTTCCGGCGCATCAGGCCAGAATTTTTGGGCGCGGGCAATCCGGTTCTCGGCGGCCTGTGTCATCCCGTTGCTCAGGAGCTGCTCGATGACCTGGATCTCGCTGTAGAGGTGGGCTGGGGGAGGGCCGTCGATAGCCGTCTGAAGGCGAATGATCTCATGTGTGGGTTTTCCATGGGCCTTGAGTCGTTCGAGGGCCTGTCGGGCCAGGTCGAGCATCCCCCGGCGAAGCGCTTCGTCGGCGATGCTGACCAGTCCTACCGGGTGCCTTTCGACCAGCGCCAGTGCCGCGGCCCTCAGGGCAGCCCTATCGCTGGCGCTTTCCGACCCGGCCTCGTGAATCAGCTTGCGGGCCTGGTGTGTGCGGTGATTCTGACGGATCCAGGGCACCAAGGCGATGAAGGCCAGCCCGGCGGCCGCAGGAAAAGCCCACGGGGGCAACGCGATGCCTGCCTGCTCGAAGAGCTGGCTGAGGGTCTCCGTGAGGCCGCTTAGCCCGCGCATGTTCGAATATGTGGAAAGTAGATGTGAGTCTACTTTCCGGTGATGTCAGGCCCGTTTGCCAGGGTGCCAGTACTCGGGCTGGCAAAGACTGCTGACGCAGCCATCCAGGCGATAGCCAGGACCAGGAATGCGGTCATAATCGTGGAAGTAGCGGGCTTTTCTTCGTGCTTAACGGTCAGGGAACGTGCCATCTAGAGGTCCTGCAGCGGGGAGTGTGAGCGGGGTGACCGTTGGGTTCTGGTCGGCGCTGATATGCGGTGCTTGGGATTAAAGCAAGTCCCGTGCCAAGGTTGTTACGGGGCCAACGTGCTTCATTCCACCGATAAGGTCTTTACATGTCAAGACTTTTTTTCAAGTGAATTCTAGAAATTAGCCACAATCAAGGGTGTAGCTGGATCTCTTTGTGTCCGATTTGTGGTGGAATCGGCGATCGTGATGAGGCTGCGGGTGCGCGCGCGGGTGCAATTGGGAGCGCTTCAAGCCACCTTCTGATTCACCTCAGTCCAGGCGGATCGACTTCTCGCTTTTCTTCGAGACCTCGTACTCCTTGGCCTCCCACTGAGAGACGAGTCCATCGACCCAGGCTGCGATTTCACGCGTGTTGGACACTGGTTCCGGCGTGGTGGTCACGCCCCAGCTGCCTTCGCTGGTGCATTTGCTGAGCTTGGGTTTCAGGGCTTCCATCGGACCGCGAACGTCAGCCAGCACAAACCATCGGCTGCCAGGCTCCTTGACGGTCGCGACATGGAGAACGGCCTTCTTTACGCCGTCACAGTTGGCGCGTTCGATGGCGACGGCGCCATAGGTGTACCAGCCTTCCTCGACACGATTCGGGTAGACCACCGGTAGAAGCTGAGCGGCGGCTTCGTTTGCGCCCGCATTGGCCAGACGATCGGCGACGAGGTGGGCCCGGTCGGCAGGGACACCCTGGGCCACGCTCACCAGCGCGGCCTCCAGTGCGGCCTGGTTCTCTGGGCTGGGGCGCATGCCGATCCCCGGCTGCACAGCGGACTCCATGTGGATCAACATGGTGTCGAAGGGGCCACCATCCGCGGCTTTGATCGTTCCCTTGGCCAGGTGAGAGAGGGCATTCACGCCGTGCTTCTCCACCGCTACCTTCAGCAGTACAGAGTAATTGTCATTGAATTTCTGCTTGGGAGGATTCTCCACCTGAGCGATCAGCCAGGTATCCAGCGAAGCGTCATCGCAGGCGATGAATGCGCCCTCCCACTGCTCAAACTGGATGTCGGGAATGCCGTAGAAGGCACCCTGAAGGAACTTCACGACCTGGGAATGTGATGTGCAGGCCTGGCCAATCCTTTCCGCCACCTGGTCCCGCATGTCGTAGTCCAGTGCCGAGTGGGTGAGCACGCTCCAGGCCGGCTGCCAGATGTTGTCATCGATTGCGGTGGTGAGCAGGCTCACCAGTGTGTCGAGGTCCTTTGCATTCCCGAGGATTGCGTCGAAGCCAGCCTCTGCCTCTGACGTACTGCACTGTGCCAGCCGATGGAACGCGGGCGCCAGGGCTGAGCCGCGAGCACTCTTGGCACGAGACAGGTAGGAGCTGCAGGAACCAGCCTCACTGAGGGGGGAAGCCAGTGTCAGTCCGAGCAGGGCGGTGAACATTACGGAGGCCTCCTCAGTGTGCCATTGCGGAGCATCTACTCAATTGAGCGGCGTGCGTCGACTGCTGACGCCTAATGAGACAAGCTCCGAGGTCGGTGCTGTATTCCCGGGAGACTCAGTGCTCTTCGAGGTATTCGGCGAGGGTCTCGTCGGTTTTCCGCATGGCCTTGATGGTCAGATTCAGGGCAGAAGCTTCAGGTACTGGGCTGTTCCCGAACTCTGTTGCGGCCCAGGTCGCCTGGAGCCGTATCGTGCCGCCCTTCCAGGGCATGGCAGCAGACAGGTAGAACTGTGTGTCCACGTGCAGCCAGTCCCAGCTGGCGATGGCCGGCTTTTGCAGCCACGTACGGTAGACGTTGGACATGCCGTGCTCGGTCTCGACCCAGCGATGCTGGACACCATTTTTTGATCGGACAATGAGGCCGGGGAGCAATCTGGACTCAGACATCGTCCGGTACTGGAGACGCTCACATTCCTGAGAGAGGTAGCAGTCCTTGTCTGGAGAAAAATCGAGCCGCCGGCTGTACAGGGTGTCCGGATAGACGTCTATGGCCGGCACATCGATGTTGGTTCGGACCATGTCCTCAAGCTGGTAGTCACTGCGGGTCGAGACTGCTGCTCCGAGCAGTCCTGAGACATCTCGCTTGCAATTGTCGAGCTCGTCGACCTGGGACTGGTTGAGGTTGTTGACCTCGTAGCCGTCCTCGGTTTCCTCCATGTGGTTCTTGAGCCAGATCCGGAGCTTGGCCAGGCCGGCCTCGAGGTGGGCCGTATCGTCATCCATCACGTGGCCGAACAGGTAGCTGCTCAACTGATCGAGGCGATCGGGCGCTTCGGGTGGTCTGCAGCCGGTGAGGTACAGGAGGGCACAAAAGAGGGCTGAACGTCGCATCGGCATACATTCCCCTATCGGACCGGACACCACTCGTCGCCTCAGGTCTGTCCCACCAGGGTGACTGGGCACTTCGCCATGCTGAAGGTCACCTCGCGGCGATAGCCCTTGGCTTCGCCACCCAGTTGGTAGGGCATGTCGTCCGCAGCCTGTACCTGCACGCGATCTGCGTAGAAGTCGAAAATGCCTTCTGGTGCATTGCCCTTCCATACAGCGGGCAGCTTCAGGGCCATCTGAATCGCAGACATGCGGATAATCCGAAGCTGGAATCGTCCCGCCCGCTTGGTGGCGTGGGGGAACATCTTCATTCCGTATCCGTAGTACGGCATGGTCGCGCAGCAGGCCGCACTCACGGGACCTTCATAGATCACCGCACCATGAGGAATGGGGGGGCCAACTTCTCGTCCCGTGGGCCCAATGCGGAATGCCGGGCGACCCTGGTTGGTGATTCTCATCAGTCGGGTCGGGTTTCGAAGGAAGTTTGGAACCGTCCGGAGGTAGCCTGCCATCAAGTAGCCGAAGATCCCCTTGGCCATGGGCTGCCACCACTTGTCCTGGGACTGAATCTTGATCAGGTTGTAGTCATTGAGCACGGCGGCATCCATGCCGAGTCCCGCGAAGGGGAACAGCGTGCCTTCTGCCTCCACCATCTGGACGGGGACTGAGCGGTGCACCTGGCCCGCCTCCCAGCGTCGCAGGTCGCGAATGGGCTTGCCGCTGCCCAGCCAGTGCGCCAGCGCGTTTCCGGTGCCGAGCCGGAGGACACCCACTGCGGGGAGTGGGGTCTCGGTGCCCGCAAGTGACCGCAAGGTGTTGATGGTCTCGATGATGGTTCCGTCTCCGCCGCCAGCGAACACGGTGCCGACTTCCTGATCCAGACAAGTCCGGTAGACGTCTCTTGCGTGGTCTCGGCTCTCTGTGAGAAAAAGGCGTTCCTCCGGCACTACCCGTGAAAGCGCACGGGCCAGCCGAGGGGTGACCCTGCCGGCGTTGGCGTTGAGCACTACTGCGTAGCGGTCAGTGGGCAACGTATAGGTTGGGACAGGAAGCATCGCGATCTCTAATTAGCAGGATTCATGCCAACCTATGAATGGTGGTTCATCGCCACACGTCTCTACATCGGGTGGGTGA
>Ga0310342_100002917_pt1 | contig 11139 bp, 13 predicted proteins | sample S15DNA20500_MG_FD_206155 | JGI IMG/M metagenome (GOLD analysis project Ga0310342, IMG submission 206155) | Marine microbial communities from station ALOHA, North Pacific Subtropical Gyre - S1503-DNA-20-500_MG | ecosystem: Environmental > Aquatic > Marine > Oceanic | place: Pacific Ocean: North... | reverse complement strand
CGACAAACGCTTCGATGACCGGCAGAAATGAGCAGGTCGCGAGCGCCGGCGCCTCATCGGTCTGGGTGTAGATGATCGTGGGGGTCGAGTCCATCTCTTTCTCCTCGGGGGCATCCGACCCCTCGACTAACCCACAAAAACCCGGGGCTGCAGTCGGGGATGTCGTCTGACCGGCCATGTGTGAGTTCACAAGGGGGTTTTTCTTGGAGGGCTCAGATTCCATGGTGCGCAGAGGGTATGACCCGGCTGGGCGCAGGTATCTGACCTGCCCAGACCAGCAGGGCCCCGGCGGGAGGGAGCGTTATGTAGCCCTTCCATTTCTCATTGAGGCACTGGCCATGCGTCCCATATTGATTGCGATGGTCCTGGCATTCTCCGGTACGGTCTTGGCCAAATCGCCCCAGAAGATGGCCCGATCCAAGGCCGAGGCTGTCACGGCTGCCGGAGTCCTTCTTGATGCCTACATCGTGGCACTCGCGGCGGGGGATGGCGCGGCGGTCCGGGAGTACCAGACTGAACAGACCCGAGTCCTCGGCACGGATCCATCCGAGCATTGGGACCGCGCTGAGCTGGATGTGGCGATAGCGTCCATGGAGTCCGCGGGTGCGAAGTGGGTGGGGAGCTCCAGCGACCGGATGGTATTTGTCGGCCCCTCGGCAGATGTGGTGTGGTTTGAGGAGCGGATCACCATGACGGATCCAGCGCTTGGTGAGCTCCGTCATACCGGCGTGCTGGTCAAGGAAGCGGGAGACTGGAAGCTGCTGCACAGCGTCTACAGCTTCCCGGTGCCCAACGAGCGCATTGGGGCTGTCATCGAGCTCACTGCGGATGCGATGGAGCTACGAGCGAAGAAGGCGGCGGCAAAGCTGCCGGCCCCGGAAGATGCACGCCCCCCGGCGGAGGGAGACCTCCCAGCCCCGGCCCCGGCGACGGAGGCAGACGCACAGTCGCAGTAGACCCAACGGGGCGGATCCCGCCCGCGCCTGGTTGGCTTACTTCTTGGGGGGGATCTGCTTCTTGCAGCGGGCAAAGGCCGCAATGTTGGTGTAGGCGATGGTCAGGTCGGCGAAGGCCTCGATCTTCTCGAAGTACACGGCGCGGTCGGCAAAGGCCCGGATGTCTTCGAAGAACCAAAGCGGGTCCTTGTCGGCAAAGGCCCGGATCTTCTCTCGGTAGACCACGCAGTCGGCAAAGGCCTCGATGTCTGTGACGTACACCGAGAAGTCGGCAAAGGCCTTGATGGGCTCTCGGTAGATGGACAGTGCGTTCGCCGGCCCGGCGGCCAGGAAGAGGAGTGCACCAGCGGCGGCGATTCGCGTCATTCTGTCCTCAGATGGGCGGTCAGTCCTGGGCCTGAATCATCATGTACTGCAGCGTCGCTTGCACGTCTTCATTGGAATCGGCGCTTAGACGGAAGGTAAAGACCGCGACCTGCCCCTCCCCGTACTCGAAGGAGACCAGGAGCGGCGTGTCGGTCCGAGACAACTCGCCGTCATCTGTACTGACCTGGGCGGTGCCCGCCATGTGGATGGTGCCGTTGACGCTCTCGATGATGGGCCACTCCGGGATGGGGTAGCTGATGTCGATGTCAGACTTTCCAATCCAGGCTTCGAGATCCGGGTCGAGGACTGTGGCGTCGGTGTCACAGACCAGGCCGACCTGGGCGGCATCTGGCGTGCCGTCATCGTTCATGAACTCGATGGCATCCGGGAAGCTGATCTCCACCGCATCATAGGCCCACTCGATGCCATAGATGGTGCCGCCATCTTGCACGTAGTCGCGCAGATTCTCGATGATCTGTTCGGTGTCGTAGACCGTGGGGGTCTCGGGCTCTCCAGTGTCCTCGCTGCCGGTGTCCGTGCTGCCGGTGTCCTCGCTGCCGGTGTCCGCGCTGCCGGTGTCTTCGCTGCCGGTGTCCGTGCTGCCGGTGTCCTCGCTGCCGGTGTCCGCACTGCCGGTGTCCGCGCTGCCGGTGTCAGGTGGCGATCCCGTGTCTGATTCTCCGTCCTTCGATGCGGTCTCTCCGCCGTACAGGATTCCTGACTCGAGGTGACCTGCATCCAGCACGATGAGATTGTAGGTTCCCATGGCCTCCCGATCGAGGAGGAAGGCAGCGAGTGTGGCAGCATCCTGACCGTCGATGGTGTCGAAAGCGGTAATCCCGATGGCATGGAGAGCAGGGCTGAAGTCTCTCGAACCGGAAACGACCGCGAGATGGATCCCCGCTGGATTCAGGCACGTGGGCTCTGCGAAGACATACACTTCTTCCGCGGAGACGATCTCTACGGTCTCGGTCCAGAGGACGGAGTCCCCGTACTGGGCGTAGATGACCAGGGGTTGCTTTGTGGCGAGCCCATCGAGCTCGAAGCGCCCGTTTTCATCCGTGTAGGCAATCTTGGTGTCGACCAGCGTACCTCTCTCATCTGCGATGTGGGTGTAGACCATGGCACCAGAGAGCCAGGTGGTTCCAGAGGTATGGCAGATGCGGCCCTGGACTCTTCCACTGTGGGAGGGAATCGATGGCTCGCCGGTGTCGACATCGTCGGATGAAGGACCGTTGCGCTCCTTGTCGGTGCACCCCGAGAGCGTCAGGATGCCACACAGGGCCATCACCACATGGAGTCTTGAGGGTACGCCTCGGATCATGAGCGCACGGTAGCACGGAGATCTACTGATGTGCAGGGAGAGCAGGACCTAAGACAAGGTGGAGATCTGTTCGCTCAGGTCGCTCAAGCCCGCCTTGTCGAGGACGACTTCGACGCGGTGCACCACCCTTCCGCTGGAGTCCACCAGCCACACTTGTGGGATGGTCTGGCACTGCATGTCCAGCGCCTGAAACAGCGCCTCGGGCTCCGCATCCACAATCAGGCTTCGCCAGGCCAGTCCGTGCTCCTGGGAGACCTCCTCGACCTTCTGGATCAGGGCAGTGCCGGTGTCTGTGCCTTGGAAGCGGTCCCAGTTGATCCCGATGAATTCCACCGACTCTCCGAATTGTTCGTGGAGCGCTAGGAGCAGCGGTAGTTCCTCTACACACCCATCACACCAGGTGGCCCAGTGATTCACCAGCAGGGGCCTGCCAGACTGCTTGATGGTGGCTTCGATCGCAGAGATGTCGGCCAACTCACAGCCCAAAAGTGAGGTCTCCGGTGGCCAGCTTGTCACCGCTCCGCCGACACTCAGGTAGTCGTGGTACCCGCCAGAAAGCGACCAGCTATCGGCCCAACCCTGGTCTCGAAGCCATGCTGTGACGCTGAAGCTTCGTCCTCCTGCGGCGCAGTAGACCACCATTCGAGTATCCAGATTGGGGAGATCATCGATCCGGCTGGGGATGTCGTTCATCCGAATGACGAGTGCATTGCGGGCCACACCATGCTGCAGCTCATGGGGCTCCCGGATGTCGAGCAGGACCAGCTTCTGACCATCGGACATCCATGCGCCAAGCTGCTCCCCGTCGACCTCGATGTCGAGCTGTTCCTCTGGCTCGGCAGTGCTGGGCTCTGCCGTGGAGGCGGGGGTGGGGTGCGGGCGTGGTGCGGGAGCCGTTTGGTCGCGTCTCAGGGCTCTACCTGCAGCTTTCTTGAGAAGTCGACGGATCATTGCGGCTTCCAGGGAAGGGTCTGCCTCTGCCCTATCCCAACATGTCGCCTGCGCTCCTGGGATAGTCTGCAAGGGCCGGCGAAGACTGGAGGCACCATGGGGTTGAAGTGGGGCGATGCACGAGTGCTGGGAGAGACACTGTATGACCTGGATGATCAGGTGCATCCGCTCTCGATCCGGTTCACAGATCTCCATCAGCGCATCGTCAGTCTGGATGATTTCGATGACGACCCGGAGGCCTCTACCGAGGGGCACCTGGAGTCGATCCAGATGGTCTGGTACGAGGAGTGGCAGGAGGATCATGATCCTGAGGAAGACCCCTACGCCAGGACCTAGCCGCCCTACCTCCAGATAGAAATGGGGTTCATGTCGGCAAGGCAGGAGGGCTCAGGATAGGGGTGGGCCCCACGAGGTGAACCATGACGATTTCCGACCCAGTCCACCAGCGCATCGAGCAGTTGATCTCCAGCGAGAAGGTGGTGCTCTTCATGAAGGGCACGGCCCAGATGCCGCAGTGTGGTTTCTCCGCTCGTACTGTTCAGGCCCTGGACACGATCGGAGTCGCGTTCACCACGGTGGATGTCCTCAGCGATCCGGAGATTCGTCAGGGGATCAAGGACTTCTCCGAGTGGCCGACGATTCCACAGCTGTATGTCGACAAGGAGTTCATCGGTGGCTGCGATATCGTCACGCAGATGATGGGCTCAGGAGAGCTTCACACGCTGCTGGGCGTGACCTATGAGCCGCCGGCGCCACCAGAGATGGTGATCACGGATGCCTTCGCTGCGGCCATACAGGCGGCACAAGCAGATGGTGCACAGGGCCAGCTCCGTCTCCAGGTATCGCCCAACTGGGAGTATGGGATTGGCTTCTCGGCTTTGGAAGCGGGTGATCTGGAGGTGGAGGCCAATGGTCTGAAGATCCTGGTGGACGCAGCCAGCGCAAAGCGGGCCGATGGAATCCGCCTCGACTTTCAGGAGGGTACGGCCGGTGGCGTGATCGTCGACAATCCCAACGAGCCGCCAGCGGTTCGCCGACTGCCGGTACAGGGCCTGCAGCAGATGATGGCGGCCGGTCGTCCCATTCATCTGTTTGATGTGCGCACACCAGAGGAGTGGTCGACAGCCCGGATTGAGGGAGCCACTCTCGTGGATGAGGCCGGCTACGCACAACTCATGGCGCTGCCCAAGGACGCCATGATCGTCATGTACTGCCACCACGGGATTCGCAGCATGCAGGCGGCGGGTCAGCTGCTGGAAGCGGGCTTCCGGAACGTGTTCAACCTGGAGGGTGGGATTGATGCCTGGTCCGACCAGGTAGACGCGAGCGTCCCGCGGTACTGAGCCCTTAGAGAACGCCCTGGGGCCGGGTGGCGTACATCACGTCCATCAGGGCCTCGAACAGCTGGTCATCGTTGCTGATCTGCTCTTTGTTCTCCAGCATCGTCCAGATCTCATCCAGGGTGAACTGGTTGGCGATGGTCTGCAGGCTGCTGTCTTCATCCAGCATCTCCTGGACGGTTTCTTTCGTGACCTCAAAGGCCATGGGTTCTCCTGTATGGGCTTAGTGGGTGGGGTCTGCTGGCAGCAGTAGTTTTCGACAGGTGGTCATGGTGGTGGGCTCAGGCCCCCAGAGTGGTACCTGGAGTGGGCCTGCGGCGGCACGGAGCAGGGCATCGCTGCACAGCTGGATGACCGCACCGCGCACCGGAACACCCGGGGGTCTTTTTCCTGCTCCTGTGGTCTCGATCCACTCCACAATCTGATCGAGCAGGGGCACAAGCTGATCGCTGAGGATCTGCTGAACCGGTCCCTGGCCGTCAATGATCTCGCGCAGCGCGATGGAGGCGAAGTGGGGTCGTTGCTCGATGAAGGTCAGGTAGGCCTCCATGAGGTGGAGGACACGCTGCTCATAGGGGCCGGTCTGGGCAAGGACCTCCCACAGGGATTCCTGAAGCGCGTCGAACATCCGGTGGATCACAGCGCTGTACAGCATCGCCTTGGTGTCGAAGTGGTACAGCAGCGACGGACTCCGAATCCCGACCGCATCCGCGATGGTGTCCAGCGGGGTACCGCTGTAGCCAGCTCTCGCGAACGCCATCTCGGCGGCATCGAGAATGCGGACATCTGTGGGGGGGAGGCTCGGGTCTTTCCGGGGCCTGGCCATGGAGTTTCACCTCTGTAGTCTCGGTGGCTACATTATCTACTGATGCGTAGGTTATAAGGCCCACCGCAGACTTTCCAGGCTGTAGCGCCATTACGCGTATCCCGGGACTCGACATGACAGTACCGTCACTACGGTTGGTTCTCCCGCTTTTGCTTTGGGCGTGTGCGCCCGCTCAGGTGAAGACAAGTGAGCCCGATCATTCTGGGGGAGGTTCGCTCGGAGATGATGCTGCACCACCAATCTCCGACGAGGGAGACTCCGGCGATACCGAGGGACAAGCGGGAGACTCTGGCGAGGAACAGGCTGGGGGCGACGATACGGCGGAGCACGTGCCGGTATCCATCGACTACAGCCAGCTGGGTCCCTACAGTACCTCCAGCTCGAGCGCGACCCTGTCTGCAAGCTGTAGTGCCGACGTCGAGATCAGTGCGCCCACCACAGCAGGGGAGTGGCCCCGAGTGATCCTGGCGCATGGGTTCATGCGCGGGCCAGATCAGATGAGCGGCTGGGCAGACCATCTGGCGAGCTGGGGCCTGGAGGTGGTGGTGCCTTCGCTGTGCCATGCCACGGCCCTGGATTCCGATCATGCGCTCAATGGCAGCGACATGATCACCTTCAATGCTGCACTGGGCGGTGGGAATGTCATCTATGCCGGCCACTCTGCTGGAGCCCTGGCGGCGCTCATTGCATCCGCATCGGACTCGAATGCCGTGGGCCTGATTGCCCTGGATCTCACAGATTCAGACAGTCTCGGCCTGGATCATGTCAGTCGGGTGGAGACCCGTGCCTACGCAATGGTTGGAGAGCCAAGCTCGTGCAACGGCGACGGAAATGGCGTGAGCACAGTCTCTGCGATGGATGGCGCGAGCCAGGTTCGGATCACAGATGCCGATCACTGTGATTTCGAGAACGAGACCGACTGGATGTGCACGTCCTTCTGTACTGGAACCGCGGAGCGCTTTACCGATGAAGAGATTCACAGCACCTTGCTCGGCACGATGACCGCCGCTGCGATGAGCCTCTCCGGAGTAGACCCGGACGCGGAATTCATGTGGTGGAGCTTGGGGGGAGATTACTACGATGCGCTTGACTCAAGCGGCGCGCTCTCCAGGCTGTAGCCGAGGATGAGGTCCGGTCGGGGACAACTTCGGGATAGAGGTCTGTAGATTCCGCTGCGCGCGGTAGATTCGACCTATGCACGTACCCAGCCCGCTGCTTCCTCTGTTTGATGACGGAATCATTCAGGAGGTGATCCGACCGCTGATGAGCGGTAAGGAAGCGTCTGTCTATATGGTGCGCGCCCAGGATCGTGTCTGTGTGGCCAAGGTGTACAAGGAAGCCAACAACCGCAGCTTCCGGCAGCGGTCCGCCTATTCGGAGGGCAGGACCGTCCGAAACACCCGGCAGCGGCGGGCCATGGCCAAGGGAAGCAAGTACGGCAAGGCCCTGATTGAAGCCGAGTGGCAGAACGCTGAGGTCAGCGCGCTGTATCGCCTGCACGATGCAGGTGTTCGGGTCCCGACCCCATTCCACTTTGGCGACAGTGTCCTCATCATGGAGCTGATTACCGGCGCGGATGGCAACCCTGCTCCTCGTCTCTGGGATGTTCAGCTGGACAAGACTGAGGCGCTTGAGGTTCATGCCTTCCTCATCCGTCAGGTCGTTCGCATGTTGTGTGTGGGGCTGGTTCACGGCGATCTGTCTGAGTACAACATCCTGATGTCGGAGGATGGTCCGGTCATCATCGACCTGCCGCAAGCGACAGATGCGGCCCACAACAGGAACAGCGAGCGGATCTTCCTGCGAGACGTCAAGAATCTCGCAGCGTTCCTGAGTCGGTTTGCTCCACAGCTCCAGAGTACACGGTACGGGCTGGAGATCTGGGACCTCTACCGCAAGGGACAGCTCCACCCGGATTCCCCCCTGACGGGCCGGTTCAAGCGCAAGAGCAATCGGGCGGACACCGCAGGCATCATCGCTGAGATTCAAGCATCTGCTGCGGAGGCGAGCACCCGGCCGATGAGCGCCTATCAGCAGAAGCGACAGCGGAAGATCACAGAGGCCCTGGAAGCGGCGGAGCGGGCCGCGGAGCAGGAGGCGCGCCGAGCTGCGCAGAAGAACAGCCAGGCCGATCCCAGGAACACCTCTCAATCCGAGGACGGCCCCCCCACCAAGCGTCGCCGTCGCCGTCGCCGTCGCCGTCGTGGGCCGCCACGCCGGCAGGACTAGTCGCGGGTCCCGGTGGCCTATTTCCTTTGCGTTTGATCAGAAACCAGATACCATGCGCTCGATGCACAACCATCTGACCAACACCTGCGCTTGTTGTTGTTGGACCTCCGTCCGTCTACCGGTTGTGCCGTAGAACTACCTCTCTAAACGAGGCTTCATCGACCGCCCGGTTCTCCGGGCGGTTTTTTTTGTGCTTGTCGCACGAGGAATAAGACCATGAGTATCCTTCACATTCTCTACGAAAACGACGCCTGGCTGCCGCCGCTTGAGGCCGCACTGCAGGAACGTCGAGTCCCCTACCAACTCCACTTTGTGGACGGCGGCAGCTTTGATCTGGCCGGCACCCCTCCGGAGGGCATCTGGCTCAATCGAATGAGTCCGTCTTCTCACACCCGTGGTCACCAGGGTGGCGTGCAGTACGTCGCTGAGTTGCTGGGCTGGCTCGAGTCGCATGGGCGAAGAGTCATCAATGGAAGCAAGGCATTCTCCCTGGAGCTCTCCAAGGTCAAGCAGGACATCGCGCTTGGGGCCTTTGACATTCTCTCGCCGCGGACGGTGGCGGTGGTCGGTCGGGACAGACTCAAGGCGGCGGCTCGCAACATGAACCTGCCGTTCATCACCAAGCACAACCAGGGCGGAAAGGGCCTGGGTGTGAAGCTCTTTCGGGACCTGGAGAGCTTTGATGCCTATGTCGACGGACCGGACTTCATCGAGGATCCCGGTGGAATCACCTTGCTGCAGCAGTACATTGAGCCTGCGGAGCCTCACATCACCCGGGTGGAGTTGGTTCAGGACCAGTTTGTCATGGCCATTCACTCCAGCACCGAGAGTGGGTTTGAGCTCTGCCCGGCGGTGGAGTGTGCTGAGGACGATGCGTTCTGCCCCGTGGGGGACAGCGGCAAGTTTCGGCAGGCCACAGACCTGGACCCGGACGATCCACTGATCCACCGCTACATCGAGCTGATGGCCGGCATGCGGATCGACGTGGCTGGCATCGAGTTTGTCACGGGCAAGGATGGACGTCGCTACACCTACGATATCAACGGCACCACCAACTACAACGCCGATGTGGAGGCCGAGGCGGAGGTGAGCGGGATGGGCTTTATCGCTGACCTTGCCTATCGGTTGCTGGCCCTGGACCAGAGACTGAAGGCCGCCAAGTAGGACTCAGCCTGAAGCCGGTCGGAGGATCTCTTCCAGCCTGGCCAAGCCAGCCGTAAGGCAAGCTGGGCCGGGCTGGAGGATGATGGATGCATCGATCTCATGCAGCTGGTTGTCCCGGATGGCAGAGACCTCCTGGAAGCCCGGTCGTGCGCGAACCGCGGCGGGGTCCAGCGGCTTTCCGCACCAGGATGCCAGCATCACCTCGGGGTCCCGGGCGATGACCTCGGAGAAATCGACAGCGCGTTCCTTGGCCCCTAGACCATGGGCACGATCTGCAAAGATGTCCTCCCCGCCGCACAGCTCGATCAGCTCACTGACCCACTGGATTCCGGAGATGGCTGGCTCATCCCACTCCTCGAAGTAGACCCTGGGTCTGTGGGTCTGCTGGCGGGTACGCTCCGCTGCAGCCTCCAGGTTTGAGCGGTAGCCAGCCACCAGGCTGGCGGCCTTGTCGGCTTGGCCGACCAGTGAGCCGAGGGTCTGAACCACCTCAAGAATCTCCGTGAGGCTTCGCTGGTTGAAGATGAGCACCTGCTGATGGGCACGGATCAACTTGGCCGCGAGGTCCGCCTGAATGTCACTGAAGCCAATGATGAGGTCGGGCTTCAGCGCGCAGATCTTCTTGACGCTTCCGTCGATGAAGGCGGACACAATGGGGTGGGCTTCTCGGGCACCCTCGGGCCGAACTGTGTAGGCACTGATGCCCACAATCCGCTCCTGCTCTCCCAGTGCGTAGAGGATCTCTGTGGGCTCTTCGGTCAAGCAGACGATGCGTTGGGGTCCTGTGCGGGCCATCGGGCTCCTCGTGGAGGGCCAGCCTAACTTGGGTCCGCAAGCAAGCAGGAATCCGCGGGTGCTGACGCTGGCTGGTGAGGATCGACATGTCGGATACGGCTGGACGCGGACCGGGAGAGACTCCAGGCCCATCACGGCCTCTAGGGTGCGTTGATGCGCCAGTCGTATGCCGTGAACTGGACAGTGTAGTTGCCCTGAGAAATCCACCGTCCATCGGCCTCAGGCAGGTGCTTGGCGATGAACTTCAACGGACCCTGCAGTCGGCCATCCACTCCAGGAATTTCAGCGGAACCATCGTCTGCAAAGTCGGCCGCATACCAGTCGAAGATGCTGGAGATTCGTAGAGTTTTCTTCTCTCGGTCGAGGGCGGCACCAGCCGTCGAGAGCCAAGCTGAGGCGCTGGTGTGCAGCTGCGTATCGAGGGTGGGGGCGGCGTAGGCCTGTGCGCTCAGAGGCGGGCAGCCCAGGCTCGCGCAGTTCAGTGCAAAGTGAATTCGGGGGCCGAACCGCTTGGTGAGCTTGTCCTTCTCCATCTGGTCGAGCGTCAATTGCTGGCCGGCCACAGTGAAGCGGCGCTGGGTCCAGACTGCACCACCGTCGAGGTCCTTGATGCTGCGGATCGGCCAGCTGCTGGCCACAAGCTCCACGGTGATGGCGTTGTAGGCGTTGATCCAGAACGCCATCTCCTCGCGGGGTACGGAGGGCACGGAGGCTGTGGCCAGAGCGGCGATGTGGCTGTCGAGTGCGCCGTCCCGTTGAATCCCTGCGTAGTCCACCCGTGCGTTGGGGCGTCGGTAGGTGTCCAGCACAGCTTGCCACCCACTGTGGTCCTGGGCGATGGCGGTGGACATCAGCGCGAACAAGAGGGCGATCACCTGTGCCTCCATGCCACGACGCAGGCTGGCCTGCGCTGCTTGGACACCGACCCTGCTCCTCCGCGATTCATATCGTCATCCTACCGTGAGCTGGGGTGCGCCGGCCCGGAACTGCATGGGAGCGCATGCGCACATGGTGGTTTCGTAGGGGGCAATCCTAAAGGTCCTCGACAGGCCCGTTCCACCGCGTGATGAGTGGAATCAGGGGGCGCCATGTGCGAACTACAGGACTTTGACGTCGGGAAATCTCGGCACATGAGCAAGCCCGAGGCCTTCCTCCGGATTGGACTGGGGGTGGCCTTCATGGTGCTCA
>Ga0310342_100002913_pt1 | contig 11149 bp, 15 predicted proteins | sample S15DNA20500_MG_FD_206155 | JGI IMG/M metagenome (GOLD analysis project Ga0310342, IMG submission 206155) | Marine microbial communities from station ALOHA, North Pacific Subtropical Gyre - S1503-DNA-20-500_MG | ecosystem: Environmental > Aquatic > Marine > Oceanic | place: Pacific Ocean: North... | reverse complement strand
GTCTCCCCAATCAACAGGGGACTCCCCGCGCGACTCGAGGACCGAGTTGATGGATCTGACCTTACGGTCTAAATCGCTTTGTTCTTGCGCCAAGCTGAACTGCTTGTCTGAGGCAACGAAATTTTCGAAGCAGACGAAAACTCCGCCCTCGAAGTCCTTAGCAAGCTGCAACGTCAACGCATCCTCAATCATCTGAGCGATAGGCAGCACAGTGTGCTGGTCGAACACATATTGATTAGTTTCCGCGCTTGACCTATCCCCGCTGACTACTTGCCCCAGAATTGACCGCGGGACGCCAAACGCCATGAGCAAATCATCCCGCCAGTGTTCCAGCAGGGGGGTCACATCTGCCCCGGATTGCATCGCAAGCTCTACTAGCTTGTAGTTACTGGGAACAATCCCCGGGGCGCCCTGCGCCCGGCCGTTCCTAGAGTTGTAAAGCTGCGACCACAACTCTCGGAATCGGGCTGCCTGTGCCGCGTCGAACGTCTGAGCCCCTTCCTGTGGCTCTAGCGCTGACTTCGGGGTGGCATCGTGTTCATAGTGTCTCCGCAAATGCTGACTCGCAAACTTCCTTGCGTCCGCGGTAATACCATTCGGGCCAAAGTACCCTTCAGAAGCCCACGGTTGTTCCGGGTCTGGGAAAAAGAACCTGATAACCACGTCCGTCGGTAACTCGAATCGCTTACCGTCGCCATCGGTTGCCATGTACCCTTCGACAATTCCCTGCCTAACAGCCGGCTCGATTTGAGCCGGGGGCACCGGGTGTAGTTCCGTCGGAACGTTCAGTCCGTTGTCAACCTTTAACCAGTACGCTTCGCCGACTGTGACGATCCATTGGCCCGTCAGCCTTAGCAGTTGCCGCCGTGATAGATTCGGGTGGGGCTGGTCAAGCAAAGCCTTCAAGGGGTGATCATCAATTATCTCTTCGACGTAAGAGCCAGCAGATACGAGCCTGCGGGATTTGACTTGAGGCTCGATAGATGATAGGCGGTTAGCTATTGCCCTTGTCGCGGTGTCTACTATCCCCAGGTTTTCCGCGAGCAATGTTTCGTGGGATGGCTGATTCCCTAACGCTTGGCCGAATGCCGCTTGGATAGAGGGGTTCCACCCGATAGGGAGCGTTGCAGTCCTGTTGCCGCCGATCCACGCTGCAACTCGGTCGCGAAATGTTCCCATCAAGCGTATGCCTCCATGGCTGCGAGCGCTTCGGTGGGTCCGATTCCGCCGCTAGTCAAATCGTCGAGCGCCCCCGACGATGCGTCAACCTGGTCGTCGTGAGAGCCACCCGGGAACATCTCAAGTTCACGCAAGTAGTCCTCCAGCCACACGCCACGCACTAGCGATACGTTGCCGGCTTCGGCCTGAGACGCCAGGGGGTTGGACCGCACGACCTTATCCCCCGTGCTGGGGACGCTGCGAACGTCGAAACCCGCCAACATCTTGGCCCAGTGGTGGGCTGCAATCTTGCCGGAACTGCCCGGCTCCTGCTCGATCCGCACCGCGACTTCGGCACCGTCAATTCTCGCTTGCTGAGTGACTCGTGACTCGACTGTGCCGGGCGAACCTCGGAAGCGTTGCACGTCCTCGATCACAAACGCGCCCTCCGGTGTACGCGCCATGAGCACGCCGGCGGTCCAGTCAGGATCGGCGCCAGGGCGCGCGGCCGTGGCTGCGAGATCCCACCGCCGCACGCGGCGACCCTCGGCCGGGCGCGCATCCTTGACCGGGAACCACTCGCGTTGGAATCTGGAACCGGGGGGCCGCACGTCCCATCTGCCATCGAGAAGCTGCGCGCGCTCGTAGGGGTGTAGTTGTTCTAGCGTCTTCGCGTAGGTCGCCGAGTCGAGGTGCGGGTTGTCGCCTAGCTTCGCCGGGATGTACCGGCAACCATCGACGCCCGGCGCGTCGATCGGGAAGCGTTCGCGCACCCAGTCATGGCCTGCGCCGCCCGGGTTCGACGTGGCGCGAACACGCAACGGCACCGGGAAGCCCTCAACCCTGCGAAGCCGCGAAAGTAGGTATCGGTACTGCGACTCGCTGAACTGGGTAAGTTCGTCATATCCAATAAACTGGTAGCTAGGTCCCTGGTGGTTGAATCGATCACTCTCGTGCTGCATATGCGAGAAGCTGAGTGTCCCGCCACCCTTGAACCGCCATCGCGTCGGGTACCCGCTGATCGTGTCTAGCCCCTCAAATTCGGGGTCAGGACCTAGCCACTCCTGCGCTCTAGCTAATAACCCGTCCTCAGGTGCCGAGAGTTGCGGGAACGTGCGGCGGAAGATGACTGCCGAATAGCCAGGGACGTCTACAAACTGGAGCGCAGCCATTAGCAGGAAATCAGATTTCCCGCCCCCGGCTGCGCCACCGTACAAAATTTCGCGGGGGCTGTAGGACGCTAGCGCGATCCACTGCTTGACTGTGGGGCGGTGGGCACACCCTGGCAAAAGCAGATTCGGCAGGGTCAATGTAAGTGCCCAGATGCCTTCGCCATGGCCTGCAGCTTTTCTTGTTCCGCTTCGGTCGGCACGAACCGCGGGGAACGCGGCTCACCCTGGACGGCGTGTTCGACTTTCTGCACGGCCGGCAAAATCCTGTCGAGCGCAAGTTTCATGGCCCACGGTTCGCCGTGGCGGGCCTCGTCAAGCAGCTTCGCTATTAGGTGTTCAGAAGCCGAACGACCGTCAGCCATCTCGACTTGCAACATCGCGGCGAGCTGCCGCTCTGCCTTCTGCCTGTACCCCTCGCCCCGAATCCCGGTGGGGTTCAGCCTCGAGCCACGTTCAACGGTACCGTTTTTGCGTCGCTTGACCGCCATCCTCACCCATCACCCGGAAGGCTGCCCGGGTGCTACAACGCCTCCGCTGACTTGTCAAGGGTCAACCTAGTCACGGGTAGAGACGGGTAGAGACGGGTAGAGACGGCTAGTCACGGGTATTCGAGTTCTTGGAAAACCGTGGCGGTGCAGTCCGCACAAAGAGTCAGACGTCCGAGAAATCTAGGCCCGAATGTGTAGCGATATTGCCATATAGGGTGCTGGCAGACTCGGCATTTCGTTATGACGGTGTAGCAGTCGATCTTTCGAGGGTTTGACCTCGGGTGCCTACTCTCCACCGCTTTCGCCTCTGCGCTTATCCTCGCCCGTTAGAAACCACTCCTGGAATGTCGGCAACCGGTAAATACAAAGGGCGTCAGAGCGATTCGCTCCTTTCTTTTTCACCACGGCAACCGGCATCTCGAGGGGGGCCGCGTTTCGTTCCGCCTGGTAGCAAGCCGCGAGTAGGTCGCTGAAGCTAGGACGGCCTAGCAGCTTTACTTCTATGCAAAAGCCCTCGGCGATAATATCGCCCAGTCCGCTCGTGTCAGATCGGGTCACAGGTCCGCGGCGCCGGCCTCCGAAAATCCGAGCCACGGTCCGCTCCCACGCTTTCCACGACTTATCCGGCATCAGTGTTTTCCCGGTCGCCGCCGTTGCAAACGGCGAGCGGCGACGCTTCTTTCTTTATGTCTATGGAAGAATGTCTATGGAGTCGTCCCGTTTTGGGACGGGGGTCGTCCCGTTTTGGGACGCAATATGCAACTTTCGACCCCCCATTTGACCCCCTCGAGAGGGCCTGAACGTCCCGTTTCGGTGCGGGCGGAAACTCCCACAAATCAAAGTCTTTCACGGGTTCGACCTCGCGGCGCCGGCCTTTCCCGTGGCCTCGAAATCGAAGCATATTGTGCCTGCTGAGAGAGGCGAGCGCCCCCCGAACGTGGCCGGCTCCGAGGCCCGTCATGTTGGCGAGTTGCACCGAACCAATATAGTCATGCTTCTTTCTCCAGCCGTAGGTCAGCCTCAGAATCGCCAGAAAGACCTTCAGCTCGCGCTTGGTAATCGGAGCCCGCACAATCGCTTCAAAGAGCGTCCATGCAATTCTGACTGTGCCGTGCTCAGGCTGGACGTCTGCCACTGCCCCCCCCCAAGGGTCCAGTTTCCCGGAATCGGATCCTCTACTAAGACTAAACCCTGCCCCGGCCGTGGCGCTCTGGGCGATTGTAGTTAAACAAATCCTCGAGAGAAATTTTCCCGCCAGTGAAGGCGACTATCCGCATCGCGGTCGCGGCCGAGGGCCTCGCTACTCCTGCGATGTAATGGGACACAACGCCAGGGGTGACGCCTATCGCCCTCGCGAAATCCGCCTGGAACATTTCTCGAGATTCGCAATAGGTTCGGATCGGGTGTTCGGGCTTGTTCATGTATTTAACTCTACCGAATCTATGTCGGCGAACAAAGCCCCTTGCGGATTTGGTTTCGCTATACTAAACACGCTCCAGAGGGGGGCAGCGACGTGCAAGACTGGTTAACGATCCTGGTCAGTTTCGGACTGGGGGTGTTGATTGCGACGCTTCGCGATAAAAACCGGGGGGACACTTGGACAAGCTAGAAGACACGGTAGAGCCGGGCGGGACTCCGAATCTAAACGAAGCTCTAGCGAGGGCACGGTCAAATTTTGCGGCAATCAAGAAAGACCAAACCGCAAATATTGGGACGTACAGTTACCGTTATGCAGACCTAGCCGGCGTTTTTCGGGCTGTCGATTCGGCCTTGGCGTCCGAGGGACTAGCTATCTCACAGCCGTTCGAGGTTAGGGACGGCACACCGTACCTGCGAACGTTTCTGCTCCACTCCAGCGGGGAGGAACGGTCATCGGTGATCGAAATACCCTGGACGCCCGGCGGAAAAGCTACCGAGCTGGGCTCCCTTCTGACCTACCTCAGGCGGTATGCGCTATCCGCAATGTTGGGGGTCGCATCTGAGGTTGACGACGATTTAGCAAGCACCGACCACGCAGCACCCAAGACCAAATCCCCACCCACCGGGCCCCCGCAGCGACCCCCCTATCCCCCCAACCCGGTGGGTGGGGATTCCCAACGGCCTCGGCACGAACCGCTCTTGGCTGAGAAAATCAGGAAGGGAGCCCCCCGAAAGAAAAAGCTCCCCTCTGGCGACTCCGCCCCCGTTATGAAATCGCAGATCCAAGACCTGGTAAAAGCCTGCGAAGAAACGGGGATTCGCCTCGGGGTAGACAAATCGTCGATGGTGGCTTTTATGAAAGACCATCTCGAGAAGAGTGGCGTTGGCAATTCTGCGAATCTGACGTTCGGACAATTCCGAGAAACCATGGGTATGGTCGCCGGGTTGACGATAGAGCAGTTTGAACAAAGCGCTGCGGAACTGCCCGAAGACAAGGGGATATTTTGAAGGGAAAAACAGCGAAAGAAAAACCGTCGGATAGAAGAGACTGGCTCGATTATTTCCGGGTGACTCCATATCCGTACGGGCGGCGACCGACGGAAAAGGATATTTCCAACGCGGAGAGCAACCGGGATCGGTACGAGATGATCTCCGATCAATGCGAATGGGACGAGCGCGAACGGTGATCGACGATGGGGGCGGGCCAAATAGCCCCCCGAGTGCCTATCTGACCCGCTGCCCCATCGTCGTCAGTGCCAGACAGTTCGCAACTGAAGCCGCGATCCGATTAGACATCTCAAGCAACCGTACCCGCTCAGGCTCCGGTTTTCCGATGCTCTCGCGACCTAGCAGAAACCCGACTGTTTCTAGGTCTTCTATCGTCGCACATTCAATCCCGGTCGGGGCTCGAGCCGCGCAACCAACCGCGAAGCACGCGAGCGCGAGCGCGGCGACCCAGGGCCAGCTGTGCCGATTTGATCGCCGCTGATTCCCTTTCGCGTTCCGCCGCCCTTCGCATTTCCTCACTCGCCACAACCCCCCGAACATGACGACGATAGACGAAGAGAAGAACCGCCAGGGCCGCTAGCGTAACAAAACCCCACATCGCGAAGGGTGATGCGAGCTGCGAAAGCCACACGAGTTAAACGGACTTATCGTTGTCGCGGGCTAGCAGCAGCCCAATTCCGCCCATGAAGGCGGCGCCGGCTGCGTTGAAATCAACATCCGCACCGCCAGTCAGCCCGGCGATTAGGATGCTAACCGCGCTTAGAAGCATCCCGACCCCCGCTAGCGTCGTTTTCCAAGATGACAAAACACCCCCCCCGTAGTTAGCTGGCAATAATACCGCGCCCATATTCGTCAATCTTCTGCCCGTTACGCACCCAACTATCAAATACCGGCCAAAAGTTACTGTCTTCTCTCCAGTAATTTTCTGCTGGTGTTTCACCATCTGCCTTTAATTTTATTGGGCCGCAATAGTGGTGCATTTCAAAAGTATGAAACCTGCTATTTACCATCAATCTGACAACAGGGCCACCAAAACAAATGTGCATAATTCTCACTCCGTAGCGTTACTTGTCAGCTCCTGTTATCACGCGGGCCATATCTGGGAACCCACGTTTGCGTAACTCCTCTGGTACCGAGATTCCAGGACATAGCGTAGAGCTCCGCTGATTGTGTCCGCATATCAGCGCATCAGGAAGCCGGTCGCGCCAGTAGAGCAACTCCGAAAACAGTGAATCCCACTGCGCTTTCGACCACGCCCAGCTAGAGTGTTCCGCATTCCCGTTCCACCCCATCACAACAAGACCTAGCGTTCCCGCATTGGGCGGGGAGTGCGCCCCGCTGCGCTGTATTCGCCGACCATCCATCACGAAGCCGTCACGCTCGATTATGCGATGATACCCGATACCTAGCTTGAACCTTGCCCGGTGCCACCGACGAATAGATTTCCAGTCAGTGCGGAACGGGTCGCTAGCGGTATGGTGTAACACGATCCGACGTATTCCCCTTGCGTCGTGAATCGTCACGGTGACGACGGCGGCGGCGGCGGCGGCGGCGGGATGTGATCGTCAACGCTCGTCCCCCAGCACGACACGAGCATTTCAAACTCAACCATTCCGGTGATTCCATCCCCTGAACTGTCAGTCGTTGCGCACTCTGGCAGGGGTCGGCATACGATCCCGCCACCAGCCGCCGGCTCGCCTTCCCATAGGTAGTCAATCGCGTACCTGCCCCGCTCATTTTCCCCAATGAATCGGTCCGCGCACCACGAAGATGTTTCCAGCAAAGCCGCCAAAATTACGGCAATCCACGTCACCGCTCGACGGCCTCGAGAATGCGCTGCAGCGAGCGCTCCTGTCGGCGGTGCGCCGCCTCGTTCGCCTCTTGGTAATTTCCGACCCTTTCTTCGACTCGTTCGAGGCGCCTAGCAATTTCTAACCGCTCCGCTTCCGCTTGCTGCTGTTCTGCCTCGGTACGGTCAGCGATCGCGCCGCGAGCGGCGAGTTCTTCGCTATGCGCTATCACCGTCAGCAGGGTCCAAGCGACCACCGGAATACCGATGCCGAGAATCGCCTTAAAGACGATTGATTCCCTGCGTGGAGTCCAATTCCCACTAGCCCCGTTCGGCACAGCCCCCCCCCTCTACGCTACTTACACAGCACCAGAAACCAATCCCCGCTCGTCACGCCCTGGCCGGTCATGTCCTCGCCACACGAATGGGCCTCGTCCGAACCCGGAACGAAGACCGCAACGCACAGCCGTTCGGGTAGGAAGTATTGCGGCGGAGTGTCCCGCAAAGCGCACACCTCCGACCCGGTGTCGGTGTCATCATCCGCGGCCGAAGCCCACACCGCCGGCCCCGAATCGGCCGAAAATGACGGGGCGGCGACAATAAGCAGAAGAAAAGCGGCGGCGGTAACGATTGCGCGGGTCAAATACATGAGTCGAGTTCCCTAATTCGGCACGTTGCCGAGTGAAGGTTGAACGTGAACGCTCCGCCGAGAAACCCCGTAGCGGCCGTCATTCCAACACAATCACCGTCATCGAGCGACACGACCCCGCTTATCGAAAATGCCTTGATACCGGAAACGCTCACGTCTACGTCAATACTATGCCCCAGGAGAATGGAGGCTATCCGGGCCCCGCCCGTTATTGAAGTCGTGTCGGATGATCGCAGCGATATAGCCTGATAAACGCCAGCCACGTTAGACGACGAACTAGCCGAACACTCCACCAGGAAGGGCACCGCAGCCGCTCCGGCCCGCGTGAATTTCAGGTTAATATCACCGGCCGTGGCTCCCGCCGTCGTGCAAGAGGCCCACTCCGCCTGGGAATCTCGCATCTCTACCCAGTCACCGGCCCCGGCATTTACCTGAGTGACCACGATTCCATAAGCAAGCGCGGTGCCGGCGGTGCCCGAGAAGTCCCCGTCCCCGTCCATCGCGTAAAACGAATCAGAACACTTGGGCGTCACCTTTGAAGCAGGCCAGGCGCTAGACTGCGCTGCCGCCATACCTGACACTAGGCACAACGTGGAAGCCGCGGCGAAAACTGCAAACAGTTTGAACATTAAGCTACCTCTACGGCGCGTAAGTTAACTAGGCCCGTCTCTCTATCTTTCGTTACCGATAGCACCCGCAACTTTCGCGACGACTCCGACCATGGAGGGGTAACCGAAATCACGTCGCCCGGCTCGAGCGTGTACCCTTCCCACCACGGTACCCCCGAGACCGTAAACATTTCCGCCCGGCGGATACGCTCGCTCGCATAGTACCCCAGCAAGTCCTTAGCCGTCGCCTCGTCCCGAATAAGCCGAAAGCCCATAGGGTCCGCAATGACGATCCCTATTGCGGCCTCGGCGGCGGTTAGCGCTGCCGTGTTCGGCGTCGTTAGGTCATTGGAATCGACGTCAGCGCGCAGGAAACCCGCAAAAGCAGCCTCCCCATCCGCCTCGTTCGCATCATATTTATAGCTGGCTGCAAAGCGCGTTGCGGTTCCCTGCACCAGTGGGACACCCGAAACGGCAAACCGTGCCGGTTCCCATTCGGTGACGGTCGCCGACGACGCGGGGAACGCGTAGGCCGAAGACGCACTAAGCATCTTCCAAACCACGCCCGAGCTGGTTTCCTCTGGGATGATATTTGCGCGAGCCTCAAAACCCATGCGAGCCAATACGCTTTCCCAGTCTAGGCCGAGCGTTCGAGTGTCGAATGCCCACGAAGCCCCACCGAGGTTTGTCTCTAAGTCGTCGTAGCTATCCGAATCGACCGTGCCGCTTCCGATAACTTCAATCCAATGCCGGATGATGTCGCAGGGGTGGGACATCAACGCGCCTGAGCCCGCCTTGTAGGCCGGGGTTGCGGTTGGTGCGACATAACCAGACACGTCGCAAAATAGTTCTAATCCAAAACCGTTATCGGCCACAACGTCAACGGTGAAAGGTGCCGGCGCGGTTTCCGCTGTGATGCCAATTTCGTCTATCTCTGTGTATTCTTCGAGTGCTGCGCTGGCGCCCTGGAGTTGGCCCCATCGCAAATCGCCGGAATTCAGCAACGTATTTAGAGACACCGACGATGTTGGCGTGTGCCAAGAGGATTCGTGATCCCCCGTGCTCACCAGCCCCGTTCCGAGGGCACTGCGATCCTCGTCAAATATAACGTCATCCGGTTGACCGCCGGTGAAATTCAGACCGCCGAACCGGAAGCGCCTGTTACCGCCAAGGCCACCAGCCACCCAAATGTCCACCCCCTTGATCACGATTTTCCATCTACTAACCGTGTTAGTAGAGAAAGATCCTGAAAATTCGTAGGACAATCCGTAATTCTGCACAAAAATGCCTTCTGCCGTCAGCCGGTCGGTGGTCCCGCCTAACAGCCTTCCGTCACACTGCGTTGACCCTCCAGTTCCGAACGGCACCGAAATCTCGCTGCCGTTGCTCTCAAAGGTTGATGTGGTGACGGTGCTTCCAGTGTCCTCGGTAGATAGTTTCTGCGAGACGACGGCTGCTAGGTCGGCCAGTTCCGACGCACTCATCCGTAGTGTAGTCCACGCTTCACCAGCGGGGACGGGTGACCCGGTGTCGAACGTGTTGACCGTTCCGATTCCATCGACCGAAACTAGCCGACCGTATCGGGTATTTATCAGCACGTCAGAAACTTGTGACGTCGGGTGTTCCGCGAGCACGAATACCGCTTCTGAAATCAATTCAGATACTTGGTCCCCCTTTGGGTGGGATATTGCGGTCGTGCTCGACTGCCCACGGGCCGTTATATTGATTGACGTGCCCGACGTAACCGACGCGGTGGCCCGCTCGAATCCCATCAGAATCGTAAAGCTACCGCTTGACGGAAAACCGCTGGTATCGGTTACGGCGAACACGCCCGTAGCGCTCGTCCCCACGTCGCCGGTCAGCGTCGTCACGTGACCCACTTGATAATTCGTGGCGCGGACGCGCTTGCTCTGCCCGTAACACGTCGCGAGCCGCGACCCTACGTCGCGGGGGTCGGTGTCGGCGCCGTTCGCTCGCCCCCAGTTTACGCCGGCGAGTTCGGTTGAACATTCCAGACCGAAGCTTTCGTTGGTAATCGGCCCGACTAGATTTACCTGACCGCGGAAAAACACTGTGGCCTCGTCACCATCGAGTGACGACAAGTCCACGCGATGAGCGGCAAGATCCGAAGTCCCAACGAGAAGCTGCCGCCACTCTATTTCAGCGCCCACTAGGTTTTCTGCCGTCAGGATTTCCGCAAGTCGCGACCCCTGCACGGTCGAATTCGAAAGCGTCACCGAAACCCTACGCCTAACGATCTCGCTATCATCCACCGATGGCAGATGGTTCATTGACATCGAAAGCTCGCCGATGTCCTCTAGGAGCGGCCAAAATTCCCGGTTCGTACCCTCGTTCGCGTAGTCATACCGAACGGCCCTATCGGAAAAATGAAACAGCGTCGCCCCGGTTTTAGCCGTCCGATCGGTGTAGGTTGTAAGTCTGATTAAATCAAGCGGAACAAGGGTGCCGCTTTTAATCTTCTCAGTCTGGGAACTGTCCAATGCCCGCGTCACGATACATTTTCCAGCAATTCTAAATCATATTGGGTCTGCTGCTGATTCGTCGCTGCTGGTACTTGTGGATCCTGCAGCCTGCTCACTCCGTCAATAAGACGCATCCATACCGCGAGTTCGCTATCAAACGCCGGGTCCACTAGGACCGGGTAAGCCGGGCCGAGCACAGCTAGGTCATTTAGTAACGTTAGGTCAGCGGCCTCGGTAACGTCGCGATACGTCAGCGCAATGCGCCGACGGTTTACACCCTGGACAAGAACCGCCTCGGCGCCGCTACGCAATGCGAGAGACTCAACATTCGCGGCTAACTCATCTTGCCACCCCCTCGCCGGGCCTCGTACCGTC
>Ga0310342_100002912_pt1 | contig 11150 bp, 12 predicted proteins | sample S15DNA20500_MG_FD_206155 | JGI IMG/M metagenome (GOLD analysis project Ga0310342, IMG submission 206155) | Marine microbial communities from station ALOHA, North Pacific Subtropical Gyre - S1503-DNA-20-500_MG | ecosystem: Environmental > Aquatic > Marine > Oceanic | place: Pacific Ocean: North... | reverse complement strand
CTGTTGAGGCAATAAAGGATGCTTTTCATTTTGTAGATTTGTTTGAGGAATTTGCTGACGAGTATCGGGAAAAGGAGGATCAAGATGAATAAATTCCTAACCCAAAAAGACAGGCAAGACAGCGGTAGACCCACGGAATTTTCTGGACAGAGTGTTTCCGGGTTTTCACCGCGTTGTGCCTTGACACTTTCAACATTTAATCAAGGGGCTGGCCACACACTTTCACACCGTGCCAGTTTGGAACATGGAAAAATGGGATAAAGTTTTAAATTTATATGTTGATGAACCTTGGCAAGATGTCCAAAAAGATTCCCAACTTGCTCCATTAAAAGATGTAGCTGGCCTAGAGGCCATCCGTTTATCTCGTTGGTGTTACGTTATCACCTTAGGAGGAGATGGCTTATTTGTCGTAATCGACAAGCTTTCCGAACAATACACTGCGGAACAATTTAATAAGATGTATGAGGGGACTCCTGAAGCTATTGCACTCGGTACTAAAAATAAACGACGGCGTAGACAAAACGGTACTTGGGAACCTTACACAGTACCAATTCTGCCAAGCGAATACATAACAGAATACCTAAAAGAAAGCCGAGTTGTAGCAAAGCTAGCCTCGAATCCCAGTGAAGGTTTGTTTTACCGAGATGAATTGAATCTAAAGGTTCTAAATATCTTCAGGCAAAATCCAAAACCTCCAGAAGATATAGGCCCATATAAAAAGCCAACCCAATTCTTGGATCATTTAAGGTGGTTGCTAAATAATGATGGGGATAATGTCAGGCATTTCCTGCAATGGATGTGTAATGTTGTCTATCTGCCTCAAAATCGAATGAGGCATGGAGTCCTCATAGCTGGAAGGCAGGGCACGGGAAAAACTATTGTAGCCAACGTACTCAAGACAATCCTTAAATCGGCTGCAAAATCTGTAGCGCCTGCGGCGATGAAAGGGACGTTTAATTCTTGGCTACTGGATCAGAGATTAGTTGTTATTGATGAGATCAAAGAGAGTGATAATTATAATCTTTACAATTCTCTGAAGGTCTATTTTACAGACGACACCATTCAGATCGAGCCGAAGTACGTTAACAGTTATTCGATTGATAACTTCACAAATTATTTCTTTCTAAGCAATTATGCTTTTCCTTTAAATATAGATTCCGATGATCGAAGGCTCTGGTACGTTTACAGCAGAGTTAAGAAACGTGAGCAGTCTTATTACGATTCCTTGGTCAATTATCTCTTCGAACAAAATGGAGCTTGGCAGGTAGCCAGATATTTAGAGAAAGAAATACTGCCAACGCTTCCTGTAAACGATCAGGGAGAAAATACATTTTCTACAGATCCACCCCCTAACACGGCTGATAAAAAAACTTTGATCGAGGGTGGTCGTAATCCTCTTGCCCAATTTCTAGATGATCAATTCTTTCTAGGATCAGACCCATTCTTTGAACCGCAAGTATTTTTCGAGGATCAAGAATTTAGAGATGGACTGAGAGAAGCAGCTACCGAAGGAAAATTCCCCACAAAATTCCTGAGCGCCACAACACAAGTGAATAACGTTTTGACTGAGTTTGACTATGTCAGGCTCCAAACCGAAGTGAATGGTAAAAAAGGAATCTTTGGATATTTCGACAGGGATGTTGGTAATCAAGGTAACTGGAAAAACGAGTTGCTCGATATGATCAAGACCAACGATACGGCTGGTCTTTACAAACATTACAGAGGTACGAGAGCCAAATATTATGGCCTAGAACCCAAGAAAAAGTCTGGGTATCGGTCTCCTCCTCTAGTGAAATAAGTAAAAGGAGAAATTTAAATGAAAAGAAAAAAATACGTTTTTACACGGGAATCTGGTTAAGTGGTTGATATTAATTACGAAAAGCCGATACCTGCATCCTCAACCGTTTTGGTTGATGGACTAGTGCAGCCCTCATTTATTCCGAGGAAGAACATAACAAAGGCCGAACACGAGTATTTGCTAAAGTTATTTAGGAAAACCGTACCTGTTTTATCTGATGTTTTTGAAGATAATCCTTGCTGGTTCTTTACAGGAGCCACGGATAAGTCTGGTTACGGGCAACATAATCCTCCTGCCAAAGCTAGGAAGATTTCGAAGAGCACATTGGTTCACAGGTATGTCTTCGAAGTTATTTCAGGGCAGCCCCTGGAGTGGGACAAAGATAAGGAAGGCAGGAAAATTTCAGTGGATCATGCTTGTGTCCATCCAAGCTGCATCAATCCAAGCCACTTGAGGGCTTTGCCACTGGATTTCAATCGGAAGTACGGTGATCACAGAAAACTGTATAACGAAGGAGAAGGAAGCTTTTAAGCTAACGGGGGTGTCTAATTTTTTTCTTTGAGTAATATGGTGGTTTATAAATTACGAATTGGTTATCAGCAATTGGGGGTAATCATGCAATCAGTATTTTATGGAATAATCTTAACCGTATTCGTTGGGTATGTAGGCAAAATGAAGATAATCTCACCAGGGGGCATCACAATAAATTATTCCTAATTGGTTTGAATGAGAATTCCTCCACATCCTTTGTAACTCTTAATTTCACATTCACGGGCAAGGTTTTGTGCTATTTCAACTGCACGTGGGCTTACCCTCCGCTTTGTCCTAAGAATTTCCATCCATTCTGCCGGCGTCCAGCAGCGTCTATCCCAACATATTTTTTCCTTCACTTGGTGGGAGTCGGCAATTGTGAGCCACATATACCCTTGGACCTTACGGGCAGCCCAACCCTTAACATTTCCTATCTTCAAACGGATATTTCGAGGCCGAGGCGCTGCCACCCAAATCATGCCTAGATATGCCTGAGCTCGATAGTTTCCCTGTTCGGCTAGCCCTCTGAAAATCCGAAGGGCGGTTGTATAATTGTTCTTGGACAATGCGGCAATCCCCTGTTGGAGAGGATCAAATAAATCGAATTTTTTTATTATACGAAGGCATTTTCTGTCCGAAGGTTTAGTACATAGACGACATCCTTTGCCTTTCTTTCGAACACATTTCCGCTGGGCAAGATCCTGTGCTTTTTCAATTTGGGAAGGGGTCATCAAGCTGGCAACCTTTTCTCTCTCCACCACCCCCTTCCAGGACCCATGTGATGCGGCGATATTCAACCACATATGGGAATAGATATAATTTTTCTTTTCAAACTCACCTACCCTGGCAAACATCTGACCCAGAGAGTACTGGGAGTGCACATGCCCCTGTTGGGCAGCTAGTTTATACCACTTCGCCGCAGCCTTATAGTTCTTCTTAGGATGATCAAACCACCGACCCAGAGAGTACTGGGCGCCCACATGCCCCTGTTGGGCAGCTAGTTTATACCACTTCACCCCAGCCTTTTCGTTGTAATAATGGTCACTTCTACAAAACGCACTTATATAACCCTTTGTCAGAAGATACCTGCCCATTCGATACTGCGCCGGGGCATATCCCTGACCGGCAGAGCGTTTCATCCACCCAAATGCCTTCGAGCAATCTTTGGGCAACTTTTCCACACGAATACTCTTCCCATTGCACACATCTCCCCCTTTGTCGTGAAAAAATGCAAGATGCATTTGGGCTATAGGGTTACCCTTGTGAGCAAGCGATCTAATCCGAACTATGCTCGGAGTTCTCCAAGTATCCACTACCCCATCATAAGCAAAAGAATTTGATGGTTTATTTTTTTTATAGTTTTTGTTTTTGTTGTCTGCAATTTCTCTTTGTAAATCATCATTCTCGCTCATACCCGATGGTAATTTGATGGCAATGGTATGAAGACGTATTCCCCTTGCCTGTTTTTTTAATTTATTGTTCCACCAGTAGCCTTTTTTTATAATCCAATTTGTTTCTGACAACTTGTTTGTATAAACGCCCGGACCCTGCTTGTTGTCGTTTTTCCATTGACCAACAAATTTGTTTCCATTGGGATAGGTATTAACCCCGGATCCATGCCTTTCGCCCTTTTCCCATTCTCCAGTATATTTTTCACCGCTGGTAAAGACTTTCGTCCCAATACAATCACTCCAATGTTTTTGTCCTAAATCCCCCCTACACCTGGGCAAAGCACAACTAGGGCTTTGCCCCCACCCTGGGTTATAAACTACAAACAATGATGGTTTTCTGACAATTTTTCGAGGAGAGATTTTCTTGGTATGGAGGAGTTTACCATTCTCCGATATACCTTTCTTTACTTCCCCATCAGCAAGGACCTTGGTATGGAGAAGTTTACCATTCCTCCATATACCTTTCTTTACTTGCCCATCACCAAAGGTATAGGTGCCCTGTCCGTGGTAATAGTCGTTTCTCCATTCACCGACGTATTTGTTCCCATCTTTAAAGGTAAAGGTGCCTTGTCCGTGCTGTTTGCCATCCTCCCAATAACCGGCATATCTGTGGCCTGTAGACAGAATGAAAATGCCAAAGCAATAATTCCACCTTTTAATAATAGTGAGACTCGAAGAGGGGCTCCCATGGCAGATCGACCGTCCATCTGGCAAAGCAAAACTCTGTACCGGCTTTTTTAAGCTGGGTGATGATGGTGTTTTTCTGACAATTTTTCGAGGAGAGATTTTCTTAGCACGGAGAAATTTACCATTCTCCCAAATGCCTTCCTTTACCTGCCCATTGGCATAGGTGTAGATACTGTGTCCGTGTTTTTTGTTATTTCTGAACCCACCAAGGTATTTGTCGCCACTGCCATAGGTGACGGTGAAATGCCCATTCCTTTTGCCATCTTTAAATTCACCGACGTATTTGTTGCTATTGGCAAAAGTAAAGGCACCCTGTCCATTGAATTTTCCATTCCTGAATTCACCGACGTATTTGTTGCCACTCTTGGCAAAGGTAAGGGTGCCGTGTCCGTGCTTTTTTGCATCCCTGTATTCACCGACGAATTTGTTGCCACTGCCATAGGTGACGGTGAAATGCCCATTCCTTTTGCCATCTTTATATTCACCCACGAACTTGGTGCCACTCTTTGCAAAAGTAAAGGCACCCTGTCCATTGAAATTTCCATTCCTGAATTCACCGACGTATTTGTTGCCACTCTTGGCAAAGGTAAGGGTGCCTACACAGCTATCCCATTCTCTTGCAATGTCACTATCATCTGTAGGACTGTCTGGACAACCGGGGGAAAGAGGCACAATTTTATTACCCAGTTTCCTGGTTGAGTCTGATGCGTTTAGGGCAGTTATGGTTGGACTGATCTTCTGGGCATATTGGAACTCATGATTTTCCCAGATACCTTCTTCTACCTCGCCACTCGAAGAGATAAATTTGCCTTCTCCGTGGAATTCACCATCCTCCCACTCACCAATATATTTGTCGCCAGTTTTCCATGTGAAGACCCCGATACATTCATCCCAATTTTCGAAACCTTGTGACACCATATCATTTCTGGTTTGGCTGGAAGGGCTTCCCTCACACTCAGGCAGAGCAAAACTCACTCCTGCACTTCCCAGAAGGACGGCAAGGGTCAGGCAGAGGGTGGTGCTCAGTTTTCTCATAAGAAAAAGTCTTACATAAAATAGGGAATTTGAGAAGTCAGAATTTTATGGGGTGCTTGCGGTAATCCTACGGAGCTCTCTTGAAAAAGTATTCCCGTAGTTTAACCGCGTAGATTCCCCAATTATTTAAGCCGCTACCTAATTTAGGTAAGTGAATATTTAATTTTAAACAAATATTCTCTCATTTTTTCCAAGGAAGAACCTCCAGAATACAACCCATAAGTGATTGTCCCTTTTCTGTGTCCTACAATATCAGCCGTCACATTTTCAGGGGCCCCTAAGTTTTCCATTTTAGTAATCATGGTGCGTCTGAAGCTGTGAAAATTCTTGTCTTCTCCAAAACCAAGTTCCTTTTTAAATTCGGTAAATCTGTTGCTGATGGTAAATTTTATTTTCGGATTTTTGACCCATGCAGAAAGGTTATCTCTAATAGCAGGATGGGCTGGAATAATTCTGTCTTCCTCTTCGGTCTTCTTTGCAGGAAATAAAATGGTTTGGTTGTCTGGATAATAAACCAGTTCGGCAATAGCTCCTTGACGGGCTCCAGTGTGGGCTGCAATCCAGACTGCATGCTTCAGCCAGCTTGCTGTGACATCATTCCTTTGTCTAAGAGTGTTGAATAAAAGAGCAATATCAGAATCTGTCCAAGGAAGGAGAATTTGTTTTTTTGATTGAGGAATTTTATGATTTCTCCACACATCAGTGCTTTTTCCAGCCCAATTCCAGAAATTATAATAAGCGGACATCCACTTTTCCACGGTTGCAGATTGCACGTTCTTCTTTGCACCAATTGTCTTTAAAAACCTATCACATTTCTCCCAATCCAGCTCCTCAACACAGCTAAAATATTCCATGAGTATTTCTAAAGCGTGCCTGTAATCTGTTCGTGTTCGTGGATTTTCAATGCTATCAAGCCAAAGATCCTTCAGTTCAGCAAACGGTGTAAGTTTACCTGTGCGCTTCTTTACATAATCAATGGGAAATTGGTCTTTCTCTGAAAACTGATCTGGGTCTTTCCAACCTTTAAAAGCATCGAGTACGCCAAGATCTGCAGCAATTTGTTCTGTTTCATCTAGAATTTCTTCTTCAAGAACTTCACGGCTTTCCTCACTCGATTCCAAATATTGTTGTCGGATGGATGCAATATCACGGATCTGTTCAGTTCTTCCTAATGCTTCCTCCATTTCTTTAAGGAACGATGTTCTCTTTTCTTGAGCTTCTTTTAAAATCTTTGTGCCCGTTTTGCGTCTGACATATCTTCCGTTATCTGGTATTCTTTTCACAAAATGCCAATAGCCGTTTCTGTTTTGGAGATATTTGGTATCTAATTTGGGCATAGATTTAACCTAATTTACGGCGGTTATAACATCTATGATACACAGGATGATACACAAAAACAATTATGAAATGGCAGAAAACAAGGGTTTATATGGATAACTGCACTACGGGTGCCCCTTCACGCAGGCGGCACCACTTTTAATTTCGGAGGAACCGCAATGCCACACCTATTTGAAATGCCACAAAATCATATTGATCGTGTAATTGAAAGGCAAGGCCGTGAACACACTTGTGAAAGTTTTGATACCCGAAAAACGGCTTTAGTTGTTGTTGATATGCAAAATTATTTTATGGACGAAAGTCAGCAAGCGGGATGTCCAATTGCTCAATCTGTCGTAGATAACGTGAATAAACTCGGTAACACTTTAAGACGAAACGGAGGTATTGTGATTTGGATCCAGAACCTAGCACCCACCGACACTCCGGTTAGTTGGAAAACCGCCCACGAAAGGAGCACTCCGGAAAAGGGGAAGATACGCATAAATTCTATGCAACGAGGTGAATGGCCATTTGAACTTTGGTCAACACTTATTGTTAAGGAGGATGACTACCGGGTTATCAAAAGGCGGTATAGCGCATTTATCCAAGGGTCTTCGGATATCGAGCTCATTCTTAAGGACAATAACATTGAAACTATTCTTGTATGCGGGGTCGCGACCAATGTGTGCTGCGAAAGTACCGCACGTGACGCTATGATGTTAAATTACCGGTCACTTATGGTGTCTGATGGTTGCGCGACTGCAACTGATGAAGAACACGCTAACTCTCTTCAGGCGTTTTATCTGCATTTTGGAGATGTGCAGGCTACAGATGAATTATGTGCCCGTCTTGAGACTTCCGGAAAACTAAATGTCTCTCCATGAAAAGCAGTTGTTTAACACAAAGTCAAGAGTCAACGTATTGGGGTTATTCCACTGGGTGAGTAACACAAATCTAACTCCTGTTTGAAACATAATTTTTTAGAATTATAAAAAATTTAGGCGGTTCTCTAAAAAAATACAATTGATGAAAAATACGCTGACCAGGCCAAAAAGGAGATAATCCGGCTTTAATTTTCCATAAAATTCCTTTTTTACGTTGCCAGGGGATTCGTTGCTGAATAATTTAAATTCTGGAGACTCCTTGGAAGTTTTTTAACAAAATTTTTAAAAAAACGTTGATAGCAAGGAGCGTCATTCGTTAATTTTGAGGCTTCTCCCTTTTTTTGTGTGAGTCTATGGAACAAATTCAACGAACCCAGAATACAAAATTAGGTATTTTTTTACTCATCGCTGGGCTTGCATTATTTTGCGTTGGCGAAACAATTGTAAAAATTTTAGCAAATGATTACGAGATTACCCAGATCGTATGGGCACGGTACGTGTTTCACGGGTTAGTAACTGTTTTAATTTTTCTACGTTTCGGTTTTGTCAAACTTACAAAACCCACTCGACCCTGGTTGCATATGTTACGTTCCGCCTTGATGCTTATTGCGACCACTTTATATTTTTCTGCTTTACGTTTCTTACCCTTAGCAGATGCCGTCGCTATTCATTTTATTGCACCAATTTTAATAACTGCATTTTCTATTCCCATACTGAAGGAAAAAGTGGGTCCGCGACGCTGGGCGGCAATTTTTGTTGGGTTTGTTGGGACCATTATTATTATTCGACCAGGTACTGTAGGAATGCATTGGGCTGCACTTTTACCCTTGGGCACAGCAATTTGCTACGCAGTTTACCAAATTCTCACTCGAATCGCGTCTCGAACTGACAGCACTCAAACCAATCTTTTCTGGACTTCCGCGTTTGGTATTCTGGCTACTTCTTTCTGTGTACCATTTTTTTGGACCCCGCCAAGTGCCACCGGTTGGAGCATGATGATAGCATTGGGAGGCATTTATGGTTTAGGTCATTACTTATTGATACGTGGGTTAGAAATTGCCCCTGCGTCGCGCCTTGCGCCCTTTATCTACACCCAGATAATTTGGGCAACAATTTTAGGGTTTGCAATTTTTAACCAACTTCCGGATCAACTAACAATCTTGGGGGTTTGCATAGTTATCGGAAGTGGCCTTTATATCTGGAGACGGGAAACTAAACTTACGTATGAAAGTTAGCAAAAATGTATCAAGATCTTTTGACAGGCCCTATTCCTGGCCGGTAACTTTGGGCATCTAAAAACTCCTCCATTCCTCGTGCCCTTGTTTGTTCATGATCACGGAAACGCAGTTGGTTACGTTTAACATAGGAATTTTCATATGCCATTTCGATCGGCATATTCATTATTGAGCGTATAGTTTCCTTAGTACCCCTCACGACTTCTGCGGCTATTTTTATTAAATCATTTGCTATTTTGTTACTTCTTTCATTAAATCCTTACGAGGTACGGCGTAGGTTACCAACCCAATTTCTGCAGCTTTTTTTCCGTTAAAAGATTTTCCCGGCATCGCAAAACAAAGGGATTGGCGGTAGTTCATGGACATCGTTACGACTTTACTAACAAGACCGCCCGGCAGAATACCCCAATTCATTTCAGAAAGGCCAAAGGAGGCCTCTTCTGCCGCTATTGCAATGTCGCAGGCAACTAAAGGAGTAAATGCCCTCAAAACAATATCCGTTAACCATAGCAATGGTGGGTTTGGGAAATGTGGAGAGCTTTTGCCAGCTCCAAGTGCAATCTGCCTCGCGCACGCGCTTTTGCTGATGGGTTATCGTCCAAAGCACGAAAAAATAATTTCAGGTCCATTCCCGCTCTGAAGGCTTCTCCAGAACCTGTTAATACTAACACCCGCACGTTTTGGTCATCTGCTAAACGGCTTAAAACGTCAACCATTTCATAACAAATTTGTGGGCTCATGGCATTGCGTTTTTCTGGCCTATTGAAAGCAACCCACGCAATTTCATCTTTAGTATCAACGCATACTGTTTCGAAATTTGTTGTACTCACAATTTATAATTGTCCCTCCTAAAATTAGCTCCCCTGCCGTATTGATCCGGCCATTGCATTTCATGTCCTATCTCCCGCGCTATATGACGCACGAGATAGAGGTCATACATATGGCCCCGCCCAACAACACAAAAATCTGCCTGCTCGTTTTCGATGATTGTATTCATTTGATCGCCGCTTTCGATATTTCTCACTGCCATGGTGGGTATACTAACTTGGCAACGAATTTTTTCCGCAAATGGTACTTGGAATAAAGAAGTATCTGGGGGACGTTTGTTGGTGACCATACCACTGGAAACATCAATTGCATCGGCTCCTGCCTCTTTGAACATTCGTGCTACCGTTACTGCGTCCTCTATTTCGTGTTCCCCCGTTTCCCAGTTGACAGCAGAAATCCTAATTACAATCGGCCTTTCTTCCGGCCATACTTTCCTTATAGCAGCAAAAACCTCTAACGGCAGACGCATGCGATTCTTTATGGGTCCTCCATAACTATCATTTCGTTTATTGCTCAGGGGCGAAATAAAACCCGACATTAAGTAGCCGTGGGCGCAATGAAAGTTAAGGATATCAAATCCAGCGGCCAGGGCACGTTTAGCGGCGTCCGCGTATTGTTGGGGCAGCCTTCTAATTTCTTCTTTTGAAATTAACCGGTTATGACTTCATTGATTTGTTCAGGAGTAGCAATATTACCTACTGTCATGGTTGGAATACCCGTTTCTCGGCGTATTTGCTCACTAAAAGGGGTTTGGAATAATCCAGATACGGCGGGTCGTCTTATGTGTGTTACATTACCGCTGGACACATCCAAAATATCTAATCCCGCTTTTTTGAACATTTTCCCTACTCGGACCCCACGAATGGAAATTCTTCCATCTGGGTGGATCGCGGTCATTTCCGCCATCACTAACCCTGCTCCACCCATCGCACGGCTGCCTAAATGGACAACATGCCAATCATCTACCACCCCATCATTGGCTGAATACATACAAAGTGGTGAAACAACAACACGATTAATAAATTCTATTTGGCAGAGACGAAACGGTGTAAAAACCGAAGGTGTACGGGGACTGGAGGAAATATTTTTCTTCGTAGCCATTTTTGCCTCAGGGGTCTGGATTAAAAATGCCGGCCGCCGGATACTGTTTTGGCCACTGAATTTTTTTGTAACCTAACTTGTGTGCAGCATGTCGAACAAAGTAAGGATCAAATAGGTGACCCTTAGCGACACAACATAGATCCGCCTTTCCTCCACTTATGACTTCATTGATTTGTTCAGGAGTAGCAATATTACCTACTGTCATGGTTGGAATACCCGTTTCTCGGCGTATTTGCTCACTAAAAGGGGTTTGGAATAATCCAGATACGGCGGGTCGTCTTAT
>Ga0310342_100002911_pt1 | contig 11152 bp, 10 predicted proteins | sample S15DNA20500_MG_FD_206155 | JGI IMG/M metagenome (GOLD analysis project Ga0310342, IMG submission 206155) | Marine microbial communities from station ALOHA, North Pacific Subtropical Gyre - S1503-DNA-20-500_MG | ecosystem: Environmental > Aquatic > Marine > Oceanic | place: Pacific Ocean: North... | reverse complement strand
CTTGGTCTGCCGACAGTGCATAGTCGAAGTAAGACACTTCGTCGATGCCTCCTTGGAAACCCTGAATGATGGTTCCGTAGCGATCCCCGACATCGCCGAATGCCAGCGTACCGATAGCGATTTCTCCTCCACTGTTGTCTGCGGCAGTGGCTGGCGTGGTGTGACTTCCGGCTAAAACGCCGTTGTGGTACAACGCCATGTCTGCACCGCCCGCACCACTGGGTTGGACAGTCCACACGACATGCGTCCACTCGTTGTGCGGAAGCGCGCCGCGAACAGTACCTCCGGCACCACCGGCCACGCCGGCACTAATGTCTCCGCCGTTTTGCTGGAGGAACTGTGCCGGGTGTCCGGGATTGATGTAAAAACCTCGCACCACCGAGTTTTCGGGACCTGACGTAGGATTACGCGACTTCAACCAGTGCTCAAACGTGAATGCGTTGGTGGACATCGCTCCGTTAGAAAAGGTGTCCGTGATCCTCACATAATCCTGGGGACCCGTGCTGTCCAACGCCGTGGAGCCGGCAATAAATCCTTCCATCGTCCCATGCGGTCCATGGTACGTGCCAGAGTTGTCGCCACCGACGGACGAACTGTCGGCTGCATTGCTCTCAGAACTGGATTCGTCCAACGTCCACAAACCCGATGGACCATCTGCCAGTACGGCGTTCCGATAATCCGAAATAGATGCCGGTTGGGCCTGAACCTGGCCAACAACAACCAACATGACTAACGCTAACGTTAAAGCTGAAAATCGCAACATTTTATTTACCTCTCAAGAGAAACTTTCTCGTAAATTAAAATTAAACCAATGAGATAGACACTAACGGCGGACGAAATAACCCTGTGGGTTAGGTTCACGAAGAACCTCTCACTTCCCTCTGGATCGCTTCGCAAAGGAAACGCCAGAGGTCCACAGCCTCATCTCCTCCTGGCAATCAATCCACACAGTCCAAGTACCAACAACAAACAAGCTGCTGGTTCCGGGACACTCGCCGCGTAGTGAGCAGCCACTTGTGTGGCAGACAATTCGTAGTCATAGACCGCTACTTCGTCCAACGCACCGATAAAGTGATTGACATACGCTGGACTGCCGTACGACAAGGCACCGATGGTCAACGGTTCGGCACTGTTGTCCCTCTGATGACCCGGAATCGTGTTTTCACCAGCTAGGGCACCGTTAACATACACGGTTGCCTGAGTGTCTCCACCTTCGTGTCGGATCGTACCGACGACGTGTTGCCACACATCGTTTGGCGCCAGGGGTGCTTCGGCCGTCTGGGGTGCTCCGTTGTTGATGCCAAATCCCAGGTTGCCAAGACCTGAAGTCTGATTGAAAAAGGTACCGCCGGCACCAGTAAAATGTCCTTTGATCACCGGGTTTTGATGGGGCCCACCACCCGCCTCCGGCCTCATAAAAAATTCAATGGACCAGGCGGAACCGTTGGAACCTAAACTGCCATCGGAATCCGGCACGCTGAGGTATCCAGTGCTACCATCAAATCGCATTGCATTGCCACATTGGGGGCAGCCTCCCGCTACATTGGTAACTCCACCGGCGATTGTGCCATTATGCGACCCAGCTGAATCAGCAGCTGCGCCTCCACTGACATCTTCATCCAGACGCCAGTAACCGGCCGGATTATCTGCCAACACGGCAGCATCGTAGGACCCCGCTTGGGCCGTAGAAGAAAACGTTAAGACCATTGATGTGATAGCCAAAACAACACACACATTTACTAAACATCTCATCATTATTTCCTTCCTTTCGCAAGAAACCTTTTCTCGCAAATTAATAGCAAATGACATAATTAAATTTAAACAAGTGAGGTAGCCACTAACGATCGGACTAACTCGAACCGTCACAATTCAGCGCACAAAAATATCCGCCTGGGCAATCTCGTAGATGAAACCGAAACGCTTAACGACCTCGGCCACCGGAGGAATTCCCAAAACGGACTTCTAATCTTTCACTGGCATTGCTCGACAAAACAACAAAACGATACAGTCAAATCACGATACGTGTGATTCATTATTCATTGATCGATCATCAATACTTTCAACTCCCACGGCGTCCTCGGCACAACATCCCAACCAGACCGATGATCAGTAACACAAAGGTGCCCGGTTCGGGAACGGCCGACGCACTGGGCAAACCATTGCCTGGCGAGACGACCGCACCATTGACAACCAGGTTGCCGCCAATCTGGCCGCCGCCAGAAAGCGTACCCGCGGTGACATCGAGCGTGCCGCCACCCGTGTTTAATGTGTTGCTGACGATCAATTCACCTTCACCCAACTTGGTCAGTTTGTGGCCGTTCAGGTTCAAGCGATTGGCAAACTCCAAGCTTTGACCAACAGAAATGTCGGCATCTGAATCAGTCGCCAAATTGACAGCCAATTGCAATTGATGACTTCCCTGGGCCACCGTCAAAGCGGCATTGCCCGAGTTGGATTCCAGGTTCAGACTACCATTGCCCGCAACGACATATTGGCTGGCGTTGTGAAATGTGATTGACTTGACCGTAACATCGGTTTCGGTAAAGACCGTTCGTGGTGACGAGATTACCCCTCCAAAAGTTGCTTCCTGATCATTTCCATCAGGTACAATCCCGTCGTTCCAATAGGCTTCCACATTCCAGTTGCCTGAAATATCCGCGCCCCATTCCTGACCTGTAGGTGTCGCCTGTCCGGGAACTAACGTCATCTTGTTTCGCGCATCCCAACCCCAAGGCCCACTCCAGTCAGTCAAGAAACCGTTAAGGCCTTCCGGAGTTTGGGATATGATAGCGAAACTCATTCCATGCTCATCACCGATCGTGGGTGTGTACGTCTCCCCGGCCCAATCCGCAAGGACATCCCAGGAGATCCTAGCTTCCACTACGTACCCGGTTGTTCCGGTTTTCTGGCCGGCAAGGTGGTTAGCTACGATATCGGCATACTGGGTAGTATCTAACTCGGGATCACGCGTATAGATATCAGGAATATTGTTGAGGTCGTGGGTATCGACAACAATATCCCACCAGGCCCCGTCCCCTGCCCCAGTGTCATTGAGGCTGAAAAGTGGCTGGAAGACATCTGTGTTGCCGTTGTGGGGGACGTTACCTGGGCCCGACAAATAATGGGGGGTGTCGTCAAAAATCTCGGCGGACCAGTTCATATAGTTGTTGTCCCATGAGAGGTAGATATTCCCACTGAGTTCTGCATGTGACGGCTGTCCAACGATAGCCGAACCCCTATTTGGTGGATTAACGATCTCAGGATAGGCCATAGATATCTCTAGTTGCCCTGCCTTCTCGGCTGGCGAAAGGCTGCCATCGGGGGTGATCGAATACATTGGTGCTTGGTAGTCGATCGCGTGAGAAGAACTAACAACAGCGATGCTGTTAGCTATGGCCACGACTGTGACAAGAAACGTCTTCATTAGTTCTCTTCCTTTCTCGAAAAAATAAAACCCAAAGACACATACTCACACGCCGATTAATTCTTTCGTAAGCTTCACGTTCTGTTCTCGCTTCCTCTCTCACAAGGTCCTTTTTCTCGTAGAACAAACCCTCACATCCACCTGCAATCCCCTCTCCGCGAATTCAACCCGCCTCTTCGGTAAAGGCGTTGTACTTGGCGGTTATCATGCGATGGACATCGTGGGTACTAGTGGACCGTCTTTCTTTGCCGCTGCCGCCCCAGAAATAGACCCTGATCGTATCGATAGTCCCATCCGTCTTTTGATAACTCGCCGCGTGTACGACAGACCACTAAACAACGTCACAACAATAACGACCAACACAAACCTGTATATTAGCTGTCTCCCAGAACAAAAACGGTTGACTAATAGAGGTTTCAATTCCCATCCCACTTGGGGACAGTTAAATAGGACTCATGCCAATAAAAAAAGGCGTCAATCCTCTGCATGAATCGCAGAACACTGGCGCCTTTCTTTCACTTTGGTGTATTGTCCGGCTCATTAGGCTGACCTCGTTTCCGGGGCCAAGTATATCAAAACTAAAGGGGCTTTGCAAATAATTTGACAATTCACGGTAGCCCTCTTGGGACAAGTGTGGAAGTCGTCATTCTCTATAAGGAGAACTGACGTTTGCGTAACGTGAAACAAGGATTCGACGTCTACGAGTACCTGCCGGTAAGGCATTGCAGAGTTTGTTGCACGTTGCGGCAGCTTCTGCCTCGCGTAGCAGCCAGACAGCCTACGGCCAGCACTAACAGCAGCAGCCCTGACGGTTCAGGTACCGCCGCTGCTGCATTACTGGCACCGGTGAAGTTGATAATCGCCGTGGTCAGATCGCCTGAATCAACATCCTCGTCACTGTCAATGTCGCCGGTTAGCCATGTTGCACCGCCTCCTGCTGCCAGGAACAGACAAACGACGTCAAAGCCCCTGTTACCGCAGGGGTTTTTTCGTTACCAGGACAGAATCCAGGGGAGACCGACTAACACGGCCACGATCGCAAAAATCACCAGGTACACTAACGAGATCTTTTGCCGTGAGATACGGGCTTGCTCAGGATTGTCGGCATACAGCTCGACATACAGGCACTCATGGCAGGTGATCTTCTTCACGAAGGCCATGCGTGTGTTTGTACGCGACGACAGATCGCTACTGCCGCATTTCGGGCACTTCCCACTCTTCACGTGCTCACCTCTCCTGTGTGTTTGAGAAGACAATCTGCTAGGCGCAGCAGGGAAACCGAAATGCCACTCCCGGATTCCAGTCGTGGCAGTGAATAGATGCCTGACTTCACAGTCAAAATCTCGACTGGAATTCCAGTTATCTAGGATAACGAAAACACTCGAATGTGCCAAACTGTATCCACCAGACAGTTCCATTGCCACCGTGAGGTCCGGTGACAGCAGTGGCTTGGTTGTTCAGCGGTTCGCAAAAAGTGGACCGTTGCACTATCCTGATATAACAATCGGCTGGAGCAGCGGCTTCCGGCGTGTTGGTTCCAATTACCACAAGTTTTGCAAGGATGTTTTATGTCGAAATTATCGGCGACTTTCCTGGTCTGCACGTTTGCGTTCCTGGCAACAGCCGTGGCGGCACCGCCCGTCCGCCAATTCGATGCCCCCGGCTCCCCCCTCTTCAAGGTGCTGAAGCCCGGCGAGAGCCCACCACTCGACTCGTATGACAATTTTGTGATTGGGCCGAAGTATCTGCTCGCTCCTGAGCGCAAGTTGGTCGAGGGCGTTCCGCAGGGCAAGGTGCAACAGTTTACGATCGATTCAAAAGAGACCAGGATTTATAACCCGGGGATTGCCCGGAAGAAGTTTGGCAGGGTCGATCCTAGGAATCCCAAAACCCTCATCGTCGACACGCACGAGATCGACTACAAGCGGCAGATCACCGTCTACATTCCTGCACAACACAAGCCCGGCAGCGAGGCGCCGTTTATGGTCAGCCACGACGGCCCCAAGGGAAAGCTCAGCATGGGCCTGCCGCGCATCCTCGACAACTTGATTGCCCAGGAGCGGATTCCCCCGATCATTCTCATCCAAATTGCTAACGGTGGCGGTGATGCCCAGGGTCACCAGCGCGGCAAAGAGTATGACAACATGTCTGGCCTGTTCGCCCAATACATCGAAACGGAGGTGCTCCCGCGCGTCGAGAAGAACTACCAGGTGAAGCTGACCAAAGATCCCGAAGGTCGTGCAGCGATGGGCTCCAGTTCCGGCGGCTCGGCGGCGCTCATCATGGCCTGGTTCCGCACGGATCTTTACCGGCGCGTGCTCACCACCTCGGGCACTTTCGTGAACCAGGCATGGCCATTTGATCCCAAGTTTCCTGATGGCGCCTGGGGCTTTCACAAAACGATCATTTCCAAGAGTTCGAAGAAGCCGATCCGCTTGTTCATCTCCGTGGGCGATCGGGATCTGCTCAACCCCAACGTCATGCGCGACAGCATGCACGACTGGGTCGAAGCGAACCACCAGATGGCCAAAGTGCTCAAGACCAAAGGCTATGAGTATCAATATCTGTTCTGTCTCGGTTCCGGCCATGGCATCGGCAACGCCAAGGCGCAATTTCTACCGCACGCTATCGAGTGGGTCTGGAAGGGATATGGATCCAGGAAAATCAAGTGATCAGAGTGTGAGTCACTCGGATGCTCTGGGGTGTGCTAGTCCAGCAATTTTTCCGCCAGCACTTCACCCTTGCCAGCTGTCTGTCACAACATGTTAAACTTTTCTGCGCCAGTTTTGGCCCTTTCCGTGTGATCTGTCAGGCATGTTTTGCTGGAGTTTTGTTAACATAACTCGCCGTTTGAGCAATAGAGCCAGTAAGCAACTTCACGACGACAACCAGCAAATCAAACCAACGCATTAGCTATCTCCGGCAGAGAAAACACTTGAATTACATCTAACCAGTCGAACTCCAATTCCAGCCCTGGGAGCACCTAAACCATGCCCTTTTTACTTCAATTCTTTGATGTGGACATTGCGGTACCAGATCCGTTTAGCTTCGTCTTGAAAGCTGATGTATCCCTTCGCGGGCCGGTCCGTAATCTTCGATTTGGTGTTATCCAATTCAATGATCTGCTCGTCGTTAAGGATCACCTGCAGCCCTATTGGGACAAGTGTGGAAGTCGTCACTCTCTATAGTGAGAACTGACGTTTGCGTAACGTGATGTAAGGCTTCGACGTCTACGAGTGCCTGCCTGTAAGACACTGCAGCGTTTGTTACCCGTTGCCGCAGCTTCTGCTTCGCGCAGCAGTAGAGCATGCGAGGCCTGTGGGCTTAGGGTATCGACGCGTGACAGCGTGTGGTGGAGACGACTCGGCGGCCTGCTCCGATCCTATCGAAGAGCTCCCTTTTGTGACAACTGGGAACCTAGCACACCGGGCCGCATAAACATGGTGCCACGCTTGAATTCGCTACGTGTTAACTTACCGTAAGGTCGGTGGTTAAATTGAAGTTCCACTCGGCTGACCAGGGACCGCATCAGGTCTGTCAGGTGTTCAGGCTCAGCCTTCCTGATGGTCGTCCGGAGATCTTTTAACAACGCTATTGCCTCTTTGACAGTAGCATCCAGGGCGGCACAATCGTTAGATGCTGGCGATTTAGCAGCCTCTATCTGGGCTTTCAACCGCTTTTTCGTTTTTTGAAGATCGTCCAATCTTGTGTACAACGACTCAACCACACTGTCGGGCGCTGTAAATACCCGCTCTGAACCAACGGCTATCTGTTTCTCGACATCGCTTAATTTTTTGCGCAGTGCTACCAGATCAACTACTGGAGGTCTTTCCTCTTGCAATTGGTCCCTTATAGCGATCCTCAGCCTCTCCATTGCATCGTCTGACAAATAAAGCTCTTCGATCTTTCGAATCAAGCAATCCAGAAGAATGTCTTCCGCTATCGAATTACAGTTGCCGACTGAGCGTCCTTTGTCTGAATACGTCTTACACATGTATCGCTCGCTTTTGATTGTTGTCGCCACTGATTGCCTCATCGATGTACTCGTCAATGATTACGTAGCCTTGCCGTTTGGCATACCGGTGGAGTTCATCACGTTGAGCTGATATAGATTGCTCTTGTTGATCGGTACTCATCCGAAGGTAGAGAACCGCACGTTTTTGCGTAAGTGATTCAATGCGGCACGAAGCAATGGCCCAATCACAAAAAGAATCGACGCAACCAGCAAAAAGTGTTTCACTTCTTCGTGTTCTCTTTATTTTGATTGCTGCCGGATATCCAGGTAGGAAAAGTCTGAGTCCCGGTCCGGACGCCCGGTGGTTACGATTTCAGCTTCTCGAGCATTCCGGTTGCGAACTGGACGTGCAGCGCCGTTCCCAGTGGCAGAGCGTCCTCGTCGACCTTGAACATCGGGTGGTGCACGCTGACGCCTGTCCCTTTTTCGTCGTCGGCGATACCCAGGGCGACAAAACAGCCGGGGATCCGCTCGGTGTAGTAGGCAAAGTCTTCACCGCCCATCACCGGTGCCAGTTCCTCGATCTTGTCCTCACCCAGCAAGTCACCGGCCAATCGCCTGGTGAAGGCCCAGGTCTCGGGATTGTTGACCGTTGGCGGGTAGTCGTTGCCGGGGAACTGGACATTGGCTTTGCAGCCGTGTGCCGCTGCGACACCGCCGGCCATTTCCTGGACCCGGCCCTGGATCCAAACAAGGTTCTCCATTGTCAGCGCCCGCACGGTGCCCCGCAGCTGGACCTCGGAGGGAATCACGTTGGAAGCCTCGCCGCCATGGATAGCGGTGATGCTGACGACGCCCGAGTTGAGCGGATCGGCTTCGCGGGAAACGATCGATTGCAGTGACGTGATCACCTGGGCGGTGGCCTGAACCGGGTCGATGGCCAGGTGCGGCATCGCGGCGTGACCGCCTTTTCCCGAGATCGTGATCTGCAGCGTACTCGAAGCGGCCAGGAAGGTACCGGCGCGTGAACCAGCCTGTCCCGTTTTCAATTCCGACCAGACGTGCAGCCCGAAGATCTGTTCGACGTCGGGATTCTCCAGCACCCCCTCCTCCCTCATCAACTTGCCGCCAGCACCTCCTTCCTCGGCCGGCTGGAACAGCAGTTTCACCGTTCCCTGGATCTTCTCTTCACGCTCTTTCAGCAGGCGGGCGGCACCCAGCAGCATCGCCGTGTGGCAGTCGTGGCCGCAGGCATGCATTTTGCCGTCGATCTCGCTGCGGAAGTCGACGTCGGTTTCCTCGTGGATTGGCAGGGCGTCCATGTCCGCCCGCAGCGCCACGCAGGGGCCCTCGCCATTTCCCAGCCAGCCCAGTACACCGGTCTTCGCGATCGGTGAACGGTACTCGACGCCCAGTTCATCAAGTGTGTCGCGTACCAGCTGGCTGGTTTCCACCTCCTCGTACATCACCTCGGGACGCCGATGCAGTCGGCGGCGAATACCGATGATCCAGTCCTGGATCGAGGTTGCCTGGTCACGAATCTCCTGCGTGTTCATCCGGGGCAGCTCCTTGTTAACGGGTCCCTGCATTCTATCGTACACGCGGTCACCGCCAAGGATGGGGTCAACGTCTTGAGGATCAGGGTTGGCTCGCAGGGGATTCTTCCCACACCTGTCAGTTGCCGAATTGGGCCCGGCTTGGCCCGCTGATGACAAGAAACAACAGCATCGTGCACCACCGGCAGTCGCCCGGTTTCCTCGGTCCGCCGCACAGTCCCTTGACCGTCGACCAGGACTTGACGGCGGACGACGTGCAAATCGGTACGATTCTCCCCTCGATTACGGTTCGTCGTTTGAAGGATCACCGTGGTCTGCTCGCCGAGATTGACTCGCAACGCCACCAGCTGGCTGCTGCGGGAGTGCTGGCCGTAGGGTGCCTGACGGTAGTCCAAGGCAGAAGCTGCCGTAACGGGTAACAAACGCTGTAGTGTCTTACCGGCAGGCACTCGTAAGCGTCGAAGCCTTGCTTCAAGTTACGCAAACGTCAGTTCTCATTATAGAGAATGACGACTTCCACACTTGTCCCAATAGGGCTGCCTAGTTGAGGCAAGCTGCACTCGCCTCACGATGTCAATTCTTTACTGCAAGAGGGAAACTGCTGCGCATCGTCATGATTCAACGCCAATTCGTCAGCATATTTACCATGTCAGACACTGAGTTCGGCCGAGAACAGCGTCATCTTAAGCGTCCCAAATTCGTATTTCGGAGGGCCATCGGCTCGTTTCATTTTTTTCACCACACGGGATCTATGCAATCAGTCGTGCCAAATGGACTTCTTCAGCTTGGTCACGAATATTCTGATGTCGTTTGCTTCCGTCTTGGCCTCTACTACCGTGGCTTATTCGATGTCTTGTTACTCTAACGTCCGGTGCCCGCAGCCGATTCAGCAACTCGCCGAGTTCCTTCTGCTTGAACAAACGGTAACTGTTCACGGGATGTTGATGTGCAACAATCTGGTCAGCGTTTTCCCAGTTCCAAAGTGTGTTCAGCAACACACCGAGATACTCGGCAGCTTCAGAAATACGCAGCTAGCCACTGAGCTTGGTCAGTTGACGATCTCCCGGATCTGTTGGGTTTTGACTAGGTTTGATCAACTTTACCAACATTTGTTTTCGCAGGAAATCAGGAGGAAATGCCGTTTCGGTAAAAATGGGCCAGAATCTCAACCGATCTTCTTCCATTTGACAACGAGATCAAATTTAGGAGACGCTCTATACACCCCAGCCCCTTCGTGATTCCGGGCATGGGCAGAAGAAGGTCATCAATCACGGTGTAAATGAGCTAAATTTCGCCCCGAAACGCGTCATTATTAGATGAAGCGAACGCCTAGCTTTTGGATATCTAAAAATCCGCTTCTTAGCCCCCTCTTCTGGTCACCTCACAAGCAAGTGGTCGGAAGAGGGGGCTAATTTTTTTTCGCCTTCGCATGGTGCGGGGCGTTTGTGCCTTTCCATGACCGCTCCTCATATGGAGACGTCCATTTGGAGAAATCTCTCATGCCTAATTTATTGATGTATCAAGCAAATACGTATGTGCCTCGACTCAAAGTTGAAGACACACCTACCCCACCTCCAACACAATTGTGGAGACCAATTCCGCACACTCGGTTGCTTGAAACAGTCGAAGCAAATCTCAAAGACAAAGGCTTCCTTATCACGAGCCAATCCCACGGCCTTACTCATAATCACAACCGCTACTTGGGGTTATTGGAAATTCGATCCTCTGACGAAGCCGAGGACTATCGACGCATCATCGGAGTGAGGAACAGTCATGACAAAACATTTCCGGCGGGCGTCGTGCTTGGGTCTTGTGTGATTGTTTGTTCAAACCTTTCATTTAGCGGTGAGATCAGCGTGTCACGTAAACACACTCAGTTCATTCTTCGGGATCTGCCAGAGCTTGTACACCAAGCAGTCGACAAACTACTCAGCTTGAGGATTGCAGAACGAAATCGAATTACCAAATACAAGGACAAGCAACTTACTAACTTGCGAGCTCATGATGCTGTGATTCGTGCCGTGGACTCAAAGATAATTGCTCCGTCACGAATCCCACATGTGCTCAAAGAATGGCGAAGTCCAACTCATACTGAATTCACCAAGCATGGTAAGTCTGCATGGCGGCTCTTTAACGCGTTTAGTGAAAGTTGGAAGGGGAGTAATCTTCAAACGCTTCCTGGTCGAAGTAGCAAACTTCAAAAGGTGATCGACGCTG
>Ga0310342_100002910_pt1 | contig 11153 bp, 8 predicted proteins | sample S15DNA20500_MG_FD_206155 | JGI IMG/M metagenome (GOLD analysis project Ga0310342, IMG submission 206155) | Marine microbial communities from station ALOHA, North Pacific Subtropical Gyre - S1503-DNA-20-500_MG | ecosystem: Environmental > Aquatic > Marine > Oceanic | place: Pacific Ocean: North... | reverse complement strand
AGATAACTGGTATCGAGAGCATGAATCGCATCGAGTACCCAGGTTTGAGCACCAGAGAAGTAGTGTATCGCCAGGTCGTTTCGAACTGGTCCTCCCAGGTTGCAGCCAATTCCCGAGGTACTGGGCATGTGGCAATCCTGGCAAGTGCTTACGTTCGGATTGTTCCCTCCGAAACGGCCTCCCATGTTGACGGGTCCCTGTCCGAAATCGCTTTGACTCCACTCACCGTAGGTCCTCTCCATTGGAAACTCATCGGCGGGATCGTGAGTGGGATGAGGCGAATCGAGACCCAGGAGCACGTATGACTCTCCCTGACGGACGTAGGCCGGGTTTGAAACGTCGTGGCAAGTTCTACACAGTTCAGAACTGTGATGAAATGGCGACTGCAAGGCGGGATGCCACGGGAAATTTGAACCGAGATTGTAGGGACCTCTGCGGCGATCAATCGGATCGATGACATATTGTCCGGTGTGCGGGGGATCGGGGATTTCAGCGAGGGCGTTGAGGATGTCGACGTCTGCTGTCGGACTCTGTCCCGGGACGTATTGAGGGTCGACCATTCGATGACATAGATTGCAGGTCACTCCGTCGAAATCGTTGACGCCACTGACGTTGGATCCATCGGTAGGGGTACTGTTTCCTGCTAACCAGGCTCCGGGGGTGTGACATCGAAGGCACAGATCTCCAGAAGCTCCCGCGTCTTGTTCTGCGATCGCCAGGCAAGCATGGAAGAGCGGATCTCTACCGGCCTGGGCCATGATGCTGGTTTTCCACCGGTCGACCGGGGCGTTGCTGAAAGACGAGTGACACAGGTTGCAGGCACTCCCGGCGATAATCGGCTCGAGGATGGTGTTCGGTTGAGTTCCCGGTTGTGCCCAGTCCGCAAGCGTGGTCGGAATCGGTAAGCCCTGACCAAAAAGTGAGGCACAGGTTGCGAAGGGAATCAAAAGTACGATCAGCCGTTGGATCATCCGATGCCCTCTCACGATAATTGGCTAGATTCCACAGTAGTTTACCTCAGTGCTCAGATACAAGCACAAGAAACCTTACCGAGGGCCATCTGTGGCCCTCAAGCTGGTTCTGTAGGAAAGTTCCCCTGCAGAAATTCCCGCATCTCCAGAGTGTCGAGAAGCGCTGCCTGGTTGCTGCGAAACTGAAATCTCTCGGTGACAGGAGTGCCGTCAGTTCGTGAACTGGTCGATGAGTATTCAGGAACTATTACCAGATATTCTTCAAATTCTCGAATCCGACAGGCTTCCTCACGAGCGGTCAGCGCTTCGTGTCGCTTTTCTCCCGGACGAGCACCGATGATCTCGATAGTCGCATCCTGATTGATGGCTTTGACCAGAGTGTCGAGTCGGCAAGCTGGGAGTTTCGGGACAAAGATTTCTCCACCCCGACCGTCCACGATGGTGCGATGAACAATGGAGACCAAAGTTGTACCGTTGATCCAGAAGCGCGTCATTTCCGGATCGGTGACCGTCAATTTTCCTGATGACATCTGCTCTTCAAAAAGAGGTATGACACTGCCTCGACTGCCGACGAGATTCCCGTGCCGGACGATGTCGAAGCGAGGTCCAGAGGCGCCTGATTCGGCGTTAGCCCGGATGAGTAACTTCTCCATCACGAGTTTGGTGGCGCCATAGATGCAGGCAGGCTCAACGGCCTTATCGGTAGAGTGAGCGATGACCCGAGATACCCCTGCGTCGCGGGAGGCATCGATGAGGTTCATCGTCCCCTCGATGTTGGTACGTACCGCTTCCGTTGGATTGGCTTCTGCGATCGGGACGTGTTTCATGGCCGCGGTATGGAGGACCAGCGAGACTCCTTCAAGAGCATGACGAAGTCGACTCTGATCGCGGATATCTCCGACCATCGACTGCAGAGCCGGATGTTGAAATCTGGGATCCTGAATCAGATCGTGGTGTTTTTGTTCGTCACGCGAGAAGGCGATCACCCGGGATGCTCCGGCTTCTTGCAGTAGCCACTGGATGAGCAGTTTTCCGGTCGTTCCCGTGCCTCCGGTGACCAGCACTGAGGCCCCTGCCAGAGCTTCTGGAAGGCGCCGAACTCCCGGTTCGTGACGAGGATCTGGAAACGGCTCCATCGTAGTTGGGCTCCCTGGCGGTTGATCGGGGTCGTATTCCCCCTCGGTGTACCCTCGTCCCCGCTCGTCAGCAACCGCCCCGATTCGGTACGAAATCGAGGAATGGGGCCGAGAAGTGGCCCGGGGATGCCGTTTTCCTTGACGATGGAAGGGGGGGATGGTTCGATGCTGGGCTCTACCGCAGTAACGGTGGAGCCAGATATCTTTCCGGAAGCGAGATGGTCGTGGCCAAGGGCAAGATGAATCGTGAGTACGTGTGGCTTCAGTGTACCGAGACCGGGGATCTCAATTACAGGACCCAGGTTAACGTCAAGGGTGGACTTCCCGAGAAGCTCAAAGTAGGTCTAAAGAAGTATTCCCCTCGACTGCGCAAGCACACTCTTCACAAGATCAAGCGCAAGTAGTCCGCGAAGTCGATACCCACGACTCGATAAAATCCCGGTCCACCGGGTGCTGATCGCGCTAGAACCCCAGTTCCGGTCGCCGAAGAATTCCGCCCAGATGTGCGGTCCAGACTGAACTGGTAAAACCGATCAGGGTCAACCCGAGCACAATACGTAATAGTAACGGATGAGGTTCTTCCTCTTGCAGGTATGCGATGAGGGTCATCAGTGCCGCAACACCGGCTATCGCCATGATGGTGAAAGAGATCCGACCCCATAGTCCGTGATTTTCCACCTGCTCCTGGTCGAGCTGGATGATCCCATCAAGCCATTCGGCTGAGCTGGTTCCCGTGAAGTAGGCGATCACTGTTGCGATGGCGCAGATCAGCACAAAGACGTGACCGATCTTGGAGTCAGCTACTGCCGAGGATCTGATCGCACGGATCAGAAAGAAAAGTGCCACCGGGCAAAGTAAAACCGGTATATGAACCACTAGCAAATGAACCCAGGTTGAGCCCATCAGTCACCTGTTCCGATCGCCTCGGTGGGATTCACGCCCTGGTCCACTTTTGTGTAATTGAGTTCAGAGCCTCGCATGCTGTGGGGGATCAGATAGACCACGGTCATCACCAGAGCAGCGCACAGGACTAGGGTTCGACTGACCTTTTCGTTCTTCTTCTCACGTGTTCCGATAGCACCCACGGCGATCAGCCAGCTAACCCACATGATCAGCATTTTGTTATCGGTGAGATCTCCACCGAAAGGGAATCCAGTCCAGTATTCCCCGAAGGCAAACTTCTGAACGATCGGTCCGAGGATCATCCCCCCTGCGGTCATTCCTCCGAGGGCGATGAAGGACAGTTTACGCATGTCATCGGTACCGAAAATGGCTGCCAGTCCCGCTCGCATGCCGATCAATACCGAAAAGAACATCATGATGATGTGTGGCCACAGGATGGCTCCCGGCACCGGATCCTTGTAGCGCAATACGATGTTGTCCTGTCCTTCTGCAGGAATCCTGAAGCTCTCACCTTCGACATCGAGGGTGACGTAGTATTCCATCTTTCCGGCCGAGGGTTGGATGGGTAGGTAGGCGGCCCACTCAAATCCCTCTTTGATCGGCTCTCGGACCAGAGGCTCCACCGTGAAAGAGTCATCGGTCGGGTAACGTTTGTGATGCAGTTTCGCCTCGAACTTTGTCATTTCGGAAGAATCACCAGGATCGGGGAGAACGACACGTGCCTTGTGGGTGGTCTCTTGTGATCGAATGAGGCGGTACTTGTGCGATTTACCGCCGGCAACAAAGTCGCCGCGAAATGGATATGTCGGCCCCGTCGTTCTCTGATAGAACACCGCGGAGACCATGATGAGTACCGCCAGAACCCACAACCAGCCCTTGCTCATATTCAGCCCTCTTCCCTCGGATTCGTGACGAGATGAAACGTTGCATCTGAAATGGCGATGGCCCCCCCTGGATGATATGGATCTTTTACTTTCTGTCGAGTGGGGTTACTTTTTACGGCAGTGCCAAGAAGGGCACGGTTAGTTTATCCTAAGTCCAGAGCTGCCTCCTGAGGCGATCTGCACACCCTTGAATTGATTTGGAATCGATCACCCGGTGCTTACTTGTACAGTTTTTTCTTCTACTCATGGCGACCCTGGTTTGTTGAGAAGCACGCTGGCGGCGGGCTTTGGGACGGTTGGACTGCTCCTGATCGGGTTTCTGGTGGGGTGCCACTACAGCAACTCTGATGAGAGAGTGGTTTTCCGTGTCCATGCCGCCTCGTCGTTGACAGAGGCCTTTCAGGAACTAGCACAGGAGTTCGAGAACACCCACCCTTCGATAGACGTTTCGATGGTCTTTTCAGGCAGTCAGGTTTTACGGATTCAAATCGAGCAAGGTGTCTCGTCGGATGTTTTGGCTACTGCAAATCCCGAGCATATGGAGATCCTGGTTGAGTCCGGTCACGTAAAGAAGCCTCTGGTTTTTGCTCGTAACGAACTGGTACTGATTGTTCCACTCGATAATCCCGCGGGCATCGTTTCCTTTGAGGATCTTCCAAAGGTCTCAAGCATGGTGGTGGGAACCGATCAGGTTCCTGTGGGTAGTTACACCGGGATGATGCTAGGTAAAGCCGGTCAAAAACTGGGAGTGGACTTCGAGAAGCAGAGTCGATCTCGGGTGGTTTCGCGTGAGAGTAACGTTCGCCTGGTACGGGCCAAAGTTGAAATGGGAGAAGCGGATGCTGCCGTCGTTTATCGCAGCGATGCGTTGGCTTCCGACCGGGTACAGTCGATTTCTATTCCGCATGACATCAACATCCAGGCCAGGTATTTCATTGCAGAACTGGCCAACACAAATAACCGTCAGCTGGTCGGTGACTGGATTCAATTTGTCCTATCTGCTGCGGGCCAGGAGATCCTGGCTCGACATGGATTCGTGGAGGGATGATGTTGAAACGTCGTCATTCCTCCGGTCGTCTCTGGCCCGTGTTTCTTTGTGCATTGCCAATGCTGGCGCTGATGGTGTTGCCCATCATCGCCATTGTCACCGCCTCTTCACCAGCGGATCTGTTGGCTGGAGTGAGTCATCCATTGTTTGCCCCGGCATTGTGGCTCAGTGCCAAGACTACTCTATTCAGCCTCGTCGTCGTCGTTGTCACGGGAACTCCCCTGGCCTGGTGGTTGGCTCGATCTCCGGCGAGTCGTGCTCGCTGGGTCGAGTTGTTGGTTGATCTTCCCATCGTTTTACCGCCAGCGGTGGTGGGGATCGCCCTGTTGCAGACCTTTGGTCGCCGAGGGTTGCTCGGTTCTCCGCTGGAAGCTTTTGATTTGCAAATCCCCTTCACCACCGTTGCCGTTGTGCTGGCACAGGTGGTGGTCTCTGCTCCTTTTTACATCCAGTCGGCAGCGACCGCTTTTCGGAAGGTCGATGACGATCTTCTGATCGTCGCAAGGACTCTCGGTCAATCTCCTGCGGGTGCTTTCTTCCGGGTCGCTTTACCGCTTGCAATGCCAGGTCTCATCAGCGGCGCGGCACTTTGCTGGGCTCGAGCGCTGGGTGAATTCGGGGCGACCCTGCTTTTTGCTGGCAACATGCCAGGAACCACCCAGACGATGCCGCTCGCCATCTACATGGCTCTGGAATCGGATGTCCGTACTGCGTTAGCGATATCGCTGGTACTGGCGGCGGTGGCGGTGCTACTTCTCTTTGCATTGCGTTTCATCCCATCCGTCTGGTCGCGTCGTCGTATTCCGGGCATCTCCGTCAATGACGACAACCCGATGGGAGCGCAAAGATGAGCTGGCAGTTGTGCATCCGTTTACGACTGGGGGATCTGGATCTCGATGTGGAAATGGAAGGCACTTCCACACCTGTTGCCCTGGTGGGGCCGAACGGTTCGGGAAAGACGACCTTGTTACGCACCATCGCCGGAGCTCATCACCCGGATTCGGGGCGAATCGTGGTGGGGGGGCGTGCTCTCTTCGATTCGGAAAAGGGAATCCACCTGGCACCGAATGAACGGCGAGTCGGATACGTGCCTCAGGGTTACGGCCTCTTTCCTCATTTGCGTGTGGCTGACAACGTCGCGTTTGGAACCCGTACGCAGCCTCAATTATCCCGACAGGATCGTCGTACCATCGCCCTGGAAACCCTGGAGCAACTGGGGGCGGTACGCCTGGCGGATCGGTGGCCGTCGACCCTCTCCGGGGGAGAACAGCAGACCGTGGCCCTGGCAAGAACCCTGGTTATCGATCCCCAGCTATTACTTTTGGATGAACCGCTGGCGGCTCTGGATGCCTCAGCACGTCGGGCACTACGAGCGCATCTTGCCCAGCATCTTGCCGAACGAAGTATTCCATCGATCGTGATCACCCATGACGTGCGAGATGTACGAGCTCTCGGAGCCACCGTAAATGTCATCGAGAAGGGCAAGATCATCCAGCGTGGTTTGGCCGAAGAACTCACCACGCAACCGGCGACCGAGTTTGTTGCGGAGTTTTTCGACACGGAGGTGTCAGATTTTACTCCCCCGAAGTTCCACTAGGATTGCCTCCAGGCCGGTTTGCCCTGGATCCGGAAGAAGTGTCAGAAGCGGTCCAGCACCTTCGAGCAATAGTTAGCCGGTCTGACGAGCCAGCAGTGTAGCAAAAGTACCGCCGGCATTCGCGAGCTCGCCATACGTACCCTGTTCAATGACACGGCCCTGGTCGAGCACATAGATACAATCAGAATCCCGTATCGAGCTCAATCTATGGGCGATCACGATACGAGTTACCTGTCGACGATTGAGGCTATCGTTGACGATTTTCTGCGAGCGGTTGTCGAGAGCGCTCGTGGCTTCATCAAGGAAGATGATTTTAGGTTTACGAATCAGGGCCCGACAGATGAGAAGTCGTTGACGCTGGCCCCCGGATAAGTTGGTTCCACCTTCGCTGACCACGGTGTGCATCTGCATCGGCATCGATCGGATATCGTCGGCGATGCCTCCCTCTTCCGCTGCTTCCCAGGCTTCTTCAAGACTGTAGACCGATCCCACGGTGATGTTTTCGTAGATGGAACCGGCTCCGATATGGCCAGATTGCAGCACCACCCCCAACTGGCGTCGGACTGCAGTCGTATCGATGGAATTAACGTCTTGCCCATCAAATCGAACTTCCCCGCTCTCGGGAGTTTCAAATCCGAGCATCAATCGGAGCAAGGTCGATTTACCGCAGCCAGAAGTGCCGGTCAGGGCTATGCACTGGCCGGGCTTGGCGTGGATGGAAACATCTTCGAGGATCTTGGGTCCTTCTGGCGAGTATCGGAAATGAATCCTGGAGAGTTCGATATCCCCTTTGAGTTGGCCAGGGTCGACACTTGCCGAAACAGTTTCCAGCTCGGCAGAAAGCAGAGGTTGCATCCGATTAGCCAGGACAGTGGTGTCTAGAAATCCCACGATGGTCGAACTCAAGGTCAGAGCTCCACCCAGGAATATTCCCAGAGCAGCATTGAACGCAAGGAAGATACCAATCGATAGGCTGGTACCCGCTGGTCCCTGCCCGATTACCATTGGGATCGCGAGCATGAACAGGATCAGCGTGCTCAACATCGGAATGGCTTGGTTGAAAAGGTTGAGTACATCAACGGTCCGCTGGACCTTGTTGGATAGGTTTAACTGACGAGCCACCCGCTCCATCCAGAGTGCAAATGCCCTTCGCTCGGCTCCAGCCACCCGTAATTTACTGACAGCATTGATGAGCTGAACTTCGAAACCGAAAAGCTCGCCTTCTTCTTCCATCAATTTTCGGGCGTGACGACGAATAATAGCACCGCCGATGACTGTGACGATGGCGACAACCAGTGCTATTGCGATTGCGACCAGAGCAAGTTGAGAGTTGTAGTAAATCAGAAGGCCTACATTGAGTAAGGCCATGAATGAGGTCATCAGGGTCAGCAAGGTGGACCCGCTCAACTCCTGACTGATGGAATGTGCTGCAGAAACACGCTGTAACAAATCTCCGGTGGAGTATTTCGAGAAAAATGAAACGCGTAATCGAAGAAGCCGATCCCAGATCGCAGCCTGTGCAGCGAAATCCGTACTTACTGAGAGTCGAATGCTGACGAAAGACTGGAATACATTCAAGATGGTCATCCCGATGGAAACGGCAACAAGAGCAGCGCCAAGTTCTATCAGTAGCCGGGAGTTAGCATTGGGAATTGCGTTATCGAGCACAATGGCCATCGCTTGGGGAAGGAGCATTCCCATCAGAGTGAGGAAAATCGCAGCGACGAAGAAGGAGACCATATCTGGTAACTTCTTGTGAAGACAGAAAGCTACAAGGCCGTAAGGGCTCTTTTCCTTCTCGTCCAGGGATCTGATCAAAACGATAGCATCCTGATGTAGCAAGGCTGCGGAGTTGGCATCAACAGGAGTACGCGAGTCGTCCTGGGGGTCATAGATCAGATAACGCCCCTTGCTTGCCTGTAGAATCGCTACCGGTCTGCCATCTTCATTCAGATATCCGACAAGAGGGCCAACATCACTTTTCCACCACTTTCCTCTGAGCATGACTCGGCGGTACTGAATCCGTGATGCTCGAGTGATCGCTTCTGCAGGATCGTTCAGTGTTTCGAGATTGGTGGAATCTGCGATCGGTAGGATCTCGATGCCTTTTTCAGAACCAACTAACTTCATCACCGAATAGAGATCGTCACCCTGACCAATAGGAGTGGATTGTGGATTCAAGACTGATGCAAGTTTGGAGAGTGCGCGTTCCGATTCCTTTTTCTCGACCAGATCCCTCTGGTAAACGCGTTCAGAGTTCGATGAGAGTTCCTGGTTTCTGAATAGTTCTCTTTTTACCTGGATCCAGCGATTGAGCCGCTGAAGCGCTGCCAGTGAACCCTCAATAGGAACTTGCGTAGAATCGAGTGCCTCGATTTGAAGTTCTTCGGAAGCCTCAAGCCAGCTGCCAGAAGGCAGCAAGAGAAGATCGTCTTGTTCAAAAACAGATTCAGTCCCGACAAAAGTTCCCCTGCCTTGACTTAATCGGACCCATAATCCTGTATCGGAAATCGGCTCCACCTGATGGCCTGGTGACATGACGAGGTTGTCTCCAGTTTTTAACCTCTGGCATGAAGAAGGAACGGAACCAGGATCAAGCAAGGAAATGATCTTGGATGACCAGGCCTGGATAGCCGTTACAGCAGAAACCCTCATCGATTCGGCAACGTATTCGAGGTGTTCCTTCGGCAGTTCAATTACCCGGAGAGTTTCTTGAGCAAGCAACATCACAGCATGATTAGCCGGGGAATCTTCGTCCTGAATGGAAAACAAGATCTCGCCAGGTTTGGTATTACTGATGAACTGGCGACGACCTGTTGCATGAGAATCCAGAACATCTGTGGAAACAACTTCGCCCTCGCCGGCGAGAACCACCCAGATCATCGTCGGATCGTTCAGCAGCAGAGAGCGATGCCCTGAGATTTCTTGAATGGTACCGTCGCGCTCTAGTAGTTGTGCTTCAGGTACCATCACGCGCTCTTCTCTTTGAACTGGTCATCTAGCTTGAGAAGTTCTGAGTAGGCACCACCTGAATGGAATAGCTCATCATGATTGCCGCGTTCAACAACCTTGCCCTGTTCCAGCACTACAATCTCTGTGCAGTCACGAATAGTGCTCAGTCGGTGAGACACGAAGATGGAGGAGCAACCCCGCATCCTCATCCGGTCAAGAACAACTCGTTCCGTTTCTGTATCGAGAGCACTAGTGGCTTCATCGAGGATCAGGATGGTGGGATTGGTTACGAGAGTTCTCGCGATCTCTAACCTTTGTCTTTGCCCTCCGCTCAGATTGTTGCCACCCTCGATCAGTTCGGAGTCGAATCCGCCAGGTAAAGCGGTAATGGTCTCCAGAATGGCGGCATCTTCACACGCTTGTTGCAGATCAATTTCAGGAACTGTCGAATCCCAGAGTGTGAGGTTGTCTCGGACGGTACCACTGAAAAGCAGGATTTCCTGGCTGATGAAGGAGAAGGAATTGACGAACAGGCTTCGGGGCAATTCTTCACGCGGAATGCCATCGAAGTAGATCTTGCCGCTCCAGGGAGAGAGTTCTCCTGAGATCAATTTCGCAAGCGTTGATTTTCCTGATCCGCTGCCTCCAACCAGGGCAACCCGATCCCCCGGTTTGATATGCAGATTGAGGTTCTCCAGCAGTGGGGGATCAAGAGGGTTGTATCCGAATGAGATATCTTCAAGTCGTACATCTCCATTGAGAAAAGTGCTGCCATTTTTGGAACTGCCGTCGGTTGGTTCTTCGACATAGTTTTCAATGGGATACTTCAATACATCATCGATACGATCAAGATCTCCGCGCATCTCCTGAGTTACCGAGCCCAGATCGAGTAAGTTCTCTATGGGGCTCAAGAAGCTGGTCATCAACGATTGGAAAGCGACCAGCATTCCTATTGTCATGAATCCATCGAGCACCCTGAATCCACCAACGATGATGACCAGAACGGTAGCAATTGAACCGAGCAGGACAGGCATGGTATTCAGAAGAATGCTAGAAACCTGTAGCTTTTGTTGAGCATTGATCGCCTTGGAATAGTATCCGGACCATTTTTCAAAAAAGCCTGCTTCGAGTCCACTGGCCTTGATCGTTTCCATCCCCTGCAAGCCAGCCATCGCAGAACCTTCGGCTTTTCCAAACTCCTGCAGAACACGCATTGAAGATTCAACTCGACTGCCGGAAATCCATCTCAAGACGATGAAGTTGAGCAACGCAAAACAGAGTCCGATACAGGTCAGTAGTACGTCGTAATACAGCATCACGGTCAAATACAGAGCTGCCATGACCACATCGATAACAGTTTGGGCCAGTCTACCGGACAGATCCGCCGCCAGGTCTTGATTCAGCTGGCTACGACTGGCGACTTCACCAGCAAATCTCTGAACGTAGAACTCGTTTGGTAATTTTAATAGATGCCATAAGAATTGGCTTGAGAGTTTGATCGTCAAATTTAGCCGTAGTCTACGGAGTGAATTTAACTGCAAGTACTTTAGCCCGATGCTCAGCAGGATGGAGGCTGCCAGGGCGATCATGATGGGCCGTGCCCAGTCGGTCCGGCCCTCCAGGATGATGTCGTCGAGGAATACTTGCAAAAGTACAGGGAAC
>Ga0310342_100002908_pt1 | contig 11156 bp, 9 predicted proteins | sample S15DNA20500_MG_FD_206155 | JGI IMG/M metagenome (GOLD analysis project Ga0310342, IMG submission 206155) | Marine microbial communities from station ALOHA, North Pacific Subtropical Gyre - S1503-DNA-20-500_MG | ecosystem: Environmental > Aquatic > Marine > Oceanic | place: Pacific Ocean: North... | reverse complement strand
GGTCCTCAGTCTCGTCGGGCCAGCCGAGGGTCGCAAAGGGCCAGAGCCATGAGGAGGCCCACGTGTCGAGCACGTCAGGGTCCTGGGCCACGAGAGGCTTGCCGGTCTCTGGGTGCGCTGACCCGAGCTCGAGGTCCTCGCGGCTCGCGCAGGGCGTCCCGTCCTCGTCGTACCAGACAGGGATCCTGTGTCCCCACCAGAGCTGTCTTGAGATGCACCAGTCCTGGACGTTCTCAAGCCAGCTGAGGTAGGTGCGGGTCCACCTCTCTGGGGTGAACTTCAGCCGCCCGGTCTCGACCGCCTGGATCGCCGGAGCTGCGAGCTCGGACATCCGAACGAACCACTGCTCGCTGACAAGGGGCTCGATGGCTGACTTGGAGCGATCGCTGAGAGAGACGTTGTGTTGGATGTCCTCGACCTTCTCGAGCAGCTCGAGCTCCTCGAAGCGATCGATGATGAGCTTGCGAGCCTCCTCCCTGGACTTTCCTTCGAACTCGCCGCCCTCTGCGTTGATGCGACCGTCCTTCTCGAGGATCGTGATGATCGGCAAGTTGTGGCGCGCGCCACGCTCGTAGTCCGCAGGGTCATGGCCGGGGGTCACCTTCACAGCACCGGTCCCGTATTCGGGGTCGACGCTCTCGTCCGCAACGACGGGGATCTCCCTGTCCACGATGGGCAGGCGCACCTTGCCACCCACGAGGGGTCCATAGCGCGGGTCATCGGGGTGCACGGCGACGCCTGTGTCACCCAACATGGTCTCTGGCCGGGTCGTAGCAACGCTGATGAATTCACCCTCGCGCCCGACGATGGGGTACTTGAGGTACCAGAGCTTCCCCTTGCGTGAGACGTACTCGATCTCGTCGTCGCTGATCGCTGTCTGCAAGACGCAGTCCCAGTTCACGAGGCGCATCCCCTTGTAGATCAACCCTCGCTCATAGAGCCTGCAGAAAGACTCTCGCACGGCACGAGTAAGCCGAGGCTCCATGGTGAAGGCCGTCCTTGACCAGTCACAGGAGGCGCCGAGGCGTCGAATCTGATTGAGGATCCGGCTCTCGTACTCTTCCTTCCACTTCCAGACCTCTGCGAGGAAGGCTTCACGGCCCATCTCTTCGCGCTTCTTCCCCTCCTCTTGGTAGAGGCGCTTCTCAACGACAGCTTGGGTCGCGATCCCTGCGTGGTCTGTCCCTGGGACCCAGAGGGTCTCGAAGCCCCTCATGCGACGGAAACGCACGGAGATGTCCTGCACCGTCCCGTTGAGTGCGTGCCCCATGTGAAGCTCGCCCGTAACGTTCGGGGGCGGGATCATGACGCAGTAGGTGCGGCCCTCTCCCGTGGGATCCTCCTTCGGCTGGAAGCACCCGCTCTCCTCCCAGCGGGAGTAGATAGAGGCTTCGTGCTCTTCAGGTGTGTATCTGTTGGGGAGTTCCATTGGGCACCGATCCGCAGGGGGCCGGGAGAGGTCGAGGCGAGCGGCACACTTCACCCCTTGCCTCGCGCGACGTCAAGCAGGGGCAAGAGCTGCTGGCACTCCTTCCATTAAACCTGGAAGCTCCGTCTCCAGGAGAGCGCGCGCCCGTTGGCTACAGAGGCTCGTGTCCTCTGGTCTCGGGGGTGTGAGTACGAGGTCAGCTCTCTTGCACGCGACGAGCTCTCGCCCTGCCCGCCCTGGGTCCTGAAACCTGCAAACATGGAGCGCGTGCGCCAGCTCAAGGCGCGAGACGCGCTCTGCCCCTGCGACGTGAAGGAGCCCGCTCGTGTCCATATCACAGAGCTCCGAGAGCGCGGCCGCAGCTACGGAGACAGGCAGGGGAGTGCGCCACTCGTCCTCAAAGAGGCGCGCCACCTCTCCCTTCTCCAGGGTCGCAAACAGAACATCGGAGGCACCACGCCCCGTCCCGCGGCCGTCTCCATAGAGCAAGGGAAGCCGCACCACCAGCGCCTCGGGAGCGGCCTTGAGGAGGGCTCGCTCACCTTGAGCCTTGCTCTCGCCATAGACGCTCAAGGGCGCTGGCTCATCCTCTTCTCGGAACCCATCGGGAGGAGCTGGAGAGGCCCCAAAGACGAGATCCGTCGAAACATGGATGACGCGAGCGCCTGTTGCGGCGGCCCACACACCGAGCGCGCGCGGGAGGTCGCTGTTCACGAGCCGCGCTTTGGAGGGGTCGGCTTCGCAGGCCGCTGGCGATGAGAGTGCGGCACAGTTGACGAGCACGCGCACCGCCTGAGCATCGAGGAGCCGCTGAAGCTGACCATCCTCCTCGAAGTCAGCCGTAGAGGACGCTGTGCTCGCCATGGCCACGTCCCTGGAGTGGGCGATGGCACGCGCGCCGAGCAGAGAGACCAGGTGCTTGCCCAGGAAGCCAGAGGCTCCTAGCACCAAGATATCGGAGGAGATGTTCACTTCGTCGTTCAAGGGAGCACCATCTCTCCCGAGCGGCGCGAGAGTCAAGCGGGAACGGGGATCCGGTATCCTGTGCGCCCATGTCCGACTCCTACACAACTGAGCAGGTGCCTTGGAAGAGCGCCCTCATCCTCGCAAACCCCATAGCAGGGAAGGGGCGAGGTGATCGGATCGCGGAGGTCGTCGCAGAGGCACTAAAAGTCGCAGGGTTGAGCGTCGAGGTCCAGTTCAGCGCCGGACCAGGAGACATCACGAAGCTCTCCAAGGAGAGATCTCCCGAGCACGACGTGTGCGTCAGCATCGGGGGAGACGGCACGCTCGCCGAAGTCCTGGAGGGCTTACGCGAAGACCCGGACTTCCCCGTGGCGCCATACCCCACGGGGACCGCGAACGTGCTCAGCAAGGACCTCGGACTCTCCCACACCCCAGAAGAGCTCGCGAGGGCCATCTTGGATGGTCACACCTTCTCCCTCGACGTGGCCAGGGTGAAGGGCTCGGACGGGTTTGAGCGCACCTCCTTTCTCGTGGTCGGAGTGGGAATCGACGGGATGGTGATCCATGACCTCGACGCCCGCCGAACAGGCCCCATCACCAAGTTCAGCTACCTCCCCTCTGTCGCGCGAGCCCTCGCCGGATACAAGCGCCCGCGCCTCATCGTGGAGGTCGACGGGGAGGAGATCCCTGGGGAGTACGGTCTCGTCTTGATCTCGAACTGCGTCAACTATGGAGGGATCTTCACCCTTGATCCCCACAGGGACGCTGGCGACGGCCTGTGGGAGGTCGTCCTGCTTAAACGTGGCGACCTCAGCTCGATCTTGGCCGTGGCCGCGCGAGGGCTCATGGGAGGGGTTGAAGGCGGGGCATGTAGCATCCAACGTGGTCGAGAGGTCAAGATCACCTCAGACGAGCCAGTCCCCTTCCAGCTAGATGGTGACAGAGGCGCTCACACACCGATGTCCTTGGAGGTATCCTCCCGTCCTCATCGGATCGTCATTCCTACTCCCAAGCGACCATGAACACTCAACCTGAGCGACCCATCGCACGTGTGGGCGACCGCACCCTCGGCGGGGGCACCCCGTTCTTCCTCGCAGGTCCTTGCGTGCTCGAGTCCCTGGACCTCGCTGTCTCCATCGCCTCCCAGCTCCACGAGACCTGCGCATCCCTGGATGTCCCGCTCGTCTTCAAGGCGAGCTTTGACAAGGCGAACCGCACCAGCTCCTCCGCCGTGCGAGGGCCTGGGTTCGAGCAGGGCCTCGAGTGGCTGCACGAGGTGCGTGAGAAGGTCGGCGTCCCGGTCGTGACAGACGTCCACCTCCCCGATCACTGTGGCCCAGCCGCAGAGGTCGTAGACATCCTCCAGATCCCCGCCTTCTTGTGCAGACAGACAGATCTGCTCGTCGCTGCTGCGCAGACCGGGCGAGCGGTCAACGTGAAGAAGGGGCAGTTTCTCGCCCCTTGGGATGCAAAACACGTGGTCGAGAAGATCACCTCCGCAGGCAACCCCAACGTCCTCCTGACTGAGCGCGGAGCCTCCTTCGGCTATGGGAGGCTGGTCGTGGACATGGCGGGCTTCCGAGACCTCAGTGAGGCAGGATGCCCGATCGTCTTCGACGCGACCCACTCCGTCCAGCGCCCTGGAGGGGCGGACGGCAAAACAGGAGGTGACCGAACCCTCGCTCCAATCCTGGCCCGCGCAGCCGCTGCAACGGGTCTCGTCGATGGGTTCTTCTTCGAGACCCACCCTGACCCGGACTCTTCGCCCTCTGACGCAGCGAACATGATCCGCCTGGAGGACTTCCCCGGAGTCCTAGAGGGCGTCCTGCGCGCTCACAGCGCCGCTACAGACGCCTGAGGACCTCGCGCCTCTCAAATAGAGCTGAGCCAGACCTCTTTGTTTCTTGCGGCACCACAAAACACAGAGTTCTGATTCCGGCCCAACTTTGCGACGTTGTAACCCCTTTTGATATCTAGATTTGGGTCATCCTGAACCGGGGCCCTTTCAAGAACTCTCCCCCCTCGATTTGCCATATTGGGATTTCGCAGTAATATCCCATGCCCAAAGGGTTACCGCGCCCTAATGTCGACTGCGTCGACTTTGGAGTGCGACTCTCCCACCTGCTAATTCCGCAGGTTCGAGGTCACCTTTAGGGCACAGAGACCGGTAAATCACTGCGATTCAATGCCAACTCCCCCCCCCGGGGAGAGGGCCCCGTGGTGAGCCCCGGACACCGCACCCGACCTCTCATGAATCACAACAGCGATCACGTCATCTCTCGACGTCGCAGCGGGGAGACACCCCACCCTGCCTCGAATCGCTGTGTGGAGGGTGATGGCGCGATGTCACTCGCAGTCCAAACAGCTTGTTCGGACTGGCCCCATTGGATAATGACGACGGACCCTGTGTCTGCCCCCTCCTCGCGAAGAGGCGACACGACTGAACTGGCAGGAACTCCCTGTGGGACGGGAAACCCAAGGGAACGTATGCAATGCAGGGCGTGGGGACGCCTGCGGCATGCGCCGGAGGTCAAATCGAGCCTGGCTACGTGGGGACGGAGCCGGCCCGTAGAGACCCCGAACCAAGCGCTGAAAGTGTGGACGTGGGGACGGACCACTTTACGCGCGCTTCTTGACGAGGAACCCCGCAGGGGATGTTCCGAACTGAACCCCAGGCTAGGGGTAGCCTAGGGAGGTTCCGCGCAGCCAAGGCGCGCGTTGAGAACGCGAGGGTGTGAGGCTACGCCTCACACCCTCGCTCCTTTTCTCTGGCCCCTGTTGCCGGCGCTCGAGTTAGTCCTCTAACTCGTGCACACGGAAACGATCCTTCAATCGGTCTATCAAGCGCGCATGGATCTTGCACACGCGCGACTCTGAGAGGTCCGTGAGCTGGCCTATCTCTCTCATCGGCAGCCCCTCCCAGTATTTTAAGTAGATGATCCTGTACTCCTGATCGGAGAGCTTGCTCGCGACGAGCCGAAGGATCTCCGTGCGCGAGAGCTGCTCGCCAGGAGCGTCTGCTTCTGAATCAGCGACCACCTCAAGGGTGGGTATCCCGTCATCCGCACCCTCGCCAGAGGGCATGGAACCTGTGGGAGCGCCGGGGAGCCCGACCCCAAAAACCTGCAGGTAGTAGTCGAGCTCCATGCCCATCGCCTCAGCGACCTCTTCGTCGTTGGGCTCACGGTTCAACTCTCTGCGCAATCTCTCTAGCGTTCTCTTTTGCAGCTCGAGCCGGTGGCGCCAAGGCCGCGGAAGCCAGTCTTGAGTTCGCAACTCATCTAGCAGAGCGCCCTTCACCCGGAGCTCGCAATAAGACTCGAAGCGGACTCCCCGCTCGGGGTCGAAGCCGCCGATCGCGCTCATGAGCCCAAAGCTCGAGGCGGTGGCTAGGTCACCGCGGTCCACGCTTCGGGGGAGGCGAGCTGCGAACCGACGTGCAATTTCTTTGATCAACGGCTGGTAGTGCTCAACGAGCGCGTTCCGTCGATCATCGCAGATGTCTTCGTAGTAGGCGGCCCAGAGCTCCTTTGCGATCTCTTGGCGCTTCGCCTTGACCGCCTCAGGTGAGAGCGGCTTCTCCGGCTCGGCAGCCGACTTCTCTCCGACGAGGTCTGCAGCTTTGACGCCCGCCTTCGCTTTCTTTACGGGTGCTTCTTCTGCTTTGACTTTTTTCTGCTTAGGACTCAACGCGGGGGGGACGGTTTGAAGGATGGGGGCAGGGGGACGGACCGCTTCGTTGCAGGTCCAACAAACCCCTGAATACGGACTTGGAGACTTCGTTCAAGCATCTCCCACCTGGCAGCACTACCGCCCCATCCCTTTCGAGGTTCAAGCCCAGGGGGTCGACGCCTATTTGGCAAATAGATGGAGAATTCAAACGATAAGGGGTCCCTGTCCTCAACGCCCCATCTGCGGGAATCCTATGAGAATTTGCATCTCGATCACGGCTTCCGTACTGCCGAAGCTGCGGAGGAGGAGTCCTTCAGGGGAGTCTCGAGAGCACGATCCGCTCTGCCGCGCGCATCTCTTCGCGAGGCGCGTCTTCGTGGTCGTCCAACCCGCAGAGGTGCAGGGCTCCATGCACCAGATAGAGGAGCAGTTCATCACGCGACTCCTCCCCCCTCTCGAGAGCGACGGCGCGAGCGCGGTCCGCGCTGACAAAGACCTCAGCCTCCGGGTCTGCGTCACCGTCGGTTTCGGTGTAGTCGAACGCCATGACGTCGGTGAGGCTTGGGTCGTCGAGAAACTCCTCATGCATCCTCTGCAGCGTGGGATCATCCACGAACACGACGTCGACCCGCAGGCCCGGTCGACCACCGTGTGAGAGCGCCTCCTCGACAGCGGCTGCGGCGTCCGCATCAGAGAGTTCGTGGACCTCAACCGCGCGCGTCACTCGAACTGAGCCCGCTCCAGCGGCGTCAGACGCCTCAGGACCGCTCACTGCTCTCCTCTCCCTGCCCGGCTCTCGAAGGCGGGGACCCCTCGTAGGCACGGACGATGCTCTCTACGAGCGGGTGACGGACGATGTCACGCTTGTCGAGCTCCACGACTCCAACGCCTTGGAATCCACGCAGCCTGGAGACGGCGTCCAAGAGCCCGCTCTTCTGTGGGCCTACCAGGTCCGTCTGGGTCGGATCACCCGTGACTACCATCTTGGAGCGCTCACCCAGCCGAGTCAGGAACATCTTCATCTGACCGACTGTCGCGTTCTGTCCCTCATCGAGGATGACGAACGCATCCGAGAGCGTACGGCCTCGCATGTAGGCCAAGGGGGCGATCTCAATCACGTTGCTCTCTTCCAGACGGCTCACGTCATCGGCGTCGAGCAGGGTGTGCAGCGCGTCGTAGATCGGGCGCATGTACGGGTTGAGCTTGTCCTGAAGGTCGCCTGGCAAGAACCCGAGATGCTCACCTGCCTCGACCACCGGACGCGTGATGATCAGCCGCTGGACCTCACCTGTCCTCAGACCGGCGACCGCAGCCGCGACAGCCAGGAAGGTCTTGCCCGTCCCAGCCACCCCAAGCGCGAAGACCAAGTCTCTGCTGGACATGAGCTCGACGTAGGCGCGCTGGTTCTCTGAGCGAGGCTCGACCGGTCGAGTCCGGAGGGAGCGCGTGCCGATGCGGCTGGGCGAGGGCGGCGAGCTCGCCCTGCGAGGCGTGGCGCTGGTCACGAGCGGCACCTGTTCAGGGGCAGAGAGGTCGCTGGAACCCCCTAAGAGGATGTTTTCAACCTCCTGGACCTCGAGTTCACGCCCCTTGCGGGCCTTCCCAAGGAGGTGCTCGATGCGGTCACGCGCCTCTCCCACGCAGGCGTCCTCGCCCTTGATACGGAGGTTTCCGCGTCGGGTGAAGAGCTCGATCCCGAGCGACTGCCTCAAGAGCTTCGCATACCGGTCATAGGGGCCCAGGACGAGGATGGCCTCGTCATTCGAGCGCAGGGGGATGGTTATCTCGGTCAAAGTCTTAGACCCGCGCTCCGCGCGGTGATCAGAGGATCCCCCGCAATCAGCCCCGCGTCAACAAGCCGATCAGTAGCGCCACAGGAACCGTCATGAAGAAGCTGTCGAGGAGATCAAGGAAACCCCCTGATGGGCCAAAGGTCGAGCCAGAGTCCTTCACGCCCGAACGGCGCTTCACCATGCTCTCGATGAGGTCGCCGGCTTGGGCTGCGACATTCAGCCCCCCACCTAGGAGAGCGCCTCCAACCAAGCTCACACCCTCAATGGGCAAGACACCCCAGTGCGCGAGAGCGACGCCGACGCCGACGCCACCGAGGAATGAACATGCAAAGCCCTCGGTCGTCTTGCCCGGGCTCAGTCGAGGTAGCGGGTGGTGCCGCCCAAGGAGGCTCCCACCAAAGTAGCCGAAGATGTCACCGATCTTGGAGAGGAGGATGAGGCTGATGAGCCCCGCGATCCCGAACTCCACCCGCAAGAGCGCGAGTCCCGAGAGCGCAGGCACGAACCAGAGCGCACGAACGACGTCGGAGAGCACATCCCTGAAGCGCTGACGTGACTGACCTGGTCGCGCACCCAGGAGTGCAAAGACAAACAGAGATGGAAAAAAGATCCATTCAAGGCCGCCTATCGGAGCCTTGTAAATCAGCCAGAACGCGACAGAGCTCAGGAGGAGACCCACCGCAGCGCCGAAGCGCTGGGAGAAGATCGGTGCGACGGCGGACGCCACAACTGCCATCGAGAGCGAGGCGCAGAGGATGTGGCCCCAAGCGGAGATCCCGAGTTGTGCGCACGCGCACTCCTGGAGCAGGTCGTAGACCATGACCCAACCCATGAGGGCCGCTGCCCCTAGGCTCCACGCCGCCCTCCTCACATCCTGAGCCATACGCGAAGCTTCGAGGATCGATCCGATGAGCAGCAACGCAGCCAAGGCGTGAACGATGCTCGGCCCCGACTCCCCCTTCACTAAAAACAACAAGCCTGCTGTCACGAGCGCGATCGATCCGCCGACGAGGGTCCGGCGGAGGACCTTATTGGCGTGGGTCGGGCCCTTTGAAGTGTCCTCTCCCATGACTCCCGTGCCTCAGGCGCCAGCGCCTTCCTCCGGGACGACCTCCCGGCGCGCCTCCGACAACCCTCCGTATTTCCTCCTGCGCTTCGCGTAGGCCTGAATCGCAGCCAAGAGCTCCTCTTCGCGGAAATCTGGCCAGCACGTCTCAGTGACATATAGCTCGGAGTACGAGGACTGCCAGAGGAGGAAGTTCGAGAGCCGCATCTCTCCTGCCGTCCGAACCAGGAGATCTGGGTCAGGGGTGAGCGGGTCGTAGAGGTACGAGCGCAGGGTCTCCTCATCGATCAACTCGGCGTCCACGATGCCCTCACGCACATCGAGCGCGAGGCGGCGGGCAGCGTCCGCGATCTCCGTCCGGCTCCCGTAGCTGAGCGCCAAGCGCAGGAGCATCCCGCAGTTCTCCTTCGTCAGCTCCTCGGTCTTTCTTAGCTCCACCTGTGCCGCCTCGGGGAGGTCTTCGATGCGCCCGATCCCCCTGAGCCGCACCCCATTCTCCATGAGGATCTTTCGCTCCTTGACCAGGAACACTCGCAGGAGACGCATGAGTTGTCTGATCTCCGCCTCTGGGCGCTTCCAGTTCTCGACGCTGAATGCGTACAGAGTCAGGCTGCAGACCCCCATCTTTGCGCAGTGGATGACGACATCACGGACACTCTCCACGCCGGCACGATGCCCAAACACCCGCGGCTGGGAGCGCTCCTCAGCCCAGCGCCCATTTCCATCCATCACGATGGCGATGTGCTCGGGAAACGGCCCATCCAGCTCAGGACGGACGACTTCAGGCGGGGACGTCACAGGATCAGAGACCTCGGGGGATGACTTGATCGCGCTCCGGACCAACGGAGAGCATCAAGATAGGAGCGCCTACGCGCTCTTCCACCCACTCTACATAAGCGCGGGTCGCAGTGGGGAGGTCCTCATAACGGCGCACCCCTGAGATGTCCTCCTTCCAGCCTGGGAGCTCCTCGTATTGGACCTCGATCATGTCCAGATCCGTGCAGCCCACCGGCCAAGTCATCACCTCCTCGCCGTCCACTTTGTATGAGGTCCCGACACGGATCGTCTCAAAGGAGTCGAGCACGTCGAGCTTGGTCATGATCCATCCATCTGCGCCGTTCAGTTCCAGGGCATACCGGACAGCGACGCTGTCGAACCAACCACAGCGCCTCGGGCGACCTGTCGTCGCTCCGAACTCATTACCTTCGCGACCGAGGCGCTCCCCAGACTCTCCGTGGTCCTCTGAGGGGAAGGGGCCCTCGCCCACCCGTGTGCAGTAAGCCTTCGCGATGCCGATCAAGCGGTCGACTTTTTTCGCAGGGAACCCTGCGCCAGAGGGGATCCCGTTAGCGCCTGTGTTCGAGGACGTCACATAGGGGTACGTCCCGTGATCGATGTCGAGCATCACGCCTTGCGCGCCCTCGAAGAGGAGGCTCTTGCCTTGCGTGTGTGCCTCACGCAGGTAAGCCCCAGAGTCGCACACGAAGGGACGCAGGCGCTCACCGACGGCCACGTACTTCTCCACCTGCCCCTCGAGGGCGAGCGCATCCGCCTCGTGGACACCGGTGAAGAGGGCGTTCTTCTCAAGGAGCGCCGCCGAGAGGCGCTCTCGACATCGGACCGGCTCCAAGAGATCTGAGACGCGCAGACCCGTCCGCGACGCCTTGTCCGCATAGCAGGGCCCGATGCCCCTGCCGGTCGTACCGATGCGGCCTCCACCACGCCAAGTCTCAGCGAGGCCGTCCAACCTGCGGTGGTGATCGAGGATCACGTGAGCGCTCGTGGAGAGGAGCAGGTTGGTCGCCTCGACGGGGATCCCCCGTGCGCGCAACCCGTCGACCTCCTCCATGAAGGTCAAGGGGTCTAGAGCGACGCCGTTTCCGACCACGTTGACTTTGCCCGAGTGCAGGATCCCCGAGGGGATCAGGTGCAGGACGTATTTCTCCTCGCCGACGATGACTGTGTGACCGGCGTTCGAGCCACCTTGGTAACGCGCGACGACGTCTGCGTCGCGAGCGAGGAGGTCGATGATCTTTCCCTTACCTTCATCGCCCCATTGGGCACCAAAGACGCTGAGTGAGGCCATTCCAGAGGTGTGAGGTCAGGGTGAGTTGGTTCGGAGGCAGGAGCTCCTCGCAGGAGCAAGGGGGGATTGTCTTGCGCGGCGTGGGCGCGAGCAAGCACCTACTTGCGCTTGCCTCCTCGTGGGGAAGCTGTGGGCCCAAATCCA
>Ga0310342_100002907_pt1 | contig 11156 bp, 7 predicted proteins | sample S15DNA20500_MG_FD_206155 | JGI IMG/M metagenome (GOLD analysis project Ga0310342, IMG submission 206155) | Marine microbial communities from station ALOHA, North Pacific Subtropical Gyre - S1503-DNA-20-500_MG | ecosystem: Environmental > Aquatic > Marine > Oceanic | place: Pacific Ocean: North... | reverse complement strand
CTACGAGGACTTTGGGTTGGTCCCTTTTGGGGCACGTTAATGTTTGCTTGGTGGTTTATTTTTTAGGGTTGTCGCTTCAGCTCAAAATTAGTTGGCTTGAGTGTTTAGTGCTATTCCCGCCCGTCCTTTTAGTCATCACAATTCCCGTTTCTATAGCAGGTTGGGGTGTAAGGGAAGGGGCCATGGTTGCAGCTTTGGGTCTAATTGGGGTCCCAGTAGAGGGAGCTGTAGTGCTATCCATAATGTATGGACTACTCGGTTTACTTCCCGCGATTCCGGGCGGTCTATTTTGGCTCGTAAATCCAGACAAAAAGGTTGAACCAATAGGAAAAATTTCTAAAAATCTATAGGCAAATAGCTTTGTTAACACGTAGAAAAAACAACGTTTTAGTATCGTTTTAAGTCTTACCATCGTAAATGTCTAAGGGTGTGTGCATTGAAGGCCAACTGCTGGTGAGGTGGCTTTCCCCCCCAACTTCTTCGTTGTTAGCCTAATTGAATTTTTCTTGAAACCTAAGGTATTAAACCACGATACAATTTTTTGTTAAATTTGCATTTAAAAAGTCGGTATAGCACTGGGTGTACAATGTTCCCCAAACTACCAGCTTTGGAATTTTATTTTCCTTTTTAACTGTACGGAGGCTGCTGGATAAGTTTGTTTTGTTTTTAATAAAAATTATCGAGAAAGGCGGAAAGTTTGGGTCTTTCTTCAAATTCAACAGGTATTTATTTTGGTATCGAGTATTAACTATGACGATTGGGGGTGTAATATCCTTTTTCCCATTGTCATCGTTTGAGCATGAGAAATATATTGCTGCTGCTACGCTTGACATCGTACCGTGCATTTCTCCAACTATTTGTGCGGCGTCCTTTTTTCTCTGTGCAAAAAATTTTGGAAAGTTTAAAAGTTTGAAAAAAAGGGTCTTAAAAGTTACAAAGTCGCGATAACGGCAAGCTCTATAAATTAAACCAAGCCCTTCCCGCACTTTTAGGTAGAATTGACTTATAAAGAATTCTTTTTTTGAACTTTCGATGGCTTGGGAAGTGCCTGCCCGAATTGCTGCTGGAATTAATTGATCAACCTTTTCTTCTAACTTGTGCAATGAACTAGACTGTAATACTTCCGGTCTATGGGGTCCTTCTACTCCCCTAGTGGAAATGTTGCCGATGATCCTTGCAAAGAACACGTTGTTTTCAAGGGTCAGACGATAGCCATTGCGTTCACCTAAAAGGAATATTTCATTTGGAGAAATTTCAGGTCCAATTTTTACGATCGACTTAATTTTTTCTTCTCGAACCAAAGCAATTCGGGCTGTATCGTTCCAATTTTTATATTTTTCTGGTTTTATTATTAAATCGATCAAATGTTCTTCAGGTGTTTCAAAATTTCTTTTTAAGGCCTGAATAGCCAAATTTTGTGTGAGAGGTAAAACTCGGCGGGTTTTAACAGCTTCCAATGCGGTTGTGGACATGTGTTTTCCGTCATGCGGACCATAATAATTGTTTGCTCCTCCCTCACCGGGGTGCCAGGTATGGTAAGTGAATTCAGTTTGGTGCCAAATTTCGTATAACCCAAAATTGCGAAGGCGAAATGTCATATCGTAAGGCCCACAAATATGGCCCAAAAAATCAATATGTTCATCCGCACCGCCAATGGCGATCAGGTTTTTGCGGCTAGCGCACATACAGGCTCCGTAATTTCGCTCATGAATTGGGTCTAAATTTTCAATAATGCCCTTGGTTTTTCCTTTGACGTTATTGATGCACCCACGTCCTAAGACTGTTTTTATGCTTGGAAAATTAAAAGGATATAAATCTTTACGATTGTTGCGGAATTGGTCCAAGTGAAGAACAATTTTAGATCGTAATTCAAATTCTTTAATTATTGATTGGACAAAAGTCTCTGTGACAATTGAGTCGCTATCACAAAAAGTGATAATTTTCCCTCTGGCAAACACGATACCAACGTTGTACATAAGGTGTTTATGGTAATAAAACTCTTCGGGCATTTCTAATAATACCCATGTGTCGATAAAATCGGCGAATTCTTGTAAACCCTGCGCTACCCTTGAGTAGTACTCTACAACAATAATTTCAAATTGATTTCTGGTGACATTTTGTTTGCGAAGATATTCAAAAAAATGAAAGCTTTCGCGTACACTCCAATCCAGTAATACTAAACTGACGGTAGGATTTGAATTTTTATCGGCCTTTTTCAAAAATTTCATGCAAATTTCCGACTGGTTTTTTTATAATCTAATGGATAGTAAGGATTTATTGGTTGCTAGAGAGATTTTGACAAAAAACAAAATGTTTTGATCAAACTTTTAAAATTTCACTAATGACAATTCAATCAATTTGTTCCTTTTAGTGATTACCAAATGAATTTTTGATAGAATTTTTGCACCAAAAACCAGATAAAGATGCAAAAATACGGGTCCTACATGAGTTACATATTGCCATAAGTGGAGCCTCGCATCATTCGGTATCCCTTTATAAGTTCCCGAATGCCGTCGTCTAGTGAGTATTGCGGCATAAACCCTGTTTGCTCAATCTTTTCGTTAGAAACTATGTAGTCACGTTTGTCAGGATCCTCCCCAATTTTGGCCTCCAAAAAAGCAAATTTAGGTAAATGTTTTTGAACAATTTGGCAAAGTTGTAGTTTCGATAAATTAGCATTTGAAAGACCAACATTGTAGGCATTATTTTTTAAATTGGAGAATTTGTTTATTCCGTGCAAGAAAACATTAGCAACATCTCGTACATGGATGAAATTTCGCTTGAAATGAGCTTCAAACAACACTACTGAGCGGTCATTCACGGCACGGTAAACAAAGTCATTGACCAAAAGATCAATTCTCATTCGTGGTGACATTCCAAAAACCGTAGCTAATCGAAAACTTATTGAATTTCCCCGCTCCAATACGGCATTTTCTGCATCGATTTTAGTACGAGCATAAAGACTTATTGGGTTAAGGGGGGATTCTTCGGTACAATACTCATCCTTTTTTCCTATACCGTAACCTGAGTTGGTAATTGGTAAAATAATCCGTTGTTCCAAGGATGTAATATTGACAAGTTCAAAGATTGCATCCCGATTGGTGGAAGTTGCACCCAATTTGTTAAAATCACACAATGGTGCTCCCACTAAGGCGGCGAGCGGGATGATTATGTCTGCTTTTTTGCAAAGTGGTTCCAAAACTGCTTTTTCACGTGCATCGCCCGAATAGACATCAAATTTCTCATGACTACATAAATCGTTCAGGCTATCTTGCCGAAACATAAAATTATCAAGGACAGTCACTTGATGCCCCGCCTCAAGTAAGTAGCGAACCATAACGGAGCCCAAGTAGCCCGCCCCGCCGGTGATCAGAATGTGGTAAGGACTATTATTCATTAAATCACATCCGGTTAAATTTTATCCAAAATTTCACGAAGTTTGTAGAGTTGTGGCTCTAAGGGTTTTGGGTGATTACCGACAAAAAACCCTCGGTCATGCGCGATAAACCCATTAATTATTTTTTCGTGCACGTCATAATCATAATAGCGGACTACGCCGTGTTTTAGAAAACAGCCGCCCGTGATTGTCCTAAATTCTATATCACCCTCCTTAAGTTTTTCAAACACTTTACCGCGTTTTAAATCTGAGTGAGGGTTTATGATGAGAGTAAAAGAAAAGGAAGAGCTTTTACCATGTTCGCGTTGTATAATAAAACGTTCATCCTCTGAAAAGAGGTTTTGGAAAAGAGTTTGGTTTACACGGCGTTGAGCAGTCATTTCTGGGAGCCTTTTAAGTTGTTGACGTCCTATCGCACCCGAAAGCTCAGTCGGTCGCAAATTATACCCCGGTAAAATAAACCGATATGCCTCGAACTTATCTTGGCCAAAGTGTTCTAAAACCGGAGAATCTTCGGGTAAATCACGTGTCCATCCATGGGCACGAAGGCATCTCATTAAATGGCAAAGCTCTAAATCATCCGTAAGGACTATTCCACCTTCCATTGTCGCAAGATGATGGGAAAAGAAAAAACTGAAGGTGTTCAGCAAACCAAAAGTTCCTGTTTTTTGTCCGTTGGGTAACTCGGCGTCTGCAGATTCACAATTGTCCTCCATGAAGTAAAGGCTATGTTCATCCGCAATAGCACGCATTTTATCTACCTCCGCTGGATTGCCGAGAATGCTAACGGCAAGAATCATTTTTGTACTGGTGGTTATTGCCCCCCTTACCTTTTCCGCGGGTGTGTTCAGTGTATCAAGGGAAATATCGACAAACTTTAATCGTAAACCATACTGCTGTAATGGGTGGTAGGTTGTACCCCAAGAGACCACCGGGACGATTACCTCATCCCCTCGCTGCAGAGGGTTTTTTTGTTTGAAAAAAAGTGCTGCAATGCTAACCAAATTAGCGGAAGAGCCAGAGTTTACCATGACCCCAAATTTCTTACCAAAATAGGTTGCAAATTCTCGTTCAAATGCGGAGACTTGGGCACCCATAGTAAAATTTCCCGATTTTATTACCTCGTCCATGGCAAGGAGTTCATTCTTTCCCCAAGAACTTGTTGCTAATTCATAGAACATAAATTGTTAACTCCAGCAGCGGATTTCGTTATGAATTTTCAGTTGATATTGTTTCTACTAAAAAGGACCACGAAATTGAATTTGATAAGCTAGTTGGGCTTTAGAAGGATCAGGCGCCCAATGTGGTTCATTAGGAAGAACCATCTTATAAATTTTTTCCGCAATTTTGACTGGATTGGGATAAAATGCTTGCTCCAAGGAAGGCGTAGTTGGGCAGCTTGTTGGAGCAAAACCCATACGCGCACATTTTATGTTACTTCCGTTTTTTTGTTGTTCTACAACTGCCGCAATTATTTCTGCGCTAGCTCCACACATTGTCCAAGCACTGTCCACAACAAGTAAACGCCCCGTACGACTGACGGATTTTAATATAGTGTCAACATCCAGTGGCACCAACGAAATAGGATCAATTATTTCCGCAGTAATTCCAATCTCCAATAAAAGGTTGGCAGCCTGTATGGATTCTTGGACCATATTTGAGATTCCAACAACTGTAATATCTTCACCTTGCATCCGCACGCGTGCTTTACCAAAAGGAACCTCAAATTGTTCAACTGGGACAAGAGCCTCAGTGTTGTAAAGCAACCTATGTTCAACAAAAATTGTTGGATTGTTATCTCTAATGGCTGTCGTCAAACACCCTTTAGCATCATAGGCGTTTGAGGGGGCGACCACCTTTAAACCGGGTACATGCATGAACATGGAGTGCAGGCCTTGGGAATGTTGAGCTCCTTGGCCCCAAGATTTGCCAATCATACTTCGAACGACCATTGGAGCCATTAGCTGTCCACCATACATATAGTGGGCTTTTGCCGCCATGTTGATAAGTTGATTCATACAAAGCATTAAAAAATCCATTCGTATATGTACGTGAATTGGGCGCATACCGGCCATCGCTGCCCCGATGGCTACCCCCGTCATTGCATCTTCAGAAAGCGGTGTTCCGAATACCCGTTTTGCCCCGAATTTTTCCGCTAAGCCCTGAGTGGAGCCTTGGATCCCTTTATGGTCATCAACATCTAGGCCAAAAAGAAATACCCGTTCGTCAATTTCCATTTCTTGATCCACTGCTTCTCGCAGGGCGTCTACATATGTTAACAAACGTTCTTGTTCTTTTTTAGGCAAAGACATGTTTTTCGAGTTCTTCAATCGTTGGAAAATTACTATCCTCAGCAAACAAAACTGCTTCCCGAATTTCATCTTCAATTTGGTTATCAATTTTGTCTTTTTTTTTCAGTTCAATCATTTCTGCTAGACGGGTCATTTGGTCCTTTTTCTGCCAATTTTCGAGCTCCTTCCTTGTCCGATAATTTTGGTCGTAGTCTTCTTCGGGTCCCACATGCTCACGCCAGCGGTAAGTCATACACTCGAGAAAAACAGGACCTTTTCCTTGACGTAAAGATTCAATTGCAGTTTTCGAATTTTCGTAAATTTCAAATACATCGTTGCCCTCAATTCGATGAGTGGGAATACCGTAGGTGTTAACACGGTCACAAAGTCTGTCGGTGGCCTGACGTTTCTCAATCGGGGAATGAATGGCTAACGAATTATTTTCCATAATAAATAGGGCAGGAAGTTTATGGATCGCAGCGAAATTCAAGCTTTCATTAAACACACCTTCTTCTGTCGCTCCGTCACCAAAAAATAAAGCGATTACACGATTTAGTTTTTCCCGTTGCAGAGCAAGTGCATATCCAAGGGAAATTGGTATCGTTGTCCCAACAACAGCTGAAGCGCCTAATATGTATTTTTCCATTCCCACAAGATGCATGGAACCCGCTTTCCCGCCTGCACATCCGTCACTTTTTCCATACAATTCAGCCATCATTTTTTTTAAATTTCCACCCTTGGCAAGGTAAGTAGCGTGTCCTCTATAAGTGGCGGAAACGACATCGTCAGCATTGAGAGCGGCACAAACTCCAACTGCCACTGATTCTTGACCAATTGACAAATGTACGGGGCTTTTGATTTTATCGCTGGGGTAGATTTCAGCTATAGCTTCTTCTACTCGGCGTATAAAGCGTATCCCATAATAAAATTGGGAAATAAGGGCTCGACTTTTTAATTGGGACATTGGATTAATTTTTTGATTAACTAGATTTATCTGTTTTATATTAGATGAAGGACTAACATAAGTCTATTTGGTCCTTCGTTGGGAAAATTTTGGAAAACCGATAATGATACACTTAAACTACGATAAAATTATGAAAATGGGAGAAGTAAGAAAGGAAACAACTCCAAAAACTAAATTTGTGGTGCATAAAATTAATGAACGAAAAAAAATGCCCAAATTGTCATTGGTTTTATTGGATTGGGAAGTTCGGGAGCGGTTTAACTCGCTCTTGTGGCTAAATCGGCAAAATGTTCCTAGGGATCAATACGAAATTATTTGGGTAGAGCTATACAAACGAGTGGTCCCAGAAGTATTAGTACATGCTGATGTAGTAATAACGTGTAATCAAAAAGGAATTTATCACAAACATGAGGGTTACAACGCTGGACTCTTAAAGTCACGTGGTGAGCTGGTTACAATTTGCGATAGTGACGCAGTATTTCCAACAAATTTTGTGTCTTCGATTTTCGAGTTTTTTTTTGGAGAACAACTTACGAAGGCTCGACCTGCTGTTTATATGCATTATGAACCTCGAAGTAAGTCTCTATACCCTGAAGGACTGGAGGATGCCGATGAACTCTCTAATGAGCACTGGATTTGGTGGGGACTACATCCCAACGTCGGGGCATGCATGACTGTGAGGTACCAGGACGCAATCCGGTTTGGGGGGTTTGATGAGCATGAGAGTTACCGTGGTTACCTTTGCGGGCCCTATGACCTCGGTTGGCGTTTGGTGAACGCTGGATTACCTGAGGTTTGGTGTCCGTTGGAAAAATGTGCAATTTATCACTTTTCACATCCCGATCCAACTGGGACACAAGGATTTATCCCTCAGTTCAAAAATCTTCGTGAGATGACTCATCCCCACGTAGATCTCCATGCTTGGACCGCTGTAGAAGCTTTTTCGTCAGGACGGATGCTACCATTACGCGAAAGCCCAGAAGTTTTTCATCTTCGGATGAAGGAAAGGATAATTGGTACTGAATTTGAAACTAAATATTCCGTTATGACTGGCCCAAGAGGATTTTCAAACAAACAACGTAGAATGGTACATTTGGAATTGCTATTTGGGATTTTTAAGCTCGGGGTATACGATAAAATTAAACACGTCGTTAGATTATTACTCAGTTTACTTAATCCTTTTACCCAATTTTCTATAATGAGGAATACTTTTTTTCCAAAAACAAAACCGGAGCGTGATATTTGGTTTGGAAAACGGTTTTACTGTGCAGTTAAGAAGAAATTAGATAACCCAAATAACCGGAAACATATGATTGAAATAGTTTATCAGATTCCTGGATATAATTTTGTCGCTTATGGGGGAAAAATTATAGCTGTATCGTCTGCTTTAGGGTATGTGGATGTAACTAAAAAAGAAACGCTAAGAATTTGGCAAGAAATAGAAAATCCTTTAATTTTTATAGGAAAGTCTGTAATCGAGGCGCGCAATAAAATAGCAAAAAGTGGAACCGATAAAAATGGAAATTTCAAAAATTCCGTTGTTTTTCCTAAACTTCTTTTCGAAAATTTTTCTGGCACAGGATATAACGTTATAGAATTTAATGATAAAATTTATGCTCGGCTTCAAAAAAATGGTCCTTTTGGCTTGGATGATAAAAATTTAGTATTTGATAGTCTTACTAATCTCAAAAAAGACTTGGCTGTATTGTGAGATTTAATTCCCGACAATCTGGGGAAACCCCATTTTAAGGGTTTGCAAGATAAGTATTAAGGGGAGCCTTTATTTTGATTGTTTACCCCAATAATGTTTTGTTCAAAAATTTGCAGAACTCATATTTAAATGAAGTTTTAACCGAGGATTGCGCCCTGTAGGCTGGGTTTAATATGGATAACTAAATTTTCCTATTATTTTTTGGGGAAATTTATAAATGTTATTTTAGGAGCGATTTTGAGTATGGCTGAAAGAAAAAAGGCAAACGGCGGCGGCGGTGCCGTTAATATTAAACGAACGAAAAGGTTATCCAACAGGTCAAATCTCCTAAAAAAACAAATGAATACCGAAGAAGAAAGACATTATCTTGGGTTGTTAGCCAAAACGGTTGCTCGAAAAGGCTGCCGCTTTCTGGAAATCGGAAGTTGGTGCGGAGACTCAACCTCTATTCTTGGGAAAGTAGCACAAACTTTCGGCGGGCAAGTAGTTGCAGTGGATTGGTGGCGCGGAAACCCTGGTACAGAGCTGGAAAAGGTCGCCTCAAAGAACAATATTTTGGAGCATTTTCAACGACGCATTAAAAAGGAAGGACTTCAAGATACAGTTGTCCCCTTGGTAACAACGTCCAATCAAGCTGCCAATTTGCTGCGTGAAGGCCAATTTGATCTAATTTTTATTGATGGTGACCACCGTTATTCTCAGGTTTTATTAGATATTAATAACTTTAGCCCACTATTGAATGAGCAAGGAGGAATTTTTTGCGGACACGATTGTGATGGTAATATTAAAGATTTTGACACAAGTTTGCTGGAAAAGGGAAAGGACGTAGACGTATATAAAAAACTCCATTGCGGTGTAATTTTGGGTGTAGGGAGAAGTTTTCGTGATTATAATGTTAAATCACAAATTTGGAGTATGTTTTCAAGTAAGACTGCTGGTTGGCATCCCATCGACGTGAAAATTACTCCCAAAAATTCTGAATCCCCGCTTAAATTTGATTTAGGTGCGTACAGTATAAGTCGAAGTGACGGCAAGTTTTTTGCAATTCCGAAACAAATTGTTGGTAGAGCTAGTACTTCTGGTACCGATGAACAAATGTTACTGAAGCCTTTTGGGGGAGCTATAGAAGCAGACAGTTTTCAAAAAATTTCAGAGCTACTACTAAAAATCAGAAGTAGTTCCTCTAGCGCTACATTCGTAGAAACCCCAATTATTTGCGAGGAACATGATAACGCAAACATAGTCAGCTTTGGAAATATTTTTTATGTGATTGAAAAAAGAATTGGGGAAATTAATTTCATTTCACCGAACGCTAAGGATTTGGCAATAGTTAAAGACGGTCTGAGGGAGCAAACAATTGTTGTTGCTGACAATATAGTTGAAGCTCGATCAAGATTAACAGAACTTGCGTTAACACGCGAAAAATTAACAATTGGAAACAAAAAGGCGGGTTTAGAGAGAGATTTAGCTGTTGAGTTATCGAAGACTGAGGAGAGCAGATTGACGATTACGGCGCTTCGTAGTGATCTCAAATCGAGTGAGAAGAAGGCTGGTAATTTTGAAAGAGATTTAGCTGTTGAGTTATCGAAGACTGAGGAGAGCAGATTGACGATTACGGCGCTTCGTAGTGATCTCAAATCGAGTGAGAAGAAGGCTGGTAATTTTGAAAGAGACTTAGCTGTTGTGTTATCGAAGGCTGAGAAGGCCAGGTCGGAGTTGGAGGAGACTTTGACTATTGAACGGACGCAAGCAGAGAAGGCCAGGTCGGAGTTGGAGGAGACTTTGACTATTGAACGGACGCAAGCAGAGAAGGCCAGGTCGGAGTTGGAGAGAGATTTAGCTGTTGAGTTATCGAAGACTGAGGAGAGCAGATTGATGATTGCGGCGCTTCGTAGTGATCTCAAATCGAGTGAGGGACAGACCGTTGAATTAAAAACAGAAATATTAAAAAGACAAAAAAGGTTTCAGCTAATTATGCAAAATGCAAATTCAGTCAAGAATAATAAATCTAACTTTGCATTAGCTGGAATAAAATTGTTAGCGGTAGAATATTTATAAAAATTTGAGATGCACTAATAATGCCCGAAGAATTCCTTCCCAAAACCAAACCACAAAATCAGTTGGTTACCGAAATTGAGTATTTTGGATTTTTGGTAAAAAAAATTAAAGATAGGTGGTGTGCGGTTCCAAAGTATTTGGAGGATTGGGATCCGGAAGATTCAATTGATGCCGCCCATCCTTCAATAATTGAAGCTCCGGATACTTTAGAAATAAAGCGTTTAATTGATCTCCAAATGACAACTTGCGGAATTGAATATTTAGGTTGGTCTCCTGCGTTTGAAGTATTTGGAAATTGTGGCACACATCCGCAATTTGGGCATCGCCAACATCCGCCAGAGGGCTGGCATTACCGTGTAAGTGCCCCTCTCCGAAGAAGATCTGAGGCCTTCATTTGGGCTGATACCCTTGACGAGATTGTTGAAAAAGTACTGGCGGTAAATTCGCCAAAGGAAAAATTTAGCTGGGACAGTTCTGGCTCTAATGATCAAAACGTCTCCATTGGTGAATTTATAAAATTTACTCAATTGAAAATTTCAGGAAATGCACAAAACGGTTATTCCTACGGTTTTTATGAAAATCAAATTTTTGATGCGTTATTCTTTGGTGTAACAAAAACAAGTCCTGAGTTGGTGGACACTATGTATAGCGGTGCACATTACAATATAATTTTGTGTTCGGGACTCTATTTTGGTTATCGCGAAGGGCAAGGGGTGTTTTCCCTTAATAAACTAG
>Ga0310342_100002905_pt1 | contig 11161 bp, 6 predicted proteins | sample S15DNA20500_MG_FD_206155 | JGI IMG/M metagenome (GOLD analysis project Ga0310342, IMG submission 206155) | Marine microbial communities from station ALOHA, North Pacific Subtropical Gyre - S1503-DNA-20-500_MG | ecosystem: Environmental > Aquatic > Marine > Oceanic | place: Pacific Ocean: North... | reverse complement strand
GCCCCAGGACGTGAAAGCCGCGTTCGGAAGCGCTCGACTCACCGAACAACCACGTCAGCTGCGGCAAAATAAGCGCCGAAATCAAACAGAGCGCGAATGTCGTCAGGACGAGACGTTGATGCCGCAGCTTGACGAGCTCCACATGGAGGAGAGTTTTCACGACGCCCTCCGTTTGTGCTCGGCAGCGGCGATCGTCTCTCGGAAGATGTCCTCGAGGCTCTTGAAAAGTGGACGAACTTCCAAGATGTCGATGCCGGCAGCGCTGACGACACGCACAAGCCGCGGCACATCGGCTTCGCCGACCCCGAGCTCCAGCGTGGCGCCCGTCTGCGACGAAGAGTCGACGAGACGCACCGTACCGCACCACTCCTCGCCCGAGAGGAGCGAAGTAGTCGCCTCCCCATCACTGACACGCAGTCGACACGCCGCCTCGGCCGACGCGGTCAGCGCCTCAACATCGCCTTCAACCAGCAGTCGTCCGCGATGAATGATTCCGACTCGATCGCAGACCTTCTCGACCTCGCCCAGAATATGGCTGGAGATGAAGAACGTCGTGCCGCGTTCGGTTCGCAACTCTTGGATCAAACCGCGCAGGTCATGGATCCCTTGTGGATCGAGCCCGTTCGTCGGTTCGTCCAGAAACACGACATCAGGTGCGTGGACGAACGCGCAGGCGATTCCAAGACGACGAGTCATGCCAAGGGAAAACTCGCACACCTTCTTTCCGGCTGCGTCGCTGAGCCCAACCCGCTCCAGCCAAACGCCTACCTCCCGGGAAAGCTCCTCGCCGTGCAGGCCGTAAAGTGACGCTTGCAACCGGAGGTGTTCGTACGCCGTCAAATATGGGTACGCCGCAAAGTCCTCAAACAGCACGCCGATGCGCCGCAACCCTGCGGGCTCTCGCCGGAGGTCCCGACCAAGAACCCGCACACTGCCGGACCGAGGGCGCAGCAGACCGAGCGCCAGGCGCAGCGTCGTGGTCTTCCCAGCGCCGTTGAGGCCCAAAAAGCCGAAGGCGTCGCCCTCTCCGACCTCGAGATCGAGCCCAGCAACCGCGGCCGTTGGCCCGAATCGGTACTCGAGGCCGCGCAACTCTATACAATGCGATGGCATAATCACTTACGCCGACACCCCGAAGAACACCCAAATGTGCCCATCAAACAACGAACTCTGCTGGTAAAATGGGCGGTCTACCCTTCTCCCGCAGTACGACTCCCCCAAACAGTACGGTACCGGCCGCCGCCCAGCCAAGGCCTCGACCGTTTCAGCCCTCCTCCGTTCACGCCTATGGCCCGTCACGCTATGGATCGACACAGTTCCGATCGAGATGCCTCGCGCTTCCGTCCTTCCTCTCGCATCGATTCCGCGCACGCATCGATCGTTCGCTCCACGGAAACTTGCCGTAGACGCTCATTCATACGCCTCGCCGAGTGGCGCACCGCGGGTTGGAGTGACGTCGAACGACGGATCCAACGGGCCACCGGCATCATCGGCGTCGTCGCCGTCCTGACGATCGTGTTCTTTGTGGTTTCTCTCATGCCAGGGGTGATCTTCTCCGAGCTCTTTCTCTCTGACGTGACGTTTTATGCCGACGTCGAAAACACCGAGAACTCAGAACACGGCAACCTTTACAACACGCTAGGGCCCGTCGCGCTCGCCTCGGACTCTAGCCCGTTCGTAGCCCAGGCTCAAATAAAATCCCTACGCCCAACCCGCCAGTCCGCCGAGCAAAAACGGCGTGAGCGAAGGGCGCAGTCGGCACGCGCGAAGAAAGCGAAGAAGACGAAAAAGAGCACGAAAGCCACCGCGACCTCCACAAAGCGGTCACGTACGCAGGCAGCCGCCACGACCACTGAGCCGACCCAACCGACTCCCGAATCTACACCACCGCATGAATCGACTGGTGGCTTCATCGGCTGGCTCAAGGACGCAATTCGCAGCTACGCGCTTTGGATCGTTCTCGTTCTCTTCGCCTGCGTTGCCGGCGTGGTCACATGGATGTGGATCGGTGGCTCGTCCGAGCAGCCGCTCGAAGAGGCGTTCGCGCCGCTTGATTCCGAGGAAAAGGGCTCGGGGTCGAACCAAAAGTCGACACGCTACTCAACGACAAAGATCAAGGCGAGAGACGTCAACGACCGCCTTGAGGGCGGCGTTGAGGAAACTCAGGTGGAAACCGACCGCGAATATGCGCTGGTCGTCGACGAAGACGCGCTGAAATCGAACCGTACCGAAGAAATCGACGAGCATACGGGACACGCCTACGCCGATTCTGCGGAAATCGAGCGTCTTCTCGACAACAAGGAATTCGACGCCGCATTTAAGACGTACGTGCGGCACATCGAGGTCGAAGGTGAGGCTGAATTTCACAGCGACATCGAAAAAACCCTCAGCGAGCACTTCCTTCAGCATCGCGAGTTCGACAAAGCGGCGCGAGTGCTGGAACACCACGTCGCGACGCATGCACCCGAAGACGTCTCGTCGGAAACGTACTTCAATCTGGGGTACATTCACTTCTTCAATCGGACGATGAACAAGTCACGCCGATTCCTGAAGCTCTTCGTGGAAAATGCCAAAGACGCGCAGCACGTCGACCGCGCCAAGAAGATCCTGCGCACGATCGACGCTTAGCACAGCGGACAGTCTGCATTTCTCACCGACATCGTAGCGAGACGTTGGAAATCGTGGTCTGAGAAGACGACCCGAGCGAAAACGTGCTTGTAACACTCTGAGCGATGGGGCGATGGGCCTGACGCAATCCAGGGCGTGACTTCCAGCCTCGCAGCAAGAAGCGGCGAGAACTATGGGCTAGTAGCCGCCTCCAAAGAGCGGGTCCTCCTCCTCAGTCTCGACGAAACTGCGAAGAAAATCGCACGTCGCCGCGATTTCCTCCGCTCCGTCACGACCGGAGGGATCAAGGATCGCGTGAGCAAAATGATCGAGGTGTGTCGCCACGGTCTCCCACTCCAGCTCACCCTGTCCAGGTAGACACGGGAGGCCGTCGGCGTCGACGTCACGCAACGTCACACCGCGAACGGCCCCTTCGAACCGTTCCCAAACCGACTGCGCGTCGGGCTGCCAACTTGTCGCGAGGGCCTGTTCCGCGGTGTCCGACCACACATCGAGTGGCGCGCCGCGAAATTCCTCGACGCAAAACGCCAGCTCGTCGAGGTCAGGAAACTGGTTAAGCATTCCGGTCGGGGTCACGGCGAGGCGCACACCCTGGCGATCGGCGAAAGCGAGCAAGCGGTCAAGGTCGCGGAGATACGCGTCGAGCCGCGCCTCGGCCTCCTGCGTGCGAAGTTGCCGAAGAAATTCGTAGGCACCCTCAACGCGCGGCTGCGAAACGATCTCATCGCGCGTTGGCCTCTCGAGCGCCACACTGGGAAGAAAGACCACAGAAGCCAAATGCTCGCTCGCGAATCGGATCGTCTCCTCGCCAAACTTGAGCGCGTCGCGATGATCTTCTGGGCGCGGCGACCCGAGAAGGAAAACATTCGGCTTTCCCGGTTGGATCGACTTCGGAAGGGGCGCAAACAGTTCGACGCCGAGCAGCGACTCCTTCGGCAAAGCCGGACCAAGTCTCAACCAGTCGGCTGCGTAGAACGGCTGCGCCAAGATGAGTCGCGAACACCCGACATCGAGAACTTCGGCCGCGGATCGCTCCGCAGACTGATCCTCCCGGTGCCGGATTTTTACGGCAATCGTCGTCATGCGTGGAAGTGTATCCAGTAGCTACAGCGCTGGAAACTGCCAACTCGAGGGCGGTTCGAGCGCTTTATTTGGCCCCCGTTGTCCCGTATATTGCTCGTGAACTCTCAGCGAGAGCTTCCTCCCGCCCTCCTCTGCGAGGGCTCAACGTTCTTCGCTCACGCAATCGCGCTAACGACGTTTCCGAGGTTTCGAACTATGACAGAAAGCCACGACGATATGCGCTTTTCGCCCCCAAGCACGTTTCGCGACCGGGCGCACATCAACAGCCTCGAGAAATACAAAGAAATGCACGCGGCGTCTGTCAAAGACCCGGAGGCGTTCTGGGCCGAGCAGGCGAAACGGCTCGACTGGATCGAGCCTTGGACGACACTGCTCGAGTGGAACTTCGAGGAACCGAGCATCAAGTGGTTTCAGGGCGGCAAACTGAACGCCAGCGTCAACTGCCTCGACCGACATGTCGCCGCCGGGAACGGCGATCGCACCGCGATCATCTGGGAAGGCAATGAACCCTCTGAGTCCCGATCGATCAGTTACAAAGAGCTCCTCGCGGACGTCTGTCGTTTCGCCAACGCACTGAGAGCGCTCGGGGTCAACAAAGGCGATCGCGTCTGCCTCTACCTGCCGATGGTTCCCGAGCTGGCAATCGCGGTCCTCGCCTGTGCTCGCATCGGCGCCGTCCACAACGTTGTCTTCGGCGGTTTCAGCGCAGACTCGCTCCGCGATCGGATTCTCGATAGCTCATGCAAGGTGGTGATCACCGCCGACGAAGGTCTGCGCGGCACGAAAACGATTCCCCTCAAGGGGATCACCGACGAGGCCCTGCAGGGCGCCGACTGCGTCGATAAGTGCGTGGTTGTGAAGCGTACCGGGAACTCGATCAACATGCAGGACGGACGGGACGTCTGGTGGGAAGAAATGGTCGCGGACACCGCCGACACGTGTGAGCCGGCAGTTCAAGACGCCGAGGACCCGCTCTTCATTCTCTACACGTCTGGTAGTACCGGTAAACCGAAGGGCGTACTTCACACTACCGGCGGATACCTACTCTACACTTCCCTCACCCACGAGCTCGTCTTCGACTACCACGAAGGCGACATCTACTGGTGCTCGGCCGACATCGGTTGGATTACAGGACACAGCTATATCATCTACGGTCCGCTCGCCAACGGCGCGACGACCCTGATGTTCGAGGGCATTCCGAACTACCCCGACTTCGACCGTTTCTGGCAGGTCGTCGAAAAGCACGACGTCAATATCTTCTACACCGCACCGACGGCGATTCGAGCCCTCATGCGGGAAGGCACGAGCCACACCGAGAAGCACGAGATGAAAACCTTGCGTCTTCTCGGGACCGTCGGAGAGCCGATCAACCCTGAAGCCTGGCTCTGGTACAACAAGAACGTCGGCAAGGAGCGCTGCCCCATCGTCGATACCTGGTGGCAAACCGAGACCGGCGGCATCCTTATCAGCCCGCTGCCTGGGGCGGTCGACACCAAGCCGGGCTCGGCCACACTACCGCTCTTCGGCGTAAGGCCCGTTCTGGTCGACAACGACGGCAACAAGCTGCCAACCGAGGGCGAGATCTCCGGAAACTTGTGCATCGAGTTCCCGTGGCCGTCGATGATGCGAACGGTTTATGGTGACCACAAACGCTTCCGCGACACCTACTTCGTCCAGTATCCTGGATACTATTTCACCGGTGACGGCTGCCGGCGCGACGCGGACGGGTACTACTGGATCACCGGCCGCGTCGACGACGTGATGAATATCTCGGGGCACCGTCTCGGCACCGCCGAGGTGGAAAGCGCCCTCGTGGCTCACAACGCCGTCGCTGAGGCAGCGGTCGTCGGCATGCCGCACGACATCAAGGGACAAGGCATCTATGCATTCGTGACGCTCACCGCCGGGATCGATTCGTCCGATGCGCTCTCGAAGGAGCTAGTGCAGCACGTTCGAACCGTGATCGGCCCTATCGCCAGCCCCGATCGGATCCAGTTCGCACCGGGGCTCCCAAAGACGCGCAGCGGTAAGATCATGCGGCGCATTCTTCGCAAGATCGCCTGCGGCGAGACATCCGAACTGGGGGACACGACCACCCTGGCCGACCCATCGGTCGTTCAGAACCTCGTCGAGGGCAGCCAATAGGGCAACCGCACAAGAGTCACGTTGGCAATCCGACCTCGCCGGTGGGGCACGCCGTTTTTCCTTGGAAACAACCGGTAACGTCCTACAATACCCTCCAGAAGTGATATGCAAACCCGGCGAAATCCACTCTAAGTCGTTGCGAGTCAAGATGTTAAGGCTCCCGCCTGATGTCGCGATCACAACGGGGTACGCATCGAAGAAGTGCTGAAGAGGAGTCGAGTCGCTGACGAGCGAGCCGTGACCGAACGTCATGGGCGCCTTTCGTCGACGGCGGAGAGAGCGTAGCGACCTCAGGGAGACGAGCTGGACTCGGGTTCTGATGCGCTACGTTCAGGAGCGTTCCATGAAGTCCATCGTCTTTTTCTGCTTGGTGTTCTTCTCCACCCTGTCGGCGTTCCTGCTCGCGACGGGCGAAGTCCAGCGGTGGTTTTCGGTCGCGACCGAGAGCACACCGTTCGAGTTCGGAACGACTCCATTGAACGACCCCGGAGACGCAGGCTCCGACAACGTTCTCTATTTCCCGTTCTATAACGTAGAGCAGGGGCGTCTCAGCTTCGTCATCCGGGCACAGCTGAGTCAGGAAGACCTCGACGTCAAAGAAAACTTCGACACGATCGGCCACCTGACACTCCGCAAGGGAATCCTCGAAATCCCACTTCAGGATGGCCTCGAGCTCGGTCCTATAGAAGAGGCGACGAACCCCGAAGCGGACAGTGACGTAGAAGCCGACACGACCACGGCAGCGAACCTTCCTCCGACGCGCAACCGGCAAACGCCGGACGAAACGCAGGATAGCGAGCCCGGTCCAGCTCAAGTGGTGCTTCGCTTCGAGTCCGCTGACTGGAAGCGGCTCGGCAAGGAAGACCCAAACGCGATGGAAGTGGCGCTCAAGAACGGCGAGGGCGTAACCCATGATGGGTTCGCTTTTTCTTTCGAGGACCTCCTCTTCTATTACAAGGAGCAGAAGGGACAGGACCGCTTCCGCGTCAGCTCGGACAAGCCGGTCTCCGTTAAAAACAAGTCGTTTCAGCTTCGTAGTCCGACCGGTCTGCGCGGGAACTTGAAGGGGACAGGCAACGGACTCGATTCGCTCACGTTTCTACCGCCAGTGACCTCGATCATTGATCCTCAACGCGCGCCATTCTTCCAGCAGCCGAGTGGATCAAACGTAACCGCGCAGAAGAGGGACCGCTCGGATCCGGGCGGGACGCAGGTCGTCATCACGAGTGACGGACCGCTGAGTCTTCAGTTCGCCGGTGAAGAAAACGATCAGAGTGACCATACCCTACTCACGCTGAAAAAAAACGTGGTCATTAGGAGCTCGCCAGCAGGGCAGCCCATGGAGCTTTCCGACGAGGGCTCTCGGTTTGTTTGCCAACAGTTGGAGTTGGCATTCGTCGAGCGTGCCCGACGTCTGGTTCCGCACCGTGCGCTAGCAACTTGGGAAGGTGGAAAGGTAAAGGCGTTCTTCCACGACCCCGAGGATACAAAGAAGGGCGCCTACGTCTTGGAAGGCGATCGCTTGGAGTGGAACTACCGCCTTCCTGTCAGCGCGAGCGTCGACAAGGCGACTTTAGGAGTCAGCGAGGCGATCCTCCACGGCAAGCCCACATTGACGGGTAACGGCAGCTCTTTCCAAGCCCGCCAAGCGCGACTTCGACTCACGGAGGGGCGAATTCTCCTTCAAGACGTCGACGGGTGGTTTCTCTCCGAAGGAAAGCACGAAGCCCCTGAGACCTTCGCGGGCTCAAAGCCTGACACGGGACTCGGACAAGGCAAAGACAAAGAGCGCGTCCGCCGCTTCGACTTGAGTTCCCCAGAGGTCGAGTTCTTCTTCGTCGAAGACGCCGGCGAGCAGCGCCTCTCCCATTTCCTTGCGCGCTCAGAACGCCCTCGTGGAGTGGTGATCGAGAGCCGTGCGAACGACGAGCAGGGACAGTCTGAGGCAAAGGTGTCAGACCGACCGTTTCGGTTGACGTCGAGTCTCCTCCGCTACGAGCACGCGGAGAAAATCGCGACATTCTCGGGAATCAGTGGTGATCGACCGCTTTTCGTTCAGCAAAAAAATCAGATCGAGGCGACTACGATGCGTCTCCATCTGGAGAGCGAGACGGCGGTTTTCGAAGACGGCGTCGTGGCCCGAGTGGCCGACCTACGAGGCGACGAGCAGAAAAATAACGACTCGAAGAGAACGTCCAAGAGCAGACAGGCCGCGACTTTCGGTGACGGCCCCTCAGCCGCTCTGGGACGATCGTTCGAGCTCAAGGCCAGACTGCTGCGTGCCGGCTTCGACTCGGAAATCAGCCAGCTACGCTACCTGCACGCCTCCGGAAGTAACGGGAAGCCAGTTCGGGTGCGATCGCTCAGCGGGCCCCAGCTACGTCTCGAAGGCGCGGACCTCCAATGGGACCACGTCGGGGAAAGGGCAGTCGTCAGAGGAATCCCGCCGAACAACAACGCCCCCTTGCCCGCCCCACAGCCGATCGCACAGCTGGAGTTTGAAGGTGGTAAACTGCGCGCTCGGCAAATCACGTACAACGGCGAATCGAACAAGGTCTTCTTGGTCGACAACGTATCCCTGGAATCGGACGACGGCGCAAAGGAAATCGCCTTTCACTGCTGGCGCGCCGATGTCGAGTTGTTCGCCAAGCAGCCTCCGAAACCTGTCGGGCCAGTGGGCTTGTTAGGCGAGCTACGACAGATCAAGTCGATCCACGCCTTCCGCTCCACCGAACGTCCAATCGAGCTCGTGGGCCCGCCAGGCGCAGACGGCACCGCAACCATGCGAGGCTTTGCAGACGAAGCAGAGTGGGACGCCGACCGACTCGAATTGCGGTTCTTCGGTGATTCCGAGCAGGAGATTCACGTCGACACCGAGAAGCTCAAAGGTCCGGTATGGGCCCGTGAGATCGTCTTTGACGAGCGTAACAACCAGTTCGTCCTCCGCGGCAACGTCCGTGGCAAGCTGGTCCAGACGTTGGGATCGGATAAAAAGGGGGGATCGAATGAGGAAGCCTCGGACCAAAAGGCAAGCGAAGAGCAGAGGGGCAAAAGCGCACGTGATGAGTCGGTCGTTTGGTCGTTCGAGACCAGCCGTCTCGAAATTCAGCTGAGAAAAAACGCGCAGACCAAGCGACAAGAAGTCGCCGAGGTCAGGGCTCGCGAGTGGGTGCACTTGAGGAACAGCCAGGGGCTGCGCCTGCTGGGCGACAATCTTACGTTCGACCCGATCTCCAACAGGACGCGCATATTCTCCCCCGCCGGCCGACCGCAGACGTTTTTCCGCGATCCAGAATCTGATCCGGCCGCTGAGGCACGAACGACTTCAGGCCGAACGGAGGGGGACCAGACAGCGCGGCCTTCTACAGGACTCCGCGGAGGCGGAACAACGAGGGGCGACCGCATCGACGCTCAAGAAATCTTGATACTGCCGTACGAAAACCCACGCGCACGCTTCGGCGAGACCGTGCGCTGGCTGCACGTACAGTTCGACACGGACGTGAAAGCGACGTTCTACCCGTCCAGCAAGCGACTCAAAAAAAGCGCCAACTCCTCAAAGGCGTGGAGCATGAACGCAGACAACCTGACCTTGAGCATCGACCCCTCACAGGCGCCGGCTCAGGCTGTGACGACCGCGGACACACGCGGGAACGTCGTCTTCCGCTCCGACGAATACACCGCCACCGGAACACGGGCCCATTACCGAACCCGGATGGACCGGGTGGAGCTCTTCGGTAACCCCGCGCGGATTACCGTCAAAGACCAAACCAAAGAGGTCTCGCACGTCGTCTTCGTCAAGGAAGGCGGTCAATTCAAAGCCGAGTACAAACGAGATCGCTCGAAGCCTCGTCGCTGATAGCCCCGCTCCGCCTGTCTCGAAGATCCCGGGCATCATCTGCTACAATCAATTGAGCCACGCCCCGGGTCGTGAGGCCACCGCCCCCCCCCGGCGCGTGTCAGCCGTCTTTTTTTGAACCACCACCGTGGCCTTTCCAACACAACACCTTCGGTGGCTCCAACACCCCCTACCCGCCAGACCAAGGGATCCTCGATGTCCAAACGGCGCTTAACTCAACAATTGACGATTGGTGTCTTTGTGCTCTCGGCGATCGGCTGCGAGACGTTCGTGCCCGCGACCTTCAATCAGGGGGACGGCCTACAAGACGCCACCGTCCTGATCGTCCCATTCAGCGAGCTACGCGAAGACCTGTGGTACACCGAGTCCCGACGCGGCGACGCGCTATCGCGCTACCTCGACCGGTGGATCCGCGAAAACGCGAGCCATGATCTCGTTGTGGACGACACCGTAATCGAAAAGATCCGCGACTGGCCTTCGGACCGAATCTCGCGTATGAACTGGCGGTCGCTGCTCGCCGACTCGGAGGCCGATTATGTCGTCGTCGGCGACCTCAAGAACATCCGACTGCAGAGCCAAAAGATGATCGGGCTCCTGGACGCCTCAGGGACGGTTCGCTTCCGAGTCATCGAAGCCAAAACCGGCAAGACAATCTACAGCAAGCAAGACCTGTCGATGTCAATCGGGAACCGGGAGGAAGAAATCGACATCCCAATCATGGCGATGGGGAGCGATCAGGTCGCCGTCTCCAAGCGGGTTCTCGCCCTTCTCGGTAAGGCTGTCGGGAGGGAATTGTATGGATACTACAAGGATTGACATTAGAATCGCTTAGATTATAGCTTGACGAATTGTCTCTTCCGTCGAGGATTAAACTGAGTCTGACGAGGGCTCCTGGGTAGCGATCCCGACGGGGTCGGCTCTTTCGCGAAGAGACGCGGAGATAAAGAACGCACCGCGACGAAAGAGTCCTCTAGCGAGCGAGACAGCGTCCTAAGTCTCCCACCGCCTCACAGAATAACACTTTACGTAGATATGACCTCGATCGGTCGGGAAACGCCGAGCGAAACTTCGGCGGCGTTTTCGTTTTGATGGCCGCGGGAAACTGAGATCGGGCTCGGAGAGCATCTCTCCGCCCGCGCAAAGACCCAAGGTGGTTGCCATGCTGACTCACGAGCTGACGCAATTCCTCGCTATCGGCGCTCCGGGGCCGATGGAACTGTTCATTATCCTGGCCATCGGACTCCTGCTCTTCGGCAAGAGGCTTCCGGAGATCGCCCGAAACCTTGGTAAGGGCGTTGTCGAGTTCAAGAAGGGGCTGAAAAACATCGAGGAAGATATCGACCACGCCGACCAGCAGCAGTATCAGCCGCCCCCGCCCCCCCCGAAAAAGGCTCTCTACAACGAGAACCCCGGGAAGAGCGAGGTGGAGGCCAAGGGGAGCGAGAGCTC
>Ga0310342_100002903_pt1 | contig 11166 bp, 12 predicted proteins | sample S15DNA20500_MG_FD_206155 | JGI IMG/M metagenome (GOLD analysis project Ga0310342, IMG submission 206155) | Marine microbial communities from station ALOHA, North Pacific Subtropical Gyre - S1503-DNA-20-500_MG | ecosystem: Environmental > Aquatic > Marine > Oceanic | place: Pacific Ocean: North... | reverse complement strand
AGGAAGCGACCGTTTCGTGGATCGAATCCAACAGCGACCTCCACGTGCCAGGTGTCACCGTTCACTACTACGCCGGTACCAAGAAGACCACCAAGTGCGTGGATACCCGCCGCGCCTTCGAGGCCGTGCTGGACGCCGCTGGTGGCGACCTGAGGCCGCGATGGAGACGCTGGCCTCGAACGCCACGCGGGGCACGAACGGAGGATCGTTCCTATCACCCCCAAGCGCATGACGCTTTTGCAAGACCGCCGAACTCGGCGAGGGTGCCGAAAGCAGCGCGCACCATAATGCGCACATCATGAAGTTGCACGAAACGGCCGGAAATGAGCAGAAACAGAAAAGGGCCTCCGGTAAGGCCGGAAGCCCTAAGTCTTCTGTTGGCGGGAACTTTCCGGAGATTTCCGGAATTTCCGCGAACCACGAAAAGTGGAGCCGGGGGGAATCGAACCCCCGTCCCGTGACAGTCAGCAAGCCGCTTCTACGCGTGTAGTCGCTGGTTTAATCTCGGCGACATCCCCACCGGCGACAGCGTGAATGCAACCCAGCCAGAGTGAAGTTTAATCCGCAAGCGCTATGACATCACTGTTGGACGATCCTGCTAATCGTTTGCCCCGCAACGTACGCAGGCTCTCCGCCGCGGGACATGGCCGCAATCAAGCAGCCTGGCAGACCGGCGCGAAGCCGATCCGACCAGCGATATCGCTATCGTTGGCAGTTGTTGTTTTGCAGGTTGTTTTGCGAGGAACCATACCTGCACCTCGACGCGCCACGACAAGCCTTCCCTGTCCGGTCGATACCGTTCGGCCCCGATTGTCAAAGAACACTTCCATTATAGCCGGTAACTTGGGAGGGGGCCAGTGATGTGCCGGTTCTTGCCGCGAGTGGGGCCGGCGCAATGTTCCGCCGTTGGCAATCGCTCGGTAAAATACCATTCGCGGCCGGAGTCTGCAGGCCGGGATATCTTGCCTATCTTCACGCCGCAGGGGACACGCTGCATGGCCTGCATCACACCGGCGGGCAAGCCGATCCCGGCATGGCACGCGGCAGAGGTGTCGGAACGTCATTCGAGATGCAGTCGCCGTGTCACGAAGCCGTCGGGCATGGCGGCCGGTGACGTGATCACGACGGTCGTGTCACGTACTTCCGACAGCACTTGGTTGAGACGCTGCCGCCCGTCGTCGTCGAGATCGGACAGCGGTTCATCTAGCAGCAATAATTTGGGTTGGATCGCCATGGCCCGCGCCAATGCCGTGCGACGCCGCTCGCCGCCGGACAGGCGGAATGACGCGGCCGATGCCAATGCCCCAATGCCGAATGTATCGAGCCAGCGTGCGGCCTCCTGTCTGGCCGATCGTGGCGACCCTCCGCGAGACCGCAGGCCATACATCACGTTGGATAATACGGAACCACGAAAAAGAATCGGATTCTGCGCGACGAACACGCGATCTCGCCGTCCCAGTTTCACCTTGCACGTTCCGGCGTGTCCACGCTCCAGCCCCGCGATGACACGCAATAGCGTGCTCTTTCCGGACCCGTTGTCACCGCCCACACCGACGTGTTCCCCGGCTTCGATCTGAAGTGTCGGAACCGTGCAGATGGCCGTGTCGCGACGGTGGACGATGAGATTGTTGATTTGAATGACGGGCATGTTGTCAGAATGAAGAGGCGAAAGCAGTTGCGGCGGTCCAATATTTGGTGGTGAAGGTCACAAGCACCGGACGATGGGTGGGGATCTGGACCAGTACCCGATATGTGACGCTTGGCATTTCCTCATTTCCTGTCGATCCGGCTTAGCGAAACGATCGCCACGGTGACGGCCAAGGCCATTGTCAGGAGAATCAATCCCATCGCCAGGCCGACGGAGAATTCGCCGCGGGCGGTTTCCAACGCGGTGGCCGTGGCCAACGTTCTTGTGTGGCCCTTGATGTTGCCCCCGACCATCATCGCAATACCCAGTTCGGTCACGCACCGCGCAAATGCCGTGAGAATACCGAGCGTTACGCCCACCCGCGCCTCGGAAAGATAGGTTCGCCAACGTTGAAATGGGCCCGCACCCAGCGTGTAGGCGGTGTCCGCGATGCGTGGGTCCAGCGACCGCAGGGCACCGTGCGTGATCGAAGTGATGATGGGCAGTGCCAGCAGGACTTCCCCCACGACGATGGCCCAGGGGGTAAAAAGCAATTCGACTCCGCCGAGTGGGCCGCGCCGTGCAAAAAGGCCGTAGCAGACCAGTCCGATGAAGACGGTGGGTACCGCCATCGCGGCGCGGAAGGCCAGTACGATCAGCGTGCGGCCGGGAAATCGCTGCCGCGCCAGAAAGGAACCGAAGGGAATCCCGATGGCTGCGGCCAGCCCGACAGAACACAGCGAAATCCACAGCGTTCGGCCGGACGCCGCAATGACGTCGGGGTCGAGCCGTACGACCAGGTTGATCGCTTCGCGGATTCCTTCGCGCAGTAGTTCCACGGTTAACGTTCCGTCGTGACCCGTCGGGGGCGAAACAGGGTGCGCCCCCCGACCTGGTAGGTGCCGATGATCTGCTGGGCCTCGGGAGAGATGATGAAGTCAACGAACTTGTCGGCCAGGTCGCGGTTGATGTTCACATGCTTGTCCGGGTTCACCACGAGGATTCCGTAAGGATTATGCAGGGCCTCCTGCTCGTCCAGAAGAGGCTCAAGCTGGATCTTGTCGATGAAGGCGAGATAGGTGCCCATGTCGGTGAGTACGTAGGCCTGCTTTTCATTGGCCATGACCAGGGTCACCCCCATGCCACGTCCACTCTCGATGTAGCCGGCCCATTGCGGCGAATGGCCTTCCTGGGACCACAACGCCATTTCACGCTTGTGGGTGCCGCTGTCGTCGCCGCGAGATACGAAGAACGCTCCTGAAGTCGCTATGGCGGTCAGGGCGTGTGACGCCGCCATGCCGCGAATGCCCGCCGGATCGTCTGACGGGCCCAGTACCGTGAAGTAGTTGCGCATCACCGGCTCGTGCCGCACGCCATGGCCGGCGGCCATAAAAGCTTTTTCAGCGGTGCGGGCGTGTACGAAGACCAGGTCGACGTCACCGTGTTCGCCTAACCGCATGGCTTTGCCCGTTCCGGAGGCGATGACCAGCACCTTTGACTCATGGCGCGATTCGAATAATGGGACGAGCCGATCCAGGAGACCCGAGTCGCGCGTGCTGGTCGTGACGGCCATGCGCAGACCGAGGTCCGTGGTCGATGAACCGGTTTCGGTCGGCGGGTCGCACGCCCCGGTGCAAAGGCTCAGGACGGTCAGTAGAGGCACCAGCACGGCGGTACCGTACCGGCATGTTCGCCGTGGCCCAAACCCGAATGTGGCACCTGGGCCGGGCCCTGTGGGGCCAAGTCTCCTGTCGTCGACTCCGCCGGTGCCGCACATGAACCGCCAGAAGCGTTGGCCTTCATCGCCGGTATCCATCGGTATCAGGGACGCCTGCCTCCTTGTCGGCAATCCATGCGCTCGGTCTTCGGCCGGCGAATCATCCGGCAAACAGAACCTTGCGGTGATGTTTTGAATTGAATCGTGAGTCATGACGGGGGCGGCTGGCCCGGTGACGGCGTGTCGCGACGGGACCTGATACCTGCATTTGGACAAAGCGTAGCGACCTGGCGGAGACGCACAACCCGTGACGTGGTTGCATTTTATCAGGCCAGGCATGCTGTGGTTGCCAGTGACTGTGGACGGTGGTAAGGCAATAAGCAGTTTAGAACGTGAGGCACGGATGAGGGCCACGGGAGGGAAATCGAAGCGGTGTTCCGCATGCCGATTGTCGATCACGAGACGGTCGAATGAGAGTTTGCTGTGGGTTGTTGGTTACTGGTTATGGGTGATGGAGTCGCCCCAATGAAGAGGCGTTGACAATGGGTACCACCTTCTTCTGCTCCCGTGCGTGCCATGCGACCATCGGCAGTATCATGTCCCGCTCACCCGCAGGCCAAGCAGTTTCGCGTTACGCCGATACCAAAGGGACCTTGTGATGTTAGAAGCCTGGCAGAAACTCAGCGCATTCTGTGTCGGCTGTGGATCGATCGGTCGGCGTCATGTCGAGGTCCTTGCATCCCTCGGCGTGGAGGACATCCGCATCTTCGATCCGAACGAGGAAAACGTGCGTCAACTGCTTGGCGCCACTCCCGGCGCCGTACCGGTAGCGTCGTTCGAGGAGGGCCTGGCCGGCAAGCCTGACACGGTTTTCGTTTTAACACCGCCGAAACTGCACATCCCCATGTCCACGGCGGCGGTGCAGGCCGGTTGTCACGTCTTCTGCGAAAAGCCGCTGAGCATGTCACTGGAGGGCATCGACGAACTGGATGCCCTGTCCCGCGAGTAGAAGTTGACGATCATGGTCGGCATGTGTATGCGCTTCGATGCAGGTGTCCGGATCGTGAAGGAGATGCTCGATGCGGGTCGCATCGGGCGTCTCGTGGCGGTGCGAGGCATCGTAGGAGAGTATTTCCCCGATGCACGCCCCGATTTCCGTACCGCCTATTACTCGAAATACTCCGGCGCCCTCGATCTGGTACACGAGATCGACCTGGCGATCTGGTTTGCGGGGCGTCCAATTCGCCGCGTTGCCGCAGTGCACGGAGCCTACAGCGATCTAGGCATCGAGGCGCCCGACGTTGCCGCGGTGCTGATCGATTTCGAGCCACGCTGCCTGGCGTCGATTCATCTCGATTTCTTCGGGTCGCCGCGCCGCCGCTGCACGGAACTATTCGGTGTCGACGGATCCATTGTCATCACCTGGCCCGACTGGCGCAGCTACCGGGTCGTGGTGCACGAACGGGCGACGGGTAAAAACGAAATCATCGAGGGCAACGCGGAACGCAACGACATGTACGCGGCCGAACAGAAGATCTTTCTCGAGGCCGTGGTCGCGGGCAAGACGGTGGCGTGCAACCTCATGGAAGCGAAGAAGTCGGTGGAGGTGGTGGTGAAAGCGTTGGAGCAGTCGTAGTCGTCATCCCCGGAACCGTCCACGCCGGTGGGTGATGCTCATATAGTGATATTCACATCAAGGATCATTCCACATGAACACCACACTCCAAGGCATGACCGCGCTGGTTACCGGTGGCGGGACGGGCATCGGGCAGGCGATTGCGCTGGCCATGGCGGCGGAAGGCGCGAATATCGTGGTCAACTACAGCCGCAGCGAAACCGAATCGCTCGACACGGTCAAGCAGATCGAGCAACTCGGTAGCCAGGCCATCGCCGTGCGGGCGGACGTGACTCGATCGGACGCGGTGCAGGGCCTTGTCGACACCGCCGTCGCGGCCTTCGACCGTGTCGACATCCTGGTCAACAACGCCGGCGGCGTCTTCGGCAAGCAGCCGATCTGGGAGATGCCCGAGGATGTCTGGGACCGCATGGTGGCGTTGAATCTGAAGGCCGTCTTTCTCTGTTCGAAAGCATTGATCCCCCAACTGCCAAACGGGAAGGGAAGAATCATCAACGTGACCTCGATCTCCGCCTTCTCCGGCAAGGGCGGCGCGGCTTACGGTCCCTCCAAGGCCGGCGTTGTCGCCATGACCCGCGACATGGCCAACGTGCTGGGCCCGCGTGGTATTACCGCCAACGGCATCGCTCCCGGCATCATTGATACGCGCATCCACCGCGAGGGTACGCCGCCCGAGGAGTACAAGGCGTTGATCGACCGCATACCCGTGGGACGTGATGGCAAGGTCAACGACGTGGCGGGCGTAGCGGTATTGCTTGCATCGGAAGCGGGAGGATTCATTTCCGGGGAGACCATACACGTCAATGGGGGAATGTTGATGGTGTGATGCTGCCTGCCGCTGGAGAGGGGCGGTGCTTCGGTGGGAGCGGAGAAGGGAAAGAAGACCGTTGCGAAGAACGATACGGGTTGGTTGTCAGGATGGCACTGCCATTTTCGGCGTTCGATGTTCATGGTAGGGGGATCAGCGTCGTTGGTGACACGATCACGCGTGGCACCGACCAAGGGGAATTGCGATGCGCACGGGTCAGGTCGCTGAACCGATGAAGTCGCCAAGGCCTCTTCGGTCGCGTATTATTTATCACATGAAGCGGATCGCCATAGCGCACCGCTGGAGAAGAAATCTTCCGAATCTTCTTTCGGCGTCGCGATTGGTACTGGCGGTGCTGTTCCCGTGGATCGGGCCGGCCGGGCGTGTGTGGACCGTCTTTCTGGCCGCCGTTAGCGACCTGGCCGACGGTTTCGCGGCCCGCCGGTTTGGGGCGACATCGGCGGCGGGAGGACACTTCGACGCCGTGGCCGACAAGATCTTCGTCTTCACGGTGTTGATCACGTTTCTTGTCGAAGGTCGTTTCGGTTCCTGGCCGATTGCCTGCCTGCTGCTGCGAGACGTTGCCGTGGGCATGATCGCCCTTTACGCCGTTGCGACACGCCGCTGGGATGCCTTTGACCTGATGCCGGCCCGCTTGGCCGGCAAGGTGACCACTGCCTTGATGTTTCTCTTCCTCCTCGCCGCGGCGTGGCCGGCCCCGGGTGCCGTGCAACGCGCGGCTGTGGTGGTGGTGATCATCGCCAGTGGCGTCGCCGGCGTCGACTACTTCGTCCAGTTCGTGCGGACGAGAGCGGCGGATCGGGAGAAAAGTGGCATGACGCGTCGCGTGCAGCGATTCACGGGCAACCCGTGATGGACAATACCTCGCCGATATCGAGTCAGATGAATGAGGCGTGACGGTGACGACAAGAACCCGGCCAGGGAGGTGGGCCGTGGCAACCATGTCAATGCAATGGCCGACAATGGTCCATCACGATAACAAGCTCCACATGCCCCTATAATCTTTGCAGCATGGCCTCCGACGACCATTTCAAGTCCCTTCTCGCCAAGGCGCGGAGTTTGCCTCGCGTACCCGGCGTCTACCTGATGAAAGATGCCGAAGGGCACATCATTTACATCGGTAAGGCCACTGCACTTCCGGACCGTGTCTCCAGCTATTTTATTCCCTCTATGACCAGTGGTCGTGGCCGCAGCACGCTGGGCCCCAAGAAGCAGCAGATGCTCGACCTGATCGTGGATTTCGATACGATCGAGTGCGCCGGGGAATGGGAGGCGTTGCTGACCGAAAACCGGTTGATCAAGGACGTTCACCCACGCTTCAACGAGCGCTTGATCGATGACAAGACCTATCCCTACCTTGTGGTGACGTTGCGCGATGACTATCCGGGCGTCTTTGTAACGCGTGACCCGGCGGCAGAGGCGTACCGGAAAGCGAGGGTGTTCGGGCCCTTCACCAGCGTATCGGCCCTTCGCGAGGCGGTGCAATTGCTGCAACGGGTCTTCAAGTTCCGCACGTGCCATCTCGATATTCGTGAAAATGACCAGGGCAAGCGACATTTTCGGCCCTGTCTTCTCTATGCCATCAAGCAGTGCACGGCCCCCTGCGCCGACCGTATCACGCGAGTCGACTACCGTCGCGATGTGGACCGCTTCTTGCAGTTTCTCGGTTCGAAACGTATCGCCATGTTGCGGGGCATGCGGACGGACATGGACAAGGCGGCCAAGGACCTTCGTTACGAAGACGCGGCGACGCTGCGTGATCAGATTCGGGCGATCGAGAAATTGGACGAGCGAGGCAGTCATCGCGACGGCTGGCAGCCGGAGACCGAATCGTTCTCCGTGGACCCGGCAAAGGGACTGGAATCATTGCGACGTACGCTCGGGTGCGAGGAACCGATCCGCTGTATCGAATGCATTGACATCGCCCACCTGCAGGGTGGAGAGACGGTCGGATCGAAAGTCTGTTTCGTGGACGGGCGACCGCTGAAGAACGAGTACCGACGCTATCGCATTCAGCAGGCCGGCGGTGGCGATGACTATGCAGCCATCCGGGAGGTTGTCGCCCGGCGCTATCGTGAGGCGGGATCGGGCAATGAGCTTTATCCCGATGTGATTGTCATCGACGGCGGACTCGGCCAGTTGAACGCGGCACAGGAGGTGTTTTCCCAGTTCAGTGTCCGTCCGCCGATGGTCATCTCGCTGGCCAAGAAGGAAGAACTGATCCACGTGCAGGATCGACCCGCCCCGATTCGGCTCGGGCGCGAAAATTTCGGTCTACGCCTCTGCCAGGCGATCCGCGATGAAGCCCACCGTTTCGCGCAGCATTATCACCACATCCTGCGCCGCAAGAGCGTGGTGGGCGAGAAGCTGGAAGAGGGTAGGAATGAAAAGTGAATGGGGAGGGCAGGGAAAGCGTTTTTCGCTATGACATGTGTAGGGGAACGGTGCGGCATGCGGATGCATGGTGCTCTCGTGCCCATCTTATTTGTTAGCTTCGCGATTCCTCCGTGCGCGTCGCACCAGGGGAAACGTCGCCAGCATGACGATGCCGCATGCCGGTTCGGGAATGAACGAAACAAACTGGTCGCGGTAGGAGGAGAGATCGGACGCAATCGTCAGGTTGCCGAACACGGCGGTGAAGGGGGTGTCGGGCTGGTCGGGGTGACTGATGGTGGCATGAATGAGGCCTACCAGTTCCCAATCGCCCGTCGACGGGTTCAACGCAACCACGGCACCCCCGGAGTCGTGTCCGACGGCTTGCGATTCGTGTGCGATGCCGCCGCTCTGGTCGAAATCCATGGCGAAGGCGCTGATCACACCGTTGTTCGGGCCCATGTCGAAGTCAAACGTGATGGAATCGAAGAATGTCTCGAGGATGTTCGTGCCCCAGCGCAGGTCGCCGAAACGCTGTTCGCCCGAGGCGATCTCAGGCAGGTATCCAGACAATTCGGCTCGCCTGGCAGATGGCGTTGTAGACCAGATCCAGGTCACGTCGGGTGGAGGAACCGCCGGGAAGTCGCCCGTCACATTCCAGTGGGTGATGTTTGGTTCACGGTTGGCGCCGAAGCCGATCAAACGCACCAACGTCCCGTCGGCGGGCAGGCTTTCGGCGATCGGGATGGCGGGCAGTTCAGGGTTGTTGTGTAATTCGATCAACACGATGTCGGTCAGAGAATGGGGGGCTCCCACCTCATGCAGTCGGGTACTGTTCTTGATGGATTGGCCGAAGATCGGATCGCTGCCCGAGTTGCCGGCGTGCTTGGTGCGAAGGGCAAAGCCGTTTCCAATGTAGATGGCGGTGCCGTTGCCAACCGTGGCCAGGTTGCCGAATACCTTCTCGAAGGCTGCGTTTCCTCCGGCGTCGGTATTGCCACTGCCGTCGCCGGTGGTGATCATGACGGCGCACGCGGATTGCACCGCCAGTACGGACAGAGTCACCAAGCCTACGACGATCGCGAGACGCCATGGGTGGACACGTTCTGAAATCCTGAGAACCTGTCTTTGGTGGGCCAAACACCTCTCCTAGTGGGATCGTTGTCACGAGCAACTCGCCCGTCGCTGCCAAGCCGCCGATACCGCGAGCATGTCGGCGATGAATTCTAGCACGCGTTTTTCGTAAAAACGCCCAGAGCCACGCATAAAATCCTGGTTCGTCCGACCTCATGCGTGATACGCGTGGCCGGGATGTGGGGTTCGTGAAGGTTCTGCGGGGTGACGGGTCAAAAGGAGTGGAAACCGTGCCGGAAGGGAGATACAGCGGCACGCTGCACTGAGAAGGCCGGATGCCGGTGTCGTCAACCTGGACGTGGCGGACAGTGGCGATGAGTCAAAGCGGTGAAAGAGTCGTCACGTTGCTGAGGCCGTGGTCCCTTCCCGGCCAGGGCAGGCATCCAATCAACGGTATTGGGTATCCTCTCTTTCCTGTGTCTACCGCCCTGGTCAGCGACGAACGATTCGAACTCCACCTCACCGGCGCCCATCATCCTGAGCGACCGGCGCGACTTGCGTCGGTACGCCGTGGCTTGTGCGAAGGCGGGCAGTGGGACCGGTTGCAGCACCTGCCGTTCGAGCCGGCGTCGCGTGAGGCGATCGCCCGGGTGCACGAAGATCGCTACGTGGCACGATTGATCGAGGCGTGTGAGCGTGGCAAGGCCTGCATTGACTGCCCCGACTCTGCAATCTGTCCCCGCAGCGCCGAGATCGCGATCCTGGCGGCCGGTGGTTTGATGGCCGCCGTGGATGCGGTCATGGCGGGTGAGGCCGTCAATGCATTCTGCGCGGTGCGTCCACCCGGACACCATGCCGAAGCGGATCTTTCCATGGGGTTCTGCTTGCTGAACAACGTGGCGATTGCCGCTTGCCACCTGCTTGCCTGCCACGCACTGAAGCGGGTTGCAATCGTCGATTTCGACGTGCACCACGGCAACGGGACACAGCACAGCTTTGAGACACGTGATGACGTGCTGTTCATCAGCCTGCATCAACACCCGGATACGCTCTATCCTGGAACAGGACAGGCCGAGGAGACGGGGCTTGGAGCCGGACGCAACTGCACGCTGAATGTGCCGATGACGCCCGGAGGCGGAGACGAGGACTACCTGGCTGCCTTTCGCGACAAGGTCATGCCCGCCTTGGATCGTTACCAGCCTCAGTGTCTGCTGGTCAGCGCGGGGTTCGATGCCGCTTCGGCCGACCCGCTTGCGCAGATGGAAGTAACGTCGGCCGGCTTCCGTGCGATGACGGATCAGTTGGTTGCGGCGGCGGAACGCCACTGCGCGGGGCGATTGGTCTCTACCCTCGAAGGGGGATACGACCTGGAGGCGCTGGCGGATGCCACAGCGGGGCACGTGGACGGGTTGTTGGCCAGGTCGATGATACGGCGGTAGTTCGCGCGAAAGAATCGCATCCAGGCAAGGCGGTTGCGCCGTAGTTTGGCGCTATCGTTCCAACTGTGTGCGCTTCCCGGCGTCGTATAGCGTTGCTTGACCCGTCCGGCGAAAACACGAATCGTTTCGATCACCTCGTCGTAGCGGGCATCGTCCGGGTGGGCAAGCACGACGGAAACGACTTGGGGTGTCATGCCATCGGGCCACGGGATGGTCAGGCCGTGATCGTTTTCGGGGCCGGGCGTGCTGTCGGGCATGGCGTCGAACAGCGCCAACATCGCGTGTCGGCACGCGTCGTGGGGATGGGCGTCAATGGCCTGCCACGCCGCCCGGAGGTCGTTGTGGATATCGATGGCGATGGCGTGCGAAAGGGGGGCGATCAGGCGGTAAAAGCTGGGCATGCCGGGTGGCAGCGGTTTGGCCGAAAGGAACGGGTTCGAGCGGTCGATCCAGTGGGCCATTTCCCCTGCC
>Ga0310342_100002902_pt1 | contig 11166 bp, 5 predicted proteins | sample S15DNA20500_MG_FD_206155 | JGI IMG/M metagenome (GOLD analysis project Ga0310342, IMG submission 206155) | Marine microbial communities from station ALOHA, North Pacific Subtropical Gyre - S1503-DNA-20-500_MG | ecosystem: Environmental > Aquatic > Marine > Oceanic | place: Pacific Ocean: North... | reverse complement strand
AAGGTGGCGGGGGATAAAGAGAAAGCTCCTGTTGAGCGGGTTAACGCGCAGGAGCTTTCTGGTGACCCCGGTAGGACTCTAACCTACGGCCTGCTGTTCCGGAGACAGCCGCTCTATACAACTGAGCTACGGGGCCAAAGTGTCATTCTGATTTTCAGGGCTGGGCATCCTATTCCCCACCCGTCCGCAAGTCAACTGTACCCGCCCGCGCCCTGAACGCCTATAATCTCCGCCGAGCTAAGACCCCGGAACCTTACCCAGGACACTCATCGAGACAGCATGCCCCAGGCCGATTCCGTCCAGATTCTCAAGGACTGCAGGACCCTCGCGATCGTAGGGCTATCGAATAACCCCGAGCGGGTCTCCAACAGCGTCTGCGCCTATATGCGCCAGCACGGCTACCGGATCATCGGCGTGAACCCGAACTACCCCGAGGTCTTCGGCGAAACCTGCTACCCCTCGCTCTCAGAGATGCCGAAGGAGGTACGCGACGAGGTCGAGCTGGTCGTCGTCTTCAGGCGGCCCGAGGAGGTTCCCGAGCTGCTCACCGAGTGCGCCGACCTGGGGCTGTCGAAGGTCTGGCTGCAGCTCGGGGTCGCCTCCGTCGTGGCTCTCGAGATCGCCGAAAAAAGAAACCTCGAAATCGTCGAGGAACAATGCCTCATGGTCGTTCATTCGCTATACTCTTCCCCATAGCGAACCGGGGAGAACCAAGAACTTGGCCGCGAAGTCGAAGAACAGCCTCAACAGCACCCAGTTCCTCGCCAGGAAGAAGTGGGACACTCCGCCGGCGATCACCATCCTCTCGGGCGAAGCTGATTTCTTCAAGAGGCAGCTCATCGAGCGCTTCATCAGCGAGCTGTCGCAGGACGGCGCCCCGGACGTCAACCGGCTGCAGGGACCTCCAAACGACAAGCGTGTCAAGGAGCTGCCGCTGGCCACGGTCCTCGACAGCCTGCGTTCCATGAGCTTCCTCGCCGCCACCCAGGTCATCGTCATCGAGGGCGCCGATACCTTCGTGCGCGCCCACCGCGACGAGCTCGGGGGGTGCCTCGAGACAGGCTTTCCGGGCGGCCACCTCGTCCTCTGCCTCAAGGGCAAGCTCGACGGCCGGACGAAGTTCGCCAAGGCGGCGGCCGCGGCGGGCTGGGTCATCGAGTGCGAGCAGCCCTACGATCGGCCTCCCCCCTGGGAGGACCGGGCCCCCGCCTGGGACAGCCCTCTCTCGCACTGGCTCAGCAGGCACGCCGGGATGAAGGAACTGGAGCTCGATCCCCGCATGGCCTTCCAGCTTCACGAGCGGGTGGGCTCCGACCTCGAACTCCTCGATGAGGAGCTCGAGAAGATCAAAACCTACCTGGGTGAATCGGGCGACAGCAGGGTCGATGAGGACGTGATCCGCGCCGTCACCGGCGACCTGCGCAAAGACAACATCTTCGCGGTCATCGATCTTTTCCTCGAAGGCCGCAGAAGCGATGCTGTCGACGCGATCGACAACCTCTTCGAGCGGGGCTGGACCGGGTCAAACGGCAACCTGGTGATCGACCCGCCCGGAATCGCCCTGCCGCTGCTGGCGACCCTGCTCAAGAAGCTTCGCTCCCTTCGCCGCGCCCATGCCATGAAGCAGGCCGGGGCGACCTCCGAAAACCTCATCCGGGAGGGAATCGTCGGGAAGCCTTTCATCTCCCGCTTCGAGCGCCAGCTGCAGCGGAACCCCCCGGGGCGCCTCTCGCGCCTCTTCGACCGCCTCTACCGGACCGACCGGGGCATCAAGACCGGCCACGATGCGCGCCGGCTGCTCCTCCTGCTGGTGGCGGAATAGGCGCTAGCGCCCGCCGGCGCTCCTGGCGTTTCGCGGCAGCATCAGCGTGTGAAAGGTCTCCGAGCGCGAGTTCGCCTTCTGCTTCCAGCGAATGATGACCCTGACGAAAAGCTCCTGCTCCAGCCAGTCGACCTCGCTCTCCGCATCCTCTCCCTCCGCGCCGAGCTTACGCCGCCCCTGCCCTCCGGCCGGATGGAAACAGTAGACCTCGGCGCTGTATCCTCCCCACAGGTTCGGCAGCTCGCGGCCGCTCTCCTGCTGGTAGTCCTCGATCGACCTGGGCATTCCCGCCTTGTCGAGCTCCTCCATGAGCTCCTCGGCCGTCTTGCCGATCTCGTAGCGGCCCTGCACCTCGCTGAAGACCCGCTCGGCCACAAGCGCCGCGTGGGTTCGATCGATCGAGCGCTTGTGGGTGCTGGCGGCGGCGGCGTAGAAGGAGAGAACGCTGGCCGCCCCGATCGACAGGATAAACATCGCTATGAGCACCTCGATGAGGGAGAACCCGGAGCTGCGTCCGGAGGTTGCGGAGGTCATGGATCCTTCCTCCTCACGGGCGGAGCGGGAGCTCTCTCCTCCGCCCTGCGGCTCTTCCGGCTGCCGGGCATCTCCACTACCCGCCGGAAGGTGACGCCAATATCAACCCGGGTACCCGGGGAGTGGCCCTTCGCCCTGCTGCCCCGCCAGCCACGGCCTTCCTTTCCGACCGTCACCCTGGAGCCATCGATACCGCTCATTCTCATCCACTCGTCGCCGACGAGGATAAAGCGTTCACTCTCGTCCTCCGGCAGTGAGAGAGGCTTGGAGACACTGAAGCTGCCCGTTGCCTTGGAGAGCTGCTCGAGGAGATAGAGGGACTCGGAGTTGTCATCGCGAAGAACGAGGGTAATCTCCACCCGCTCGGGGAAGATGTCATCACTCCTGTCGGTCAGGGAACCATCCCTTGACTTGAAGGTGAACTCGCCGCTCTCCAGCGGAGACTCGTCCAGGATAGCCCGGGTTGAGTCCCAGTGATCCAGCGGTCCGCTCTTGCGGCGTCCGCCAGGGGACTGCAGGGGCGCGACCGGCTCCCAGGTATTGGTCGTCGGCCCCCAGAAGCTGAAGCCGAGGTAGAGCACTCCATCGGTGAGACGCCTGGAGAAGTCCGTCATGACCAGCTCAATGTCCTTGCGCGCCTCCTCGATGGCCGCCTGGACTCGCTCCTGTTCCTTCTCATCAGGGTTACCGGCCGGCGGCTCCGCCTTGCGCGCGGTCTCCAGCTTTTCAGATAGTCTCTCGAGCACATCGTCCTTCAGGGTGCTCTCGTTGAGCAACGACCCCATCCCGCCCACCGGTGAGCGGTAGCCCCGCCAGAGATAGGTTTGGGAAACCCTCGGATCTCCCAGGTAGACGACCTCCATCAGGCCCCCGGGCGCTCCAAGAGATCCATCACTGGCCTCCTGCCTGTCGTATTTCCCATCGAAGACGGCCGGCGTCCTGACGGCCAGGTACTGGCCTCCCTTGCGAAGGATCTCGTTGCTGGTCTCGGCTGAGATGGTCCGCACGAAGCGCAGGCGCTGGCGCCCGCGATAGTCCCTGTCACAGATGAAACGAACCCAGGGGCTGCCGACACCGGCGCCCGGGTCGACCACCGTCGAGCGCAGGTCCTCCGCCATCCGCTCGAGCAGGATGCGGGCCTGGTCGTAGACCTTGCCGCGATTTTCAGCCCGGCGCCAGATGGAGATGCCCTGGGTAAGAAGGGTCGCGAGCCCGCTGCCGAGCACGACGAGAATTCCGACCGCTATCACCACCTCTAGCAGGGTGTAGCCGCCGGATCTCCGCCCGGCTGTATGAAACGGCCTCCGCGAGGACATCAGCGCGGCAGCTCCTCGTGCCGCACCACCGCCCCATCCTTCTCGTACTCGATCACGAGCGATTCGAGTACCGGGCTTTCCTTCCAGTCGTCGCGGTAGAGGTCATCACGCACGTGCATATAGCTGCCGGACTTGAAGCGGAAATACACGCGAAGCTCCAGCTCGTCGCCACCTCGGTCGAGCTCGAAGCGGACCACGTCCTTGCGGGTCCTTCGCCGGCTCTCCTCGAAGAGGTAGAGCCCCTTGGAGCCGTTCTCATCGGCCTCCGCATCCCAGTCCGCCTCTCGATCAAAGCGAGCCATCACGATGATGTCGCACAGGCGGTCGCGCTTCATGTTCTTCCCCTGGCGCTCCTTCCACTCGATGCTTCGCCAGTAGGCGCCCGGCACCCGGAAGCTCTTCTGCAGGAACGCCATCGATTCGCTCTCGACCCCGGCCTCGTAGCGGTCAAAATACCGAAACGGCAGTTGGTAGGCGAACATGTCGGTTCCGATGGGGCGCGGCTGGGTGCCGAAGCGGGCCCGCATGCAGATCTCGCCACGCTGGTCGCGGGGCATCCCGAGCATGGACGCGCTGTCCCCCTGGAGGCCCATGTGCGAGATGATCTCCTTGGGCTGCCCGGGGCGGCCCGAATCGATCATCACGTAGCCCCCGTTGGGCGCGAAGAGCTGGGCACGCTTCACCGGGATCCCAGAGCTGGTCATCGCGCCGAGGATGGGCGACATGGTCAGGTAGGGAACCAGGGAGCACGGATCGCCGGCGCCATGCGCCATCGGTTCCGTATCCAGGAGACAGCGCCCGATGAGCCGCAGCCGGCGCGTGGCATTGCTGATCATAGAGGCGCCCTGGCTTGAATTCTTCAGGTAGGGCGTGTTGAACTGACCGCGCAGGACGTTCTTGAAGCCCCCTCCGAGCGAGCCGTAATAGAACAGCTCGTAGAAATCCGCCCGCTCCGGGCTGCCATCGCGCATGAGAGCGAATCCCTCGGGTTCAAAGTGGCCGCTGATCTGGCTGGTCTGTATCTGCTCGTAGCGAAGACGCCCATCGGCCTGCCGCTCCTTGTAGGGAGCCAGCAACTCGTTGGTCTCGCCCGCCAGGCTCGGATCGTAGCCGGCCGACTGGGGGCTGGCGCGGGTGGCTCGCCCGGGCTGGCCACCCTTGGCGCCCTCGGCATCCTCGAAGTAGAAGAGCTCGCGGCCGATCCGGATGACCCCCTCCTCCATGCCCAGCGCGAAGATGCTCGGCTGGCCCCGCTCGATACTCACCGAGACCACCAGGACGTCCAGTGGATTGGAGCGCGAGATGGACTGGTTCTTGCCGATGGCTCCGCCGATGACCGTCTGCGCGCCGCCGCCGCCGACCTCCACCCGGCCGCCCCGCATTGGAACGAGGACGTGCTTCACCCGGGGGCCGTAGGTCGGATCGTAGGCCACGCGGCGGTTCTCAAACCTGCGCACCTCGTCCAGCGTGATGCCATTGGACTCATCTCCCCCGACCCCCTCGCTCTGCGATCTGCTCTGGTTTCGCCTGCCCTGGTTGCCGCGGGCGCCCGCCCTCAGGTCCATCGCCTTCGCATCGCCGAAGAGCGTCAGGCTGCCGGTGGCGATCTCGGGAAGGCCCCAGGACGGGAACTTCACCAGGCGGGGATTCATGCCCCGGAAGTAGCTGTGCTGGTAGAGGCCTCTGGAAACAGGCATCTCGCGGCCATTCTGGTCGACGTCGACGAGGGAGACGAAGAAGCGCCCGTCCTCGTGCTCGAAGGCCTTGTAGATTCTCCGCATCATGGGCTCGTAGGTGTCCGGATCGCTGGTGGTGATGGTGACGAAATCGCCCCAGCCGGCGCCCCCCTGGCCGAGCTCCATCACCAGCCGGATGGGCTGGCCGGCGGGGATGTCCATCTGCTTCTTGAGGTAGTTGTGCTGCTCGCGAACAGGATAGCCACGGAAGTTGGAGTTGGATCCGAGACGGCCGACGAACATGCTCTGGAAGACCTCCCTGTAGCGCACCCACTCAACAGTGTCATCGGGATGGCTCATCATCAGCGGTTGGCCCAGCTTGTTCGGGCGGCCGGACTGGATCTCCCAGGGGCTTGGCATGCCGCAAATCTCGAGTACCCCCGTGGAGGGATAGCGGAGCAGGGGAGGACCATTGACCAGGAGCGACAGCTGGATCACGGGACGCTGCTCTCGTCCATCGTTTCGCACCGGGCCCTGGGCATCTCCCGCCCCGCCGGTGAGTCCCTCGACGGCGCCGCCGGCCTCGGGCGGATAGGCCCCCATGAGCCGCAGGCCCATCGCGGGAGGATTCTCGACCTTCGGATCCTTCGTCAGCGCCTGGATGTATTCCGGCGACAGCGGCTCGCGCTGGTACTGGTAGTTTCGTCCATTGAAATGGCAGACTCCCTTGGTCTGGAAATAGTCCGGGCTGGAGCGGTTGTAACCCATCAGCATCCCCGTGTACTCCGGCTGCTGGCCCTCCTGGTTCGCGCCGCCGGGAACTCCGGGCACTCCAGCGGGGAGTTCGATCCCTCCCGGCAGATTCGGCTGGTCGGTAGCGGTCGGCAGCTTGAAGAGCGGGACGACTATGAAGCCGGTTGTCGGAACGGTAGAGCCGCCCTCCTCATCCTCCCCTTCCTGGCCAGCCGGCGGATTGGCGCCGCCGAGGCCGCCGGGAAGATTCGGCTGGTTCGGATCGCGGGGCGGAGGTTCTCCGGCGAAGCGGTCGAAATAATGATAGATGCCGGAGCGCACGACCTGGGGGAAGTTCCAGGCGTTCAGCCGCTCCGCGGTCGACATGCCGCCGGCACCCCAGATCATCTCGGTCGCATCCCCATCGGCCACCTGATGCTCGACTCCTCCCCCTGCGGCCGCCGGGGCGGCGAAGGGGTTGGCCGCGGCGCCGGCGACTCCCTGGTTCGCCGTCGGGGCGACCTTACGGCGAATCTCGAGTGAATAGCCGTGCAGGCTGACGAGGGAGCCGGCGGGATGAGGCGCGGGGATGGAGCCTCGGCCGTTCCAGAGCCGGGAGTCGGTCTTCGGGGGCAGCGCGGCTCCCGCCCCTCCGGCGGCCGGATCGGCCGCCCCGGCTTCTGCACCGGGGGGAAGGAAGCCGCTGGCTCCACCGGTATCGCTCAGGCCCGTGATTGGAAGCGGCTTCCAGTGGGTCGGGGGAAGCGACCGCACCCGCAGGGAGTTGGCGGTCCTGCCGATATACTCGAATATTTCAGCCCCGATCCGAACCGTTCCCTGGGTCGGGAAGCGGCTGGCGTCACGAACGCCGATGCTGCCGATATTTCCGCTGGCGGGAATGCTCGCGGTGAGTTCGGTCGACAGGTTGTCCTTGCCGGCCGGGATTCCATCGATGTAGAGCTGCGCTCCACCACCGAAGGTCCCATCCCAGGCGAGCTTCACATGGTACCAGGTCTCGAGTTCGAGCCCGCGGATCGCCTCGATCTGCAGGAAGGAGCCGTTGTCCTTGTCCTTCTTCATGAGCGGATCGGGGAAGGAGCTGTCGTAGATCCGAAAGAGCACCCGGCCCCGGGTGTCATCGTAGAGCAGGACCATGCGATTGCGTTCCGGATCGACGCCGCCCTCGACCAGCTTGTAGTAGCCATCTCGCGAGCGGCTCTGGGGATAGGTCTTCATACGGAACCAGAACTCGACGCCGGCCGGCTTCGTGGTCAGGTCGCCACCGGCCGCCCCCTGGCCCCTGGCCAACCCGCCGGCGGGAACTCCCGGATTGTTGCCTCCCTGGCCTCCATCGCCGCCGATCGACAGCTCGTAGGACTCTCCCCTGTCAAGCTCGAGACCCTCGTAGGTGTCCTCGAAGCTCAGGACCTCCTGGTACAGGGACTCCTTCAGGCTGTTCTTCGGAGTCTGGGCCGTCAGCAGCCGAAGAGTGGAGAAATCGGCCCCGGGAAAGATCATCTCGCCGCGGCTAAGCATTACGGGCCGGGACTCGACGAGGTGAGAGAGGGAGCCGGGGAACCTGAGGCGGAAGCGATGGTTGTTCTCGGGAAAGCGCGGGGTCATCTTGGGATCCTGCAGGTAGATCCCATCTGAATAATCCACCTGACTCACCAGGCCCGCGAGCCGAACTCCGGCGGGACTCACATCGACAATCTCCCGGAAACGGGAGCCGGCGAGCTCCGACCCGGCGGGAGTTCGGATCAGGGCCCTCGCCTCGATGGTGTAGACATCGGCAGTCGAATAGCACAGGCCGGTGGTCGACTGGCGCAGGAAATAACTGGTCGGCTGCACGGCGTTGATGAAGAGCGGCTTCACGTCTTCCTCATCGATGATCCCGCTCGAGGAGGCGGCCTGCAGGGCGGAGTAAAATTCCTCGTGCCCCTTCAGCGGCACCTTGTTCCTGATGTCGGCAGCGAGCCTTGTCGCCTCGTACGGGGTGACGACATGGGCCTTGTCGCGGCCCCTGATGCCGGTGAACACCGCCCGCAGCACCCGCTCACTGGCGCTGTTGACGTTCACCGGGTGGCGCTGCAGCGCCTCGATGACGGCCTTATAGGCGCGGTGCGAGGACCGGGGTGGGTAGGCCAGGCTGACCCCCCCGACCTGGGAGCCGGCCGACTTGCTGATCACGTTGAACTCAGAGCGCCGGGAGCTGTCCAGGTCGCGCAGGCGAACCACGGTTCCCGGGTTGAACTCCGGCGCCCGCGGAACCACGATCTTGTATTCCGGGCCGGCCACGGAGAGATCACTGCCGATGGCCTGGGCCTCGCTCCAGCGTGCCGGCAACCGCGAGTTGACGGTGAGAGCATCGCGGTGTTTTTCGAGGTCCGTGGCCATGATGGTCTCGATACCGGGTGTCCTGTAGACCTCGACCAGGTGCTCGAGAGCTCCCTCGAGGTAGCGTGAATCGAGGTTGAGGCTCTTGCGCGACTTCTTCTCTCCGGCAAGCATCTCCTCGAGCTCATCGCGCACCTTGCGGGCCTCCTGCTTCTTCGCCCCCCGCAGCCGCGCGGCGAGATCCAGGAGCATATAGGGCCCGCGGCGATCCTCGATCTCCTGCAGAAAACGGTTCTTGAACCCGAGCCGGCCGAGCGCCGTCCGGGCGCGCTGCAGGGCCTTGACCTCCCTCACCTCCATCTTGTAGCCCTCATCGGCGAACATCGCCGGGTCGAGGCCGAGGTCGCCGAGGTTCCGGGTGCGCACCCCGCTCTTCTTGAGCAGGTCCATGTCGAGACCCTGGCCGCGGAAACGCCCGACGAACAGCGAGGCGATCTGCCAGTGGGAGATCTCGCGGATGGACTCCACGGCCCGGAAGCTGGTCAGTTCCTCGGGATGGAAGCCCCCATAGCGCTCGGACCAGAAGCGGTGAAACCCGACCTTCCAGCCCCTGAGATCATAGACAAAGCTCCCGGCCGGATAGTCCACCTCCTGGCCGCCGGAGAGGAAGCTGCCGGGAAAGAGCCCGGAGAGCACACTCTCGCTCTTGCGGTTGACCCTGTAGGTGATCGCCTGGGTATTGCCCTCGGGATGAACCAGCACCACGGCTCCATCGAGAGTCTTCTTGTCCCCGTCGCCCCAGAACATCGCGCTGTCCTCGAGCTTCAGCTCATCGTGCTTCGCGCTGAACTCGCTGCGCAGCCGGCTGACGCCGAAGAGGTTGGCGATGAGGTTCGGAGGGGCCGTGTTGATGTTGATCTTGCCCTGCTCGTCAGCCACCTCCGCCGAGGCCGTGATGCCCCGCGGGTTCCTGAAGCTGACCTCCCCGGAGTCCTCCGCGTTGGGATCGGACGGAGCGTCGCGCGGCATGCTGATGGTTTCCGGAAAGCTCCCGCTGTCGGGAAGCTCATCGAGAGTATCAAAGTCCTTTTGCGCCGGGCCCCGCGAGGTGAAGCCCGCCGGCGCGCTGGGAGCTTCGCCGCCGCCGAGCTGGCCGGCTCCCCCTCCTCCCCGAACGCCCGAGGGGCGCCGGGATCCTGTTTTCTCGACGCGCCCGGAAGCGGCTGAGCGCTTGCCGAGAAGACTGGTGCGGCGACCGGCTCGCTGCAATTCACGCTCCTCCTCCAGTTCCTCGTACTCTTTTTCCCATTCGACAGCCGCCTGGGTCGCCTCCAGCCTCGCCACCGCCCTATTGCGGAAGCTCTCCGCCGCCTGGCGGGCCTTGATGGTGCCGGAGAAGTTCTGGCTCGCCCGGTCATGAAGCATCATCGAGACCACGAAGGGGGCTCCAACGAGGGCCAGCGCTCCGAGGACCGCGAGCACCATCACCATCGCCACACCTGGGCTCTCATTCTTTCTACGGACAGGCTCTTGTTTTCTCATTGGACGTTCACGACCCCCAGGGTATCAATCTCTATGATTTTTTTCCGGGCCTGGGAATAAACACGCTCCTCGATGTCACGCTCCTCCTCCTCCTCGACCAGGTCCGGCACATCGTCCGCCGGCCAGGTGTCGAGCCACTCCTGGAAGGTCAGCTCGAAACGATCCGTCTGGTTCCTGGAGGATTTCTTCTTCTCCGCGACCGCATCCTTCACGGCGTATTGATCGTCGCTGAGCTCGAGGAGAACGATGCGGACCTTCTTGTCATGAAACACCGGATCGAGATGCCCGTAGCGGTCAAAGTGGATTTCCTTTTTCCAGCCCAGGAGCTTCTCGAAGGGAGGATGGCTGTAGCTCACCTTCTCGCTGCGGCCGCGCAGGCGGACCTCGTCGATGTCGCCGGGAAAGGAGGCCTCCTTGTCCTTGGAGGAGATCATCACGGGATTCTCGTTGGAAACCAGCTCTGTTGGAATTCTCACTACGGAACGTCCCCCAACCTTCTTCAGCCCGGATGGATACTCCGCCAGGCGATCGACACCATCGGCTGAGAGGACCAGGGATTTCCCGTCAAATCTCATCGAGATGAAAACCCAGCGGCCCGGCGGGACCACCTCATCGTTGGTACGCAGAGCGTACTCCAGCGCTTCGCCTTTGTCTACGCTGCCGAAGACAACGCCCTCGAGCGCCCCCCGATCGGTCATCCCGAGGAACCAGGAATCTTTTTTTTCCATTATGGTATGGAGCCGGGCGCTCGGTTGGCCGGAGCCCGATGCCGACCTCTTGCCGAGCCGCCGGCGCCCGGAAGTCGCCTCGCTCTTGAAGGCCGGCCGCACATAGGGCTTCTTGTAATGGCGAACCCAGGCCTCGATGACGATGCCCGCCCGCAGATCAAAGGAGGCCTGGTGGCCGCAGTCGATGTAGCCGCTGCCGCCGCGAAAGCTGATTCCCTTGCCGAGCCGCCCGTCGATGTACTCACCGCCCACCTTCCGCAAACCGCCGAAGCCAGGGAGCGCCTCCTGCCCGGCCCCATCCTCCTCGAAGCTCCACTCCCCCATGGTCTCGAAGCTCTGCGCCCAGACCAACCTGGCCTTCGGCTCGACGACCACGAAAGAGCCCGTGCCGTTGGAGATCGACTGGTTCCGGGCGCGCCGAATAATCGACTGGATCTCGCCCGCCGAGGCGGCAAGCCCATAGTTCCGGCGCGCCTCGA
>Ga0310342_100002901_pt1 | contig 11168 bp, 6 predicted proteins | sample S15DNA20500_MG_FD_206155 | JGI IMG/M metagenome (GOLD analysis project Ga0310342, IMG submission 206155) | Marine microbial communities from station ALOHA, North Pacific Subtropical Gyre - S1503-DNA-20-500_MG | ecosystem: Environmental > Aquatic > Marine > Oceanic | place: Pacific Ocean: North... | reverse complement strand
CGCTCGAGAAAATACTGGCCCGCTTTCTTCGGCGGGCCTGGCGACGACCGGTCAAGGGGGAGGAAATAAAAAAGTGGCTGGCCCACTGCCAGAAAATGCTCCAGCAGGGGGAGCCTCCCATCTCGGCCCTCAGGGAAACCCTCTCCGCCGCCTTGGCCTCCTCCCACTTCCTTTACCTCAGCGAACCCTTCAAGTCCGATAAATCCAGAAAGCTCAACGCCCACGAGTTAGCCGCCCGTCTGTCCTACTTCCTGTGGAGTTCGATGCCGGACGAGGAGCTCTTCGCCTTGGCTGATTCCGGACGCTTGCTGGAATCCAAGATTCTCAGCGAACAATTCGCGCGTATGCTCGCTGATGAAAAGGGCGATCGATTTGCTGAACAATTCAGCATGCAATGGCTCGATCTCGAGGGGGTGGACCGGGTAGCCGTCAATCCGCAATACTACAAGGATTTCGACAATGGCTTGAAGCCGGACATGATCAGCGAGACACAGGCTTTCTTCAGGGAGATCCTTCGCAGCAATACCTCGGCCCTGCAGTTTCTGGATGCCGACTTCACCATGCTCAACGCCAGGTTGGCGAAACACTACGGGTTGAAAGGGCCCAAATCTCAGAAGTTTGAACGTGTTTCTCTGCGTGGCACCGACAGGCCCGGCGGCGTGCTCGGTCATGCTTCTACTCACCTGGCAGGATCGGATGGAGCCGATTCTCATCCCATCAAGCGGGCGGTCTGGATCAGGGAACATCTCCTGCACGATCCGCCCAATCCTCCTCCACCTGATGTTCCCGGTGTGGAAAAAAGCGTGCCTGACTTTGAGAAACTTTCCATCCGCGAACAACTCTCCGTGCATCGGGAGAAAGAGGCATGCGCGGATTGTCATCGGAACATCGATCCATGGGGAATTGCTTTGGAACGCTTTGACGCGATCGGGCTGGCAAGGGAGAAAACAGCCCGTCGCAAAAAGCCTGTCTCCACCGATACGGTATTGCCCGGCAACTATCCAGTAGGCGGGTTGGCCGATCTCCAGAAATACCTGCTCAACGAAAGACGCGATCAGTTCGCCCGTGCTCTCGTCACCAAAATATTCATCTATGCCCTTGGTCGCTCCCTACGCCTGGAAGACGAACTCTTGATCGAAGAACTCAGTGCTGACTTTGCAAAGGACGGCTACCGGCTTCATGGGTTGATGAAAAATGTTGTCACCAGTCGCCCTTTTGTATCGCGATAACGGGTAAATTCCTTCATATATGAATCATAAAGGGGAGCCATGATGAATCAGGAAACCTTGCAGATGAATCGCCGAACGATGCTCAAGGCAGCGGGCATCTCGCTTGCCTTGCCCTGGATGGAGTCCCTTGCGGGGCCCCGGACGAAGGCACCGCCGCGGAGATTCTGTTCCATCTATTTTCCTTATGGGGTGAGTCTGCCCAAACAGGATGGCGAATACGGCCAGTGGAACTGGTTCCCCAAGGGTTCAGGCAGGGACTTTACTTTCAATAAATCCCTTGAGGTGCTGGAACCCTTTCGTGATCAGGTCACGATCCTGGGAGGACTTTCCCATCCCAGGGTGCGCCGGATTGGAGGGCATGACAGTGGAGACACCTTCCTTACCGGTGAGGAGTTAAGCCTGGCTGCTACCGGTCTTAAAAATTCGATCTCCCTGGATCAGTTCATGGCGCGCACACACAGGCTTGGGGCAGGCACCCGCTTCACCAGCCTGGTGCTCTCCTCGGACGGCGGGGTCGGCATGCCCACCAGAGCCAACACGCTTTCCTACTCCCGTAGCGGGCAGCCTATTCCCTCCTTTAACCGGCCGGCCATTGTTTTTGAACGCCTGTTCGGACTGCATGGCGATTCCATCGATGCCCAGAGAAAAGGCCTGACCCGCACCGGCAGCCACCTCGACCTGCTGCTTGACGAGGCCAAAGCAATGCACCGCAAACTGGGCAAGGTAGACCAGGGCAAACTGGACCAGTATCTCACGTCAGTTCGCGAGATTGAGCAGGACGTTGAGCGTTCTGCTCAATGGTTAAACGTGCCCCGTCCGAAAGTGAACGCCGAGGGGCTCAGCCTTGATGCGGACAATGAAACTCCGGGCAAGTTGATTCACACGATGCTCGACTTGATTGCCCTTGCCTTCCAGACCGATTCCACGCGCTTTGTGACTTATCAGCTCGCGAGTATGCATGGTGCCATCTCCATAGCGAACAAGTTCCCGACGCTCCTTGGTTTCAATAACAACGCCCACGGATTGGCTCATGGGGCAGGGAAAGGCAAGGGGGCTGAAAACAGAGGCAAGTGGGACCGTTACCAAACGGAATGCCTGGTTTACCTGATGAAACGACTCAGTGAGTTTGAAGAAGGTGAGGGATCAGTTCTGGATAACACCTGTATCCTTTATGGCAGCAGCAACAGCAAGACCCACAACAACACCAACTATCCCCTGGTCCTCGCCGGCGGGAAAAAGATGGGTTACAGGCACGGGCACTACCTGAAATTCGACAGTAAGACCCCACTCTCAAACCTGTTTGTCACCATGCAGAAACGAATGGGGGTAAAGGCTGAGTCCTTTGCCGACAGCACGGGAAATCTTGACGACCTGATTGTCTGAATAGTGGCGCCGGCAAGGGAGGCACTGACCAGTCAGATTGAGGCCGCCTTCCACGCTGCTGGCTGGCAATTGCGGCAAGTGGGAAAACAACCTGGCCCTCTGAAACAGAGACGCTGGCCATGGTCCTTGCAGAAGGAAAAATGAACCAATGAGCAATCTCAATACCAATGCCGCGGACTACCACGCGGCTGGCTACTGCCTCTTTCGTGAGGTCCTCAACGAGGAGGAAATCCGTGCAATCCATACCGAGCTGGAAGCCCTCGTGGCGGACATGCCGGAGACCATGGTGGTCTACAAGGATGGCGGGCACAAGGAGGTGCCCGCCCGTCCCGAGTATCTCACCGAGCCACATGCCGGCAAGGCGAGCTGGCTGGAACTCTGCCGTCACCCCCGGGTGCTTGATGCGGTGGAGGCCGTCCTTGGTCCCGACCTCATCCTCATCATGTCGCACATCATCTCCAAGCGGCCGGGAGACGGGCTGCCGGTGGCCTGGCACCAGGACAATACCTACTGGCACTCGGTGCAGGGCACGGAGGTGGGGACTGTCTGGCTCGCCCTCGATGATGCCGACCTGGAGAACGGCTGCATGCAGGTCATCCCCTGCACCCACGAGGGATATCCCGAGATGGAGAAGGTTTCCACCGGGAAGAATGACCTCCTCGGGCTCACCGTGGAAGTCACCCCTGACATGGTGGAGGCGGCGGTCCCGCTTGAGATGAAGGCCGGCAGTCTCTCCATCCACGATTCCTACGTCCTGCACGGCAGCGAGCCCAATACCAGCGAACGGAGGAGAGCGGCCTACACCATGCGCTACGCCAATGCCCGCACCGTCACGGTGGACACCCGGGAACACTGGGTGCCGGTCTATCTGGTGCGGGGGGAGGGAGGAGCCAACGAGGCGGACTACATCGACCTCCGTCCTGGCCAGCCGCTTCCCGGGGGGCTGGATTAGCCCCGGAAGGGGAGATCCATTGCGACTGCGCCGGAAGCCCCGGAGGACTTCAGAGCAGCCTCAGAATCAGAGGAACGTTATTTGCTGCCAACCGTGGAGTCCGGGAGGGATTTTCATTTTTTGCAGCCTCGGCCCTGTTCCCTTCACTCCGCGAGGGTGACGCGGAGGCGGATGAAGTCCCTCGCGGTGGCGGGCCACCGGATGACGCGCTGCCGGAACCCGGCGACGGGAGGGGTGTGCGCGCCGAGCGAACTGCTCGCCCCGGCGGGTGGATCGAACGACCAGTTCTCAAGGTTCCGGGAAAGCAGGGTCTCCCTGGTCACTCCCGGTGTCCATGATCCTCCCCGGCCTCGTCGGTTTCCTCGGCGGTTTGTTCGATGGTGGAGCCGAAGAAAAGCGCATTGAGGTAGACCTTGCTGGTGCCGGTCCAGAAGGCGCGGAAGTTGGGATTATCCACGAAGGAAATCACGGCCCCGTCCTTGACGCGCTCGGCGATCACGGCGGCGGACTCGCTGATGTGCTTGAGATTCTCCTCGTGGACGTAGCCGGCGAGGAGGGGATCGTCGGTGTAGCGGGCCACGGTGGCGTAGGGATCCCTACCCGGGCGCATGACCAGGTTGCTGTTACGGAAGACGGCATGGTCCCGACCGGTGATGCCAAAGCCCAGTGGATGGGTGGTGTCCAGGGTGGTTGCAAAGATGGCACCCTTGGTCAGTTTCGAGTCCTTGTCGTGCTGATGGGTCTCGTAGGGGAGAGACCGGGTGGGCAGGAGGGCCTTTTCCTCTTCGGTGAGGAGTTCCTCCTCTTTCTTCTCCTCTTCCTTCCTGTCGCGGAAGACAGTCGTGCCCAGTTTGTTCTTGCTGGCCCACTTCGCGGCCGACCTGGTGGCGATGATGATGCCTCCCTCTTCCAGCCAGTTCCTGATCTGCCCAACCCGCTTCTCGTCCAGATCGTATTTCCCGTTGACGAGAAGGAGGTGGGTGTAGTCATGGAGGTCGACGTCGCCGAGTTTGCCGGTTTCAACCAGGGTGACCTCCACGTCGTGGCGCTGGTCGAGCAGGTGCCAGACCTCACCCGCCTCGTAGGCGCTCACCCCGGAGCCGACGAGGAGGAGGGGTTCTGGGGCCTTGAGCGGGTGGCTGCCGGGGCTGCCCAGGTCGGGACCGGCAGGGGTAAGGCCCGAGGTGAGGGCGTACACCTTGATGCCGTCCCGTGCCGCAATGGTCTTGAGAATGCGGGTGATGTTCCTGGCGCTGCCATCCTGCTGGATCCCAAGCGGGAGGAGGACCGTTCCGCGGTCGAATTCCCGGTCGCCCTCCGTCGTCCGGGCGGTGAAAGGCCGTGGGGAGAGCTTGGTTCGCAGCTTGGCGCGGTGGAGGCGGTTGAGGGCGCGAGGGGCATACTGGGTGTGCCACTCGAAGGCGTAGGCCACGGTGGCGGTGGCCGGTTCCGGGGCGGCGGGGAACCCTGGTCTCTTGAGGGGGTCACCCAGTCCTTCCTCCGGCAGTTCCCGCAATTCAGTGAAGGGGATGCCCATTGCGAGGGGCAGGTTCCAGGCCGAGACATCGTAGAAGACGGTGTCGTCAAAGGTGGTGCGTTTCTCGAAAAGGGATTTGAGGAGGCGGTACTGCGGTTGGAGAGTGGGCACGATCCAGGCCGCGCCCCTGGAGAAGCCTTCCCTCCCGGCAAGGAGGGGGTGGACCACGATGCGGTGGCGGTGAAGCAGGTCAAGGAGGCGAAAGTTGCTGACCGTATCGCGGGCATGCCCGAAGAGGTAGCCGCGGACGGGATCTTCCTCTGCAAGGGTGAGGGCTGACTGGTAGAATTCACGCTGGTGCCGGAGGAGATCGCCCCGCATGGCAGCGGCACCCTCGAGGGTGGAGAGGGAGGTGCGGACCTGGTTGCGGATGGTGAAGGAAAAGTCGAACTCGTGGTGGATTGATTCACGGAGGTGGCCACGCGAGCTGGCCTGCTCGAAGAGGATTCCCACGCCCCCGTGCACGTCGGGATAGGTCGATCCCTTTCCGTAGTAGAAATCGTCGAAGCGTTCCTCGCTGTAGTAGAGGGAGCCGATTTCGTCGAGGGCCCTGGCGTGGTGGGCCGCCAGGCGCTTGGTGAGGGTCACATTCCGCTCCGGGGTGAGCGGATTCCTGCGCTCCGGGACTCCGGGTTGGAAGAAGTAGGTCGAGTCACTCCCCATCTCGTGGAAGTCCGTGAGGAGGTTGGGACGCCACTGGTGGAACTTGCGCAGCCGGGCGATTGATTCCGGGTGCTGGGCGAGAAGCCAGTCGCGGTTGAGGTCGAACCAGTAGTGGTTGGTGCGTCCGCCCGGCCACACCTCGTTGTGCTCGCGGCTCACCGCGGCGGCGACGGGATGCTTGCCACGGTGGGAATTGGCCCACTGCGCAAAGCGGGCGAAGCCGTCAGGATTGAGACAGGGATCCAGCAGGATGACCGTGTTGGCAAGGAGGTCGCGCACGGCGTCCGCGTTGGAAGCGGCAAGATGATAGGCCACCAGGGGCGCGGCGTTGGAGGCACTCGATTCGTTGCCGTGCACCCCGTAGCCCATGTTGATCACCAGCGGCATTTTCTTGATGGGTCGAGGCAGCTTCCGGCGTGGCTGGCTGAGGATCTGGTGTTCCTTCCGGATCTCCTCGAGGCGGGCAAGGTTTTCGGGCGTGGAGATGGTCAGGATGACCAGTGGTCGCTTCTCGTGGGTGCGCCCGATTTCCTCGAACTGTACGCGATCGCTCTTCTCCGCGAGGGTGCGCAGGTAGGTGATCAACTGGTCGTGTCGCAGGTGCCAGTCGCCGATGTGCTGTCCCAGCACCGCAGAGGGCATGGGCACGTCCTCCCGGTAGTCCTGGCCCGCAACAGGCAGGAAGTAGGCAAGGGGAGCCGCCGCCGCAGGCTGCAGGGAGACAGCAAGGGCAAGCACTCCGAAAGCTGTAAGGGTGAAGCGTCGGATCGGAAGATCTTAACTGATCCCGGATGTCGGGACAGCCAAAACGTTCCTGTTAAGAAGACGAGACGATCAGCTTTCCCTTCGTAAAGCCGCTCAATCGTCCTTGTGGCGTGCCCGATTTCCGCACAGTAACTGGCCCGTGATGTGCAAGAGTTTGTTTTCTTTCCTGTCCTTCTTCCCGCTGATTGCCGTCCTGTCCCTGGGGGCAGAGGAGAAGGCTGCGGTCGGTCCCTCGGTGACGCCCCAGCCACGTATCGAGGAGTGGTGGTTCCAGCGGCAGGCCGAGAAGATCGGGGCGATGAAGGAGGGAGAGTTTGAACTCCTGATGGTGGGGGATTCCATCACCCACAACTTCGAGAGCATCGGGGAGAAGATCTGGAAGAAGCACTTCGAGCCGCTCAAGGCCCTCAACCTGGGTTTTGGGGGCGATCGCACCAACCACGTCCTGTGGCGCCTTGAGCACCTGCCCAAGCCCAAGGTGCAACCCAGGGCCGCGGTGGTGATGATCGGAACCAACAACATCTGCTGGGGAAGCGACAAGCCGCGGGAAGCCGCCGATGGAGTGAAGGCGGTGGCAGGCAAACTGGAGAGCCTTTATCCGGAAGCGAAGATCCTGGTGCTGGGAGTCTTTCCGCGTCGGCGGGAGCTGTCGCATCCGCACCGCAAGCAGATCATCGAGTTGAACTCCTACCTGCCGGATCTGCTCAAGGAGCTCAAGAATGTGAAGTTCCTCGATATCGGTCCGAGCTTCCTCGATGAGAAGGGGCACCTCTCCAAGGAGATGATGCCGGACACCACTCATCCCAGTGAAAAGGGACACCAGGTCTGGGCCGATGCTATCGGGCTGGAATTGAAGGCCATGCTGGGGAAGTAAAGGGGCCGGGGTCACCTGAATACGATTCCCTTGGATCTTGCTCCCGGGAGTTGATGGTCTGTAATGACCTCACTCCGGACAGCCATGAAGAAAACGAGTTCCTTCCTACTGATTCTTGCGGCCGCGGTATTATCGGCGACTGCCCTCCAAGCCGAGCAACTGCGCTGGCCTTCGTGGCGTGGCGCGGCGGATGCCGGGTCGACCGCCAAGGGGACCTACCCCGCCAAGCTCGACGATGACCACCTTCTCTGGCAGGTCGACCTGCCCGGGCGCGGGTGCTCCACGCCCATCGTATGGGACGATCTCATCATCCTGACTGCTGCCAAGGGTGAGGAGGACGGGGTCCTCGCCTACGACTGGAAGGGGAAAAAGGTCTGGGATGCCACCGTGGGAAAGAGGCGCAAGGGTAAGCACCGCAACGGTTCGAGCAGTAATTCCTCCGCGGTGACCGATGGCGAATTTGTCTTTGTCTATTTCAAGAGTGGCAACTTGGGAGCGCTCAACCTGGAGGGGAAGGTTCTGTGGAAGCACAACCTGCAGCAGCGCTACGGTCGTGACACGCTCTACTGGGACATCGGGACTTCCCCGGTGATCACCCGTGAGCACGTGGTGGTGGCAGTCATGAATGACCGTAAGGGATTCCTGGTGGCCTTTGACAAGGGGACCGGGGAGGAGGCCTGGAAGGTGGACCGCACCTACGAGACCCCGGTGGAGGGGGATCACAGCTATGCCACCCCGCATGTCATCGAGGAGGACGGCCGGCAGGTGCTGGTGGTGTGGGGGGCGGAGCGGGTGACCACCCACGAGGCCAAGAATGGAAAGCTGATCTCGGAGTGTGCGGGATTCAACCCGCAGAAGCGCAGCAACTGGGTGGTGGTGTCCTCCTCGGTGATCGTGGATGACATGGTGATCGTGCCCTACGGACGGGGGAAGTGCCTGGCCGGGGTGAAGCTGGGAGGGAAGGGTGACGTCACGGAGACCCACCGGGTGTGGGAACGCCTCGACAACAAGGGATGCTTCGTGCCCACCCCGGCGGTGCACGATGGCAAGGTCTACATTCTGGGTGACCGGGGACAGGTGCGCTGTCTCGACCCGAAGAGCGGGGAGACTCTGTGGGAAGGAAAGCTCCCTCGGGGAGCGCAGAGTTACTACTCCTCCCCCACCGTTGCAGACGGTAAGATTTATGCCGGACGGGAGGACGGCAAGCTCCTGGTGGCGGAGTTGAACGAAGAGTTGAAGGTTCTCTTCGAGCGCGATTTCGAGACGCGAATCGTGGCTTCCCCGGTGCCGGTGGGGGACAGGATCCTCCTGCGGAACGATACGCACCTGATGTGTTTCACCGAGAAGTAATCGTTTCCCGTCAGCTCCCCTGTTGTTGTGAAGTTACTTTTGTCGATGAAGTTGCTTTTGTCTATTTTCCTGACCGGGCTCTGCGCGCCGTTGGATGCCCATGAGGTGAAGCCTCTCACCAAGGATCAGTGTGAGGAATACGAGCTCGATCCGGGCTTCTACAGGAAGGGCACCCGGGTGCAGGACATCCTGATCGCAACCTCGGAAAAGGTCAGTGACTTTGCCCACCTGGAGGCGGCCTATCAGTTTGAGATGATCATGAAGAGCATCGACCGGGAGGTGGCCCAACGCGTCCGGGAGCGCAAGGTGCTCTGTCTCCTGGTGGCGCACAACGAGCTCACCTCGGACACGCCCCAGTTCAAGACCGATAAGAAAGGCAGGGAACTCGACTTCTACAACTGGCGCAGCCGCGGTTTTCTCAGTTGGAAGACCGGGCGTCCGACCGTGTTTTTCGCGGAGGAGGATGTGCTGGAGTTCGAGGGAGGGATGCAGATTGAAAGCATCCTGATCCACGAGTTCGGCCATGTGGTCCATGGAGCGGGATTCAGCGAGGAGCAGCAGGAGCGACTCACCGCGATCTACAAGGAGGCGATGAAGAAGGGGATCTGGCGTGATGGACGGGCGGCCCAGCGCTTTCGACGGGTCAGGGGGACGACCCCGGTGAGTCTGCTGGAGGCCCTGCGGAAGTGGTTCCCGGCAGAGTCCCCGGAGTTGCTCGCCAGGTGCCTGGAGAGCGGGGATATCCTGGTCAATGGGAAAGCGGCCAGCGCGCAGGTCAAGGTCACCGGGAAGGACAAGGTGCTTATCGTCTTCGGGGGCGAGAAGCGCTGTTACGCGGCCGTGAACCGGAACGAGTACTGGGCGGAGGGGTTTCAGAGCTGGTATGACACCAATCGCACCATGGATCATGACCACAACCACATCCATGAGCGCGAGCAGCTCAGGAAGTATGATTCAGGTCTGGCGGGGCTCTGTGAGGAGGTGATGGGAAACCCGGAGTGGCGCTTCGTTTCACCGCGTGAGCGGGCGGGGAGCGGGCATCTCGAGGGGCATGACCTGGGGAAGGCGCCAGTGGTGGCCAACCCGGAACACATCGATAACGCGGCCTACGACTATTACGACAAGTACTGGCACGACTACTGGCAGCGCCTCTATGACAAGCACGGGCTGAAACGTCCGGTTCGGGAAGGAAAGAAGGAGTAGGAGTTATGCCCAAGTCATGGGATGCCCGGGATTGGCACGGGAAGCCACCTCTTCTTGGCAAGTGATCCTCCCTGGAGTATATCTTCCCCGGTTAATGAATATGGGTGGCAGAGGACTATATGGCGGGCTGCTCGTCCTGCTTCCGGGTGCCCTCTCAGCCAACGACGATCTGGCCTTCTTTGAATCCAGGATCCGTCCCCTGCTTGCGGAGCATTGTTACGAATGTCACTCCGCGCGGGCCAGCAAGGTGAAGGGTGGGCTGCTGCTTGACTCGCGGGAGGGTGTGCAGAAGGGGGGGGATTCCGGGGTGGTGATCGTGGCGGGCGCGCCGGAGAAAAGCCTCCTCCTGAAAGCGCTGAGTTATCGGGACTCCGACCTGCAGATGCCGCCGGATGGAAAGCTGGCTGATGAGACCATCGGACTCCTGCGGGAGTGGATTAGCCGGGGGGCGCCTGATCCGCGGAACGAGCCGGTGGAAAAAGTGGCGGAGGAATCCGGCATCGATTATGAAGAAGGCCGGAAGTTCTGGTCCTTTATCAAGCCCGTGAAGCCTGCCCCTCCGGAGGTGAGGGATGGGAAGTGGCCACGCGATGGGATCGATCACTTCGTTCTCGCCAGGATGGAAGAAGCGGGACTCCGTCCGGCACCGGAGGCGGACCGGCCTACCCTGGTAAGAAGGGCCTACCTTGATCTCCATGGACTACCTCCGAGCACGGAGCAGGTGCAGGTCTTCGTTCACGATGATGAACCGGAGGCGTGGGAGCGCCTCGTCGACGACCTTCTGGCCTCCCCGCGTTACGGGGAACGATGGGGCCGGCACTGGCTGGACGTGGCGCGCTATTCCGATTCCAACGGAATGGATGAGGACATCGCGCATCCCGAAGCCTGGCGCTATCGCGATTATGTCATCCGGTCTGTCAACGAGGACAAGCGGTTCGACCAGTTCATCGTGGAACAACTGGCGGGGGACCTTCTTCCAGGGGACTCACTCGAGCAACGGCGGGAGCAGGTCGCGGCACTGGGGTTTCTCTCGGTGGGACCCAAGATGCTGGCCTGTGACGACCCGGACAAGATGCGGCGGGATATCGTGGACGAGCAACTCGATACCATGGGACGGGCCTTCATGGGCATGACCCTGGGCTGCGCACGGTGCCACGACCACAAGTTCGATCCGGTCTCGACGGAGGACTACTATGGCCTGGCCGGGATCTT
>Ga0310342_100002896_pt1 | contig 11175 bp, 9 predicted proteins | sample S15DNA20500_MG_FD_206155 | JGI IMG/M metagenome (GOLD analysis project Ga0310342, IMG submission 206155) | Marine microbial communities from station ALOHA, North Pacific Subtropical Gyre - S1503-DNA-20-500_MG | ecosystem: Environmental > Aquatic > Marine > Oceanic | place: Pacific Ocean: North... | reverse complement strand
GTCCTTCCTATATTGAGGAGATTATCTGATGGTAGAAACGCTGATTTTATTGGTCCTCAATTTTCTTTTGGGCATTGGGTGCATGGCTTCTGTGGGCTGGCTAGCCATGAATCATGTCTTATTCACGCTGGATGGCCTATTCTTATCCATAACTTGTTTGATCCTGTCGCTCATTTTTTTCCTCAATTGTTATTGGAACTTACGCAGCCAAGAGCTTAATAGTTGGCTCAGAGATGGCTTGAAGAACAGGGAAAAATCAAATGGCACTAAAGAAGCTAACACTGAAAAGTCTGTTTAATCGTTGTATTAGGAAACTTTGACAAACTGACCCCAAAAGCATGATTTAAGGTGTGGTTTTTACCAAGTCTGCCTGGTTATTTACTTAGGTCTAGTCGTCGGTTCCTCAATACAATTTACGAAACCCACTGGATTGCTGCCCGCGTTGGATTTCCGAGAGACTATGTGTGTCTAATTTTGTGACGTTCCCCATCGAGGGATAGGGGGAACTACAGCTTGAGAATTTTATGTTTAGTGTTGCCAACCTTCCAACCCTCAATGCGGTATTAAATGCCTTCAGCGCCATCTTCTTAATGGGAGGGTACTATTTTGTGCGGCGAAGGCGAATCGTTGCTCATAAAAGGTGTATGCTATCTGCCTTTGGAATCTCAACTCTTTTTCTAGTTTCCTATCTTATCTATCATTTTCAGGTGGGATCGATCGCATTCGATGGAACAGAATGGATTCGACCTGTTTACTATGCGATCTTAATAAGCCATATTGTTTTGGCTGCTATGATTTTACCGCTGGCAATCAGAACACTTTACTGGGCCTGGAGAGGAAAGTTTGCACAGCACCGGAGAATCGCACATTGGACGCTTCCCATCTGGTTCTACGTATCCATCACGGGGATAGTTATCTACTGGATGCTTTACCAGTGACATCCTTATAAGAGTGCCCAATAGACTATTTCGGATTAAGAGGAAATGTTCAACCAACCGAGCTCTACTCGCCCTGGATGGGGCGTTAATCTTCTGGCTGTGGGAGTTGTGTTTCTAGCGGTTTTGGTACCTTTTTTATTTTGGCAACAAACCTGGTTTGGTAGAGCCTTGACCGATGAAGAGCTGCAGAAATTGCTAGATCCATCCGCCAAGCCTCGCAAAATCCAGCATGCCCTCTCACAACTCTCGGAAAGAATTACCTCGTCGGGCCCGGGTTCCATATCACAGTGGTACTCATTGGTTGGACAGTTGACGGAACATCCGATTGCGGAGGTCCGGCTGACCGTGGCTTGGCTTATGGGTCAAGATAACACAGCTCGAGACTTTCAAGAGTATTTGGCTAAACTACTTCAGGATCAAAATCCTCTCGTTCGACGCAATGCGGCTTTGTCCCTAGTTGGCTTTGGGGATATCCAGGGCCGAAAAGAGATTTGTTGTATGTTGCGCAGCCACGAAATCGTAGCTCCAGCTCATGGCAAGCTTTCTCTTCGGCTCCAGAAAGAGGACACGGTTCGTCCAGGAACCCTGGTGGCGCGCATTCAAGTCGATGAAGGAGGATTCTGTGAGGTTCGCTCTATTCTCCCAGGTTATGTGGAAGATCACTTGGCTGAGGAGGGAGCGATGGTTTCGACAGGCCAGACATTGGTGTCCTTGGCTCCAAACGAAAAGCAGGTGTGGGAAGCCCTCCGGGCCATGTATGTAGTTGGGGAGATCAATGATCTGGCTGTCATTGAACCTTTTCTCGTGATAAATCCAATGCTATCTGAGAGAGTTCAGCAGCAGGCTCGTTTCAGTATTAGGGCGATTAAAAGGCGAACTCGCCTAGGGAAAACCAGTAGCACTGACCGACAGTGACCGTAGATTCCCTTCTAGAATGCGAGCCAAAGGATCTAGCTCCAAGAAGAGAGTGTCTAAGCTAAAGGACGTAGAGACTTAACTTCTTTGAACTTTTGGGGCAAGAGAACAGTAGGATTTTAAATGGTCATGTGACCAACTACGGCTTCAACTTCACTGATTGGCTCCATTTCAATGGCGTCCCAGGGACAACCATCCAGAAAAGCGCCGTCAGGGCCTTTACTGGTGCACTTCTTGCATCCTATGCAGAGAAAGGGGTCGACCTCAATGTGGCCGAAAGGAGGATGCTCTTCGTCGGGGACCCAGAACATGCAGTCTGCCACTGGGCAATAGGGAACACAGGCGGGGGAGCCAGCGCAACCAGTACAACACTCAGTAATTATAGCAATTTCTCTAGGTTTCTTCTTACGTGGGGTTTCTATACCCGTTGACTTTGGTTCCAGCCTAGGAAGGGCTGATATGGTATTCAGTGGAAACATCTGTTCTCCTTATAAGAAGCCTAGTAGAATTAAGGCAGACGTCAACAATAACTTGTTATCTTAGCATATTTATCTTACCTGGCCAACCGTTCCAACCCTCTCAAGTTGTATCAATCCACCCGACTAATCCCTTTAAGGCAGGAACCCCGTTAGTCAATTTCTCAAGTTGACTTTGTGAGTAGATGTAAATTAGATTACTGTAATTTTCCATATGAATTTGTAATTATAATATAGTAAGGAGTACGGCTGACGGACTCTAAAAATGAAGTTCGAACTTAGGAGAAGGTTTCGATGGAACAGTTGTTTCCTATTATCCTCTTATTACTGGGGTTGGGAGCGGTCTGCCTAGGGCTGGGTAGCCTAATCCGGTTTTGGCAAGGGAAGTTCGACTACTGGTTATTTGGGCTGGGCGTCCGAACCCGATTTGGTGCCGTGAAAGTGTTAGTGGTGGCGCTGGGCCTCATCGGTCTGTCCTACGTCTCCCATCGGCAGGGCTCACTGGTAAGGATACTCAAGCATGAATTGATGGATGTAAAAGAGGATGCCAAGACGAAGCTGGCAAAGCTGGTAGTTACCTCGAAGTCGATCAAGGATCTTCAGGCGCAGATTCATCTGATGAGTCTAGAAGATCAAGAGTTTCGAAGGATCACCAGTCGTCAGAAAACTAACTTGGCTAATCAATTAGATCGGGCTGAGGAACTCAAGCTGGTGCTGAATCAGCAACAAAGCGCTGCTGAAAATTTAAGAAAACGTCTTACTAGTCTGAAGGGGGAATTGGAGGGCCTAAGGCGAGAAAAAGAAGTCGTAGAAGAGATATTCCGAAAGAAGAAAGAGAGGCTACAATTAGTTGAGTCTCAGCTAGGTTCCTCTCAGAGGCAACAGGAGGTCCTTAGAAGCAAAATTGCTAGGGTAACGGCTCAAAAGGATAGCGAATCAAAAAAGCTGATTGAGAAGATTGAAAAGCTGAAGCGACGCTACCAGACGGAGAAGCAAAGAGCAGATCTCCTAAGGTATAGTGTGCGCTCTAGGGAAGTCAATGATTTGTCTTTGGAGCAGGCAATCGAAAGGTTATTCAACCTTATTACTGATCAACCGGACGTCACATTTCCCCGCCAGACGGATATTGTGCGGGCGATTCAGAAAATTCATGACATTCTTAGGGAAGGGATCTCCCTGACCCAACGAGCCAGGGAAGCGGGAATTCCATCGGAAGAATCTGAGATTCTGGCCAATGACCCAAGTTAAGTCTAGGGTCTGGATTCTGTAACCTCCAAACCTTAAGATTCAAGTTCCAAGAACCATCGAATTCCATGTTGTGGCGAAGGGCAGAGGTGAGCATTAGACTGTTCTGTTTTGGTCCACAGAACTTTTACTCAGTCTTTGGCGTGAAAATGATCATAAACTTTTTTGGCGAGTAGAGGCGAAATTGCCTCGGCCAATTGGTCGAGGGATGCGACGGTAATTTGCGGTACGCTCCCAAGCTTTTGTAGGAGGTGCTTGGCGGTCTTTTGACCGACTCCTGGAATTTCCAAGAGGGCTGAGGAGATTGTTCGTGCAGAGCGACGTTGCCGGTGAAAAGATAGCGCGAAGCGGTGGGTTTCATCCCGAATTCTTTGAATTAAACGTAAAACGGCGGAGTGCTCTTCCAGGCGGAGAGGCTCCTCCTCTCTTCCCCGTAAATAAATAATTTCTTCTTTCTTGGCGATACTCGCCAAGGGTTGAGTTGTCAAGTCGAGAGCATCTAGTGCTGTAGCGGCTGCATGGAGTTGACCTAGACCACCATCTACTAGGACTAGGTTTGGCATAGACTCGCCCTCTTTATGTAAACGCATGTATCTGCGGGTAACCACCTCAATCATACTCTTAAAGTCATCCTGACCTTTGACAGTCCTGATAATGAATTTTCGGTAACTAGGTTTTTTCATTCTCCCATCCTCCCAGACTACCATCGAGGCCACGGAATCTGTTCCCTGGATATTCGAAATATCGAACGACTCGATCCTGCGCGGTGGATTTTCCAGGTCTAACAGCTTGGCGAGATCCTGACTGACCTGATGACTGCTGGGATTCATCGTGCGGAATCGTTGATCAAATGTTAGCTTGGCATTTTTTCGTACCAGATCAACTAACTGTTTTTTCTTCCCACGTTTGGGAGTTTTAACCTCGACCTGTTTGCCTTTCCGATTTGACAGCAAAGTTTGCAGGAGTTTCTGATCATCAAAACTAGAGCAAACTAAGACTTCGTCTGGGGTGAAGCTAGAGCTGAAGTAATATTGTTTCAGGAGGGAAGAGAAAATCTCACTGCAGGTTGTTCCGGCTGGCAGGCTTTTCCATAAATACTCGCGACGGTCGATAACACGGCCACTTCGTACATGGAAAAGCTGAACGGCGGCTTTGGTTGCATTCTGGTGTAAGGCAAACACATCCATGTCGACTGAATGGCTTGATGCCATTCGCTGAGGTTCGGAGAGCTGCTTGATGGTGTTAATCATGTCACGCAAGTGTGCTGCCAGCTCGAAACGTTCTTTTTCGGCGGCATCGAGCATTTTGTAGCGAAGACTCTCTAGAAGGTCAACACGCTTCCCCTCCATGAATAACTTGAGGTCCTGGACTCGACTCCAATAGTCTCCATGGCTACAAACAGAAGTAACACAGGGGCCCATACAGCGTTTGATGTGATAGTCCAAACAGACCCGGGGACGATGCCCATCTAGATTGATCGAGCAGGTGCGAATTTGGAAATGGCGACTGATTAATTTGAAGGTTCTTGAGGCCAGATTACTTGGGAAGAAAGGTCCGAAGTAGAGGGCTCCGTCTTTCTTGACACGACGAGTGATGTAAATGCGCGGATAGTGTTCGTTGACAGTGAGTTTGATAAACGGATAAGTTTTATCGTCTCTTAAGAGTATATTATACTTAGGTTTATGTTGCTTAATTAGATTATTCTCTAGAGCCAGGGCCTCCATTTCATTGTCAACGACAATAAACTCGAGGTCTGCAATCTCTGAACGTAGCTGGTCCAACTTAATATCAGCAGAGTGGGATTCTTGAAAGTAAGTTCGGACTCGATTCCTGAGCGATTTGGCCTTGCCAATATAGACAATATCTTTTTGCGAATTCTTGTAGAGGTATACTCCAGGTTCATTTGGCAGGTTGGCAGTTTTATTTTCTAGGGTATGCATCGATTTCTCTGGTTCATTATGCCATGGCAGAGGGAGATTAGGAAGCAAGGGAGTGCAAGGAAGGTTGTGTTCGGACAACAAACTCTTTGCTCATTGGTTGGAGTAGTAGGGCTAAAATATTTGGTGAACCAACCAGCATTTTAGGAATTGTCCACAAGGGGTAATGAGGCGCTTATTGGTGAGAAAGAACTAGTCCCATACCTTGCAAGTTCCTTGGGTCAAACCCCTATCATCTCGGGTGTCTTTCGGCCTGGGTCAGGCCTTGTGCTTTTTGGTCCTATTCACGCTAGGCGGTGAGCAAGCCTAAGGCAACTTTGGTAAAACGGATCTAGCCGGAACAATTGGATCAGATTCCAACATGTGGGTTACTTGGTAACAACTCTTTGCCTCTTTGTTTAATACGTAAGCTGTGTCGTCTGCCCATATATCCAAACTGCACAAGGGAGCCTAGGGATCCATTTTTTATCCAGAACTGTTTAAACGTGACGATTCATCCTGCGATAGATGCCTAGCAACCAATAGTGACCGGCTGTTCTATCTTCTTGGAAAGTAAAACTCTCCACCAAAGACAACAACAGGTTGGAGAAGTGGCTTCGGGCGACGTGCAATAGCTTTGTACTCTAATGTCTCAAATTCAACTCTCAAAATTTATATGAGGCTCTCAGGTGACCAAAAGATCATCAGGGGACGGTTGACTCGTTGGCCGATCCCAAGATTTTTCCTGTTCTTGATATTGAAGTTGGAACAGTTTGAAATAGAGCCCCCTTTTGGCCAGCAATTTTTGATGGCTGCCGATTTCTCGGACCTCGCCTTTGTGTAGTACGATAATCCGATTTACCCTCTGAATGGTAGAGAGTCGGTGGGCGATGATGAGACAGGTTCTCCCTTCCATTAAGCGTACAATAGCCTCTCTAATTCTTTTCTCTGTTCCCGTGTCCACACTGGAGGTTGCTTCGTCTAAGATGAGATTTCTGGGGTCATGAGCCAAGGCCCGGGCAAAGGCGATGAGTTGTTTCTCACCTGTTGACAGAGTACTTCCTCTCTCTTTGACTACTTCCCGATAACCATTAGGGAAAGTTGCCACAAACTCTGATAGATTAACGTCTTGGGCAGCAGTATGAATGGCCTTCTCGGTAATCCAGGGAGTACCCAGACGAATGTTGCTGGCAATCGTTCCTGAAAATAGGAATACGTCTTGCAGGACTAGACCAAAAGCCTTCCGGAGCTGAAGGACATCGAGACTTCGAATGTCGTGGCCATCCAACAAAATCTGACCTTTCTGGATATCATAGAATCTCATTACGAGATTGATCAATGTGGTCTTACCAGCTCCGGTATGCCCAACGATTGCTACAGCCTCTCCTGCTGGAATCCGGAAGGAAACATCTTTAAGGATCCACTGCCAGTCACCTTGACTTCCGTCTGTTAATGACTTCGAGTCAGAGTTAACACGCTTATAAGCAAACCACACATGATGAAATTCAATCTCACCTCGAATACTATCTAGTTGTACTGGCCTCGTGGGCTGCTGAAGAGTAGCCGGTGTGTCTAACAGCTTGAAAATTCTTTCCGAACTTGCCATGGCCGATTGGAGAATATTGTATTTCTCGCTCAGATCAGCAATTGGCCGAAAGAATTTCTCCGAAAGATAGATAAATAGAACCAGTTCTCCAAAAGTTAGATCATTATTTAGAATTTGTCCTCCGCCATACCAAACAATAAGTGCGATGGCTAAGGAGCTCACGAGTTCCACTAAAGGATAAAACAGTGAATAGGCGAGAACCGAATCTAAGTTGGCCCTGAGGTGAACTCGATTTATACCTTCGAACTGTCGGAAGCTTCGTGCTTCGTGGTTAAAGAGCTGCACAATAGACATACCGGTCATCTGTTCTTGTATAAAGGAACTGATGCGGGCGATAGCCGTACGTACCTTTCTGTATGAATTTCTGGCTTTGATCTTGAAGACGATTGTGATTATGACCAGTAATGGCACGACGGAAAGAGCTACCAAAGCCAGGTCAAAATTATGGTAGAAAATTATGGCTATAATGCCGAACAACACCACCAGGTCACCGAGGATCGTGACCACCCCAGTAGCAAATAGTTCATTCAGAACGTCAACGTCCGTTGTAACCCGCGTCATCAGTCGACCAACAGGACTTTTGTCATAGAAAGCAAGGGGGAGTTTTTGTAGATGACTGAAAATCTGCATCCGGAGATCAACCATGATCTTTTGGCCGGTGAGCTGCATGATGTAGGTCTGCAGATAACCCAAAAAGAACCCAGCGAAGACAACTCCTAGGTAGAGTAGTGCGATTTGGTTAAGCCCGCCCAAATCTTTGCTAGCAATGAATCGGTCGATTCCTACTTGAGTTAAAATGGGCCCACTAACTTGAATTAACGATGTCCCCAAGATGAGCAGCAGCGTGGCTAGAATCCATGCCTTGTATGGCATCAAATAGGAAAAGAGACGACGCATCAGTCTAGCATCGTAAGCTTTCCCCAGGACTTCTTCTTCATGAATTTGCATACTGATCTCAGAAATCTAAGAGTATATTTCTGCCTTTACAGTCGCTGCCGTTGGTCCTGATAGCAAAACATCAGAATGTTAAACGACGTCTTAGAAAAGGTATCATTCCTCGACTAGCTCGTCTTCCAACATTTGCTTCCGATGAAGATCTGCGTAATAGCCATCGATTTTCACCAGTTGTTGATGGGTGCCTTGCTCAACAATGGCTCCTTTGTTCAGTACTATAATCTGGTCTGAGAATTTCACCGTGGAAACCCGATGACTGATCAGAATAGAGGTTCGCCCCTCCATGACTATTCTCAAGCCCTTTAAAATTTCCTCCTCAGTGAGTGTGTCAACACTAGAGAGGGCATCATCAAGGATGAGAATTCTTGGATTACGAATCAAGGCCCTAGCAATGGCGGTTCTTTGTTTTTGTCCTCCTGACAATGTAATTCCGCGTTCACCGACCATTGTTTGAAAGCCGAGAGGAAAACTCTGAATATCCGGTAAAATTTGCGAGCGGACTGCAGCCGAGACTATCTCGGATTTTTCTGCATTCTCTCGGCCAAAGATGATGTTCTCTCGGATGGTTTCGCTGAAGAGGAAGGTTTCTTGAGGCACATAGCCAATCTGGGAACGCAAAGTTTTCAGGGTGTATTCTTGAATGACCTTGTGGTCGATAAGGATTTGCCCCTGAGAAGGCTCAAAAACCCGAGCTAATAGTTGTACCAGGGTGCTTTTCCCGGAACCTGTTTCTCCAACGATGGCATAAGTTGCTCCAGCCGGGATGGTTAAATTAATGTTTCTTAAAACTAGTGCTCCCTCGTACGAAAAGGATAGGTTCTTGATTTCGATTCTACCCTTAAATCGAGATGTAGAAGTCTGGTTGAATGTTGTCTCGTCTTGAACCGACAGAACGCTAGAATTTTGTTTCCCTTGGAAGGGTTGGTTCCACGGGAATGCTTGCACAGCTACTGAGTTATCGAAAATATTAGCTTGGGCTCGAAAGATGTAGTCGACTCGCTTAAGCGAGGCTAAACCTCGCTGGACAATGTTAATTACCCAACCCAAAGCAATCATCGGCCAGGTAAGTAGGGTCAGATAGGTGTTGAAGGCCACGAAATCTCCTGGACTAATGTTTCCGGTGATTAGTTCGCGACCACCGAACCACAAGACGAAGACGCTACCCATGCTGAGTAACACAGTAAGGACCGGATGGAACATTCCCCAGACGCGGATTAGGTCGACGTTCTTTTGCAGATAAGTTTTATTAAGTAGTCTGAACTTTTCAGTTTGAGTTGCCTCTTGAGTGAAGGCTCGAATCACACGGACCCCAGCTAGATTCTCCTGGACGTAGGAACTGAGATCGGAAAAGGTTTCTTGAATCTTTTCGAACCGGTGATGAATCATTGCCCCAAAAACTTTGACGGCAATGGCCACCACTGGAACAATAAGGAAGGCGAATAGGGTGAGGTTGGGACTGATGTAAATCATCAAAGGGAGAATGATGACCAGACGCACCAGTGTGTTGGCGGAATACATAATTCCCGGACCAATCATCATGCGGACTGCATGCATGTCGTGCATTGATCGGGACATGAGATCTCCCGTTTTGTTTTGGTGGTAGAAAGATTGTGACAGTCCTAGCAGGTGAGCAAACAGGTCATTACGCAAGTCATATTCGATGTAACGTGACACACCAATCATAATCCGGCGCATTAGGAAAAGAAACAACCCTGATAGTAGAGCGAGCAGGACAATTAGGAGGCCGTAGACGAACAGGTTCTTGGAAATGTGATCCTGTTGATTTTTAGATAAAGGTTTCTCATTTGTGCCTATTCTGCGGTTATGGGTACCACGTAGGTTGTCAGTCAGGTAGCGTGACTCACTTTTACTAGGAGCAATGGTTTGATCCAGGCTGTCTACAGCAGACTTTAGTAACCATGGAGCGGTACTGCCTGCCATGTTCGACAGTATCACACAGAGAAACCCTAAGAGCAGACGGGTTCGATATCTTTTAAGATATGGGAGTAAACGCGCAAATTGAGAAAGGTTCATTTGATTGAACTCTTAGAGATTTTTCCGTGTCCTCACTGGTAGGTTTGGTGCGTACTAATTGGCTAAGGCTTCTCTTGCCCCTTCTTAGGGATGGTTTAATTGATTAGGTCCTGGAAAAGGGTAGAAAGTTGTTGACTGGTTGTATCAATGATTGCCCTCAACATTTATGAAACCAACTCAGATTGGACAGGATAACATGAAGCAATCTTTGTTTAGGTTAATCTTGCTGATTCCATCTAGAGTTTATCGGTATAACGGCAGTCAACAACCGGCCGCTGTCCTAGTTCCTCTTGACCTAGGAGTGGAATTTTTATGTCTTAGGAATCTAACGTCGTAGATAGATGAACGTCATAAACTACAAGTTGGTTTGGGTGAGAAGCGTCGTTGCTGGTCCTCAGCATCCCATGTTATGATCAGGGTGTTCTCAACTAGCGACTATTAGCCTGAGGCTCTGTAGCGTTGATGCGGGATTCGACTGGTCGAATTCTTGTCGATCAAGGCTATCTGTGGAGTGGACTTAATTGAAGACTGTCACAGTGTGCGGGCTAATCTAGATTCCAAATAGGATTGCAACAGCATGGACAAGATCTTTCTAGATGACATTCGTCTTTCAATTAAGATCGGTACGACCGAAAAGGAACGTGGAAAGGCTCAATTGTGTCGATTAAATCTAACCATCTTTCAGTCCATTGAGAAAGCCGCCAGTGGCGAGCTAGACAAGACGGTTGATTATAGGGCGGTCTACGGGCTAGTGCAGGAGCTCAGCCGGCGTCGAATTTTCACTTTACTCGAAGAGATCGCTTTGCTGATTTGTAGAGAAGTATTGCAAAAGTTCAAAGCCAAGAGAGTCAAAGTTCAAATTGGTAAGGTAAGACCATTTAGTAAGCGACTGGGGTTTGTAGGAGTTGAAGTTGAACGCCAAAGATCTTGGTTGCCATGAGTAACTGCGTAGCCAAGGGCTAGTTCTAATGAAGGAGTCCCTCATGAAGGCGGTGATTCTGGCAGGGGGTGAAGGGACACGCCTCAGGCCTTTGACCTTAAAACTTCCCAAAGCGGTCGTTCCAATTGCCAACATTCCTTTTCTTTACTAC
>Ga0310342_100002889_pt1 | contig 11191 bp, 7 predicted proteins | sample S15DNA20500_MG_FD_206155 | JGI IMG/M metagenome (GOLD analysis project Ga0310342, IMG submission 206155) | Marine microbial communities from station ALOHA, North Pacific Subtropical Gyre - S1503-DNA-20-500_MG | ecosystem: Environmental > Aquatic > Marine > Oceanic | place: Pacific Ocean: North... | reverse complement strand
GATCGGGAGACGTTTTGTCAACCGGTTCCGCCACCCGGGCCGTGAGCTGGATTGCCGGAATGCGTGCACGAGCGCCTCGGCTGGCGATGTGTAACGATTTTCACAGGATTTGAGGGAACGGAGAATTTCGTAGATGCGCGAAGAATTAAAGACGCTTGTCGGGAAGCTGGAAGGAATCGAGGCGCGCCCCGCGCAAGCGCTCGACTACGTGCGGGAGCACGCCCGAGAGGGCGACCCCGCGAGCGTGCTTTCCGCGCTCGATGATTTTGCCGTCCGCGAGGCCTTTCTGATGAACGTGGGACCCGTAAAGGGAAAGCTTCTCGAAGCTGAGGTCGCGCGCGCCGGGAAGGAAGCGCGAATTCTCGAGTTCGGCTGCCACTGCGGTTACTCGGCGATTCTCATGGCGAAACATCTCGAAGGAGCAGGGCGACTCACCTCGATCGAGTCGAACGAGATTTCGGTGAATGCCAGCACCGGAATCATCGCGTTCGCCGGCCTCGAAGGACGTGTCGACGTCATCCACGGGGGATCGACGGAGAAGATCCCGACGCTCGAGGGGCATTTCGACTTCGTGTTTCTCGATCACTGGAAGAGTCTCTACCGGACGGACCTCGAGGCCATCGAAGCTGCGGACCTGTTGAGCGCGGGGAGCGTTGTCTTCGCCGATAACGTCGGGTCGCTCTTCGAAGCCGACGAATACCTCGGATACGTTCGCGAATGCGGTCGGTACCAGAGTCGCCACGTGATATCGGTCGTCGAATACACGGAGATCGAGGACGCTGTCGAAATCTCGATCTACCGAGGCGCCTGAATCCAGTTCGTCCAGGAGCTGCTCGTTCTCGGGGAAGTCCAGATTTCGAGCCGCGGGTTTCAGCGACGTGCAGCCGACGTGGCGCGCTTGAGCGCCAGCGTGCCGAGCGCGAGCAGCGCGGCGACTTGAGAGAACCGCGAGGTCGGGGATCCGGCGGGCAGCGCCGCGAGTGAGTCCAGGTGCGCCTGTAGAATTGCACCGGCGGTCTGGCTGCTGCTTCCGGTGGGGTCGCGACTCTCGATAAACGCGAACCAGGCATCCAGCGGCCCGTGGTTTTCCGGATAGTAATCGTGGGGATGCACCGCGGCTCCAAAGACCACGTCGGAGGGGGCGGCGTCGAAGGCGTTCATCATTCCCAGGAGTTGCCACGAACCCCCGGCAATCAAGGCCGCGTGATTGAGGTTGTAGATGGTCTCCCCGAAGAGTTCTTTTGCTGTGGGCTGGGACGTTGCATCGCTGGGATGGGGAGTCGAGTCCGAGCCACCGGTCTGGAAATCGACGCCGATGGGAAAGTCGAAATCCTTCGTGGAGACCGTCTTCACGGACACTCCCTCCGGCAGGAGTGCGTCGATGGCCACCAGAAAATCCGCCATGTCGCCCTGATATCCGGGCCACGGCTGGGGATCGGGCAGTTCTTCTTCGCTCTCGTTGGTGTAGCCATCCCACGCACCCGAGTGGTTTGTGACGTGGTGGTGTGCGCCGATCTCGTGGCCATAGGTGACCCATTCTTGAATCAGTTCCGAGCTCTCGGAATTGTTCGCGAGCACGGTTGCCCATTGGGGGTTGAACTGGATCGTGAGCTTCTGGTGGTGAGCCTCCGCGGCAGCGACCAGATCGACGAGCGCACTCCAATCGTCGTCCGAGGCGAAGTGGGGGTCGCAGTGGATCGCGGTGAAGTAGGCTCCCGGATTGGCGCGCGCCACGTCCGAGACTCCCAGCGTCGCGCACACGCACGTGATCGCCATCACGGCGCTCCGCCTCCGAAGACGCAGCACCAGGATGCCCAGCAGCAGGAGTATCGACGCCTGGGCCTTCAGTCCCCGCGGCTCCAGAGTGCGAACAGCTGCGGCGGAGGGCGTCGTGGCGCTCACGATCACCGAACGCAGGTTGTTCCCCGCCGCGTCGTCGGTGGCCTTGGCGGCGATGTACATGCGAAAGCGGCCATCTGCGAGTTGGAGCACCCAAGGGTCGTGGAGGGACCAGAGATGGAGGTCCGGGAAGTCCGAAGGCTTCAGGCGCGCACCGGCTTCGAGTGTGAATGCGTCGGTTCCGTCGCCGCTGACGAACGAGTAGACCGTGCCCACCGCTCGGCTCCCGGGGAGGGCGGGAAGGGGGCCCTGCACCATGGTGAACAGGCGAACGCGGCCGTCTTCGAGCAGGAGAGCTCGCGGGTCCCAGTGGATCCACTTGCAGTCTTTGTAGTCGGCGTCACCCAGCAGGTCGGCTTGGTCGAAGGCAAAGGTATTGCCGCCGTCGGTCGAGATTGCGCGGCGCGCGGTACCCGGCTGGGCACCGAGATAGATGAGCGTGACCTGGTCGTGAGAATTGGTGAACGCGGTGTAGACGCCGACCCAACCTTCGTCTTCCGGCTGAATGTAGTAGTGCACGGTGCCATCGTCCGGCGCGTAGGTGATGCCGTCTTCCGACGCGTGACTGCGAAAGGCCTCCACGGAGGGAACGTAGGCGTAGCGGCGCCAGCTGCCGTCCGGGAGGGGCGTTCCGCGCGGGTCGAGTTCCCAATCCGTGGGTGTCTCGCCGGCGGGGAAGGTGAGGCCGTCTTCGGATACAGCGCGGTAGTGGTCGGGGCCGTCGGCGTAGTAGAGCCAGACGTCTCCGGTTTCGGGGTGCACGGCCGGGCTGGCGTTTGCACCGCCGTCCACCCGGTAGCCCTCGTCGGGAACGAAGAGGAGATCCGTCGCATCGGCGTCGGCTTCGCCCGCGGCCGCGAGCCACGGGTCTTCGCCGCACTGGGCAGGCGCGTTTGGGGCGGCTGCGAGTCCGAATGCCAGCCCCGCGGCGAGAGCAACGCCCAGCGACCGGGCGTGTCTGTTTTCGGGGTATCGATGCATCACCAGTTCAGCACACCCCTTTTCACCTGAAACCCCGGTGAAACGCAACGGTTCCGTCGCGCCGCGGCGAGACCCGAGCGTCCCCCTCAGGGCTTCTGGAGGGCGTTCTGAGCAGCCTCCGCCTGCTCGAGCTTGCGCCTTTCGGCCTCGTCCACCAGGATGCCGCGCTCGGCGGTGGCGTCCATCAGGGCCTTGGGGAAGGGGAGCTCGTTTTCCCAGCGAGGCTGTAACAGCCGGGACGGAGTGACGGCCTCGGCCCAGTCGTGCGGCGCCACCCAGCCGGGATGGGCGACGAGGGTGCCGCGCAGTCCCGCCATCGGGTGTTGGCTTCGCCAGGAGCGGATCAGGGCGGCGAGCCTTGCGACGGTCTCGGGCTGCTCGGCCGCGAGATCGCTGCGTTCGTACGGATCTTCTTCGAGGTCGAAGAGCAGGGACGTCACGCGCGTCTCGGTCTGTCCCTCCCGGACGACCTGCACCAGCTTGAACCGGCCGTCGATCACGGCCAGATGGATCAGCCCGGGAATCGGGATCTCGGACGCGAAGAAGACGGGCCCCCGTTCGGGGGGTTTCTCGCCCCGGCCGATGGCCGGCCACATGTCGACGCCGTCCATGGGGGCGCCGGGCCGGGTGGGAACGCCGGCCGCCGTGGCGAGCGTGGGGAATACGTCCATCACGCTGACCAGTTCCTCGTAGCGGCTGCCCGCTGCGACCCGACCGGGAAAACGCAGCGCGGCCGGAACCCGGATGCCGCCCTCGAAGCTCTGGCCCTTCTGGCCGCGGAGCGGCGTGTTCACGCCGCCGAAACCGTTGGAGCCGCCGTTGTCCGAGAAGAAGAGCACGAGGGTGTCGTCCGCGACACCCTGGCGGTCGAGGGCGCCGAGGATCGCGCCGATTGCACCGTCCATCTCGTGCACCATCGCGGCGTACTCGCGTCGAAAATTCTTTTTTGGCAGATGGCCGTACTGGGCGATGGTGTCTTCCGGGGCCTGCATGGGGCTGTGCGGGGCCGTGAAGGGAACGTAGAGAAAGAAGGGCTTCTTGGGGTCGCGGTCTTCGATGAAGCGCACCGCTTCGCGGGCCTGGATGTGCGTGAGGTACTCCCCGGCGAGGTCCACCGGATTTCCGTTTTCCTGAAGGTCGTGTCCGCTTTCGCGCTCGTGGGTGTAGTAGTCGGTATTGGTTTGGAGGTGCCCGTGGAAGTGTTCGAAGCCGTGCGCACCGGGAAGCTGGTGAGCCTGGGTGTGGCCCAGGTGCCACTTGCCGACCATGCCCGTCTGGTAGCCGGCGTCCCGGAACGCTTCGGCGATCGTGTACGCGTCCGGCGAAAGGCCCGCGTTGTACCAGGGGTGGACCTGGTCGTACGCCATGCCGAGCTTCATGGGATCCTGGCCGGTCATGAGCGCGGCTCGCGTGGGCGAGCAGATGGGCTCGGAGTAGAATCGGTCGAGCACCACGCCCTCCGCCGCCAGCCGGTCGATCTGCGGAGTTTCGATCTCACCGTCCCGATAGCCGACGTCGGCCCAGCCGAGGTCGTCGGCCAGCAGGATCACGACGTTGGGACGCTCGACTGCGCCCGCAGGGGCTCCGGCGGAGAGGGCGGCTAGCAACACCAGTACGAGAGGCATTCCGGCTCCCGGCCAGCTTCCCCAATGTGTGCGGTTCGATACGACGAACGGGTAGGCGTGGACGAAGGTGGGGCTGCTCCTCGCATCGAAGCGACTCTTCGGTTGATCCATCGCTGCGTACCTCCGAAGCACGCCGGTCCGGAAAGCCGGCGGCCAACGGAGCATAGGCGAATGCGGAAACCGCGGAGTCCCCGTCCTTTTTCGACGTTGTTGCGATTGAACCCGGGTTGTGCGCGCAGAATCGGCGAGTAACACCCGCGGCCGGTTGCATGAATTCGGAGGATCTACGCGGAAGCCGCGAAGAACTTTCGCAGTCGGTGGCGGCGCCTCCCGGAAATGGGTGAAGGGATCAGACCCCGCTAGGGGAAGCAGAGAACGCGCATTTGTACCCCGGGGGCGAGTCGTGGCGCAAAAGCCACCAGCTGCACGCGTCTTGCGGCAGGGGGAACCTGCAGGCGAGTCGGGGTGTCCGAGAGGTTCCACCCGGCGAGTAGCCCAAGTTCCTGGCTGCTCGCACCCGCAACCCGGAACACTTCTCTCGCTTTCGTAATCGAACTGGCGGAGAGCAAGGGGTGCCTTGGATCACGGTTACGCGGCCTGGAAGCTGCGATCGTTGGCGGCGGAAACGGGATCCGTGGCGGCTCTGGCGACGCCACAGCATGAAGAATCGAGGAGGATTCATGAAGCGCTTGAATTCGCGAAGAAGACGTTCGCTTTTCACCTCGGTCGTTCTTTCGAGCCTCGCGTGTACGATCATCCTGGACCTGGGCGCCGTTACAAAAGCGGCTGCGCACGGAAGCGTCGAACAGCCGCCATCACGCACTTACACGTGCCGCTTCTTCGACCTCGACGATCCGATGTGCATCCAGGCCTGGGCGGCCGACCCCCAGTCGCTCTACGACTGGATGGAAGTCAACATCGGAGACGCAGCGGGCCGACACCAGGAACTCATTCCGGATGGACAGCTCTGCAGTGCCGGGCGCGAGAAGTACGCTGCATTCGATGAACCCGGGGACTGGCCCACTCGGGCGCTCGAACCGGATTCCGAAGGTCTGTACAGCGTGGACTTCTTCGCCACGGCGCCCCATGCAGCGGAGTACTTCCGATTCTATCTGAGCCGTGAGGGCTTCGATCCTATCGTCGACCGCCTGGGGTGGGACGACCTCGAGCTCGTCCATGACTCCGGCCCGGTTGCGTATACCGACCTCGTCGCCCAGCCGCACTATCCGTTCCGGCTGGCGTTGCCCGGGCGCGAGGGCCGTTACGTCCTCTACCTGGTCTGGCAGCGAAGCGACAGCCCGGAAGCGTTCTACGGCTGCAGCGACGTGGTTGTCGGCACCGACTCCGGGAGCGCCGGACCGAGTGCTCCGGTCGTGCCGCCGGAAACGTCTCCGGAATCGACGCATGACCCCGTCTCCCCTGCACCTGGATTGCAGGGCGTCGAGGTCGCGGTGGACCTGGCCGACGACTGGGGCGCCGGTGCCTGTGGTGAAGGTGTCGTCACGAACCATTCGAGCGGCCCGGCGGCGTGGGAAGTCCACGTGGAGTTGGCCGGAACGGTCACCACCCACTGGGATTCGGTCATGAGTCTTTCGACCCACCCCCACGGTGAAGGCAGCGCGATCGGACAGAACTGGCGCGTGGTGGGCGCCGCCTGGAATGCGATTCTGCAACCCGGAGCTTCCACCACCTTCGGTTTCTGCATCGACCGGACGACCAGCCCGGACGTCGGCGATGGCGGCGAACCGATCGATACCCCTGACCTCCCGGTGGAACCGCCCGGTGCGCCCACCGACCCGGCTCCAGCCGAAGACCCCGAGGCTCCGGTCGTCGTCGACGACGAGACCGCCGCTCCCGAATCCGATCCGGTAAGCATCGAACCGGGCAGCGGCGCCATCCTGGCGGCGTATTTCCCCGAGTGGGGAATCTACGCCCGGAACTACCGCATCGCCGACGTGCCTGCCGCTGAGCTGACGCACCTGATCTACGCGTTTGCGGATCTGGACTCGAACGGTGACGTCACGCTTTTCGATTCCTATGCGGCAGTGGAAAAACAGTTTCAGGCCAGCGAGTCGGTGTCGGGCGTTGCCGACACGGCGGGATCGCCCGGGGAGGTACGCGGAAACTTCCGGCAGATCGCTCTGTTGAAGGAACGGCACCCCCACCTGCGCGTCAGCATTGCGATCGGCGGGTGGACGCTCTCGCGCCACTTCAGTTCGGTTCTCGCGACCGCCGCGGGACGAGAGCACGCGAGTGATTCGGTCATCGAATTCCTCGAGCGCTACGACATGTTCGATGGCGTCGACTTCGACTGGGAATACCCGGGCGGCGGCGGGTTGGCGGCAAACGGTTCGAGCGCGGAGGACGGACGCAACTACGCGCTCTTCCTCGGGCTCGTTCGCCAGAAACTGGACGGGCTCAGCAATACCACGGGAAAGAGCTACCAGATCTCCGTGGCATCCCCGGCGGGGTACGACAAGATCGGGAACTTCAATCTTGCGGGCCTCGAGGGTGTCGTGGATTTCTTCAACGTCATGACCTACGACTTCCACGGCACCTGGGAGAACGTCACCGGACACCTGGCCGCCTTCGATGCGGACCCCGCGGGTTACGACATCTCGACGACCATCGGGCTCTACCTCGAAGCCGGGGTGTCCCCGGAGAAGATCGTCCTGGGCTCGCCGCTCTACACGCGAGCGTGGGCGGGTGTCGCGGCGGGTGATGACGGAGGCTATGCGGAGGCGGCAACGGGCGCTGCACCGGGAAGCTTCTGGGATCAATCCGGCATGTACGACTACAAGGACCTGCTCGGTCGGTTGCGTGCAAATGGCAGCAGTTGGGAGCTCTATTGGGATGACAACGCCCAGGCCGCCTACCTGTACGACGGCAGCCAGGGAATCTTCAGCTCCTTCGAGACGCCGGGCAGCGTCGCGCTGAAATCCGGGTGGGCCCAGTACATGGACCTCGGTGGCATGATGTTCTGGGACCTTTCCAGCGACGCGACGGGCGATCCGGAGAGCCTGGTCACCGCGGCGTTCGATGCCTGGGTTCGCGGCGTTTCCTTCGACGAGATCGTTTCGGTCTCGGACCTCGAGTTCGACCAGATCCTGGGCGGCAACGGGCGTTTTGATCCAATCGTCCTGGCGGAGCCCGCGCCGGCCGACCCCGGCAGCACGGGTTCGGAAGCCGGTGAAGCGCCGGCGGGCGATCCCGGCGTGGAGGAGGGCGGCGCAGAAAGTCCCCTGCCGCCGGACGCTGATCCCGGCGTGGAGGAGGGCGGCGCAGAAAGTCCTCCGCCGCCGGTGGCCGAGGAGCCGGATGCGCTTGCGAATGTTTCCGTCGAGGTCGGCGGCGTTCGCTGGTGGCAGGGCTTCACGGCCGAACTCACGGTGCACAACGAGAGCGGAGCACAGCTCGACAGCTGGAGCTTTGGCTTCCGAAGTTCTCACAGCATCTCGGGTGCGCCCTGGGGGATCGAGATCGCCACCACCGACCTGGGCAACGGCTTCTTCGAACACCGCATGACGGGGACCGGGTGGGGCTCGAGTATCCCGGCCGGCGGTTCCGTCACAGTGGGTTTCAACGGCCAGCAGGGCACGCTGATCGGCAATGACGGACCCCTGACGGCGGGGCAGGTCTTCGACGGAGGTCTCCTGGCCGACTGATTCCACCCGCCGGTGGCGACTGCTTGATTCGTGGAATCAGGCAGTCGCGCCGGCGTGCGCGGTCTCCTCTACCCGGCGGGGCAGTGGAGCGCGGAGGCCCTCGCCCATGAGGTCGACGAAGTTGTCGAAGTAGAAGCGTTGTTTCTGCGCGTCCGAGAGCTTCGCGATGCTCGCTTCGAAGCGCTGGATCGGCCGTCGCCCGCCCTCGACGTGGGGGTAGTCCGAGGAAAAGAGGCAGACCTCGTCGAAGGAGTTTTCGATGGTCCAGCCCACGTTTTCGGCGGGGTAGGGCGTGGCGCGGATCTGGCGCCGCACGTATTCGGCGGGCCGCAGGGCCAGGTTCTGTAGCCGCTCTTCGCGCTTCCGGAAGGCCTCGAAGGCCGACTCCATGTAGTGGATCCAGCTCGGAATCCAGGAGGCGCCTTGCTCGATCACGCCGAAGCGCAGCTTCGGAAAGCGGTCGAATACACCGTCGAAGATCATCGTCGCGAGCGTCTGCATCGGCGCGGTCGGGATCGCCATGTAGTCGACCGAGCGGAAGTTCTCGTCCCCGCCGTGAAAATCCTTGACCGGCGGGCCGCCGTTTTCGAAGTAATCCGGATCGAGGAGCAGGCCGTCCGCGAGCCGTTTGCCTCCGCCCACGTGGAAGACGATCGGGATCCCGGCTTCTTCCGCCTGGGCCCAGACCGGATCGAGGCCCTTGTGGCTCGGCGCGTGCCCGCGCGGACAGCCTGACGCGACGAGGAGCGAATTGAAGCCCATGTCGATCAGTTCCCGCGCAGTTTCGCGCGCTCTTTCGAAGTCGCGCAGCGGGACGTAACCCGAGGAGAGGAGGCGCGGGTCGGCCGAGCAGAAATCGAGCATCGAGCGGTTGTGCGCGCGTGCGAAGCCGTAGGCGAAGTCGATGTCGTCGCTTCGCTCGGCTTTCTGCAGAGAGTCGTTCACGAAGGTGTTGAAGACGAGTTGGGATTCGAAACCGAGGAGATCGATCGCGCGCGCACGGTCCTCCTTCAGGAACGATCCGGTCGCCGCCCAGTTCTTGCGCTCGAGGATCTTTGCTTCGTCTTGCGCGCGGTAGGCGGGGTCCGCGTGTTGGGCACGAAACCGATCGAGCAATTCCTTCTCGCCCGGAGCAACACCGCCCACCACACTCCGCGGCAGCTTTTCTCGCACGTCGGGGTCGGCGAAGGCGTGGAACCACCGCGGCGTCTCCACGAAGTGGGCATCGGCGTCGTGGATGGCGCGGTGTGCGTAGGGCATGGGCTCGGTTCTCCGGATCCGCGGGGCGCGCGCGTCAATCACCTTTCGCCTGGGCGGGGTCTTCCTTCCATCGCAGTGAGAGGGTGAGCCCCACGATTGCCAGGACGACCATCGCGTAACCTAAGGGGCCGCCGGGCGGGGTCTCGACGGTGAAGATGGGTTTGATCGCGCCGATGGCGATTCGCCCGACGTACTCCACCAACAACAGCACGTACACCAGGGAAAGCAGTGCGCGATAGCGGAACAACACGACCGTGAAGAGCAGGGCGATGACGAGCTGGGAGAGACCCCATTGGGCGAACAGTCCGACGACCGTTGCGAAACCGTCCGGTGTAAAGGTGTCCAGAGGGATCGTGGCGATCGATTGCGCCCCGCCATCGCTGCGGAAGATGTGGATGCAGCTTCGAACGAGCGACACGAGCACAATGGGAAAGAAGAGCCAGAGCGCGAACTCGTGACCTCGGACGTGATTGTCTACGGGACTGGGAAGGAGCCGGCCGAGCATGCTCATTGTTTCGCGTTGCGCAGCTTAGGTGGCTGGCGTCGGTGCGCCGACCAGCGCCGAGAGAAGCGCCACCAGCCCCAGCACTGTCAGCACGTAGGCGACGAAGCCGATCGCGCAGACTCCGATGGCCCGTCCCGTCGACTCGTAGTCGAGCGCCTGGCGCACCGCGACGACCATGGCCGCGAGCATCCAGACGCCGGTGACCAGCTGCACCAGGCCCCCCAGCATCGGTATGATTCCGAACACCCTGAGCAGCCCCGGCGAACTCGAGAATCCGAGCGTGCGCAGCATCTGTCCCATGTCGGCCTCGGTTCTGGAGCCGGGGAGTACCTTGGTGCCGATGACGTAGGTCACGAAGGCCCACACGTACCAGCCGATCAGGGATCCGATGCTCCCGACGAACAGGCCGCCGATGCCCATCTCGTCCCAGTAGCCGAAGCCCCCGGCGATGCTCGAGAGCACCACGACCACGGCTGCCTGGCCGGTCGCGGTCTGGTCGTGTTCGACCTCTTCGTAGATCTCGGCATCGAGTCGCGCCGCGCCTATCATCCTCTCGCTGAACGTCGCCATCCGGCCCCTCCCAGAGTTTCCGGGACTAGAGTGGACTGTTTTGGGTGCGGCGTCTAGGGCCGGGTGTGCCGCCGCGGGGCGTCCAGGGCAGAGGGGAAAGCTGCGTTTCCACGAAGCCCGAGAGTGGGGCCTTCGGCCGTCCCGGGGAGCGATGAAGGAGTCCGGCTCGGCGTGGAACGTTCTGTGCTGGGGCTCGGCGTCGTGTCGACGACTTTGAAACCCGCAGGGGCAGCCGCAACTTCATGGAACGCCGAACTCCTCGGCCTCAGCGGATGGGGTTGCCCAGGTTGTAGAGCGCTTCGGCGTCCGAGTAGTCGACGCCTTTTTCGCGTTCGCATTCGGGAGGGAAGTTCTGCCGCTTGTCGGCGAAGTAGTCGGCGCGGCGGTCTCCTTCGGAAAGCCGATTGTAGGTCACATAGAGCGCACGGCGCGGCACGTGGCTGTGGTTCTGGGCCGAGCGGTGCGGGAGGTACGAGTCGAAGAATAAAACGTCGCCGGGTTCGAGTTCCATCGGCCGCCAGGGGAGCCTTTCTCCGAGATTGGGCTCGATTGCCCCTCCCGCACCCTGGGGCAGGATCTCGTAGATCGGGACGGGATCGGAGAACTCCAAGCAGCCGTTCTCGCGGGTCTGCGCGTCTACGGCGACGAGGAAGGTCACGTGGAAACGCTGGCCGAAGCTCTTGAAG
>Ga0310342_100002888_pt1 | contig 11194 bp, 6 predicted proteins | sample S15DNA20500_MG_FD_206155 | JGI IMG/M metagenome (GOLD analysis project Ga0310342, IMG submission 206155) | Marine microbial communities from station ALOHA, North Pacific Subtropical Gyre - S1503-DNA-20-500_MG | ecosystem: Environmental > Aquatic > Marine > Oceanic | place: Pacific Ocean: North... | reverse complement strand
TTGAAGATTGATGAGCTTCCACAACTAGTGAATGTTGTTAAGGGAGATATGTCACTTGTTGGCCCTCGTCCAGAGCTTCGGCGGTATGTTGAATTGCGGCGCCGTGATTATGAAACGATTTTGACTATTCGACCCGGAATGACGGACCCTGCTTCTCTTGCATACCATGATGAGGCGCAACATCTCAGGCACGCGACAGACCCAGAGCAGGAATACGTGGAGAAGATTCTTCCGGCGAAGATTCGACTGTCGCGTCAGTATGTCGCAGCATCAACCATTCGTGAAGATGTAGCGATTCTTCTTCGGACGCTTTGCCTGGTCGGGTGCATGTGCACGTTAAGAGAGAGGAAAGATGTCCGAGATGTGTCGATCAGTGACTCCCTCGTTTCGTAGATGTCTGTGCACTCCCGTTCAGTCTGTTCTTGTTATGGCCTGGGTCACGGCTGTCACACTGGGGTTTGCCAGCACAGGTGATGCGCAAGATTTAGAGTTCGTGTTGCGTGGCACCGTTCGCACCGGTTCCACGATGATGGTCGCGCAGAACGCGAGACTTGCAGTCGCTACCGCCCGGACGTTACGCATTGTCGACGTTTCACAACCTGAGGTTGCGTCGGTCATCAGTGAGTATGAGTTCGCTGACAACATACTTGGTCTCACTATGGACCGGGATGCTCTGTATGTAGCCAATAGCCATGAAGGATTTCAAAGACTTGATCTGTCAAATCCTTCTACTCCTGTTGTCAGTGGAGTTTCGCCGACTCGCGGACAGGCTATTGGGATTGGCGTCGTCGGATCTCATGCATTCGTAGCAGATATTTCTGTCGGGTTTGATGTTGTGCGCGCGGTTGATGATGTTGCGCGAGTCGGTGAGTATTTAGCCGATGGATTTCCTCGTGGAATCGCGGCGGCGGGCGATTTTGTTTTTCTTATTGACCAGCCAGAAGGATTGATTGTTCTGGATGTCACGAGACCGGAAACTCCTGAACCCATTGGTCACCTGCCACTGGGCGGTACTCGTGCACGCGTCTTCGTGCCGCAGGTACTCTCCGGTTCGCCATCACCACCGGTCATCTGTGTTGCCAGTGAACGTGACGGTCTTCAAGTTGTGGATGTTTCGGACCCGACTGCCCCGACAATTACGGCTCGAGTTCCAACGATCGGCGCGCCACGAGGTGTTGTTCTTCAGGGACAGGAAGTCTTTGTTGTAAGTGAGGGGACCTTGGAGGTCTTTGATTTATCAGATCCCGTGCAACCGATACGAGTCGTGAGTCAAAGCGTCGGTACGGACGCCGGAGCCGTGGCGGTCAATGATGAATTGATATTTGTTTCTGTTGCCGACGAGATCCTGATATTTGCGCGTTCCTAATCTATTGGTTGGCGATGCGATACACTGCTTCACTTGTCCTAATAATGAGGCTGTCGTCAAGGAGTGCCGGCGTGGCCATTGTGAATTCGTCAAGGTCGTTTTCTCCGATAACTCGAAATTCAGGTCCCGCCTCGATTACGTAGGTTGTGCCACGTTCACTTAATGCGAAAATCTTTCCGTTGTATGCCCATGGAGATGCAGTAAATCCTTCTCCAACCGTAATTCGCTGTCGGCCATAGATTTCTTCGCCGGTACGCGCGTCGTGACACGTCAACATTCCCCGGTCGAGGAGCGTGTAGTAATAATCGCCGTACACCAACGGTGATGGGTGGTAGGAGCCGCCTTGGTCAAGAGACCAAGCAACGTAGTTATTGGAAGAGGTGCCCTCGGCGAGGGAAATATCACCCGATGCGCCAGGTCGAATCGCGTACACAGGCCTGAAAAAATCTGCGATGTAGCCTGACTCAATATAAAGCAAGCCATGTGCGGTGATAGGAGTTGGGATCACAATTGACGACATGCCAGACAGTTCCCAAAGCAGGTTGCCGTCCAGATCGTAGGAACGCACCTTATCGGTACCAAGGGTGATGATCTCGGTCCGCTGCTCGTGTTGCCAAATGTACGGAGTGGCCCAGTTCGAACCTTCGTCTCGATCGGTGCGCCATACTTCTGCGCCCGTTTCGCTACTTAGTGCGGCGATGTAAGACTGTTCCTCGTTATCCACAACCATGTAGAGCCGACCATCATGGACGACGGGAGAGCCAGCGGTTCCCCAGCCGTTTCGCGTTTGCAATGCTGGCAAGTCACGTGACCAGAGGACGGTGCCGGCTAAGTCGAGCGCGTAGACTCCGACATTCCCAAAAGTCACATACAACCGTTCGCCGTCTGTTACGGGCGTTTCCGAGGCAAAGGTGTTCTTTACGTGATGCGATGATTGGGGCGAACCAGAATGCACTTCTGTGGTCCAGCGAGTCATACCAGTTTCCACATCGAGTGCGTAAACCACCCAGTGGTGAACATCTGCTGGAACGTCTCGTTCGCCGCCACCATACCAACCGCCTTCAGGAAATTCGACGTCACCATCACTCACGACGGTCGTGAAGACCACAAGGTCGTTTGTGATGATCGGCGAACTCCATCCAAGACCAGGGACTTCTGTTCTCCAGGCCACGTTTTCTGAGCGGGACCAGTGTTCTGGAAGGTCTTGGTTGTCTGCGACGACGCCGCTTGCGTCAGGGCCACGGAACTGCGGCCAGTGCTGACCAGCCGCACTAATCGGAAGAATCAGCATTCGGAAAAGGAAGATTCCGCCTATAAAGAAACTGAATGTTTCACGACTCCGCATGTTCGTATCTCCCGAACCTGGCCGACTTCTTATCTGTGATTTGAAGCAAGTACCAGACTACACAGTCCCAGATCATAGAATTTTCGTACGCTCAGCGTCGATAGCCAAGTTGTTTGGGCTGGTGCCTGGGCGTGGCAAGGCTTGTGTACTCTGGTGCCATGTGAAATGCTCAACTTTCTGAGAATGAGTCGCAGGCTTTATCCGGGAATGTCGCGAGGAGGAACCATGAGTGGACGGGTCACATCGAAACTAATCGGGGCAGTGGTGGCTCTTGTAATGGCGAGCTGTGCTCCTGCAGACGAAAGTCTGACTGGGCTTCAGATCGACGCCGATGACATCGGCGGCACAGTGACAAGTGCGGCTGGTCCGGAAGCGGGTGTCTGGGTTATTGCCGAAACGATGGACCTTCCGACTCGCTTTATACGGATTGTTTCGACTGATGATGACGGACAGTATGTGCTTCCGGATTTACCTGAGGCGACGTACCAGGTGTTCGTGCGCGGTTATGGACTCGTCGATTCCGAGCGAGTTACTGGGACACCCGGGCAGATGTTGAATCTTGATGCTGTGGTAGCACCTGATGCCGTTGCGGCGGCACAGGTGTATCCAGCAGCCTGGTGGTTGTCCATGATGGAGCTTCCAGAGGGTGACCTGTCACATCAGGAACTCGGAAGTTCGGTGACCGGCTGCATGAATTGCCATCAGGTCGGGAATAAGGCAACTCGCGAAATCCTCCCCGGCATTCTGCGCGAGTCTGATTCGCATTTTGATGCATGGGACCAGCGTGTCCAGATGGGCCCGATGGGTGCCGGTATGAATGGTATGTACCGCCGCCTTGGACCGCAGCGAGAAATGTTTGCGAACTGGACGGATCGGATTGCATCGGGTGAAGCGCCAACACAGATACCTCCTCGACCGACGGGGATCGAGAGAAACATCGTTGTGACGTTGTGGGATTGGGGAACTGAAACGGATGGCCGCACAGACAGTACACCGTCTGATGTACGTGACGCGACGGTGAACGCAAATGGTCTTATTTACGGTGTCGTGCAGCCGAGCGATATCTTGGCGGTCTTGGACCCGGTTGAGCATCGAGCGACGAACATCACGATTCCGTCGGACGCGCCACCCATTCTGTCTGAGACGCCGACTTCTCCTTATTATGCTGACGAGCCGATTTGGGCGCGGCGATCAGATCCGAGAAGTGTCGCGATGGATGGGACAGGAAAGGTTTGGCTGACTGGACGGGTGCGCGGAGCTGACGAACAGCCGGGCTTTTGTACGGGTAATGAGAACGCATTCGCAGATTATTTTCCGATTGAACGTGGTACGCGACAGGCGTTTATGTATGACCCTGAAACGGAAGACTTTAGTGAAATTGATACTTGCTTTTCGGCTGATCACAATCAACTTGGTGAGGACGAACGTTTCTATTACGGATTTAGAGACGGTGTCGGGTGGATAGATGTTGAGATTTGGGAGGAAACCCAAGATGCTGAGTCTTCACAGGGTTGGTGTCCAACCGTCTTGGACACCAATGGTGATGGGGTAATTTCTCAAGGATGGACTGAACCGGATGAACCGGTTGATCCAACGCTGGATCATCGAATCGCGTATGGATGCTACTCGCCTGCCTACAACAAGGCTGATGGTACCGTGTGGTGTTCTGATAATGGGCGCGATGACAACACCTTGATGCGCCTTCAGCTTGGGGACAATCCACCAGAATCATGTGTCGCAGAGGTCTATATGCCTCCTCCGAGTATTCAAAATCCATCTCCGTATGGCAGTGGAGGTTTGCACATTACGAGCGATGGACTTGTTTGGCAGGATTGGCGGGGTAGTGGTCATTTCGCGTCGTTTGACCGGAGTGTATGCACCGTCACAAATGGTCCTGAAGCGACAGGTCAAAGCTGTTCTGAGGGATGGTCGTTTTACCGGATGGACAAACCCACGTATGCGAATGCGGAGATGCCCATCAATTCGGATGAGAGTTACCTGACACAGATTGACCACCATGATGTGTTGGGTTTAGGTCCAGAAACACCTGTGTACGGGGTTGTGAATACTGATTCGCTCGAGGTCTTCGTACCGGAGACTCAGGAATTTGTCACACTGCGAGTGCCCTACCCGATGGGATTCTTTTCTCGGTCTTCGGTTGGCCGTATTGATGACCCAAGTACTGGCTGGAAAGGAAAGGGGCTTTGGTCTAGCTACTCAAATTATGCGGCTTGGCACCTAGAGGGTGGTCCTGGCACACTCCAGAAGTCCGTCAAATTTCAGATACGTCCTGACCCACTGGCCAAATAGTGATGTGACGCTCGATTAGTCTGATGGCTATGGAAATGGATTGCCGGGTCCGCTAGCGGACGGTAGGATGGTTTTGTTACGTGTTGGTGTTTTGAGGAGGCACCTTCAATAAGTACAACATGAGAATTTTGACACGACAGTTGCTCGGTGTTGTTTGCGGTAGGGCGCTACTGGTTACGGGGGCTTTCCTGCTCGTTTGTGCCACAGAATCTGTGGTGTGGGCACAGGCTTCTGAAGAGGTCACTGGTCCGCAGGAGTTGATAGAGCGCTACTGCTCATCGTGTCACAACGATCGTATTCAAACCGCCGGCCTGTCATTTGATCGTTTGGACGGGCTTAATCCCAGTGATGATGCCGAGGTGTGGGAGCGGACCATTGTGAAGCTCCGAAGTGGTGCAATGCCGCCGCCGGGTCGCCCACGTCCTGATGTTGATACCTATCATGCCGTCGCAAGTCAGCTTGAGGCGTCAATTGACCAGGCAGCTGCGGTGAGTCCTAATCCAGGTCGGACGAGTACAACACACCGGCTAAATCGTACAGAGTATCGGAACGCTATCCGGGATCTGCTCGCGGTTGATATCGATGTCGACTCATTATTGCCAGGTGATGAGACTTCTGATACTGGCTTCGATAACAACGCGGATGTGTTGTCGATGACGACGTCTCAGCTTGAGCGATACTTATCGGCTGCGCGGCATATTTCTCGTTTAGCTGTTGGTGTAGCCCCGCTAGCGCCTCAGTTCGAGACCTTTGACGTTCCCTTATTGCTTGCACAGAACGATCGGCAAAGTGAGCACTTACCGTTGGGTTCACGCGGTGGACGAGCCATCCGGTACCACTTCCCGGTTGACGGCGAATACCTCTTTAAGATCGACCTTCGCACGAATTGGCAGGACTATATTCTCGGGATGGGAACCGCGCAGCTACTCGACGTTCGTATCGACGGCGTGCTCGTGAAACGTTTCACGGTGGGTGGTGGAACAACAGCCAGGGCTGCGCCAGTAACTTTTACCATCGCTGAGAAGGGGGCGCCGGAGTGGGAAGAGTATGTCCTCAATGCTGACCAGAATCTTGAAGTGCGTGTTCCCGTTGAGGCCGGTTCACGCTTAGTCGGTGTGTCGTTTGTCCGTGATCTCTGGGAGCCGGAGGGGATTCTCAAACCGCATCAAGTCGGCGAGGTGCTATCAAACGACGAGGCGTACCACGGCAACGCTTCCGTGAGCTCGGTTTCCATTGCTGGCCCGTATGGAACGGGCGAAAGCGGAGAGTCGGCTAGTCGACGCGCAATTTTTAGCTGCCGACCGACTACCGTAAATGTAAATATGGAGCGGAACTGTGCGACAGCAATACTGTCACGTTTGGCGCGGCGGGCGTATCGTCGCCCCGCGAACGACGATGACCTGTCGACGCTTCTCAGTTTTTTCGACCGTGGTCGCCAGAGCGGCGGTAACTTTGATCGTGGGATTCAGCTCGCACTCGAGCGATTATTAGTTGATCCAGATTTCCTGCTTCGCATAGAGCGAGACCCCGATTCCGTCCAACCTGACCGGCCTTATCAATTGAGCGACATGGAGGTTGTGTCTCGACTCTCGTTCTTTCTTTGGGGCAGTCTACCCGACGATCTGTTGCTCGATGTTGCAGAACAGGGCAACCTGACTGACCCTGGTCAGCTCGAGTTTCAAGTACGTCGTATGCTCGACGATTCTCGGTCTCGATCACTTGTTGACGACTTTGCTGTCCAATGGCTCCACCTCCGCAACCTGGAAGATGTCAAAGGTGACCCCGTGCCGTTCCCGGATTTTGACGACAACCTAGTCGATGCGTTTCATGAAGAAACGACCCGTTTTTTGTTGAGTACGCTTAGAGAGGATCGAAGCATACTTGAGCTACTGAATGCGGATTACACGTTCGTCAATGAGCGTCTCGCACGGCACTACGGGATTCAGGGAATCTATGGCAGTCGTTTCCGGAAAGTGACACTGCCGGATCGGGAGCAGCGCGGTGGTCTGCTTGGTCATGGGGGACTGTTGGCCATTTCGTCCTATCCAACTCGGACATCGCCGGTGCTGCGTGGGAAGTGGCTGCTTGATACGATCTTCGGGGCTCCGCCGCCAACGCCTCCCGCTGATGTACCACCGTTGCCTGAACGGGGAGAGGGTGGTATCACAACATCGGTACGTGACCGCCTCGAGCGTCACCGCCAGGCGCCGGCGTGTGCAGCTTGTCATGCCACAATCGATCCCCCTGGGTTTGCGCTCGAAAACTTTGATGGCCTTGGGGCCTGGCGCACCGTCGATGAGTTTGGGAACCCAGTTGACGCTACTGCCACAATGCCAAGTGGAGTTGAGGTGCAGGGGATGGCCGGTCTGCGAACGCTCCTGCTTCAACAGCCCGAGCAGTTTGCCGCAACGGTAACAGAGAAACTGTTGTCGTATGCCTTGGGTCGTGCGCTTATGTACTACGATAAGCCGACCGTTCGTGCGATCGTGCGTGATTCGGCGAGCGATGACTACCGTTGGTCGTCGATCATTTTGGGAATTGTGAAGAGTCCAGCCTTTTTGACTCGAAATGCGGCGGCTGTTGCTGCGAACTGAGAGAGACGTTATGACAATCACTAAGAAATCGCTTCCACGGCGCACGGTCCTCCGAGGTCTCGGGGTGACAATGGGGTTGCCTCTACTCGACGCGATGGTGCCAGCCGTGACGGCACTCGCGAAGACACCGGCAAAGCCAATTCATCGCTTCCAGGCGATCTATGTACCGAACGGCATGGCAATGCCCTATTGGACGCCGGAGGCGGTTGGGAACCGTTTTGACTTAAGCCCGATTCTCGCACCGCTCGATCGGTTCAGGGATCAGTTGCTTGTCATTTCTGGACTTCGATCGTCGTGGAATTACGTGCACGCTGGGGCCTCGGGGTCGTTTCTTACCGGGACGCCGCGCGGTGGTGAGAACGAGACGGATGTTCTTGCGAGCACGTCGGTCGACCAAATCTTGGCTCGGGAGCTTGGGAAGACGACGCAGCTCGGGTCCCTCGAGGTCGCGATAGACAAGTTCGCAAATGCCGGACAGTGTACGGCTGGTTTGAGTTGCGCCTATACGCAGACGATCTCCTGGCGAACGCCGACCACGCCTTTGCCGATGGAAAACAATCCGCGTGCTGTTTTTGAGCGGTTATTTGGGGATAGTGGTTCGGCTGACCCGGCGGTCCGGCGAGAGCGTCGCCAGGAGAAACAAAGCATTCTTGACTCCGTGACCGACAAGTTAACGGATCTTAAGATCGCCGTTGGAACAGGTGATCGGGCGAGACTCGACGAATATACCGAAGCTGTCCGAGATGTCGAGAGGCGTATCGCACTTGCTGAGGCACAACGTGACATTGAGCCGTCGTTTACCGAGCAGCCCTCTGGGCCGCCGCGGGTGTTTGAAGAACATCTACAACTGATGTTCGACCTGCAGTTTCTTGCGCTGCAAGCTGACTTAACGCGTGTTGTGACCTTCATGATGGGGCGGGAGCAGAGCACACGCCCGTTTCCACAGGTTGGGGTTCCTGATGCGCATCATCCACTATCCCACCACGAGAACATCCCTGCCCGTGTGGCGTTGATGTCGAAGATCAATACCTACCATGTTGAGCTGACGGCGGGGTATCTGGATAGACTGCGCGCTGCGCAGGACGGTGACGGTACGATGCTCGACCACATGACCATCTTGTACGGGGCCGGCATTTCGAACAGTACAAGTCACTCTGGCACGAATCTTCCACTTCTTGTTCTTGGTGGTGGCGCGGGAACAATCAAAGGTGGACGACACCTTCGGTTTCCAGCCGATACGTCGAATGCTGACTTACTGATGACCCTGATGGACAAGCTCGATATGCCACTCGACCGACTGGGCGAGAGCACGAATAAACTCCCGATCGACACGTTGTCTGAGGTGTGATGTTAATGACTCGTTTACACCAGACCGTATGGATGGCCACAGTTGTAGCCTTTGGTGTCGTTAATTCTTTTGCGGCTGAGCGGGCCGACTCGCCAGTGGCTGACGTTGCGCGAGACGCTGATTGGGCGAGTGTACAAACGTTGCTGGACGGTGGTGTTGACGTCACAGTACCCCAGGGAGATGGGTCAACTGCGCTCCACTGGGCAGCACACTGGGATGAGCTTGATATGGCCATCCGCTTGATCGTTGCAGGGGCCGATGTGAATGCGGTAACTGACCTCGGCGTGACGCCGCTCTGGAGCGCGGCCGAGAATCGCAGTCCGACTATGGGGCGACGACTGCTTGCGGCGGGAGCCGATCCGAATGTGGCTCTTCTGTCGGGTGAGACGGTGTTGATGACTGCTGCGCGGAGTGGTGACGCTGCTGTCGTTCGCCAGCTTCTCGAAGCAGGCGCCGAAACGGAAATGACTGCCGCGCGGGGCCAAACCGCACTCATGTGGGCAGTTGCGCAGGGTCACTCCGCCGTTGTTGAAGTGTTACTTGAGTACAGAGCAGCTGTCGATATTCGGACGGCGTCGTGGACTGAGGTGGTCAAGACATCGCCGGACCCTTGGAGTCCGGAGTACGTGACCGAGCAGCAGCAGGGTGGCTACACGCCGTTGCTGTTTGCTGCACGGGTTGGTGACCTTGCGTCTGCGCGATTATTGGTTGAGGCTGGGGCCAACGTCAATGACTTGGCGCCGATGGGTACGAGCGCTGTTGTTGTCGCGGCACACAGCGGGCACGGTGAGGTGGCGTCCTTTCTTGTTGAGCAGGGGGCTGATCCTGACGCCGCAGGGGCCGGTTATACGGCGTTACATGCCGCTATCCTGCACAAAGACAACGATCTTGTACGGACGCTACTTGCGCACGGCGCTGATCCCAACTTGACGGTTGAGCGGGCGACTCCGGTGCGCCGTGACGCCGTTGACTTTTATCTCCACCCCTCTTATGTCGGAGCCACGCCATTTTGGCTTGCAGCTCGTTTCGGTTCGCCGGACATCATGTATCAGCTCGCCGAACTCGGTGCCGACCCACATGCGGTGCATTATCCGAGCTACTGGCCTGGGTCTCTCGGGGTCACCGAAGATCGTCGGATGATTGAGGAAGGGCCGACTACTGCACTGATGGCAGCGGTTGGACTCGGTGGGCGTGCTCCGCTCATTGCCGTCGACCGACTCGGGCGGATTGCCGAGAGTGCTCCGGTCCGGAGTACCCGGCGCGATCCTGACCGGGGCAAAGTTGAAGCAACGACACTTGCCGCCGTCACTCTTGCCGTCGAGCTCGGCGTAGACCTCAACGCGGCTGATGCCAATGGCAACACTGCCCTTCACGCAGCCGCACGTCGTGGTTATGACGCTGTTGTCGAGTATTTGGCGGCCCATGGGGCTGACCTGGTGGCGACGAACGAAGGGGGATTGACCCCGTTCGATCTTGCGCGGCAAGGTTTCGGGCGTGGGGCGAATGCCGGACCACACGAGAGCACGATGGAACTGTTGCGCCGGCTTGCTGCCGATCAGTGAGTTAAATTTAGGAGGAAAGCTATGCACAAGGTGCTCTCTGCTGGACGCCCTGTAATCCGTTATGTCGCGCCAGTTGCGGTTGTTGCGTGTCTGGGCGCGGCTGGTGTAACTGCTCAGTCGGGCGCCACCGATGGAGAGTGGGGTGTGTTTGGGGCAGATGCAGGTGCCACTCGCTATTCGCCGCTCGACCAGATTCATTCCGGTAACGTCTCGGACTTGGAAGTGGCATGGCGATGGAGTGCGCGGGACCAGGGGAACCCCCCGCCGTCGGGCCGGACGCAGATCAGTCCCTTGGTAATCGATGGGGTCATGTATACGACCATCGGGAACCAACGCAACGTCATCGCGCTCGATGCCGCGACCGGTGAGTCCATCTGGGGCTGGCGGCCAGGCGACAGCGAACAAAGATGGGGCGATGTCATCGAGCCGGTGGCACGCAGTGCCGGGCGTGGCGTGACCTACTGGACGGACGGGGCCGGGGATGATCGAATTTTCGTGGTCACGCCGAGCTATCAGTTGGTCGCTCTCGACGCGCGGACAGGAGACCTCGTCGATGGATTCGGAACGGCGGGCGTCATTGACATGATTGATGACCTGCGCTGGGAAGAGCGACCGGCAACGACACGAGCGGGACGGGTGGCGAACACATCACCGCCTGCGCTGATTGGA
>Ga0310342_100002887_pt1 | contig 11197 bp, 13 predicted proteins | sample S15DNA20500_MG_FD_206155 | JGI IMG/M metagenome (GOLD analysis project Ga0310342, IMG submission 206155) | Marine microbial communities from station ALOHA, North Pacific Subtropical Gyre - S1503-DNA-20-500_MG | ecosystem: Environmental > Aquatic > Marine > Oceanic | place: Pacific Ocean: North... | reverse complement strand
CGACCGGAAACACTACTGGGGTTGTGCTTGGTGGTCCAGGCAAAACTGCTGATGCAACTGGAAATGTTGGAAACTCTGCTGGTCCAACCCATTGGATATAAACATTTTGAAGAGAGGTTAGATCTGAGCAGGTAAGCTCTGCCCCTATGATTTCCGCATCTCCTGGTGGCGCAACGAGAAAGGTTGACTCCTCTGACCCCAATGGCAAGCCTCCGCCATAGCTTGGCTGTTGTGCAGTAACTCCCTCAAGGTTGTAGTGAAGTGCGCTATAGGCATACTGTAGCTCAAGAGTGTCGCGTATATAATCAGCACCCTTTCTAAAGTCCTCGTTAAGATGTTTAGGGTCAAGAGTTCTGTTGTCTCTTGCTGTCCAAGGAAATCTGGCAGTTTTCATTAGTTTCTCCTCAGCTTCGTCTTATAGGAGATCAAAACTTCCACTGACCAAAGACCACCTGCTGAATAATCCAATGCCGTATTTTCAATGTCAAGATCATAGGTCGCACCCTTCAAGAGCGTGTTGCATGGCCTGTTCTGGTTTCGCTCATAGGTCACATATCTCGTTGCCGACCAAGCATCTGCCACACCAGCAGGTGGCTCAAGCTCGATATAGTTTTTTCCATCAACATTAAAAACTGGCTCAGTGAGAAAGAGGTGGTTTGCAACCGGAAGATCGTTCTCCAGGTCCGTGACAACGCCCTTTAGCGTTGCCCTGACCCTCTGTCCTGCTGGTGAGAGGCTTGTTAGGACCTTGATTGTCATCCCCACGCAAAGAATGTCTAGGTCATCTGGAGATGTAAACCTGAACTTGTAAATGACTGGTGCTGTTGGCGGTGCTGGTGATAGCGCAAACTGCTCCTGCCTAAAGCGAATGGAGGAGTACCCATTATTGAGGTTTTTCTGTGCATTTAGCCCACGCGAAAGACCCCCTAGTGCCGTTAGCGCAGGTGCCGCATCAGAGAAAACTTCGTTTAGGTCGTCTGCCTCTATTAGGTTGTTGTTTGCGATAACCATTATTTTGGCCTTCCCTGTGCGTACCCGCCAGTGTCCATGCTGACTGTCCCAATCCTCGTCTTGCCTCCCTGTGCAGACGTTTCTATGGATATGTCATTTGTTCTTTTTGAGAACTGGAACCTGTAAGACTCCAGTTCTCTTGTTTTAAGTCTCTCGGTAACGGCAGGGACATCTGCTTTCCAGTCATTGACTGCGACCACCACACCGTTCGCCGATGTTGTGACCTCTTGCAAATCTCCGTTCTTCTTTCTAAACTCTCCTCTTACGGCAGACTTTAGAAGTGCGCCACCATTGTCTGCTTCTGTAAAAACCGCCCTAACAACAGGCCAGAGGTCTGCACTCGCAGCAACAAGACCTGATGTCCCACCAAAATACTGGTTCCCTGCCCCGTCGTCTGTGTCATGATCTAGGTGATATTTGTAAACACAAGACTCACTTGAGTTTGGAGTTGCCGACTCTTTTTCCATAAGAAAAAGATCGTCACCCTCTCTTTCATGCAGGACACCCACAAGCCTTTTTATTCCTTTTTGTGTCCACCAAGATTTCACATTGCGCTCAAGAGACACCATGCAGACACCACCACCAAACTCGTTATCGTTGTCTTGGTCCAGTGTTCCCATTGAAACGGCAACGCCATCAGATGTTTGGAACAACTGTCCCTCTCTGTAGTCTGGAAAAGAAATCATGTCTGATAGAGATCTAACATACGTTTTATCGGAAAGGGTTATCTCTGGTGCTGATGCAACATCTATTTGCTTGATGCCTCCCTTGGTCAGACCGTATAAGCCAAATGGCGTCATGGCTGTTTGTCCGTAGCCAGTCGCCTGATAGCTTGATAGCTTTTGAAGAGATCCTAATATCTTAAACCCCTGCCCCGCTGCCTGTGAGTCCAGCCCATAAACACCGTTGGCTGTTGCCATCACCAATGATCCATTAGCGGTAACATGCAAACCATAAACAATACCAGGAAGGGTTACTATTCCCCCCGCCGTATACGTTCTAGGCGCAAGAGGATTGCTAACAAAAACTGCCTCCCCTTTAGCAATAGCGCATCTGCTTGCCCAAGACACACATATGCCATTTGGCATAGATAGCGTTTCAAGTGACACCTCCACACTTTCTTGTTTTTCAGCAATGACCATACCACTTCCAGTGTACCCCCACAGGGTTGGAATGTCTGGACCCGAAATAATGATTTCCCCATTGAGAACCGCCGACGTTACTGCGCGTACCGGAGTGGCCAGACCGAGGGGAATAACCTGGACCCTTAAAGTATCAGAGAGATTTTCGTCTATAATGTGTAGCTCTAAGACCGCAGGGGTTACTTCCTGATTTGTGACCAGCATATAGTGAAATATGCTGTCCACAAACTGTAGTTTGCTGGAGAACCCTCCATGCGGCACAGACTTTGCTCCGCTGCCATTCATTTGAAACACCTTGTCTGCCCCTGGCCGAGTGCATAGTTCGCCTGACTGGGTTGTCCAGATGTTTCTCTTGTCCCAACTGCTTGTATCTATCGTCATATTCCCTCTGTCATGGCGTTGCCGGAGTGATGACATTAATGTCTGTTGGTGGTGCAATGACCTCTATAACCATTGGTCCACACTTCTCTGGGTAGGTGGCTGTATCCTCCCCCGCAATAAACCTCACGTTACCAACGAGTGGTGGTGGTCCAACAGGGGCATTGAATGTGTTAACTTCGAAACCAAGGGTGACATCATCTCCAGCAGACCAGTATCCTCCGACGTGACCTTGAATGTACCACTCAAACGTCATTGGGTGAACGCCTTTTTCGTCTAACACAAACTGCTGTGTTGGGTTACAACACGCCAGCGGAATAGCCACTGGTGCGCCAGTTGTGGTGTTTCTGATTCGTATCTGTATGTCGTCTTGATTGATGTTGCTGTCATAAACATGCGCGTGTAGTCTAACCATCACCTTCCCGCTGCATGGAACAAAAAACCTAACCTCTGCCTTTTGCGCTGCATTTATATCGTTCTGTAGGGTTTGCCAGGAAGGTGTATTGGCATCGGCAGTTATGTCGCACACAAACTGTAGTCGCGCACCTATGGTGTTGAGCGTATCTATGACTGTTTTTCCGAGAACCTCTCCCGCGATGGCTATTCGACCTGCCCCTCCCATGTCCACCCCTGGGTTCATGTTGGTGTTGTTTCTTGCAATCAGACACTCTGCGTTGGGAAGAAGGTTGTTGGCAAGGCCAGTGGTTCCCATAAAGTTTCCGTCGTAAACCAAAAACGAGTTTGATGCGTCATTGGTTAAATCACCTATAGAGTTCCCTATTATTTGCGACCCCATACAGCTAGAAAGCGTTAGGGTGTGTTGAAAATAGTTGGAAGAGATCATAGAAAAGTCGCCAGCGCCAGTCCCAACAATAGACACGGCTCCCTTAAAGATGTTGGAGGAGATGACTGACCTGTGAAAACCCTTTATTGAAACAGCCTGACTAAGCTCAAACAGGTTTCTCTCGAAGTTTGACTCTGCCAAATCCCCGTCAAAGGCAGTGTTGCCTGTGATCGGAAGAGTTGTTGGGTATGAAACCCTGTTGTCGCAAACAAGAGATCTGTCAAAAGACACGTCTATGGAAAGTGCAGTCGGAACAACCAGTCCTGCAACTACTCCTGGGTCTGCATAACAGTAGTTTTCACTTACGGCACCGTTTAGAAGTAGGACGCTTGGCGTTATGACCGCTTCAGCCTTGCCGAGAAGTGAGGTACATGCCTCCGCTGTGCATCCCTTAACCATCAGATTTGTGGTGAACTGTGTTTTTATGGATATGGCGTTGCGAAACCCGTTAAAACTTAGGTCTAAAAACTGTATACCTACTGGGTCATCAAGAGACTCTGTGCTAACCACAAACATATCAAACCTGTCTTCGACTCCAGCCTTTCTGGTGAGCCTTCCAGATCCGAACCCCGTGATAACGACAAACTGAGATGTGATGGTTGGGTCTAGCTTTTCGGCGACCTTGATCTCAAGAGGTTTTGTTATGGGTATCTCAGACGCAACAACAACCCTTGTCCCTCTTTTGACGTAGCCAAGCGCACTACGCAGTTCGTTCTCAGAATAAACTACTACATCGTTCTGGTAACGTCTGGTGTGGTCAAAGCTGTGTGCAGGTGTTACTCTTCCGCCATACATTATCTCAATGAAATCCTGTGTAGTCTGAGACAGCATTGTTTATTTGCAATAAGATCCCGCGCAACATACGACCATCTATACAGTGCGGCGTTTATGGACCAGTTATTACCTCTGCTGTCTGGGAAAGTAACGGATATTGGTTGCTCCGGTGCTTTCGTACAGGCATTTTGCAGCATGGCTACGCGATCATCGAGTTGCGCGTTTGCTTCGTTTTCTTTTGGCGTTAAGTGTTTTGCTGCCACAGACAGAACCCACTGATCAAACATTGGCCAGGACAATGCTGACATGACGCCACCAAGTGAATAGGTAAGCTCCGCATTGTGCGCCAGACCGGTAAAGTCTGGGACATAAACAACGCGAACCTTTATTTTCTTGGACTCGTTGACATCTATTTCGATGTCCTGCTCCCTCGTTGCGTGGATGCGAAAGTTATTAGATCCTTCTTTGAGCGAAACAGCCTTTACCAAAAGCGGTATGTTTGGCGCTGTCTGAGATGTGAACTCGAACGTGCCATTGGCAGTTGTTATTTCCTGCACCACGTCAAAAAAGTCGCCACCAGCGTGAACATACAGAGAAAGACACTCTACCGCAGCAGACTGAATAGCAAGATCGACCTCGTTGGACACGGTAAACGGGTCAGCGGAAGGTGGAAGCTCCCATCGCTGACCGTCTGGGTCATCGAGGAGCATTACAACCTGTTCTCTCGCATGTTGTAGCTGCATTATTTTACCTGCATCCTTGGGTTCTTAATGTGCTTTAAAAACTCAACAAGCTCGCCAGTTGCCTCATCTGCCTTAAATCGAAGGTGATCGTTCTGGGATAGCGTGTTTTCGTATATTCTCTTGCTGTCTTCTATTGCCACCACCCTGCTTATCTGACAACTCAGTACGTCACTTACCGTATCATCATCGCCAAACGGCATGATGGGCATCTCGCCACTCACCATAAGGCCAAACCCATAAGAGGTTGGTATCTCCAACACCGCTTCCTCGCAGAAGAATGGCTCACCAGCGATAACAGAGTATCTAATGCCTCTGCCCTTGAGACATTCTTTTACCAATCTCTCTTTTGTTTTCATGGAAGCAACAAACATAATCCTACCAAAACGCTATTTCTGCATACAGTGTCGTGCTTGCTTTAAGCCGTATATCTGTCACGCCTTCGAGACTGATAACAACCCCGTCGCCATTTGTCGAAACAAGCCGAACAGAGCCAAAGTCAGAAGTTGTTGTTCCCGTGGGTGATAAAGGTGCGACAGGGGCTACTCCGTCAAGCCTGAAGTACAAAGTTCCAGTTGCCGACCCAACAGCTTTTATCTGCGCTATTGTTGCGCCAGCAGGGAGTGATGCCGTGGGTGCTGTCGCCGCTGCCATCCGGTAGGAAATAACCTCCACTGGTGGGTCGAGGAGCGCATTGGTACTCTGTAGCGGGTAGCCGTTTGCCATAATCTTGTTTACTGTCATTTTAAAATCCTAATAAAACTCTGCCCTCTTTGTGGAGGGCAGAGTTATTACATTCACACATTAAGAAAGTGCTAAGACACCCAAACCGTTGCGACGAGTAATCCGAAGATTATACATCCCAAACATCTGTGTATCGTACACAAACTTACTGTCGCTTACCATTGCCGCATCTTTTCCGTCACTGTCTGGACCGAAAGATCTCCACTCTGCCAGCTTCACATCTTTGTCGTTGAAGTACAGGATCGTCTTGTCATTGATGTTTTCATCAACAATAACAGGCTTTCCTTGGTACATCGACGTTGCTGGATCTGGAGAACTGGTGGCATCCCTGATCGTAAACCGTCTTTCCGCTACGAGCAGGTTAAGATATTCCTGCAAGCTAAGACTGTTCATAATCAGGTGAGTCCATCCAAGACCACGACGACGCTGGATTCTAGCAGACAAGGTGTCCATTGCTACAACGGAGATTGCAACAGGGGCAGCATTGTCATTACCAGTGAAGTCTCCACCAGCAGTGGCGACATCTGAATAGTTACCAGCAGTACCCAGACTACCGGCGGCAAGCGTCGAGCTTGCTGCGTCAGTCAGTGAACACATTGCGTCAACACCAGTTGCTGTAGAACCCTGGATGCGAGGTGCAGGTGCAGGTAAAACAGGCGATGTTGCATTGGTTGTTGCTGGAACACCAGTATCGGTAGCAGGTGTGGTGTGAGCAGCATCAACAAAAAGCTGCATCGTCACATCTGCCGTCAACCAGTCAATGTTGGTAACAACACCAAACAGGTTTGTGGTGGGGCCAGTATCTGTTATCCCTTCGATTGCACACCCAACTCGATAGCCGGACAGGTCTGCCACTCGAACAGTTGCAATACCTGCCACGCCAAACGTACCTGGCGCGGGACCAGGGGTTGTGATTGCTCCCAGGGTTGTGCCAAATAAAGCACGACCAAGAGTGCGACCCAAATCCTCACCAGCACTTTGCATTTGCTCTTTTACCAAGTTCACGCCATCTTGCTTGCTTACGCAGGTCAAGGCAGAGATCCGTGGAACACTCAAGCGACTAAAAATAGCCTTTGGGTGATAAGCCAACTGGGTGATGTCATTGTTAGTGCCTTCTGGCAAGTTACCGCCATCAGCAATAAAACGAGTAGAACCTAAGCCGCCAGACTTTACGTTGACGATACCTACGGTACCACTCTGCTTCTCTTTCTTAATGACGCTCTTACCAATAGTGGTAGCCGCCATATTCGCTTCTTCGTTGACCACTGCGTTTCCAAAACGCGCAACGAGTTCTGCGATCTCATTAAATGTAATAGCCATTTAGTTTCCCATACTTTCTAGGAACACGACCATATCTTCGGTCGAGTGTCCATGTGATGCCGATGAAGACCCTTGAGGCTTAATCGGCGAAGGTGCTTTGCCTCCTTTGTTACTCTTGGCAAGCACTTTGCGATATTGTTTTACACGATGTTCGTTCAGTTTCCGCGCCATTTGTTTCATATCGCCATCTTCGACTTTACTATACATAATGACCAGTTCTTCGGGGCTAAAGGTTTGATACTTATCAGCTAGTTCCGATGCTGTATCAATAATCTCCTCTGCTCTTACATCCACCATAGCTTGTTCTTCATATTTTCGGCGACGTTGATGCGCTTGCTTTTGAAGTTTGGCCTGTGTCTGCTGTGTATGTTGCTGCTCTTTCATGCGCTGCAACTCCACTTCCCTTGGATCTGCCTCCTCATATTCAGCGAGTCTTTTTTCGGTCTGCTCCAGACGACTCTTGAATGTCTCAAGCGTCGTATGATACTGGTGCAACTGATCTTCAAGCTGCTGCGATCTCGCCTCAGCTTTCCGCTTAGATGCTTGCAAGCCGTTGACCCTCTTCTTAAAGGATTTTAACGGTACTGTTTCTTCTTTTCCCTGCTCATCTTGAGCCGCGACTTTTTCTCCAGTGTCGGTACTATCATCTTCTCGAACATCGGCTTCGGAGCCGGAGGATTGCGATTCCTCGTTTTCGCTAATGCTTTCAAGCATTTGTTCTTCTATAGAGGATGCTGACCCCTCAGATTTAACAGCTTCACCATTTTCCATAGGTGTTCTCCTTATTTATACCTGCTTACATTACATAAGCAATCTTTTAAAACCCACTGCCAATACCCTGCTTGGCTCACCCTGAAAACCTCGTAGCAATAAAAGAGCCAATAGCGACAAATGCGCCGGATACGGCACCCCAAATACCTGCTTTAACCCTCAACTGGGCGATGTCTTCTCCATGCCTTACCATTTGTTCAGACAACTTTTCAAGTTTTCCACCATGCTTTTCGAGTTCAGACAGTACGAGTCTGGAGTATTGTGTCCAGCCGTCTTGACTCATCTTGATGCCACCATTTGTGCTGCGCGTTTCTTTGCTGCGCGTTTGCGTCTTTTCTCGTCCTCGTCTTCGTCGTCTTCCTCGTAGCCATTGGCGTACATAGCCTTCATTTGCTTTATGGCGTCTTCTTTGTTCTGATAAAGTTTTCCAGAGTCACCATACTGCCACTTGTTGCCTACTTTTTTTAACGGCATTATGCTCTCCTCTTTGGCATTTTCTCTTGTTGCATTGTCTGCGCTGGTCCAGGTGCCTGTTTTCCTGGTTGTTGCTGTGCTGCCTGTGCCTGTTGCGCCTGTTGCGCTTGAACTGCTGCGAGTTGATCATACCCCTGCTTCAACTGGATAAGAGGCATCGCTGTCTGCTCATCCAGTTGGTCTTCCATTGCCTTAATATAGCTAAGTAAAACCTGGGAAGCATAGGCAGCATTTACATTGGTCAACGGTTGTGTCGGATAACCTTCAAGGGAAAGAGCAGCTTGTTGAAGTATCTGGGTTTTAAGTTGCCCCTCCTCCATTGTCTCATCAAGACCCGTGACCGAAGTCTCGCCGACCTCTTTAGGGTCTTCCAGTTTTTGCTGCATACGCTGAATAGCGTTCTCGCCCTTCGTCGCACTGTAGCGCTCGATGCCAGAGCGTGGCTCCAGACGAACATCAACACCGTCAATATCTGAGCCAGCGAAATATAAACCTGCAACCTGATTAGACTCTCCAACGATTCTAAGGATTCTTGGATAAACATAGTATTTCCTCGTTAAGTGAAGCGTTACACGCCACAACTGTAGAAGGAACTTCTCTATATGTCTTGCAGTACCCGCATGTTTCATATTGTCTAGCTGGCTAATGTACGCTATTTGTTTGGCAGAGGTGCCGCTTTTGGCACCCTCTGCTCCAGTTAATAGCTCATTAAGACCCGCAACGTCATAAAGACGTTTCTCCAATCTATCTCTGTCTTCAAACAGCAAGCCATTTATTCTTGGAGGGTCCATGAAGCGTATCATTTGTGCTTTTTGTGGATCGTCACACTTTATTAACGCATTACTTTCGTCCCAAGTTTCTACGACGGTTCCAGGCGCAATGAGCTTAACAGCGCCTGTGTCCCTCCGTAGTTTTACAAGTACAGATTCGATTTCGTTTATTTGACGCTGTATCGGAACAGCGTCATTCATCCATGTATCGCCATAGATGGTGCCTCGCAGAAAGCCTGTCTTAAACATGCAAAGAGGAAGGTAAGATCTTGTCTGACCGTTCTCTGGGCTTTCGAGGTAGGGAAAAACATAGGGATAATCCATTGACTCAACAACGTGACCATCAATAATGAGGGCATAAAGACCATTTTTAATACGCGCATCTGGTCTATACCAAAGTTCGTAGGCTTTTACGCCTTCTCTGGTTTCCAGATCGCCCACTTGGTACTCTGTCGTCTGGACATCATAGTCTGCGCCAACCGTTTTTAGCATACTCTTTGCGTCATACAAATCTAGGTATCTTTGAAACACAACCCACTTGGATTCCTGTGGGTTTTCCACATTATCTATATAAAAATCGAATATGGTTACGAGGTCCCATTTTATCTCGTCCAACACGGGATCATAATAGCATTTAATCCCGCCGATACCATGAGCGCAAGCCATTTGAAGCACGTCAAACATCTTGGTGTCGATATTGTTTTCAAACTCGATGTATTCGATGAGCGCAGACGCTGCCTTGGCACCCTCGATGTCTCTTTCCTCGGAGCTATTTGGGTATGCTATTACGGCAGGTCTGTCTTGTAGCAATCTTTGGCACCATGTAAGCACAAGGTTCCTTAAAAGATTGTGTACCACCTGCGGAACGTCGTCATTCCAGGGAATATCTCTAATATCGTAGGCTCTTCCGCCGAGATCTCTGTATTGATCTCCATTTGTAAATAGTTCGTTGCGCTCTGCCTTGGCGAGAAACTGATAAGCAGACTTTTGACCAAGCTCGACGAGGTTTTCACACAGTTGACGCACTGTTATTACGTCATCATCGTTGGTGGTTTTTATTTGCGCGTCTTTTCCGTCAACACGCTTTAACGCATCATACTTCATCTTTATATTTCTCGTAAACTTCTTTTAGTTCTTGGTAGTAGCGTCCTGCGTCCTCGTCTGGGTCGCGGATCTCCCAATCATCCAGTAGATTGTTAACAGCAGAAAGGAGTTTATTTTTATGCTTGGGTTCTTCGACCTCCTCGAAATCGTCATCTTCATCATCGTCGTCTATGTCAACGTGTTCCTCTTCCTCGCTTTTATCTTCGGTGATAGAGATTGATGCTGCCATGTCTTTCTTTGCAACTATCTTTGCAAGTTCCTCAACCTTCTTGAGTACCTCTTCCGGTATCTGGGGGATTTTCACATTATTCTCCTATACAAATATGTTGCGTGATTTCATTGCTTGTAGTGCGTCTTTTCTGGCTTGCCGCATCGCCTCTTTTTCTAGGTGGGCCATTTCTTTTTCAGAATAGGCTTGCTGGTATGCAAGCATTTCTGAGTCAAACGCAGACTTCGCTTCTTCTTGTCTTTCTTCTGCATTATGGCCGAGAAGTGTTCCGCCCAAAAGCGCAAGACCTGAGATCCCTGCCACCACTCCGGCCACTGGTGCGCCAACTCCAGTTGCTGCCAGGATTCCGGCAGCGGTCATTCCTGCGCCACCTGCTGCTGAAAGGCCAGTTGCCCACGACTCCTGGTCGCCCGTATCTGGACCTTCGTATTCTGGCATATCCAGGTCTTCGCCTGGGTCGTAGTAGTATTTTCTTCCAGATGCCATTACCAGCCCCCGTTGTTGGTTTTCGTATATTTTGACATATCGAATACATTTGTCTGTTTATCCTGGGTCATCATATATGGGTTCCTTTTAATATCGTCCAGGGCAAAGCCAATCGCCATGCTGAGGTCTTTTCTTCCCGCAAACCTCTCTCGTTTATCAATATGCAGGTCATCACATTCAAGTGCAAGCTCCTCTGGCCCAGCAAGTCCATTTTTTTCAACAGCTTGCTTGAGCAGCAGGAGCCCCGTATATCTGCTGGCATCCGTTGTTTTAAACTCTCGAACGGGTATTCCCTTGTCTCTGCATGACTGAGCAGTGGCCTGTCCAATGCCGTTTGTTTCAACACATACATAATCGGGACCATACATTTCATACGCTGCCCTTACAATATCTGTAAGTTCGTCAATCGT
>Ga0310342_100002885_pt1 | contig 11199 bp, 8 predicted proteins | sample S15DNA20500_MG_FD_206155 | JGI IMG/M metagenome (GOLD analysis project Ga0310342, IMG submission 206155) | Marine microbial communities from station ALOHA, North Pacific Subtropical Gyre - S1503-DNA-20-500_MG | ecosystem: Environmental > Aquatic > Marine > Oceanic | place: Pacific Ocean: North... | reverse complement strand
GGAACTCCACACGCCATGGCCTCCAGACAGGCGTTGGCAAACGGATCGTACCGGGTGGGCAGCACCAGTGCCCTGGCCGCGGGCAAGACCTGCTCGGGACGCGTCACTGCACCCATGAAGTGAACGCGGTCCGCCACTCCCGATCGGTGCGCCTGCCGCTGGTAGGTGGCACTCCTGCGGTCGTGTCCGTAGACCACAAGATGCTCCGCTGGCAGATGAACCAGGGCCTCGATGGCCGTCTGCAGGCCTTTGCGGGCAAAGCCAGAGCCCAGAAAGACCACTCCTGCCGGCACCGGGAGTCTAGCCTCAGGTCGCGGTCGAAAGCGAGAGAGGTCCACCCCATTTCGCACCAGGGAAATCCGGCTCGGATCGGTACCGTAGAGCCGTACCAGGTCCTCGCCTGCCATTCGACTATTGACCACCACGGTAGAGGCCGCCGCCACGGTGCTGCGATCGAAGCGCTCGGCCACGGCATCCGCGACCGACCAGCGTTGAGACTGCATCCACGCCCTGTGGCACCCTCCCCCGGCCCGATACACTCCTGGACCCGGTGCACGAATGAGCCGAAGCACGGCATCGTAGTCCTCGGTGGGAATGCGGCTTCCGGCCCGCGCCAGCGACCACATTCGCCAGAGTCGTCCGCGACCAGTAGCCGCCAGTTCTTGGACCTCCAGCCCGTCGATGGGACTATCCACGCCAGCACACCACACCGTCACGCGATGCCCAGCCTCCAGGAGCCAGCGAGCAAACCCGTGCGTGAAGCGCTCCGTGCCACCCTGCGTAGAGAGGCGGCGTACGACGAGTGCGACCTTCACCGGTCGTTGGCCTGCTGAGCCATGTACAGCCGTCCCCACTTGAGCATCACGTGGGCCGCGCCCAGACCGGCGACACACCACCCACGCACGCCGTCCAGCACACCCGCGCGCAGCACCAGGGCCTTGCACAGGTGCAGCCACGGTCGGAAGACCACATCCCACCAGTGCGCCCGGCGCCCTTCAGCCAGGCAGCCCTGGACGAACAGGTCTGCGTACCGCCCGATGGTGGCAAGATGCTCCTCGAGATTGCGGTAGGGGTGGTGGTAGAGGACGCCCGAAAGCTCCGAGACCGGCCCGTCGACCTCCACCCGGTCGTGTGGGTTGCGGCCTACGAACCGAGCCCGGCGGCGATCGAAGAGGCGAATGTGTTTGGAGGGCCACCAGGTACCGTGGCGAAGCGGCTGTCCACCCCAGTGGCCCAGCCGGTCGAGCTGAAATCCTGCGGCTTCCAGCGGGGCATCCATCACCGTCTCGATCGCCTGGGCCAGCGCTGGTGAAACCGCCTCATCTGCGTCGATGCTCAGCACCCAGTCGTGCTCGGCTGCCTGTACCGCACGCGTCTTCTGCGCCACGTACCCCGGCCAGTCCGTCTGTATGACCCGGGCCCCCAGGGCTTCGGCCACCGCCACAGTGTCGTCCGTAGACCCGCTGTCCAGCACCACCACCTCCTGTGCGAAGGACACGCTCCGGATGGCCGCACCAATTCGGTCTGCCTCGTCCCGGGCAATGATGGTCACACTCAGGGGCTGCACTGCACTCCTCGGGGGCCTATCGTAGGGCGCCCAGGATCGGATCGTAGCCCGGCAGGAAGTCTCCCGGGTCATGGTCTCCAAGCGCCAGCAAGGTGGCCCCCAGGTGACCTGGGAGCAGATCTGTACCGCCCTCCGAGAGATCGCCCGAGGCCAGATCGATGGCCAAGCCTGTCGCCTGGCTATCCAGACCGCCGATGACCTGACCTCCTGCCACCCCTGCACCCAGGAGCATCGCCGAGGTGTAGGTCCAGTGGTCCTTGCCGCCCCAGCTGTTGAGCACGGGGTGCCTGCCCATCTCTGAGAACACCACCACTGTGACCCGATCCGCGAGGGCCCCGGAGGTGGCCGACCCACGACCGTCCAGATCCGTCATCAGTTCGGCGAGCTCCTTGAACAGCAGCTGGAAGTGTTCCGCCTGCTGCGCGCCATTCTGGTGGGTGTCCCATCCCGAGGAGCACCAGCCACCGCTCTGAATGATGGCGCAGCGGGAGAACCCCCGCTCAAAGCAGTCGAAGGCGACCGCAGCCTCGCTTGCGAGATCATTGGTGCACCCCTGCTCCTCCGCAGACAGGTTGAGATCACCCGCCACCGCAGCGAGGCCGGCGCCGTCATCGAGCGCCACTCCGTACATCTCCGCCAGTGCAGCCTCTCGACCCCTTCCCCCATTCTCGGCCAATGCTGCGGCCCGGCTACGGACAAAAGCATCGCCCAGGGCCTCGACACCAGGATCGGGCTGCAAGATGGTCCTGTCTGACATGGTGAAGGCATCGCCGGTCAGCAGGTTGACCAGCTGCCCGGCCGGACCGATCCGGACGATCTTCCGGGTGTACAGACTGGAGAACGAGGGGCCACCAATCACCAGATGTGGACAGAGAAGCTCCGAGCGCGCGGAGGCTGCCAGAAGGGTGGGCCAGTCATCTCGTCCTGACTCCGAGGTCCCGGTCATGATGATTCGACGACAGCGCTCGTGGGTGATCGAACGAACCTCAATGCCGTTGACGATACAGGTCTGCGCCCCCCATCCCTCCAGGAAGGTCCGGACTGCAGGCTGACCCGGTGTGTCCACGAAGCGGATGCCTCCCACCTCCGCCACCGCGCTACCAGTCGGCGGCTCCAGACCGAGGGGTTGGTAGGGGGTGAAGACGTAGCTTGGGTCCCAGCCCCCGTTGCAGAACACAAAAAGAAAGCAGTGCTCAGCGGCCGCAGGGCGAGGCTTGCCATACCCGCGCAGCGGCAGCGCCAGGCTGGGCATCAGAGAGAGCAGGTGTCGGCGGCTGAGGGTCGTCATCAGTAGGTCACGAATTCGGGGTCTCGGAGCATCGAGGAGAGCAGGACACTCCAGGCGGTCTCAGCATCCGACATCTGGAAGGCATCGGTCCACAGCGCCGTGGCATCCGCGAGCCGGTCGATGCCCGGCTCAGCGGCAAAGAGTCGCCAGTGCAGCTGAGCAAGCTCCGCCTGAAAGTCCGAGTCACCGGGGCGGCTCTGGTCATCCACATGCTCGAGCAGGACCCGCGGCCCCAGCCCGCCTCCCAGGTCACGGGCCACCACATCGGCAGCGGAGGCCTGCGCCGCTCGCTTGATCACCAGCGCCCATGTCAGCCCCGGCTCCCGCTGAGGCTGTGCGACCTGATCCCCGTCCACGCCGCCACCCAGTACCCGGAAGCCCAGGGTGTCATTGTCGAGTTGATCGAAGCCCTCCCAGGTCCAGGTAAAGCCAGTCGCTGCCTCCAGGACCGAAGCCAGCTGGTCTGTGACCATCAACCGGCGGGTGTGTATGGTCTGCTCCAGCGCCACGGGAGCGTCCGGTGTCAGGGCGCCGGCCTGGTACTCCGGTGTCTGGGTCACCGCGCGCACCAGGGGCTTGAGTGTCGCTCCCTCCTGGATGAACGTCTCGCGCAGCGCCTCGACAGTGGTGTAGTCCTCCAGCACGATCTCCCGGCGCCACAGGAGGCTTGCCATGGTCTCGGCGGTGCATCGATAGAAGCGCGGATCCCCGGCAATCGCCTCGCCCAGGGCAGAGAGGCCCATCACAGGCGTCCCGAAGAAGGCCGGCGCCACACCCAGGTAATCCTCGCCCAGCAGCTCACGCTCCGGATGGTATCGCTCCTGCTCCAGGGCGTTGTACTGGGTGAGCCAGTAGAAGCCGAACAGACTGGCTGCCAGCGGGTCCACTGTGGAGTGGCAGGCCTTGCATGCAGGCTCGGTGGCGATGGCCTCCTCGGTCCCACTGGTACTCACTGCGCTCCCTGCAAAGGACACCGGCCGGGTCAGGATGTCGTGACAGAGGAGGAGGCGGGTGAGTGCCGCAGCACGCCCCCGATTCATGTTGCTGGGGTTGGTGACGTAGCGCCACCACAGCCCGTTGGTCCCGATCACCCCGGCCCCTGGGCGTCCGTCGGTGTACCGGGAGAGCAACCAGCCCTCTCCTTCGGGACGGTCCACGGGCCAGATCTCCCCCAGCAACTCATTGGCCATCGTGTCCTCTGTGGTGACGATGTCCGTCCAGGGTCGATCATGGGCTGCGATGTGCGCCATCAATCGAAGCGGCTCTTGTCCTACCGCACGCTCAAAGGCGTACTCCTGGGTGTCTTCGAGGCGGTAATCGTAATGGCCGACCTGAAACTCATCGACCTGGGTGTGCCACCGCTCCGCCAGGAGCTGCACGAGCCGCGCCTCGAAGCGGGGATCCTCCAGATAGATGTCGCGGTAGGTCGAGAGCAGCCCAGGGTCTGCAGCCACCGCGTCCAGATCCGGAGGGGCAGGCAGGGCACCTCGAAGGTCGATGCTCATGCGCCGGAGCAGCCGAGGGGCATCGAGCGGCTCCATGAATGTGGCTGAAGACGACACCGGGTCGGCGGTGTCCGTGCCCTGGGGCTCCGGATCAGGCCCGGAACCTGCGCAGGCAAGAAGCAAGAGGAGGTTCATCTGGACCCGTGGGCATCAGTGAGATGCTCGGACATGCCCGACCAATCCGGGCATGCACGCCCCAACCGGGTGCCATCCCAGAACAGGACCCGACCGCAGCCGGAGCAATCCTTGTCCAAGACGAGCCGATACCAGTGCATCCGTGCTGGATCATACAGACTCAGCTCACCGGTGGGCCGCCCCTGGCAGCCTTCGAGAAACATGAAGTCATCGAAGACCCAGCTTCCCTCCTCCGTGGTCAGACCGCCATCCAGCCGCATGACCTCTGGCGGACCATCCTCCGTGATGCCCGTGTGTTCGATGACCAGCGAAGCACTGACTGGCTCCGCCAGGGAGTCCTCCGCGGCGGACCACTGCCAGGTACCCAGCAAGCGGCCAACCCGACTCTCTTCCACCCACTCCAGGCTGACGTGCCCACCACAGGAGAGGGCATCCCCCTCTGGGCCTCTCAGCTCGAAGTCACCGGAGAGTATTCGACCCCGCCAGTCCCCTTCCTCAAAGTCCACATAGCTGGCGACACCGTAGTACCAGAAGCCCGTCTCCGCGGTACAGCCCAGCTCAGGGTCCACGGCTGTCAGCTGCGTGGTCGAGCCGGGGCATTCCTCGTCCCCATTGCCCATCATCCACAGGTAGGCCTCCAGCAGCTGCACGATGTCTGGAACTGCAGCCGGGAGGTGGCGGCTCAGCTCACCTGCGACATCTCCTGCTGTCCATCGGGGGGTCTGGGGCTCCGGTGTATAGGGCACACTGGCTCCGGCATCGCTGGCCGTGTCCGTGGTCACAGATGAGCCATCAGAAGCCGCGGACCCGGACCCGTCCCCACAAGCAATGCCCAGCACACCGGTCAGGGCCAGCGAAGCCCAACCCAGGTGGCCATACGTCCATGCAACTCTGGTCCCCACGGTGTCGCCCTCAAGTTCCTGAAGATTCTATCAGGCCCTCGCCGTCTACCGCGCCCCAGGCCCCGCGGAATCATGGGTTAGGAGGCCCCATGTTCCACTCTTCCTACATCGAGGCCCGCGCGGCCTTTCGGAACGCCGCCAGCGATGCCGGGGCCACCCTGGAGAAGCTCGAGATCATCCCACCAGAGACAAGCCTGGATGAGGGCCTGACCATCGACATCGCCGCAGTGGGGCAAGGCCCTCGAGCACTGGTGCTCTCCAGCGGGCTTCACGGAGTGGAGGGATTTGCTGGAAGCGCCATTCAGATCCAGTGCCTCACCGGGGACATTCCTGACGGCGTCCGCCTGGTCTGCCTCCACGCACTCAATCCCTACGGCATGCATCACCTCCGGCGGGTCAACGAGTCCAACGTGGATCTCAACCGGAATTTTCTCAGCAGGGATGAAGCATACAGCGGCTGCGATGATGCCTACCGCCAGATGAACCACATGCTCAATCCCGCACGCGCCACCCGCGCGACCGAGTTCTTTCTCCTGGAGGCCCTCTGGAAGATCCTCCAGCACGGCATGCCGAAACTGAAGACGGCGCTCGTGGGGGGGCAGTACACCTTCGACAAGGGACTGTTCTTCGGCGGTGCCCAGCTGGAGCGCGGCCCTGAGCTCCTGATGGCACACCTGCCTCAGTGGCTGGACGGAGCGGAGCGCATCGTCCACATCGATGTCCACACGGGTCTGGGCAAGAGCGGCACCTACAAGCTCCTCATTGACGCCCTTCCTGGCAGCAAGACCCACATCCGCATGGTGAACACCTACGGCGAGCACATTCAACCGTGGGATGCAGGACACGGTGTGGCCTACAAGATCACGGGCGGTCTACCGGAAGCTGTCCAGCGCCTCTTCGGCGACAAGGTCGACGTCCTCACCTGCGAGTTTGGTACCCAGTCGTCGCTGAAGGTCATCGACGCCCTGCGCGAAGAGAATCAGCAACACCACTGGGGGGGCGACAAAGCCCGCGCCAAGCGCAAGCTCCTGGCAGCCTTCCGGCCGGACAGTCAGAAGTGGAGGCAGAGCGTCCTCCGGGGCGGTCATCACGTCATCGAGCAGGCACTGACCACCCTTCAATCCACCGAGACCTGACCCCCGATGTGGACGGTGTCCTGGTGAGGTAGCGCCACCCAAAGGGCCAGAGATGGAGCGAAGTGCCGCCAGCGCTGCGGTCGTCCGTCTCGAGATACGCCAATGCGCTTGGCCACGACCGGACAACAGGGCGCTTGACGAATCGGCCCATCGGTATAGCTGAGGGCTCTCGGCGACGTAGGCAAGTGGTAAGCCAGAGGTTTGCAAAACCTCCATTCACCGGTTCGAATCCGGTCGTCGCCTCCAAATCCACCGGCTGGCCGCGCATGAAACTGTGCGGCCAGTCGTGCGCTTGAAGATGGAAAGTCGGCACCCATCCGCGCTTGAACACCTGTAGACTGCGCCCCATGTGGATGCGGACCTGTCTCCTGCTGATCGCCCTGATCACCTCCGGTGTGAGTACAGCGCAGGCCAACCCTGATCGTCCGGAGGCCACGTCTACGGCGCCATCTGCGGTTCCCCAGGACCAAGCGGAGCCCGAAGCCCCAGCGGAGCCGCTCCTGACCAAGGCGCCCGCAGTGTTGACCTTTGTGGACGCGCCCTACCCTTCGGCAGCCAAGGATGCGGGACTCGAGGCGACGGTGGGGCTGGTCATCGAGATTGACGAGGCTGGTGCGGTGATGCGAGCGGAGGTGATCCGGCCGGCGGGTCACGGCTTCGACGAAGCAGCCCTGGCTGCAGCCGAACAACTGGTGTTTACGCCCGCAGAGAACGTCGACGGCCCCGTGGCAGTGGCCATCGAGTTCGACTACCGCTTCGTCCTCGGCACAGAGACCTCAGAAAACGAAATCAAGGAGGTGCCGGTCAACCTCTCCGGAGTCCTCCGGGAGATGGGAAGCCGACGCCCGCTTGCTGGCATCACGATCACTGGGAGCCTTGGTGAGTGGTCAGGGACTGCTGTCACCGAAGAGGATGGCCAGTTCTCCTTCAGGGGTGTTCCTACAGGCAAGGTGCTTCTTCGTGCCCACGCCGCCGGGTACAGGGAAGACACCCGTTCTCTGAAGATGCGCGATGGCGAGACGGCGGAGCTGACCATGTGGCTCAAGAGCACGGGAAAATGGAGCGAGGAGATGGTCGTGCTCTCCGAGCGTCCGGAGCAGGAGGTCGTACGCCGCAGCATCACGGTCAAGGAGATCAAGCGGATCCCCGGTACCTTCGGCGACCCGGTTCGGGTCATCCAGAACCTGCCCGGCACGGCCCGAGCCCCGTTCGGAACCGGCCTGGTGGTGGTTCGGGGAAGCAACCCCGAAGATACCGCCTTCTATGTGGACGGAATCCGGGTTCCCATCATCTACCACCTCGGGGGCTACGTCTCGATCCTCAACGAGGACATCGTGGGTAGCGTGGACTACCTCCCTGGTGGCTATGGCGTAGAATTTGGCCGCAGCGGTGGCGGCGTGATCAACGTGAAAACAAACCAGGATTACCCAGAGCGCTTCCGGGCGGAGTGGAGCACCGATCTGCTGGACTCCAGCGCCGTGGTCCAGGGACGAGCAGGCAAGGACGGCCGGTGGGGGATGACCGTGACAGGGCGACGCTCCTACATCGACGTCTTCATCCCTATCTTCACCCAGGACACGGGCTTCACGGTACAGCCGTACTGGTGGGACTATCAGGTCAAGGTGGACGATCTGGGACTGGACAATGGCCGCTTCTCTGTCCTGATGCTCGGATTCGGCGACAAGCTGTACTTTGGCTCCCCAGACTCCGTGGCCCAGGGGACAGACGAGGACACCCAGGGAGATGCGGATATCCGCTACGGTGCGCACCGATTGATCGTGCAGTGGGCGCGCGAGTATGGAGAGGATCTCACCCTCCGCATCACCCCGTCTGTCGGGTATGACGAGATCGGCTTCTCGCTCGGCGAAGCATTTAGCTTCTCTCAGAAGGCCGTGTTTTTCCAGGCCCGGGCCGACGCCCTGTGGGCGCTCTCCGAGCATGTCACGCTCCGCCCAGGTGTAGATGTATGGGCAGGGCCCTACGAAGTCACCATTGAACTTCCCTTCGCCCCGGAGGCCCTGGCCAGCACGGACCCGCTGGCCGAACGAGAGGACTTCTCGACCACCTTCAAGGGATCATTCTGGAGCCCCGACCCATTCCTTGAAGTGCAGCTTCGTCCATTGAATGACCCAAAGAAGCTGCTGATCGTGCCCGGCCTGAGGCTCAACACCATCTTCTTTCCCTTCTACAGTGCGCTGAGCCTGGACCCGCGGCTCTCCCTGAGATGGAGCCCCACTGCAGGCGGCACACTCAAGGCGGGAACCGGGCTGTACCACCAGCCACCGCAGGGCCCTGATCTGGGATGGGACGACGAGAACATCACCGTGGGCTTTGAGCAAACCTGGTCGACAGAGCTGGGCTGGGAGCAGAAATTCAACGATGCCATCGAAGCGGACATCACGGTCTTCTCCAAACAGCTCGACAACCTCCTGGTAGAAAACGAGGATTTTGGCGCATCAGATGAGCCGTACTTCGTCAACGAAGGATCCGGGCGGGTGCGCGGTATGGAGCTACTGGTCCGCCACAATCCGGTGGGTCCTCTCTTTGGCTGGATCAGCTACACCCTCTCAAAGGCAGAGCGCAAGGCGGTCCCCCAGCAGGATCGCGGCGGCTCTGTGCCGAGCCAGGCGGATGAGTGGCGCCCATTTGAGTACGACCAGACCCACATCCTGGTCGCCCTGGCCGGGGTGGACCTCCCCAGGGACTGGGGCGTCTCCGGGCGCTTTCGCTACACCACGGGAAACCCCTACACGCCCTACGACGGCGCCATCTACGACGTCGACCAGGACAACTACTTTCCCTACCAGTCCGGAGACCCGCTCTCCGATCGCCTGGCACCCTTTACGTCTCTCGACCTCCGAGTGGACAAGCGGTACACCTTCAAGCGCTGGTGGCTCGAGACCTACCTGGACATGCTCAACGTGGTGCGCGGCGAGAACCCTGAGGCCCTCCAGTATAATTACGACTACACGGAGAGTGCGCCGATCCGCGGCCTGCCGTTCATCCCCTCCCCTGGCATTCGTGCGGAGTTCGCCCTGTGAGATGGTTCTGGCCCCTGATGATCGTCGGCTGTGGACAGACCGAGTTCGCCCAGCAATGGCAGCTGGACCGAGTCCGGCTGCTTGCGGCACGCGGAGAGGTGGTGGCCCCCCCGGATCCAGTGCTCGGAAGCCGCGCGGAGCCTCGGCCAGGAGAGACCCTGCAGTTCTCTTCGCTTCGGTACGCGCCGGAAGACGTCCCGCCGGTGGGCGCAATGTGGATTGGATGTCTGACCACCGGCAGTAGCCAGACCGGGTGTGAGCTGGATGAATCGGCCTTTCAGGATCTCGAGGATCTCGATGAGGACGCCTCTCCCGCAGAACTGGCGGCCGCCTTTGAGCGCCTCACGGAGGCCGGCTTTCTGGGGTTCGAGCCCGACTGGCCACCGATGATGGAGGTGCCCGCGGACGCACTGGACGGTGTGGAAGACCGACTTGAGGGCATCAGCGCCTTTGTGAACATCACGCTGATGGCCAAGGAGGAGGAGGGTGCGGACGACCCAGAGATGGGCTTCAAGCGCATCGCTGTCAGCGAGGCCACCAGCCCGAACCACAACCCGGACATCGAGGACATTCTGGTCGCCGGGGAGTCGCTGGGCGGCGCCAAGGGCTTCACGGCGAGGACCGGCAGGACCTACATCCTGGAGCCTGTGTTGCCCGAAGGCCACATCGAGACCTACAGCTACATCAACTCGCAGGGGGAGGAGGAGTGGCGCGTCGAGCAACCATTCTTCACCTGGTACACCGAGACCGGACCTGGAAAAATGGGGCGCCAGGCCAGCTTCGACCAGGCCGAGTCCCTGTACCCCTTCTCGGCAGTAGAATGGACAGCCCCCAAGACACCCGGATGGATCGAGATTGATGTCGTGGTCCGGGATCGCCGCGGTGGAATGGGCTGGCGCACCTTAGAGGTCAACGTCTTGTAAAGAAAGACCTACCCGGCCCTGACGGGTTCACTCCTTGCTCGGGTAGACCACTTGATTCGGACCGTAGACCTGGGTCAACCCCTCACATGCGGCCAGCGGAAAAGGCTTGTCCTTCTTGCATTTCTGAGCAGTGACCACCACCGCTCGGACCACGTGGATGCCCTCCTCGATGAAGGGCAAGACGACGCCCTCAAGTGTGGCCACGACCCCCTCGGGACCCACCAGTATCGGCGGGGTCAGGGGACCACACGGAGCTGCGGGCAGGGCGACGAATTTCACCTTTTCCTCGTCGAATCTCTCCCAGGTCACACCACGACACGACGGCATGAATACCGGCACCTCTGTCGATCGTACGCGCACGACTCCGGGGCTCTCAGGCTCAATCAGGACCGGTTCGGCCCAAGCGATGGATGAGAACAGCAACCAGAGCAAGGCCCACCTCCGGGCAGTCGCGGGTGAGCACAGGATAGCGCACACTGGGCATTGTTCCGAGGCCAGTCACCCCACAGCGAGGGTTTGAAGATCCGTGTTACAGTCCGCCGCCGTGGCCCCATTGAACCAATCGTGCGCGCGTACGAGAGATTCTTCGGGGCATTCACGAGACCGGTGGTTCCGGAGACCTTGATGCGCAGACTCAACCAGATCCTGGCCCGAATCACAGCAGTCGTACTGCTCGCAGCTCCTGCGGTGCTTCCCGCTGCC
>Ga0310342_100002884_pt1 | contig 11199 bp, 5 predicted proteins | sample S15DNA20500_MG_FD_206155 | JGI IMG/M metagenome (GOLD analysis project Ga0310342, IMG submission 206155) | Marine microbial communities from station ALOHA, North Pacific Subtropical Gyre - S1503-DNA-20-500_MG | ecosystem: Environmental > Aquatic > Marine > Oceanic | place: Pacific Ocean: North... | reverse complement strand
CACCGAACACCGAACACCGAACACCGAACACCGAACACCGAACACCGAACACCGAACACCGAACACCGAACACCGAACACCGAACACCGAACACCGAAACTCGAATAAAGCGACAACGGGAGGGAAAATGCGACTACTTCACACCATGGTTCGGGTTGGCGATTTGGATCGCTCGATACAGTTTTATACCGAAACGCTGGGCATGCAACTTTTACGCAGGAAGGATTATCCTGATGGAAAGTTTACGCTCGCATTTCTCGGGTACGGATCCGAATCGGATAATTCCGTCCTCGAACTGACCCACAACTGGGAGACGGATTCCTACGACATTGGCAATGGTTACGGCCACATTGCTATCGAGGTCGAAGATGTATACGCCGCATGCAAGAAAATCAAAGATTGCGGCGGAAACGTCACCCGCGAACCCGGGCCCATGAAACACGGGAATACAGTTCTGGCTTTCGTCGACGATCCGGACGGATACAAAATCGAGCTGCTCGGCCCGAAGAATTAAGAACTGCCCGCAGCAGTATCGTCGGTGAATTGATCCCGAATTAGTTCGATCATGTCTTCCGTCGCCTCTCCGATTTTCCGTTTTTTTCGGATTTTGGAGAAGCAGACCTCGAGGCGCCGCAACCGGTCCGCCGCAAGGGCCGAAATCTCTGAGTGCGCCGCCTCGTCAATGGACATGTCGTCCCGTTGTGCGTGAGTGCGTCGCGAGACCACGGCGTGGTGGAGACGGGCGCGCCCGAAGACTACGTGAGGAAAGTTCGGATGTTCCACCGGCTCTGCGACAATGCGGCGGCCGGCAATCGGCTGATTCAGGATCTTGATTTTTGACAGCGAACGCTGTGCGGCGAAACTTGCCGCAACGCCCGTGGCGGAACCGATCGCTGTTCCAAGGAGAAAGGAGGTTCCCCCCGCTGCGATGTCCACCATTCCGCCAATGGCTCCGCCGCCTACTGCGCCCAATCCGGTCAGTTGGATCCGGCTGAGCCCGAATATTTTCCAGGTCTCTGACGAGAAAAGATCATGATCCAAAAGGGGGAGTTCCGTCTCGATTCGGTGTGCGGACTTCTGCTCGTACACTTCCTCTACCCGGTCTCTCGCTTTCCGCTCCATGCGCGACAATCGCTCTTTGAATTTTTTCAGGAGATTTTCTTTTGCGCGCGACTCGGACTCAAAGCGGGCGTGGGGCTCTTCGATCCGAAGTGTCAGCATATCCACAAGGCTGTCCGCGACATACCGGGCCGACTGCTCCGCCTTGCGGCTGCGATCATTTTTCAGCGCCTCTACCGCCCTGGCAAGCGGGGCACGCCAGGACTCCTGCAACTCGCCGAACGCCGAAAGCAGATCCAGCCGTTTTTGAAAATCGGAATGTACTGCATCGAACACGCGCACCACGCTGAAGTATTGGCCCAGAGCGGCTCGCCAAGACTCTACGAACTCCGCGGAGCCGATGGGATTGATCAACCCCATGCTGGGCCGCCCGGTCCATCGCAGAATTTTCATTTCCGCTTCGTACTCCGGTCCGTAGGGAACCGATCCATCGACTACGTAGAGGACCCCCGCCCCGTCGAGAAGCGGCTGCAGGAGCCGGCACTCATCTGGGAAATCATCCAGTGGGCGGTGTTCAGATACGAACTGCCCTACAATATCGGGGTGCTCCGCGGCGTTGGTTTCCCTCTCCGTCATCCATGCCAGGGCTTTCCTGGCGCGCTGGAAACCGGGCGTATCCGTCAAAACGTACAAGACTTCACCGTCGACTCGCATGGGGTACTCGCGGCAATCGATCGTGGTGCCCGGCTCGGATCCGATCATCACGGAGTCATCGTAGGCGAGGGTTGCGACAATGCTGGACTTTCCCTTGTTGGGGTGTCCCACGACGGCAAAAACGGGAACGCTCATGGTTCGGGTTCGATCCTTTTCACGACCAGCCGGGGATCGCCGATCTTCTGGACGCGGTGTTGCCATTGGCTCAGATTGTTCGGCGAAGGGGGCGCAATGTCCTTCCCGCTTCTGCCCAGCGGCAGGATGACGATTGTGCGGCCATCAGCCAGTCGGCTGCTCAGCGAGCTAAGAAAATCCATGCACTCTGCAACAGGCGGTTCCCAGGCACTGCACACAAAGAAAATCGCGGATCCTTCCTCTGCTGTCGCAATGGATTCAATGGTCTGTTCATCTTCTTGAATGGACGCGCTGCCGCCGGCGGAAAAAACGTCGCCGGAAGTGAAACCAAGATGGGCGAGGGCCCAATCGTGAAACCTGTCCGCACCTTGCCCCGCTTCGGCCCACCGGATAAACATGTGGCGTTGACCGGAAGCGAGAACTGGATCGGGGAATTCGCAATCTTCATTCGAAACGCCGGGACGACTGCCCACCGAGTCGTCTGCCCTTGTCCGAACCATGGATCGGTTCAAACGATCGAAGACGTCGGACACACCGGGCGCATGAAGGATGCCGTAATGCAATGCCGCCTGGTAACGCCAGCGTGCGACGCCGTAGGACAGCAACCGCGGTAGCAGGCCATAGAACACCATGCAGGCGACCAGAAAAGGCCACCACTCACCGAGTAATTCAGGATCCGCGTCTCGCGCCGGGTTCTCGGGCCCTGGCGGGCCGAATTCCATCCTGAAATGGCGTGAATGGCGGACGAGATGGAGAGAAGGTACCGCATGGGGTACGAGAGGAGCCCAGGGCGAGGACATCACGGTGGTTAGTTGATGGATGCCTTCTGCATCCGCTTCCAGCGTAGTGCTCCATCCGAATGCGAGATCGGAAAATACGATGAGGTACAGACATCCGGCCAAGGCTCCCGCATAGAAGGCCGCCGCAAACGATTGCGCGCTGAAAATGATTCCCCACTTTTCAACCCGTCCGAAGACGACATGGTGATAGCGCCCGCGGCTCAGCAGGTCGGCCGCATCCGAACGGACGGAGGCCGGCAGCCACTTGAACAAAAGCGTACGCAGGTTTCCAGGGCTGATCGACCGCAGTAGATCCTGCAACCCCTCGGCACCGGGAATTTTTTGCAAGAGGTCGGGGGGAAGCATGGTGAAGACCAATCCTGCCAGGAGTAAAAACTGGGCACCCAGAAATATGGCAAGTACGTCAACCACATTGACCGGGTCGGAGCCATCGTAGGACAGCACGGTGCGGGCAGCCAGCCAGCCGGCGACGATTCCGGCTACTATGAGGAGGACCACGGAGATCCTTTGGAATTTCGAACAACGGGCACCGAGGGACGGATCTCCCAGGTCCGCCACATGCATGAGCCAGGATTCGAGCTGGCGAGAGGGGGATTTCTTCAAATGAGCGCACGATTGTCCAATGCGGTAATCCCGATCCCTCAAATCAGACAATGGGCGGCTCTCGTCCTGCCGTAGTTGCCCGCCCAGATCGATTAACACGGTGAGCTTCGATGGCATGGGTATGTTGGTAAGCTGGACGCCTCGCAGTGTCAAACAGTCAGTGGACTAGTCCACCACCACCAGCTTGATCTCATCCGAATTCGCTTTCAGTTCCGGTGCATACATCGCGTAGCCGCGTGTGGGGAGGGCGCTGAAGCGGCCGGGTATTTCGGCGCGCATGCGGTAGGCCACGCTGTGTTTGCCGCGCGCGAGTCGGGAGACGAAGAACGCTACTCGCTCATCTCTGAATTCGACGTATGCGCGCATTGCGTTGTCGGTGTACCCGCTTCGGACGTCGACGGGCTCAAATCCCGCCGGTTTCATGTCCTCAAAGACGAGGTACTCATAGTCGTTCTTGCTCTCGATCACGAGCTCTATTTCGATGAGGTCCCCGCTTTGCACGGTGCTGAGATCCGGGAGGCGTTCCCGCTCGTACTTCTCGACCTGCTGATCGATCGCCTGGCCTCTCGAGCCTGCGACCAGCTGGGTCTTCTCCACCCGGTTCAGCCGGTAGTAGTCACGATGGACTTTGATTTCCAAGCCTGCCTTCGTGATGTAGTCCTCCAGCGTGAAATAGGTCATATACGCGTTGAAGTAGACCGGACCCTTTCCGGAGCGCCGGATTTCGACCGTGTGATCCCCGGATGTAATCCCGGCGTCTTCAATCACCAGCTTGTTGTCGAAGGTAAACAGGTTGTCCTTCGTGATCCGGACCTCCTTCTTCGCCTGGCCATCCACGAGCAGTTCCACCGTCATGTTGGGCTCGTCCTCCCCGCTGGCCCGCAGATACTCAGCCATGGCTTCAATGCAGATGGCGGTGTCGCGCGTCGAATTCCAGTACGTTGCGTGCTTGCGGTTATTCAGCAGGTACTTAACCAGGCCGGAGGCCTTCTTGCCGGTGGGGTCGAGGCGGGCCAGCAGTTTCAGGTAGTAGGCGTGCGCTTCCCACTCGCTTCCGTACCAGTACCACCAGTAGCCGCTATTGGGCAGGTTCAGATAGGCCGTCTGGTTTTCGTCATCTTCGACCAGGTACTGCTCAATGTTCCGAACCAGCATGTCTCGCTTGTCTGTTTCCCCGACCTTGTGAAGTGTGATTGCAAACATCGACTTCGCATACACCGCGAGGCGGTTACGGTCGCGATAGAGGTACTCCATCATCTCCCGACTGACGATATCTTCGTCCACAAGAACCATGAAGACGAAGGCGTCAAGATTGTCTGCCCGGGTTTTGCCCCGTTTGTCAGCCTTGATATCCGCGATTTCGCCCTCCTGGTACTTCTTCAACCAGTTCACGCTCCGCGATAATGTGTCGGGCACGATCGCGACGCCGTTCTCCCGGGCAAGTTGAAGGCCGTGTACCACATGCGCGGTGGTGTGTGGCCACGACTGTTCGCGCCACCCGCTGAACCAGCCCCAGCCGCCGTCAGACAGTTGCATGTCGTTGAGGGCCTTGAGGCCTTCTTTCACCATCCGGATCATTTCCTGTTCATCGAACACCGGGTTTCGGTCGAATCGTTCCCATTGATGCGCCCGCTCGACGGCGTCCCCGATTTCCTGCGCGTTTAGATTGGTCCGCTTGTTTTTGATGGCTTCGAGGTCGATGCCCATATCCAGAAGGATCTTCTGGGTCAGCACCGTGGGGAGGAAGCGGTTTAGAGTCTGCTCGGTGCATCCGTACGGATAGTCCGCGAGGTAGGGCAGGGCGTCTACCATGGCGCCCGCGAGGGTCGGGGAAAAGCGCACTTCGAGGCGTGAGTCTTCGGGCCGCATTTCCTCTGGAATCGTAAGGCATATCTGGCCCTGCGCATTATCCGGCCGCACCACGCCACTGAAGGACTCGGTTTTCAGCATGCCGTGCACATATACCGGGAATGACCGCTGCATGGCGTCGGACTCTTCATCGGTCAGGGCTTTCATGCGAACGGCGATTTTGCCTTCCTTTACGACCTTGACGCGCCAATCCACCCGGGCTTCCCCGTTGGAGTCGACCGTGACATCCACCGTGGCCTCCGAGAGGAGTTCCACGGTGTCGCCATCGAGTTCGATGACCGCGCGCACCCGCTTTTCGGTATCCAGGTAATTGTGAATGTTTGCCGAGAGAACCACTTCGTCCTTTTGGACGAAAAACCGGGGCGCCTGCAACCGGAGGAGCAACTTCTTGGTCGTGACCGCTTCGGCTGTGCCTTCGCCGACTCGTGTCCCATGGCCCAACCCCCAGGCGCGAATTTTCCAGCCGGTCAGATTTTCGGGCATGTTGAAGGTGATCGTGGCAAAACCGCTTTCATCGGTTTCGAGACCCGCGTTCCAATAGGCCGTATCGGCGAATTCCGTCCGGACCTCCGGTTCCACCGTTTCCGGCAACGCTTGGGGGCTCTCCTCGTATTCGTCCTTGGATTCCATCGCGGGACTCATTGCGGCCATGCGAACGTTTCCGGCAAACCCCTTCGTTCCGTTCGCTTCCCTGTACCTTCCGCCGCCGATGCCCGCTGCAAGTTCATCGATCTCACTGGCAACCGAATGACCGAAAACTCCGAGTGCGGTCATTGATTTCTCACCGCCGGGCACCTGGTTGGTTTCCCGGCGTTTTGCGTTGTCGTCCGTGCTCGGATGGTGAGATCGCCGCCACTTCCAGAAGAATTCCTTGATCTCCGGCACATTCGTTCCGCCGGATATGTACTCTACAGATTTGTCATAAATCGTCATCACCGTGGAGCCGTGAAATGGCTTTCCCGCGTGATCCGTGAGACGAACCTCCACCGACGCGTTCTCACCCGGCTTGTATTCCGTTTGCGAAGGGACCACGTCGACGTTGAGCACCCGCTTTTCCGGAGGCACCACGATCTCCTTCAACTCCGTATACACGTTGCCGCCAGTCACTGTGAATGCCTCGACGAAGAAGTTCGGCATGTCTTTCCCGGATACCTCGATCGGGACGACCGTAGACTTCCCGTTCAAGCGCAGAACCTTGGGCTTGAGATAGATGCCGTTGGCGGGGCGAATGAAGAGAACGACGGTGCCGCGCGGCTGGTCGGTATTGATCACCAGGTTCACCGTCTCCCCGGACCGGTAGGATTGTTTGTCCGGAACGAGTTCCAGTTGACTGAATCGAAATTCCCGGCCGTCGAATCCTTCGCCGCGAATGACAAAGACATGCCCGCCTTCGATCCTGTGGCCCTGCGCATCCGTCAGCTCATAGGATACGCGGTACTGGCCGTGGGCGGAGGCGGTGATTTGCTGCCGGGCCGCGCCTTCTGCGTTGGTATCCAGGTCCCACTCCTGCACCCGGGTCTCCACTGGCATCCTCTCCTTGTCATGCGTTACCTGGTAGAGGGTGAGCCGTCCTTTCCCTTCCACCGGTCTTCCGTCGAGCGTCCGCGCCGTGAACGAAGCACTGACGATATCGCCGACCCTGTAATAGCCGCGGTCGACCCACGCATAGACCTTAAACGGTTCGCGGGCAACCAGCACTTCTCCGGTTCCCACAATCGTTCGCCGGGATGCGTCACGGACCTCGGCGGAGATGGTATACTGGTGGTCCTGATCCCCATGAATTTCCTTTGCCAGCGAGGTGTCGATGCGCAGGGCGACGGTGCCGTCTTCGCCAACCGGTACTTCCGCCTCGGCGACGATTTCCGGCGGGTCCGGCTGTACCGGCCACCATCCCGGCCACGGGCGCCTGCATCCCCATCCATACCATCCCGGCCACCACTCGTAGTCATACCCGAACCACCAGTAGCCAGGCCCGTAAAACCAGTCCCACGGCGCCGGCGGATACCACTGTGCGGAGTGGGCCGTCCGCGTGACCTTGTATTTCACCGTGGCCTCGGTCACCGGCGCACCGAAGTAATAGTTGGCCCGAATCGTCGCGGCGATGGTTTCGCCGAGCATGACCGGTTCGGTTGGATTGTCCACCACGACTTCGAATTCGGGCTTCTTATACTCCTCGATCCGGAAAGTCGAAGAACCGTAGCCCACAACTTCGAGCGAATAAATGCCCAGCGGGGCGTCGTCGGGGATTTCGTAGGTGCCCTCGATACCGCCGAAGGCATCCGATTGCACCGCCGCTTCGTGAACGATGTCCCTCTTCGGATTTCGGATATGCACATTGAAACTGTCATTCGCGTAGTTGGAGGTGCTGTCCTCGTCGTACTTTGCGTTCCGAATCCAGAACTTGAACTGTACCGATTGGTTGGGCCGGTATACCGGACGATCGGTGATGCCGTAGGCTTTCGTCTCATTGTATTCGTGATCGTAGTAATCCTGCATCCAGACCGACGAAAAGCCGAGATGTGAGAACCTGCCCTCCGGCGTGGTTGCCGTCACGATCCAGCTCGCGTTGCGGTTTTTGTCAGGAATCAGATCATCACGGTCCGGAATTACCTGTCCGAGTTCGTCCGTATATTCCGCGAAAGTGGATGTACGAACCACGTAGCGGGGATTCCCTTTCGTCGTCTTGATCGACTCCTGCCAGTATCCGTAGAATTCGACATTCGCTTTTTCAACCGGAACGCCGGTCCGCGCGTCCGCAACGAAATAGTAGGCGGGTCCATCGGCGGGGTGATTCTTGATATTTGTCGCGAGCGGCTTCTTGACGATGATCGTGTCGTTTACCCAGAGTACGATCTTGCAGGTATTTCCGTCGTCCATGCGGGCGGTTACGAGGTAGGCGCCGGCTTCCTGCAGCGGGGTCGTGACGGTGATGCGCCGGTCGTAGTGGCGCGGCGCTGGATCCAGTTTCAAGCTCCAGGATGCCACTTCCGACCCGACATACTTTGCGCTCTTGTTGTGCACCAGGCGGTACCCGAGATTTCCGATTTGAAGCCGGTTCCAGTCCACCTGGTTTCCCGGGTTTTTTCGAAGATAGGTTTTGACGTCGTCGAGCAACGCTTTGACGTCAATGCGGTGGGCGGTGAAACGGGCCTTACTTCCGTTTCGGTATTTGTAGTCCACGGTGGCGCCTGTCCCGGCGGGTTGCGTCATAACGGGCTCGAATTGCCCCCACGGGCTGCGAATCTGGCTGACTTTTTCGCGCTTCCAGCCTTTGTTCCCGGGTCCGTGAAACTCGATGCTCCGGTCCCAATAGGTGGCTGATTCGGGATACTGCCTGCGGTTGCTGAAAATCTCAGCGAGTTTGTTCAGCGCGGATTCGCGGTAGCCGCTCTGTGGATCGTCCGCAAACGCCTGGTAAATCCGCATGAAGTCGAATTCTTCGGGCAGAAAGAACCGTTTTATTCCGGTCGCCAGCTTGGCGATCGTTTCGTCGCGATCCAGTGTGTGCAGCTGGTAGGTGCCACTCGAATCTTTTCCCGAGTCGGCCTGCTGTGCCCGGGAGCCATAAAAGAACCAGCCGTGCTCCGCCATCGTCTGCACACCGAACTGCTGGTGAAGAAACTCGGCAAATACCCAGTCCGCATTTCTCGCAAACCCCTCGTTCAGCGTTTTTGTGCGTTCCAGAAGCCAGCGCCATCGTTCGCCGTCGGATTGCGCGGATGCGAACGAGTCGGGCACTCGGGGAAAGACGGGATCCCCATTTTCATCAACGGGGGCGCCGGGCGTTCCGTCGCTGTGGTGCCACCCGTAGTAGTATCCGTTCTCGAAGTCGGGAAGTTTGCTCGTGTCGCTGAGCGCATTGAGTTTCCATGCGCCGTATTGCCCCCGGCCGGTGAGCACCTGCGATGCGAATGTCAGGTAGAAGGATGCGGCCTGGCCAGGGCTAGCCTGCTGTTCGACCAGGGCCGTCGCCTGTTCCATCAGTTGCAGCGCTCGGATTCGGTCCCTTTCGAAGCTGTTTGCATACTCGCCGCCGCCCCGGTGATGTCCGCGCTTGTACTCGCCGGCCACAATATTGCCATGATGATTGGCCCCCCGGTAGCTGTCTGCGACCGCCTGCAGCAGGCGAAACTTTCCAGGGTGTGCGGCGGCAAATTTCTCGCGCAGCGCGTCGGTCTCTCTGTCCAGGTTGAGTTGGACCAGGCACTGCACCATGATATTAAAGTCGTTAACTACCGAGTCGGTGTGAACTTCGGGTTCGAAAACGAATTTCTGGAACAGGTCGTAGGCATCTTGAGAGTTGCCCTCGTTGTTCTCCTTGTGAGCGCGATCCCGGAGATCCTGATAGGGACGTTCCGCGGACGTAGCGGAGAAGGTTTGGGCGGTGAGGACGTGCAGCGTGCAGAGCCCCAGCAGGCAGGCGATGAAAAAGCGTTTCATAATTTCTTCTTTCCAACGAGATTATCGATGTGATTGCAATTCAAGAGTGAGACGCTTCTGATTGGCTCGTCGTTTGTAAAAAAAATGTAAAAGCCGTGTCCGTAGTTATTTTCTAGCAAAATTCCGCATTATTGAACCAGGACTCCTATGTCTTACGATCATGTAATCATTGGCTCCGGCCTCGCGGGCAGCCTGCTTGCCCGCGAATTGATACATCACGGAAAGGACGTGCTGGTGGTCCACGATCCCGGCAATCCCGGCGCGTCACGAATTGCCGCGGGATTACTCAATCCCATCACCGGTCGACGTTATGCCCCCGCATGGCAACTCTCACGGTTCCTTCCTTCTGCCCGTCAATCATACCGCATCTTGGAGCGCGAGTTTAGTACGGCATTCTTTCAGGATGGGCCTATTTTCCGTTTCTTTGAGGATGAACCGGACCGGGCAGGGTGGCAACAGCGGATGCATGACCCCGCCGTTCAACCTTATCGGCAGGAGACGGCGGAGAATGTAGGGGATCGATTTCCCGTTCACGGTTCGTTTGGCGCGGTCATGATTACCGGCGGAGGGTTTCTGAGACCGAGCTTGCTGCTGGATCGGCTGCATATGCTGATTCGCAAACGGGCTACGCTGGTCGAAGGGCGGTGTGAGCGGGGCGTACTACACGTTACCGGGAGGGTTCCGCGCCCCGTCTCCAATCTTTCTCCGTCGATCTCGTATTGCGAAGGGTACGCGGTGCTGGACAACCCGGTCTTCGCATCGCTTCCCTTCGAGTTCTCCCAAGGCGATATACTTTCGATTCGGGCACTTGGGTTTCCGAACGCATGTGCCGTTTGCCGGGGAATCTACTTGGTGCCGGTAGGAGAAGGGATTTTCCTGGCAGGCGCTTCGTACGACTGGTCGTCGCGCGATCCGTCGCCGACCGGTGCCGGGCGCACCTGGATCGAATCGCGACTGCGGCGATTCTTGAAAGTCCCCTTCGAAGTGATAGACCATGCTGCCGGGGTCCGACTTACCACGCGCCGCAGGCATCCGGTTGTTGGACGCCACCCCGATCATCCCGCCACCTCGATTCTCAATGGACTTGGATCAAAAGGAGTCTTGTACGCGCCCGATTGCGCCCGGCAATTGGCGGAGTTGCTCGCGCACGGCAAACCCGTGGATGAGGCACTGGATCCGAAGACGCACGGAATTTGAATTTGGGGATTCCGTAATTTGGCCGTGGTGGAAGTCGTGATGTTCCAGTACAAATTCGAAATCCAAAGTTCAAAATCGGACTTTTCGCTCGCTTCACCCCAACGCCGCGATCGCCTCGCGGGTTGCCGCGAACGATTCGAATCGGTCGGCAGGTTGCTGGGCGGTCATTCGGTCGATGAATTCCAGGGTCCGTTCGGAGATGTCCTGGGGCACGTAGGATCGGCGGCCCAACCGGAGAGACGAAACGTGCTTATTCGCCATCTTGGTGATAGACCCGCCTTTCATGATTGCCGCGCCGGTCATCATAAACGTGGCCAGATGTCCCAGGCTGTAAATCGTGCTACGCTCATCTTCCCCGCACCCAACCAGTCTTTCGGGAGGA
>Ga0310342_100002883_pt1 | contig 11200 bp, 9 predicted proteins | sample S15DNA20500_MG_FD_206155 | JGI IMG/M metagenome (GOLD analysis project Ga0310342, IMG submission 206155) | Marine microbial communities from station ALOHA, North Pacific Subtropical Gyre - S1503-DNA-20-500_MG | ecosystem: Environmental > Aquatic > Marine > Oceanic | place: Pacific Ocean: North... | reverse complement strand
TCCGAGGCGCAAACCAGGGGGGGGGACTGATGACCCACCTGCAGAAGAAGATGGACAACCACTCATCCGGCTAGAACACGCACGCCCTGCTCAGTCGATCTCGATCTCGGATTTCACTGATTCCACCAGGGGGGATCCACGATCAGCGAGGTACTTGTACTCGGCCATGGCCGCATCCCGCTTCCCGGCAGCAAGATGTACCCTGATCATCCGTACGTGGATCCCGTCATTTCCCGGCTGGATCTCCGAAGCACGCCCGTAGGCACCGATCGCCTTCACGTGCTCACCTCGACCTGCATGAATCTCTCCAAGAAGAATGTATGCCGCCGTCAAGTCAGGCCTGAGCGCTGCCGCCGTCTGGATCGATGCAATGGCATCCTCGTCGCGGTTGAGCTTGGCAAGTGTTTTACCGATGTTCAGACGTACCTTGGCATAGTCAGGGTTCAAGTCGAGAGAATGCTTGAATGCATGCAGCGCCTCTTCATATCGCTCGCCATCGAGATGGATGAGCCCGATGTTGTTCCATGCCTTGTCAACCAGGGAGTTGCAGGAGACAGCGGCCTTGAACGATTCAAGAGCGGCGGCATCGTTGCCCTCGCACCGCTGGGCAAGCCCGAGAAGAATGTAGAGTTTTCCATTGGATCGTTCCAATTCGACGGCCTTCTTGAATGCCTTGATTGATTCTGCATGACGCCCATGCCTGCCCTGCATGAGACCCAGGTTGATCCAGGCCTTGGCATAGTTCGGGTCTGCCTTGATGGCGCCTTCGAAGGCGAGAATCGCTCCCGCAAGATCACCAATCGACTCGCAGGCCGTCCCCAGGTTCAACCATGCACCATACATGTCCGGTCGAAGCTTGATGGCCGCCTGGTAGGCCTGGATGGCCGCAGGTATGTCAGCGAGATTCAAGCGGGCATTGCCGATGTTGAACTGCGTCTTTGCGTTGCTCGGATTGATCAGCGCTGCTCGTTCACCGGCTTCAAGTGCTTCCCGATAATGCTTCATGTGAAGACAAGTTCGGGCGATTCCGGCGTACGCTGCCTCGCATTCTGCATCGATCTCGATGGCTTCCCTGTAGAACCCGATCGATTCGGAGTATGAATCCAAATTGTCGAGACAGTAGCCAAGGTTCACCAGCGTGATGACGATCCTGGGATGCTTCCTGAGTGGATCAAGAGCCAAGGCCTTTCTCAGGAGCGACTCGGCCTCCGGCCATTCCTCTTTTTGAAGGCACATGGAGGCACGCTTCTGGTGCTCTACGAACTCCCAGCAATCGTCGGCTTGGTCACCGAACCCCTCGGTGGGAACAGGTCCATCAAGTGACAGGAACTCTCCACTGCCATCATGCTCCATGCTGTCCTGTGCCAAGTGGCGTTCCTCCTTCAAAGGCACATACTAGCTTCTGCAGAACCCTCATGCCGTCCTCCAAATCCAATCCAGGAGCGGTTTCTTTCAGGTGAATCGTGGATTGACTGCCTTCCTGAAACCTTCTGCTTTCACTGAAAATCATGTCGTTCTCGACGGTTCTCCTTCTCGATCGGACGGTTCGCACGGATGCGACGCTGGCCAGGGAGTTTCCTCTGATGAACGGATTCAGCATGAAAACAGCATCTCGATCCAGGAACAACCACCCCCTGGGCATCGAGACGATCAAACCTGGCACATGGCACAACGCAACGGAGCCACGCGACGTCCCGAGGGACACCGTGGCTCCGTTGTGTATTTCTCCGGCAGGCGGGCAATCGTCGGTGCTGTCTGAACTTGTTTCCTTCAGTGGTGTAACCAAGGCGCTCCTGGAAACGATCGAGGCCAAGGATCCCTCGACTCGCGGTCACAGTGATCGCGTTGCCCGACTCGCCCGTCGCCTGGCTGCAGTGGCCGGATGCGATGAACAGCTCATCGACGAAGCGACGGTCTGCGGCTGGCTGCACGACATCGGCAAGATTGGCATACCGGACTCCATTCTCCAGAAGGAAGGCGCACTGACAGACCTCGAGTTTGAAACGATCAAGCGACACCCGGAAACCAGCGAAAGGATCCTCGGCTGCATGCCGCAGCTGGAGTCGATCCGCGCCGGCGTGCGATCCCACCACGAACGCTGGGATGGACGAGGCTACCCGGACGGGATCGTGGGGGAAGCGATCCCGCTCCTGGGTCGCATCGTCTGCATCGCGGATGCCTTCGATGCCATGTGCTCGAAACGCACGTACCGGGATGGCCTTGCACCACAGGCAGCATTGATGGAACTGGCACGGAACGCCGGGAAGCAGTTCGACCCGTACCTCGTCGCCTGCTTCCTCGACATGAAACCGCAGAAGGAGATGCTTGCTCCCTGGACACTTGTGCCTGGGAATGCGATGCGGCAATCGGCCTGAAGGACCGCGAAGAGCACACCAGGGCACGGTGATTGGGGATGAACCGCCCCTGGTCCTCGCCTTCGACAACCACACGAGGTCTTCAGGACGAGGCCGATGGATGACCGCGGGTCGCATGACCCGCGGTTATCAGTTGAGAGGTAGAATCCTGCCCTCGCGGCTTCATCGCATTGCGCCCGTAGCTCAGTTGGATAGAGCATCGCTTTCCTAAAGCGAAGGTCACAGGTTCGAATCCTGTCGGGCGTGTTCTGCTCCTGGACACCCCGGGTCGACGAAGATGCATCGTGTCTGGTACCGTGTTCGACCCATGACATACAACACCATACGTGCAATCGCTGCTGCCGCCGGGGTGTTCCTCACCCTGCCCGCAGCCTCACAGGAATCAGCCGCTCCCGCAAGTTGGCGGAACGATGATCAATCGCAACGAGCATTGAAGGACCTGGCTGGCCAATACAGGCCGGATGCATCACTGGCGACGATCGGTGCAAGCCTTGAGGGTCGGAACATCAACGTGCTCCAACTTGCCCGCGATGGATCCATCGATCCAGGTGATCGCCCAGCCCTGCTGGTCGTTGCAGGCATCGATGCCTCCAGGCCTCATACATCCTGGTGCGCTGTCGAAGTAGCCAGGACACTCCTTGAGCGTGCCGCTGGCGGTGATGAGGACGTCATCTCGTTCCTCGAGACCAACACGCTCTACATCGTGCCTCGCCTCAACCCGGATGGCCATGAACGAAACAGGACTCACGCGATCAAGCATGCCCACGCACGCAACATGCGTACCGATGACGCAGACCGTGATCGAGCCAGTGACGAGGATGGGCCCGATGATCTCAATGGAGATGGCATGATCACGATGATGCGTGTTCACGATCCGCGAAAGGCCGACCTCGTCGCCGATCCGGATGATCCCCGCCTGGACAGGAAACCCGATCGTGAAGAAGGCGAGCGAGCGAGTTTCTACCTGCTGAGCGAAGGCCATGACAATGACGAGGATGGCAGGCACAACGAGGATGCAGCAGGCGGTGTCGACCTGGACATGAACTTCATGCATGGCTATCAACACCACGCGGATGGTGCCGGCCGCCACCAGCTTTCCGAGCCGGAGGCCATGTCACTTCTCCAATTCGCCCTGGAGCACCAGAACATTGCGGCGGTCGTCGTCTACGGTCGACATGACACGCTTTCGTCTCCCCCATCGGCCAGTGGTCGTAATGATGCGGGCGGTCCCAACACGATCGAGAATGATGACCAGGCCATGTATGAACGTGTCTCGGAGCGTTTCATCGAGTTGACAGACCTGAAGGGTGTTCCCTCGGGTGACTGGTCGGGCTCCTTCGCAGCCTGGGCCTATGCCCAGTACGGAGTCCCTTCGTTCTCGACACCGTTGTGGACGATGCCCCGTTCCGGGAATGAGAACGGTGATGGCGATGCTGAAGATGGTGACCAGGCCGACCGTCCCCGCGGCGGCCCTCCAGGTGGCGATGCTGAACGTCCTCGAGGTGGCCAGGGCGGACGTGGGAACTTCGACTGGGAAGCCATGAGAGATGAGTACGACGCCAACAAGGATGGTGAACTGGATGATGACGAACGCGACGCAATGCGAGAAGCCATGAGAGAACGCTTCGGCGGCCGAGGGGGACCCGGAGGCGGGCGTGGTGGTCCTGGAGCAGGCGGTCCACCTGACGGGGCCGGCGGCGGAGGCCGTGGAGGTCGTGGTGGCCGCGGTGGCGGGCGTGGTGGCGGAGGCAGTCCTGGCGGTGGGCAGAACCTGACCCCGTCCCAGTATGGAGACATCAGCCAGGAAACCATCGATGAACTCATGGAAAGTGCACGTGAGAACGGAATGGAAATCAGCGAAGAACAGATGAGCCAGGTGACTCCGGAGATGATCGAGATGTTCGCCGAGCGGGCGGGGATCGAGATCCGCCGCGTCACCAGTGACACGGGAAACAGGGGTCGTCGCGATCAAGGCGCCCCCTCCGATGAAGACTGGCTGAAATACAGCGATGAAACTCGAGACGGGAGCGGCTTCGTCGAATGGACTCGCGTGGATCACCCCGAGTACGACCACGTCGAAGTTGGTGGCTGGGCACCCGGGTTCCGTACGATTCCACCCATCGATGAAATGGACCCGATTGTCGAAGTTCAGGCTGACTTTCTTGTTGACCTGGCGGCACACCTCCCGGATGTGCAGTTGCAGGATGTCGAAGTCGAGCAGTTGGCCGACGGGCTGTGGACTGTTCGAGCTTCCCTGGTCAACGAAGGGCGGTTGCCTGCAGGCACGGCCATGGCCAAGCGCAACAGGCGGGCACGACCATGGGTCGTCCGACTCGGCGTGGATCCGGACCGGATCGTGACAGGCCGCCCGACACACAAGGTCTGGACGATCGAACCCGACGGCGGCCGGCACGAGATGCGATGGGTCGTCGAACATCCAGATGGTGAAGAACTCGAGATCGAGCTCTTCAGCGAAAAATACGGTGGCACCGTGCATGCGATCACCATGACAGGTGACGGATCGAATGGAGGCGGACAATGAAGCAACTCCTCATGACACTGCTCGTACTCGGGCTTGGAATCGATGTTGTTCGCGCGCAGACACCTCACCCGAGCAAGGTCGACATGACCTTCAACCACTGGTACGACTACGACGAAATGACGGGGTCCCTCAAGGACCTCACCAACGCCTACCCGAACCTGCTGACGATGGAATCCCTCGGCAAGAGCGTCGCCGGGCGCGACATCTGGCTGCTGACACTCAATGTTCCCGAGACGGGGCCGCCGGAATCGAAGACGGCGATGTACATCGAGGGCAACATCCACGGCAATGAACTCCAGGCCACGGAGACGGTGCTCTACACGATCTGGTACATGACCAAGAGCTACGGGAAGATCGATCGAATCACGAAGCTGATGGATGAACGATCCTTCTACTTCGTCCCCAGTTCAAATCCGGATGGAAGGTCCTACTGGTTCGAGGAGGCTTCGACTCCGCACTCCCTTCGCGGAGGCATACGCCCCACGGACAACGACCACGACGGTCTCTACGACGAAGATGGGCCCGATGACCTCGACGGAGATGGAAACATCACCTCGATGTGGATCAGGGATCCGCTTGGGAGATACAAGCGGGATGAGGATGACCAGAGGTTCTTCGTGCGTGTTGATTCCGATGACGAGCCGGGGGGATGGTCACGCCTGGGACAGGAAGGCATCGACAACGATGGTGATGGAGAAGTCAACGAGGATGGCATCGGTGGCTACGATCCCAACCGGAACTTCCCCAGCGACTGGCAGCCGGAGCACATCCAGTACGGTGCGACGGACTATCCACTGAGCCTCCCGGAGTGCAGGGCGACCGCCGAGTTCATCATGGCGCACCCGAACATCGCCGGCGTGCAGTCCTATCACAACTCCGGCGGCATGGTGCTCTATGGTCCCGGTGCCAGTTACCAGAACTACCCGGGCAACGACATGCGGATCATGGAACGAATGGCCCAAAAGGGTTCCGACATGATTCCGTTCTACGACGCGCTGCTTTCATGGCGTGATCTCTATTCGACCCACGGCGATGAGACGTCCTTCACGTATGAGCAGGAGGGCATCATGTCCTTCGTCAACGAGCTCTGGTCGGACAAGAAGATGTTCGCCGACGACGAACGTACCGGGACCGAAGACACCCGGATGTTCCGTGACATGCTCCAGTTCGAGGATGTCTACGCTCCCTATACGGAAGTGGACCACCCCACCTACGGCAAGGTGCTCGTGGGAGGAACAACCAAGGACGCCAGTCGAGTGGCTCCACCGTGGGCCCAGGAGGAGGACTGTCATCGGAACTTCGCCTTCACGATGTACCACGCCGACGAGATGCCCATGGTCGAATGGGGCCTGCTGCAGGTCCGGCAAGGACCGGCGGGTCTGTGGGAGATCACCGTCGAGGTGAAGAACCCGAAGGTCATCCCCACCATCCTGGGCTGGGCTCGTCAGAACCGGATCGGCCTGCCTGATGAACTGCACTGTCAACCTGGCGGTTCGGGACGTGTTGTCGCAAGTGGCAGCATCCGCGCCGTACATCCCTGGACGAAGGTTTCGATTCCCGAGAAGAATCCACACCCGGGTCGTATTCGAAACGAGCGGGGCATCGGCAGCGAAGGCAGGGTGCTCTACAGGTTCCTCGTCGACGGGGATGCACCGGTGACACTTCGATATGAATCCACGAAGGGTGGCACCATCGAGCAGGTGGTTCCTCTTGAAGCAACTCCCCCCCACGAAGCGGCCCCCGGTCCTCACGAGCGGGATGAAACGTGACACTCCCCCCGGCCCACGAGGTCATCGAGCGTCTCGGGCTCGCTCCCCATCCTGAGGGCGGCTGCTACAGGGAAACCTGGCGTGACGAATCGGCTGATGGGGCACGGGGCAGTGGCTCGGCCATTCTCTTCATCCTTCGCGAAGGCGAGACTTCACGGTGGCACAGGATCGATGCCACGGAGATCTGGCATTACTACGAGGGTGCGCCCCTTGAACTCCACACCTGCTGCGATGAAGGTCCCATCAAGAAACACGTACTCGGGCCGGGCCTCTTTGAAGGTGAAACGCCACAGGCCATCGTTCCGCCGGATGCATGGCAGTCCGCCAGGAGCCTTGGTGACTGGACCCTCGTGGGCTGCACCGTCAGCCCTGCATTCGAGTTCGACTTCTTTGAAATGGCCGACGAGGACTTCCAGCCAGGTGCTGGGTAGTCAGTCCCTGTAGCGATGGTGGCACGCTGAACAGGACTGTTCCAGCAGAAGCAGTTGTTCCGTTGCAGTGGCATGCCTGCCGGCAATGAGCATGTCCTCGAGTTGTTGGGCCGCTGCGATCGATTCTTCTGCCAACTCGGCGAAGCCCGCTCCATGTTCCCCGCTGAAGCCCGATGTCGTCCGGAACAAGTCGACCAGTTGGGCCGCAGAGGCGGGCGAGGCTGGATCGACCCAGTGCGAATGTGCGAACTGCTCCAGTCGTGTCCATTCCGCGTCCACGAGATCCATCGTGAGTGCAAGATCCCCGGGATCGACCCTGCCTGGATGATGCTGCCGCAGGGCCGGTGCAATGAGCACAGCTGAATCAACCGAGTCGAAGAGGCCCTTGAATGCAGGATCCGTGCCACTGGCATGAAGCAGTGCAAGCCCATCCTCGCTGCTCCACTCCCCCATGCCCACGAGACCGACCGCGACAGCTGCCGGCGCCCGGTTGGTGCCGTGGTGGCAATGGACATAGATGGGTCGCGGGAGTGTTTCGAGCAGTCCCGAGATGACCTGTGCTTCCTCCATCGTGATGCCGGAATACTTCAACGGGAGATGAACAACCCGGATCGCGAAGTGCTCCTTGATCCCGCGTTCTGGTGGTGTTGCATCCACGTCGATGATCGACCTGATACCAAGTTCCTGGAGTGCGCGCAGGCCGGGTTCACCTGCAGGCTCCCCACCGACATGGATACCAATGCCATGTTGGACGTCCTGCAGCGCAGGCAACGGCTCACCAGCCTCGGTTGACCGTGCGGAGGTGGAGTCGGCACAACCAACCAGGCACCAGGTCATGAAGAGTGCAGTTGCAAGCAGTCGAATCATCACCGCTGATTGTATGTCCAGTCACTTCCATGCACTGCTGGTGAGCAACCTGCTAGGCTGAAGGGATGATCCGAGCGAATGAACCCGACAGCGAAATGCAGAACGTCCTTGGTGGACCCCTGCAACCCTGTTCGCTTGATCCCATGACCGGCTTCTACCGGACCGGCTGCTGCCAGACCGGCCCTGATGACCTGGGTTCACACACGGTCTGCGTGCTCGTCACGGACGAGTTTCTTGCATTCTCCAAGGCAGCTGGGAACGACCTGTCGACCCCGATGCCCGAACATGGTTTCCCCGGCCTGAAGAAAGGTGATCGCTGGTGCCTCTGCGCTCCGAGATGGCAGGAGGCCCTGGATGCAGGGCATGCACCACGGGTGGTGCTCGACGCGACGCACGTGGGAGCCCTGCAGTACTGCGGGTTGGACGATCTCGTTGTCCATGCCCTCGATGACTGATCAGGACAACTGGTACCCGGCTGCCAGTTCACGAAAGTCAGCCGCCTGCTCCGCCGCCCACGCCTCGTCACGACCCAGTTCAATCGACATGAGTTTCGCAACATCACCGGCGGCTTCGGACGCGGCTGCCGCGTCAAGGAGCAGGGAACGGGTACGACGAGCGAGAACGTCCTCGACCGTTCGCGCCAGTTCATGACGGGTGGCATGCACCACGACACCGCGGGGATATGGAAGCCGCTCGTGGAGCAGGTCATTCCCTCCCTCGATCTCATCACAGGCCGCCATCACCTCTGCAGCATCCGATCCATAGACTCGCAGCCAGTTCTCACACGGCATGGCCGGGTCATCTCGATCCAACCAGCCACGCAGGTGCAGTGACTCGGTGGCACATGGGCGTTGCTCGAGCCCGGCAACATCAAGGGCCTGATCAACGACATCGGCCGCCATGCGGCGATACGTCGTCCACTTGCCCCCGATGATCGTGACCAGTCCCCCGCGGGAGATGAGTACCTCGTGTTCCCGGGAGATCTTCTTGGTCGCCTGGCCCTCGTGCCTGACCAGGGGCCGCAGGCCGGCGAATACGCTCAGGACATCGGACCGTTCAGGGTCATGTGAGAGATACCTGGCTGCATTGCGAAGGATGAACTCGACTTCCTCATCAGTCGCCCTGGGTTCCAGGATCGGCTCGGGAGCATGCTCGTCGGTCGTTCCAACGAGGCATCGTTCATGCCAGGGAATGACGAAGAGCACCCGGCCATCATCAGTGTGGGGAACCATGATGGCCGTATCTCCCTGGAGGAAACTCTTGTCAAGGACGAGGTGTACACCTCGACTGGGTTCGACGACTGATTCGGCTTCGGCATCGTCCATGCGGCGAATCATGTTCGAGAACACCCCTGTTGCATTGATGACGACACTCCCCCTGGCCTCGTATTCCTCGCTGGTTTCGACATCCATGAAGCGGACTCCACGAACATGCTCAGCTTCATCTCGGATCAAGCCGGTGACCCTGGCATGATTCAGTACGAGGGCATCGTGATCGATCGCCGTACGAACAAGGGTCACGCACATCCGGGAGTCGTCGAACTGGCCATCGTGGTACTGGGTGCCTCCATCAAGACCCTCGGGCTCGAGGTTGGGTATGCGCTCCAGTGTTTCCGCCGGCTTGAGGCTCCGAGACGGTGCCAGGTTCAGCTTTCCTGCAAGCAGGTCGTAGAGCTTGAGGCCGATGCCGTAGAAGGGACCCTCCCACCACTTGTATCGAGGGACGACGAAGGCCAGGTTCGTCACCAGGTGCGGTGCGTTGTTGTACATGAGTCCCCGCTCGTGCAGTGCTTCACGGACAAGGGAAATGTTTCCCTGCTGGAGGTAGCGAACACCACCGTGTACAAGCTTCGTGGAGCGACTGCTGGTGGCCTTGGCGAAATCGACCTGTTCGAGGAGCAGCGTGCGGTACCCACGTGCTGCAGCATCCACCGCTGCGCCGAGGCCGCTTGCACCACCCCCGATGACGATCACATCCCAATCGGGCGTCTTCTTGATGCGGTCAATGAGTTCGGTGCGATTCATCCTTCTTCCTCCACCCAGTGGCATGCTCTCTTCACAGCCCGTGACCAGGTAGCCAGGTGGGTTTCCCGGTGTTCCTTGGCCATGTCCGGTTCAAAACGGCATTCAAGTTTCCAGTGATCACTGATGTCACCTGCGTCCTGGTAGATACCTGCATGCAGGCCAGCCATGAATGATGCTCCCAATGCCGACGTTTCGAGCACCGTGGCGCGAAGGACAGGCCGGTCCAGCAGGTTGGACTGGATCTGCAGCAGCAGGTCACTGGCGGCGGCTCCCCCATCAACCCGGACCTCGGACAATCGAACCCCTGAATCGCCTTCCATGGCCCGAAGCAGGTCCACGACCTGGCAGGCGATTCCCTCGAGCGTGGCCCGTGCCACGTGGGCTGCCGTACTGCCTCGGGTCAGGCCGAGGATGGTTCCGCGCGCGTAGGGATCCCAGTAAGGAGCCCCGAGCCCCGCAAAGGCCGGCACGAGCATGACCCCATCGCTGTGGTCGACGGATGCAGCAAGCGTATTCACATCGGCCGCCTGCTCGATGATGCCCAGCCCGTCACGCAGCCATTGGATGGAGGCGCCCCCCATGAAGATGCTGCCTTCGAGGGCATGAACCGGTTCGCAGCCATCGAGTTGCCAGGCGACTGTCGTCAGGAGATCGTGGTCACTCTGCACGATGTCCGTTCCTGTATTCATCAGCAGGAAGCATCCCGTGCCATAGGTCGTCTTGGCCATTCCCGGTTCGATGCAGGCCTGGCCGAACAGGGCTGACTGCTGGTCACCGATCATGCCACCGATGATGACAGGTTCGCCGAGAATCGATGCTTCCGTTTCACCGAAACGACAACTGCATGGCTTCACTTCTGGGAGCAGTGATGCGGGGATGTTGAACAACTTCAGCAGGCCTTCATCCCAGGCCTGTTCCTTGATGTTGTAGAGCAGGGTCCTGCAGGCGTTGGAGACATCTGTTGCATGCACGCCACCGTTGGTGAGATTCCAGAGCAGCCACGTGTCGATCGTGCCAAAGGCCAGTTGTCCATTCTCGGCTGCATCGCGTGCACCCTCGACATGATCAAGCAACCAGGCAAGTTTCGTTGCGCTGAAGTAGGGATCGAGGCGCAGCCCCGTGCATGTACGAACTCGTTCCTGGTTCTCCGGGGAGTCGTAGCGGGCCATCTCATCAGCCGTACGGCGATCCT
>Ga0310342_100002880_pt1 | contig 11203 bp, 23 predicted proteins | sample S15DNA20500_MG_FD_206155 | JGI IMG/M metagenome (GOLD analysis project Ga0310342, IMG submission 206155) | Marine microbial communities from station ALOHA, North Pacific Subtropical Gyre - S1503-DNA-20-500_MG | ecosystem: Environmental > Aquatic > Marine > Oceanic | place: Pacific Ocean: North... | reverse complement strand
AACCGATCCGAGTTCAACGACCCACACCCCGCACCGAACGCAGGGGAGATCATCTGTTCGGGATCAAGCTCCATGATCTCGTCGTACTTGCCACAGCTGTACGATCCCGGGGCTTCGCCCAACAGGAACTCGCATTGATGACGAACGGCGTCCCATTTACCGTATGGGCAGGGCCCCTGCTTACAACAGAAGCCAGAGCGAACACAAGTCAAGGCATTTCAACCTTTTCGATATCAACAAGCTCGTAAATGTCGTGCCACTCGGTTTCGCACTTGGAGCAGCGCACCCATTGCCACGCAACACGACCCTCAACATCAAAGCGACTGGCCTCAATCTCGGGGTGCTCGCAGAAGGGACAGAGGCTGGGGTGTTTGATGTAACGCTGTTTGGTCTGCTCGTCCATAGTCACAGTCTATTCCTTACAACCCTAGACAGCAACGGTGGAGGAAACGATTTCCCAAACATCGGCACCGGGGATCAGCCCCAAGTGAGAGCCGTCATCCCACTTGACATGGAATGTGCCGAAGTCATCGTAGTGACTCGCGGTGCCCAGGGCCCCGGTCTTCAGCTTGGTGTAAGGATCGGAAGTGAAGATCAGCCTGACCCTTTGGCCTTTGACATCCCAGTTGGTCATTTGATAATCAGCTCCTGAAGTCGAATGATGTCGTCGGCGGTGAAGCCCTGTTCAAAGGCTGCCTCGGTCAAGCCCTCTGGCTGACCGTCCTCGTCGTACTCCACAAGGAAGTCCATGAGGGTTCGGACAACAGGCTCGTTCATGGCCTTCATGCCCTTCATCATTTGGGCTGCTGCCGGGAGTTCCCCTGTGTTGGGGTCTTCGTCGAAGTAGATAGTCAGTTCGGACACCCGTCCGTCCTCGTTCTTCGTGGCGTAGACGGGGTAGTTCCCGTCCCCATAGCCAGACGAGGAAGCGACGGAAGTGGCGAAACCCTTGACGGGGAACTCTCCGACCTGTTCGTCAGAGAGCGTCACCGCACAGGGGTGGCCGTAGGAGGCCACCTTGTGATCGCTGGGATCGTGTTCGGGGGCCTCGTCGTGTTCGCCGTCCATGATGTAGCACGGGTCCACGATGATGACCTGACCGGAATCGACGGATACGTTTCCGACCAACTGTGGTTTGTGAGTTACTGCTGTGTCTGTCATGTATCCATTCTAAAGTTTATGGCGACCCTTGCCTCACGGATTCAGGAGGAAAACTCACATTCCTGACCGTCACAGGAGCCGAACTCCCGGCAGAACCGCTCGTAGTTGAGACAGTCGGCTTTGAGCTTGGAACTGGGCCGGGGCTTCCGCTTCGGACGCTTCCTCCGAACACCGTCCATGCCGATGCCGGAGATCCGGCCCTTCTTCCTCGGGCCTTCCATGATCTTCTTCGCCCGGTGGTAAGCGCCTCTTGCCCAGAAATCCATGTCAGACTCGGGGGTCCGTTGACCAGTAGTAGTCCTCGGCCATCTGCTTGTCACACAGGTGGCAGCCCTCGTCGTCACAGCTTTCGCAAGCGTCCGGCTGATCGGTGTATGGGCTTTCTAGCCATGCGTCGTAGTTCTGGTTGTAGGTCATGTATTCACTCTATGCCTTATTAGACATAATGACTACCCCACGACACCAGATCCCAGAGGGAGAACACCAACACGCCTTCCTCGTCGGGTTCGGCCCAGTCGTCACGGTCGTCGTCCAGAACGACAGCCCTACCGCCGTCCCAGCGCACGATCTCGCCGTGGATCTCTTGATCCTTGACCTTCACCCGGTCGCCGAGCTTGAACGCAGCCCCGTCATCACGGGTGCGCTGATTTGGGGGTGCGTCGGTCCAATGCGGAATCATGTCCACTCCTCTTCGTCGTAACTGTCGTTCACGTCAAGGGCTTCCACGAGTTCGCTCCTGTCTTGATCCAACTGGGCTACCCGCTCTTTCAGGGCGGTCAGGATTCGAGCTTGCCCCTCGGGGCTTTCCAGCGTGGCGTACCCGTCCTCTTCCGCACACAGCGGAACTGCGAAGGCGAGCAGGTAGGCGTGATTCCAGGTCATCAGACCCCCCACGGGTGCTTGTCGTGGCACAGGTAGAGCACCACGCCCAGCAGGAAGAAGGCGATCACAGGACCACCACCCAGCGCATCGCTGTGCGGAGCAGGTTGTTGTAGTCGCCACTCATGGCTTCCTTCTGGAAGTCGGCAACATCAACCGGCGTCGCTCCTGCCTTGCGCATCCCACGGATGACCGCAGCCATAACTGCGAAGGCGTTGCCGTCCTCGCCCGTGAGTTGGACCTCAATGTCGAACTTTGCTGTTTCGTTCATACCTAAAGCCTACGGGTTATTAGGCCTACTCCCTCACTTTCCTCACATCTGTGGATAACTTTCTAAATCGCAGCTCGAGGAGCCCCGGGTTCTGCCTTGCCGTTCAAAGGGCTTTCACGAGGGTGAAACCAGAAAATCGGCTTTTATCCCCGGCTTCTTGACACGGTGGCGGAAAGCACGGCCTTCCCAGAGAACTCATGCGTTTTTCCGACAATCCAACTAGCAGCCCTGATTGGGTCAGAGCTAGAAAACAGACCTTTTGCCTGAAACTCCTCCATGAAGTACGGGTTGTACGTCACGGACTTCCACAACTCCATGGTTGTGTCAGTAAAGATCGTGAACTCCGTGTCGGGTGCTGGCCCAACACCAAGCTGACCTTCCAGGTAAGCGTGCACGTTTTTCCGGTTTTCTTTGAGCACCCGCCGCCGTCCAGCGGGTTGAACGATGAACTTCACATCTTTCAACCAGACCTCCGGGCGATGGGGGCGATCCTCGATCAAACGCCCATAGCTGGAAGACCGGGGCTCCCAGTCGATGATGGAGTAGCAGTCCTTGTGAAGATTCCAGTAGACACGGACCCTCATACCAGACCTGTTCCCTCTCGCGCCTCGGCCTCAGCCTCGGCGTCCCCCCGTGTGGCGTTCAACTCAGCGAGGGCCATTTCCTCTCGGCGTTCAACCTCTAGCTCGTCGTCGTACAAAATGTCTGAGTCCTGTAGACAGGCCTCGCAAATGTCGACGTACATGTCGCCCTCGCACTTGACCTGATGCTCGCAGTCAAGGTCGATCAGCTCGCCACAACGCTCGCACTCATGGCAAGCGCAGAGAAGACAAATGTCGCCCAGTCGCATGTCGGGTTCCTCGTCCATCTTGATGGACATGCAGGAGCCGTACTCAATGTTGGTACAGGTGTCGTTCATAGGTACAGCTTAGTCGTTATGATTACTTGACACAACCCAGTCGGCCCATTCATCGAACGTCATCCCAGCGGTGCCAAGATGCTTGCTGACGTACTCGCCCCTAGGGATCGGCACGGCTGCGCCCTTGTCGTGGATGGGCATGTTCTTGAACACATCCATGATGATGCCCTCATGGGTGACGATGACATTCAGGTACCGACCATCGCCAAGGTCGATCTCCATCCGGCTATCAGTGTCGGACTTGGTTTCCGTGTAGCGGATGCTCATGCCAGCGCCTCAGCAAGCTCCTGGAGCCCCGGCTCGTGCCCCTCGTTGAGAACTTCCAGTTCCAGAAGTCGGGCCAGTCCGTCGGCCTCGGCCTCGTTCAAGACGATGACCGTCAGGTTCGCACCGCTGGTGACCTCGGCCATCAGACGCTCGCCTTTTCCCGCAGAGCGTCCTGCTGGGCCTCTGGCATGATGTTGTGGGCCTTGACGTAGTTGGCAACCTTGCCCATCGACTGAGTAAGGATGAACTCGGCCAGTACGTCCAGAGGGTTGGCTACCTCATAGGCGTACTTCTTCTCAGCCCACCAGACGTTGATCCGGCCAGTGGATGTGTGAATCTGGATTCTTGACACGCACGACGAAGTGCCGTGATCGGTCAGAGTGACCAGCTTCGTGTCGTTGCCAAGGAACTTAGAAACCCGCACGGTAACGTGCCCCTCATCCCGTGGGATGTTGAGTTCGTGGGATTCCATGTCCTCATCTTTGTAGTGCTTCACGGTTCTAGTACCTCCGTGGTTGTCGCTTGTGTCTCCATTCTACGGTTTATTAGAGACAGTCCCACTTTTTCACTTGGTTAGATTCAGGAGGTTGGTAGGAAGCGTCATAACTCATAGACTTACACCTATGGGACTAGACAACTTTCCACACGAATACCCGTGCCAGACACAAGGCACGGCTGTCATGGAAACCATCACCATGCGTGACGGCTCCGTAGAGAAGGATGCCCGCATCGACTGTAACGAAACGGTCGCAGCTGGGGGCTGTCCCTTCACGAACGCCGAACCTCCCCCCGGTCAAGTGACCGGGATGCTTGGTACTTACTGTTGGTACAGGGGCAAGTACGGCAACGCACTCATTCGTGCGCTCTCCGGTCTGGACATGGACGACTACTCCGGCGACACCGACGACAACAACTTCTACGGCACGGACGACGAGGGCCTGTACCGCCCGCCCGAAGCGTGCCGATCCCTGGCCGACCAGATGGAATCCGCTCTGGACGAGCGTGGAGGGACGCTGATCGCCCACGACGAGGACGTAACCGACGAGGTGAAGTTCGCAATCTGGTACCTGCGCTGGGCTGCCGATGAATGTAACGGCATGGGAACGTGGTTCTAATCACACTGTTGTCATTAGAAAGTTTTACGAACGGGTTGTGATTGTTTGTCATAACTCGTACCCTTTATCTTCTACTAGACAACACCCACCCTCAGGAGGGGGTGCTTATGAAACTGGTTGACACCGAAACACCCAACAGAGATCGCTTCGCCCGAACATCGGACGGAAAGATCGACTTCGATGCGTACCGGGGCTGCGACGCCACCTATCGCACCGGAGAGCTGGATTTCGAGGTCACGATCATCGAGTCGCGTCAGCGGTTCGGCCATCTTGACCTTCTGATTACGCCAAAGGCGGGATCAGGCCAGCGATGGACCGAGTTCAAAAACCTGTCCATTCACAACGACCCGGCACTCAACGTCCCTGTTATCGCAGCGACCCCGAGTGTCGTCATTCCCAGTCCGGAAATCGAGCCTGAACCGGCAGTGGTGGTACCCACCTCCACTCCGGCACCAGCACCTTCCGGACACGGAACCCACTGGACCGAAGTTGCCCCTGTGGTAGCTGAGGACCAGCCGGAGGTTGCGGCTATTTCAGTCGCAACGGACCTTGAGGAAGAAGTGGCCGGAATGTTGGGCCACGTCCAAATCAAGGACTAGAGGGCGGAGGTAAAACAATGCCCAAGCCATACCGAATCAAGCTGGAAGATCCGCCCGAGTCCAATCGAGGCAAAGCTTCGACCGGGGCTCTCCAGGATCTCATCCGGCGTCTTGGGGAACAGCATCCCGGCGAATGGTCGGTGCTGGACCGCAAGAAGAAGAACATTGGGTACCTCTACGCACTGAAGAAGAGGCACCCGAGTCTTCAAATCCAAACCCGCAAGAACAAGGACGGCACTTATGGCGTCTGGATCAAAGTGGGTCGCAAGCCTCGCTTGCGCAAGGCCGTCAAGGCCTGAAAAAGAAATATCCGCTCGTGGGGTCTGGTCAAGGGTAATAATCCCTAGACTGGACCCCACAAGCAAATAACCTGTCCATTACTAGGAGGACACATGCCTAACTGGTGTAGCAACGCTTTGGGGGTCACTGGACCCGCCGAAGCCATCTCTGAGTTCGTCGAAGCGATCAAGAATCCAGACGGAACTCAGAAGGACGACAATCTCTGGGATCTCACCCGTCCCTATCCGATGCCCGAGATCCTTCGGGGAACTCGCTCTCCCTCACAATCCCTGGAGACTGTGGAGAAGGAGATCGCCGACCTGATCGCACGACGTGATGCAGGCGAACTACAGGCTCACGAAAACTACACGAAACCAGTCACCGCTGATGGTTCGTGGGTGACCGACGAGTACCTACAGGAAATGCGGGATCAGGCTCAGCGAACCGTCGATGCCTACAAGGAAACTGGCTATCACGACTGGTACACATGGGCTTGCGACCACTGGGGAACCAAGTGGGATCCCCATGTCGGCTGGGTGCGCATTGAGGACACAGCCGTCGAACTTCGGTTCGATACTGCTTGGGCACCGCCCACCGCACTGATCTCCGCTCTTTCGTCCCTGTTCCCGACCCTGACCTTCGTCTTGGAGTATTCCGAGCCGGGGATGGGCTTCTTGGGGGCCGACGCCCACAGGGCTGGCGAGGAAATCGCCTCCCAGTACGTCAATGACGCCTCCGACGATCCGGTCATGACAGGCCTAAACGCCCAACTCCATGAACTACAGGGCGAAGAGGACTACGACGGGGACAAGGAAGAAGAGCTCTTCGACGAGATCCAGAACCGTTGGACCGTCCTACAAGAACGCTGCGGTGCGGACGTGAATAAAGCCGTCACCGTCTGAACTCAGAACTGCGGATGGGAGTGCGCACGCGATCTGATTGATCCACCAAAGTTCTGATACATGGGGAAGACCCCGCCCGGTAACCATTTGGGAACCCGGCGGGGTCTTCTTTTTTTACCCTCTGGAGAGCTTGAGGGCCCCGGGATCGAAGTTGCAGAGTCGCTTCGGCAGAGATTTGCAGGTTTACCTCTGTCCCATCCAACCGATCCCTATGGGCTTACGGTGGTGGAAAGCTACTCGTCGTCCTTGGCCTTGGCCTTCGGAGACACCTTTGGCGCAGCTGGCTTAGGTGCTGGAGCGGGGGCAGCGCCCTCACCCAGGTTGTTGGGCATGCTTTCTTTCTTCACTGGAACTCCTTGTACCTTGTCGGTCGTAAACAAATTGTACAGGAATACCACCATGAATCCCGGAGCTCGAGTGAATCCCGGAGCTCGAGTTGTCAAACGTTCGAATAAGGCCTACCGTAGATTTCAGTGAGCTGCCCAACCAGGTGCAGCTGGGGAAAAGGCAAAATGGGATTCAAAAGGAAGCTAGACAGAGAAACCGTAGACCTTATTCACCATAAGGCGTGGGACAAGGAAATAGAGAAATACGGGGATGCGTTCAAAGTCCCCAGGGACGTGTCCGACCTCATTAGTGAGCGTGACCGTGCAATGTATGTACTACTTGTATGGGAGGCCCGAGGCCAAGAGGGTTCGGCAGCCCGATTCATGAACAAATACGCCCTTCGTCTGGGAGCTCAGGAGTGGGCGTTGAAGAAGTTCTGCGAACCCGAAGACGCAGTCGTGCCAGACCATAAGCCGAAGCGCAAAGAGCTCCTACGGGGCTTTGAACGCTGGGCAGCCGAACATGCGTTTGAGCAGTTCACCACGGCACAACTGGCTGAGCAGTCCGGCTTCTCACAGGGCACGGTCTTGAAGTACCTCAAGACTTCCCGCTACTTCACAAAGCTAAAGCGGGGCCTCTACGAAGCTCGGGATCCCTCCCAAAGAAAGTCGGCCTAATACGGCTGAATCTAACTAGCGACGTTGGGGTCGCTCTTCATAAACCCCATAATGGTTACTGGAACTACTAACTACTACGAAAGGCACGGTTCCTTGTTATGGACACTGATTCTGAGGGAAACCTCATCCTGCCGGATTGCTGGCAGACACTTGAAGATGCCATCTCTGCTGGCATCGATCGGATCGTTCTCTACGGTCCACCGGGAACGGGCAAGACGTTCGCTGGTCTCACCATGGGCGACACGTCCGCTGGTGCGTGGCGTCTCGTCTGCACGGAGGACATGACCAACGGTGACGTTACCGGGTCGTTCATGCCCAACTCCGACGGATCCTTCTCATGGGTCTCCGGTGCTGCACTCAAGGCGTGGGAGGGCAACGGCACCGCTGGCGGTCGACTCATTGCTGATGAGATCGACAAGGCTGGTGGCGACGTGGCAGCAACTCTGCTCGCCATGCTGGACGGCGAGGACTCCGCATCATGGGAGCATCCTGAGACCGGCCGGATCCATCGTCCACGTCAGGGCTTCTCTGCCATTATGACGACGAACATTGAGAACATGGAAGAGTTGCCTCCTGCGCTGCTTGACCGGTTCCCGGTTCGGGTCCGCATCGACCAGCCCCACCCCAACGCTCTGAGCCTGCTCTCCCGTGATCTGCGTGGCATGGCGGTCCAGATGGCCGACGCTGACGACCGGCGCATCTCGCTCCGCACGCTCATGGCGTTCGACAAGGTTCGCAAGACCCACGGTGCTGACCGTGCAGCGGTCATCGTGTTCGGCAAGCGGGCGCAGGACATTCTTGACGGGATGAAAGTTGAGGCGGTCTGATGGTCGTCCACGTTCCCGAGCCTGAGATCCTGACCCGTAAGGACACGGAGCATGGTCGCTGGGAGGTAGAGAACGTACCTGCCAAGCGTGGGCTGCCCCACACGAACATCGTGGAGAGGCAGATGAAGGCCCCCGGCGACGAGTCGGACATGAGCCGGACCATCCGTGCCCATGAGATGATGCACGCCAAGGTCTCTCCAGCCAAGGAGTTCAAGGACTGGATCGACCGGGGTCTCGCATCGGAGGAAGCACTCAAGGCTTGCGAGGAACTGCGGGTCAACCTTCTCTGCCAGAAAGCTGGCTTCAACATGAAGGAGCATCTGTCCGACGACGGCGAGACGGCCGACGGCGAACGGATCGCTGCCAACAACGACTGGCGTGGGGCCGTCTTTATGACGATCGCTTGCGCTGGCACGGCATCCTCCAAAAAGTTCCTTACCGGCATCCGGCGTCACAACCGGTTGTGGGGCAAGGCACTCAGGGACATTTCCAAACGGGCCGAGCGCCAGATGGAGAAGTATTACCGGAACGGCGATCTCGCCGACACGACGGTCCACCGGAACATCGGGATCGCTCCCTACGGATTCTTCTACACGGAGAACCTTGCGGAGTGGATCGACCGTCTGGCCGAGCAGGCCCCACCGGAGCCGGAGCCTGAGCCTGCTAAGAAGGCGAAGAGCGCTGACCCTGACAAGCGTGGCGAGGGTGACGAGGACGGTGAGGGCGAACGTGCCCATACCAACGTCGGCCCAGCCAACGAGGGTCGAACCTTTGAGAAGTTTGAGGAACGACTCAAGACCATCACTCCGGACAAGATGCAGGGCCAGAAGCCAGCGTGGGAGGAACTACGGGTCAAGCACCCGCCGTTGTCGATCCATGCTCCCGGCGCTATCGGCAAGAAGCGCATCCCGGCTGACACTGGTCGCCATCCCCGACGGATTCATCGACTGCTCACTGATCCGAAGCGTCGGATCTTTGACCGGACGATCCATGGGCGTGGTGGCGTGGTCATTGTGGACTGCTCTGGTTCCATGAGTCTCAGCGTGGAAGAGATCAAGGAGATCCTGAGCAACGCTCCCGGTGCAACGGTGCTGGGCTACTCCGACAAGGGCGACGAGTCCATCAACGCATGGATTCTGGCCCACAAGGGCAAGATGGTCTCCGAGATCCCGAAGATGGGATCAGGCAACGGAGTCGACCATCCGGCGATTGAGTGGGGCGTCAAGGCGAAGCAGCGTCCAACCTCGCCGGTCATCTGGATCACCGACGGAGGCGTCTGTGGCAAGAACGCTGGATTCTCCGAACTTCTTGCCGTCCAGTGCGTCAACACTTGCCTCAAGAGTGGCGTGATCGTCGTACCGCATGTGGACGAGGCCATTGAGGCCCTACGGAAACTGCGGATGGGCGAGAAGCCACGCTCACGGTGGCCCCACATGCTCCGAAGCGCCTACCGGGCGAAGTACCGGATGCCGATCCCGAACTAGATCGCCGTCAGCCGTCTGCCTTTCCGGTTGACGGCAGGGGCGGGGGTAGTAAGGAAGTCAATGAGAGCTTCCCTACCCCTGTCCCTTTCTCCCGAAGATCAGCGAGTTCCAAGTACGAAGGACCATGTAGATGATTGCCAGAAGCGAACAACGTGACCAACTGAGTTCCCAGGTAATCACGTCGCTCCAGCTCAGAACCTTCACAAAAAGGAAGAAACCGAGCGCATTGATAAGACAACTGGCGACAAAGCCGAGCGCTACCGCAGAAGGGGTTGCCTTAGGCATCCGAAGTCACGATCTGGTGGACCCGCTGGCGGCTGAGCCGGAAGTTGTCGGCTATCTGGGACAAGGACTGTCCACGGAGCCGAGCCTGTCGGATCTCCGCATCCCGAGTCTCCTTCCGGCGAGGACCGGGCCGAAGAGGCCCCCACTCCCAGCCCGGGAACATCTCAAGGCTCCTACTGCGATCGGGCGGGAGGTCACCCTTCCGGTGACGCTGCCGGGTGTAGTTGACCCAGTTGCCCAGCCGAAGATCCTTGTCGCCGAAGTGCTCGACATGCGTTGCCGGGACTGCGCAGTGACCCTCTCGGATTCGAAACTGGTTGAGCGCACGGATGTGCTGGAGGAACTTTTCAGAGTGGTTCATACGTCTAGAATAGTGGGGGAAGTACTTCGATCACAACCTTTATCGGCAGAAGCTTCCCGAGGAACTCAAAACTCGTGAAAAAATGGAAAAACGAACCCGGAGCTCGTCGAGCTCTCCTTGGGTTACTTCCTTCTTACGGTGGTGGAAAGCATGAGTGAAGAAGACTTTAGTGAAGAGCAACTGAAGAAATTCATCGAAACCCTGCCCCCCGCAGTGCTAACCGCCATGGCGGGGGTGCTCAACGTGCTTGTCAAGGAAGTGATAGGTACAATACATAAGGAACACGACGTACTCTTCTGCGGCAGCAATGGACAGAACGTCGTTAAGTGTCTACACTACGACCGCTCGGTGCTCGACGGAGAAGACGGACCCGTCATTTTTCCTTCGGCGAACCCCTTGGTCCTCTTAGCTGCGTATTCGAACGAGTATATTGAGCGGAAAGTCGACGAATATCGCAATCTCTTCAGCGACCCGGAGCTCATGGAAGCCGAATGGCAGTTATTCCTGAACTCCCTAGCTGAGGACATCGCTCTTCAACACTCGGGAGAAGAAGCAAATTGGGAGAAACTCCTCAAGAGCTGACCTGGGAGCTGGCGGCGGAAAGTGCACTTTTTCGCATTTTCTCACGAGGTGTGCTCGAGCAACCAGGCGAAGACCCGGAACCCTCGGACCCCATTCTAGACTTGCGCTCAAATCTTGACTATTTGGTGCATAACTACCTGGAGAGCAGCTCCGCCGCCGGTGGACCAGATTCACAGATTTTTGTCCAATTCTGGGAGCTCCTGGGATTCCGAGCCGCCAAGGAACTTCATCGTTTGGGTGAGATCCCAGATAGCACTGAACTCGCCGC
>Ga0310342_100002878_pt1 | contig 11204 bp, 7 predicted proteins | sample S15DNA20500_MG_FD_206155 | JGI IMG/M metagenome (GOLD analysis project Ga0310342, IMG submission 206155) | Marine microbial communities from station ALOHA, North Pacific Subtropical Gyre - S1503-DNA-20-500_MG | ecosystem: Environmental > Aquatic > Marine > Oceanic | place: Pacific Ocean: North... | reverse complement strand
TGGCGGACCTGTTTCACATGAACATCGAGGAGGCGTCGGTCGCCGACGCCATCACCGAACACATCGCTCAGGTCGGGCACGTTCACCTGGCGGATAGCAATCGTCGTCCCGCCGGAGATGGGCACACCGACCTCGCGGGCGCGGGCGCGGCGCTCAAGAATGGCGGGTTCGACGCGTGGGTGTCAGCGGAGGCGTTCCCGTGGCCGGACTCCCATTCGGCTGCGCGCACGACGGTCACCGCGTTCAAGCGCTGGTTCGCATAGGCCGCGCTCCGCGTCGGCGGCCAGGGAGTGGCCCGGACGTCACCGGCCGCGGCGGCGGCGAGCCACCACGCGTTTCACCAAGGTATCTGTTACGACGCCCGCGAGAATCACCATGCCCGTGATGGCGACCTCCAACTCGGTCGGAATGCCCATCAGGTTGCACATGTTGTAGAGCAACGGCATCACGGCCGCCCCGATCATCACGCCGGGGATCGACCCTTCGCCACCCCGCAGGGAGCAGCCGCCCAGAACGGCGCCGGCGATGGCGTACAGCTCGAAGAAGCTGCCGTGGGACCCTGGCTGGATCGAGTTCACCTCCAGGGAGAACAGGACACCCCCCAGGCCAGCGAGGCCCGAGCACACCACATAGGACGTGATCACCATCCCGTCGGTCTTGATGCCGCTGTAGCGGGCAGCCTCCTCGCTGCGACCGAGGGCGAGCAGATAGCGCCCCCAGATGGTGCGCTCGAGGAAAACCCATGCCATCACCCCGACCAACAGGAGAACCAGGAACGGCAACGGCACGGGCACCTCGCCCCAGAAAGGGAGCGCGACCGGTTCCGACTCAGCCGCAAGAGACCAATGCTGAACGGCACCACCAAAAAACAGATCTGTTTCTCGAAAGACGGGCTCGCCGGTCTCGAAGTCGACGGCGACGCTGCTCCAGTTGCCCTCGGAGATCCAACGGATTCCGGGCAGGGGCAAGGAGAAGGGCCTCGCCGTTGCGAGCTGGCGCAAACCGGCATCGAGCGAGCTGCCGAAACCCCGGGTGATGTCGCCCGTCACCCACATCGCGCCGCCGCGATAGACGAGGAGGCCGCACAGGGTCACCACGAAAGGCTGGAGCCCGACCTTGGTGATGAGCAGGCCGTGCAGCAACCCGATGCCAAGTGACATGCCGAGCACGAACGTCATGGTCGCGCCGACCGACCAACCGGCGTCGAATAAAAGGACGGGCATCAACGCGCCGACGAGCCCGACGACCGAACCGATGGAGAGGTCGATGCCACCGGTGATGATGACGAACGCGACGCCGATGGCGAGGATTGCGAACACGGTCGTGCGCTCGAGCAGGTTCTCCAGGTTGAACTCGAGCAGGAACCTGGGAGCGTCGATGGTCGTGATAACGATGATGGTGACGAGCAGCGCCAGGATGCCGAGTTCGCGCTTCATGCCGCGGACCCGAACTTGCCGGTGGCGAGCCGCATGACCGCCTCTTCCGACAGCTCATCCCGCCCCAAGCTGCCCACCATCGCCCCCTCGTGCATCACCAGGACGCGATCGGATATCCCCAGGATCTCCTCCATCTCGCTGGACACGAAGAGGACGCCGACGCCTTCCTTGGCGAGGTCGTCCAGTAGCCCGTAGATCTCGGCCTTGGCGCCGACGTCGACGCCGCGGGTCGGCTCGTCGAGCACGAGGACGGACGGCCTGGTGGCCAGCCACTTGCCCAGCACCACCTTCTGCTGGTTTCCGCCCGACAGGAATCCTACCCGTTGGCGATCGTCCGGCGTCTTGACCGCCAGGCGCTCGATCATCTCGCGGGAGATCTTCCGCTCCGCCGCGGCGTTGCGGAAGCCCAGCGTCGCGTCACGGCCGATGGTCGCCAGGCCGATGTTCTCCCGGACGGACATCTCGAGAATCAATCCCTCCAGCTTACGGTCCTCCGGAACCAGGGCGAGTCCGGCGGAGATTGCATCCGCCGGGTGTCGTGGGTTGTTGGGGCGGTCGCCCACGAAGACGGATCCCGCGACGGGCGGATCGATGCCGAAGAGCGCGCGCACCAGCTCCGTTCGGCCGGCCCCCACCAGGCCGGCGATGCCGACGACCTCGCCCTTCCTCAACGTGAAGGTGATCTCATGCTGGGGGAACGCCTGCGTCCGCAGCCCCTCAACCCCGAGAACGGGCTCGCCCGGCACGTGGGGCGAGCGGACGTAGAACCGCGACACGTCGCGTCCCACCATAAGTCGAACCATGGCCTCGTGGTCGATCTCTTCGCCGGCGAGCTCGCCCGCGACCTCTGCGTCCCGCAGGACGACGACTCGATCCGCTAGGGCCTGGACCTCGCCGAGGCGGTGAGAGACGTAGAGCACGCTGATTCCCTGGGAGCGGAGGCCCTTCACCACTTGGAAGAGACGCTCCGCCTCTCCGGTCGACAGGCTCGACGTCGGCTCGTCCATGATCAGCAAGCGCGTGTCCACCGAAAGCGCCTTGGCGATCTCCACCATCTGCCTGCGGCCCGTCGAGAGAGACGCGACGAGGGCGTTGGTCGGCACGTCCAGGCCCACCCGCCGTAGCATCTCCGCTGCGTCGGAGTGCAGCTTCTTGCGGTCGATGAGACCCAGCGTGGACGGCTCGCGGCCGAGGTACACGTTGGATGCGACGTCGAGGTTGTCAGCGAGGTTCAGCTCCTGGTGGATGAGCGCGATCCCGAGGCCCAGGGCGCGACGCACGGAGTCTATGCGGACGGTCTCCCCGGCCCAACGGATTCGCCCCTCATCCGCCGCCTGAACGCCGGCGAGGATCTTCATGAGGGTGCTCTTGCCGGCGCCGTTTTCGCCGATCACGGCGACAACCTCGCCCGGCCGGATGGTGAGGTTCACGTCGCGCAACGCGCGGACCCCAGGGAAACTCTTCCCGAGGCCTGTCGCCTCGAGCAACGGGGGGGGCGTGGACATCGATGCCTCAGTTGTTCGCGGCCGCGAGTCGAGCCTTGAGCTCGGTCCAGAACGCGTCGACGTTGTCCTTGCGGATCTGGCGGCCCTCGATGTTCATGAACCCCCCGTCAGGAATGAGGGACCTGTCCCCCCGTGCCAGCGCGGCGAGGACCTTCATGGACTCGTAGCCGTAGCTGTAGGGGTCCTGGACGATGGTCCCGTGGACGGTCCCGTCCTTGATGCCCTGGAGCGTCCTGTCCTGCTCGTCGAAGCCGATGACCTTGACCTTCTTGAGTTTCCCGGCTCCACGGAGCGCCTCAAGGATCATGGGCGGATTGTACGCGAACAGCCCCACCATGGCGGCGATGTCCGGGTGCGCCGACAGCGCGTCTTCCGCGTTGGCCTTGGCCTTCTCGTTCTTGAAGGCGTCGGTCCGCGTATCCAGCACGACGTACATTCCGGACTGTGGCAGGGTTCCGGGATCGTCGTACCGATCGGGGTCCACCGAGCGGTCGAGCAACTCGTCGATGACGCCCTGCCGGCGCTGACGCGCGTTGGCCTGGGACAGCCGCCCGATGAAGATCATCACCTTGCCTCCGTCGGGGATCGCTTCCTTGACCAGCTTCCCGCACAGGCGACCCGCCCTGTAGTTGTCCATCCCGATGTAGCAGATGCGATCGCTGTACGGAGCGTCGGAGTCATGGGTGATCAGGAAGCGGCCCTTGCACGCCTCGTTGATCAACTGGGTCTGGTTCTTGCCGTCGATGGGAGACACGGCGATCCCATCGAAGTCGCGGGTCATGAGGTCCTCTATAATGCGCTTCTGCGCGTCGAGCTTCCCGCCGTCGGGCGTCTTCACCTCGACGTGGCACCCGAAGTCCTTGCCCGCCTTCTTCACGCCGGACTTGGCGATGTCCCAGAACGGGTCGGCTCCGTTGGGGACGAAGGCCAGCCTGGGCTTGTTCACCGCCGCACGCTCGGGGATCGGCCCAACGGACGTCTTCTCGCTCGGATCGGAGTCCTCTACGACCTTGCCGCAACCCGCGCCCAACAGGGCCAGGAGAAGCGCCCCCACCAGCTTCAGTCTCCACATCGATTTGCTCATGCCACTGTCATCCCACCGTTGATTGCGATGTTCTGGCCGGTCACGAACGACGACGCGTCGCTCGCCAAATAGACCACCGTGCCGCACACGTCCCCCGGCACCCCCCAGCGATCCATGGGGATCAAAGCACGGTAGCCGTCCTTTTCCTCCTGCGGATCGTTCTCGTGCCGCTCAACCGGTATCCACCCGGGGCTCAACATGTTGCATGTGATGTTGTACGGCGCCAGCTCGGTGGCCATGCTGCGGGTCCATCCGTTCTGTCCGCCCTTGGCCGCGACATAGGCGCTGAACTCGCCGACGCCACGCTGGAAGACCTCTGACCCGATGTTGATGATGCGGCCCCAGCGCTGCTCCTTCATGTGCGGCAGGACGCGGCGGGCGATCAGGTAGGGGCTCTTGATGAAGAAGTCGAGCATGGACTGGTAGAAGTCCCAGTCGTACTCCTCGATGGGCAGGTGGGGCTGGTCACAGGTGGCGTTGACGACGACCGCATCTATGGGGCCCAGCTGCGCCTCGCAAGTGGTGACCAGTTCGTCTATATCCGCTTCGTCGATGGCGCTCGCCCGGACCATGATCCCCTGGCCTCCGCGGCTCTTCATATCCTCAAGGGCCACCTCCGCAGCTGCCGGTTCGTTGTAATAGTTCATGCAGACCTTGGCACCGGCCTCGGCCAGAGCCGTGGCCATGGCGCGGCCGAGGCCCTTGGAGCTGCCGGTGACCAGGACGACCTTGCCCGTAAGATCAAACAGAGCGGATGGCATGACGCGGCTTCCTCACACAGGGGAGCAAGAGGTTAGCAGAAGCGGGTCGCGGTCGGCCGCCGGCGCTGGCCCCGATGTGGCACCTCACGCGTGGCGGGAGGTGACTCAATGGCCTAAGCTGGAACTATGCCTGAGCCTTGCCGGCCCGGCGCTTTGAAAGCCACATGAAGCTGTCCGTCATCACAATGGTCTCTGTCACGTGCGCGCTCACCATCCTGTGTGGCGTGGCGGCATCGCAGTGCGTCCCGCCGGGGGTCCAGTCCTTTGAGACCGGGACTCCGACGACGACGTCCGAATGCGGAACGAGCAGCCCGGGGGTGCTCCCCACGGGCTGGTCCAACGACCCCGGTGGGACCACGGTCTGGCGTCTTTTCAACGGACCGACACCTTCCGGTGAAACGGGACCGCAAGGCGACCACACGACGGGGACCGGCAATTTCGTGTACGTCGAGACAAGTTGCACCGCCGGCCCTTTCTGGTTCGGCGCGCTCAATGCCCCATGCTTCGATACATCCGGCGTGCAGAACCCGACGCTGACCTTCTGGTACCACATGTACGGAGTGGACATGGGGGCGCTCAGCGTTCAGCAGGCGGACGCAAGCGGAGCGTGGTCGACGGTGCATACGATCTCGGGTGACCAGGGAGACCAATGGCGCCTCGCCATCGTGCCGGTCACCCCGCTCAACGACGAAGTTCAACTGCGATTTTTCTTTGTGGCTGGCGCGGGTTTTCGCAGCGATTGCTGCCTCGATGACATCGCCTTCGGCGAGCCGACGGCTGGTGGGAATTGCATCCTCCCGGGCACCGAGACTTTTCAGGGGCTCACCCCATCGACCGCCACATCTTGTGGGACGAACCCGGATGGCGAGCTTCCCCCGCTGTGGGAAAACGAACCGTCTAACGGGACGGACTGGCGCGTCCTCGGTGGCCCGACACCGTCAGGCGGTACAGGCCCCACGGCAGGGGTCGCCGGGCAGTACGTCTACGCCGAGGTCTCGGGCTGCAACAACACCGAGGCATCGATGCGGACGCCCTGTTGGGATGCCACTGGCATCACCGCTCCCACGGTCGAGTTCTGGTACCACCTGTACGGCGCCACCGCCGGCACGTTGCGCCTCGAGGACCTCCGAGGGGACGGTACATGGGCGACCATCTGGTCGGTCACCGGGGATCAGGGCAACCAATGGACTAAAGCCGGGGCGATCGTGCTACCGGTAGGCGGCGTCGTCCGCGCCCGATTCCGTTACACGAGTGGCTCTTCGTACACGGGGGATTGCGCGCTGGACGACGTGCGATTCGGCGAACCCACGCCCGGCGACTGGGAGATCAACGCCGCTGATGCGTGGTTCGACGCTGACGGGTTCCTCGGCTCGACGCTCGCGCCGGCGCGCATCTCGCGATGCGCTGGCCAAGCCGTCACTCTGCATCTGCGCAGCGACCGTGGCGCCGTGCCGTACGACCTGGGCATGATGATGTCAGCCCTCCTGCCCGGCAGCATGGGCGGATCGGTGACGGCGGCGGGCCAGAACATCAACGTCGGGCTCGCCAACCCAACGCTGTTTTGGGTGATCGGCGGGTCGGCCCCAAACCTGTCGGTCCCGTTCCCCGGAGATCACGCCCTGGTCGTACCCGTGCCAGCGCTGCCCGTCACGATCAGTGGCCAGATGTACGTCCTTGATCAGTCCCATCCTGACGGGTTCGTGCTAGCGCAAGGGTCTCAGGTAGAGGTCGTTCCCGGCACGTCGCTTCCGGGGCCAGCACTCGATGAAGAGATCCTCACCTTTGCTCCTCACGGGATTCCCCTGTGCGGCCCCGCAACGATCCCGTTCTTCGGCACGGCATACAGTCGTTTCCACGTGCACTCGAACGGCCGGATCAGCTTTGGCGCATTTCCCAGCCTTGATTTCACCGCCAGCCCATCGGAGGCGCTCGCTGGGGACCCGTTTGTGGGGTTCTGGACCGACCTCGACCCGAGCTTCGGAACGGTCTTCGTCATGGCACCGACATCAACGAGAATCGAGGTGGCCTACGTCGCGCCCTACTTCGGCGAGCACACAGGGTCCAGCGTGTCGTTTCGAATAGTGCTCGACAGCACGACCGGCGACGTGGAGTTGAGCGGCCTCCTCATGGTCGGAGCCAATCCCCTCACCGGTCCCTTGCCCACCGCAGGGGATCGGCAGTTTCTCGGTATCTCGCCTGGGCTCGGGGCGATCGACCCTGGACCGATCACGTTCACGGCAGGCGGCGCTGGCACCGGGTCCACGCTGTACGACTGGTACGACCACCTGGGCAGCGGGCCGGCGCTCGTTCCCTCTCTCCAGGGCGGAACCTTGAACCGGATCCGCTTCTCGCCGAATCCTCAGGGCGGGTACGACTGGATCGGGCTGTAGAACGCAGGCACCTCTCTTGTTGGGCCAGATTGGTTCGGTGAACACGTTCACCATATTCGGCCCGGCCCATGGAGCCGCGATCCTCGCCCTGATCCTGCTCGGTGGGTGGCTCCTCGCCACCGGCCGCCGTCGTGGTCCCGACTCTCCGTGGGTACGGCGCACCTGCGTGATCCTCGGCGCGGTGCAGCTCCTCAATCTGGCGGCATGGCACATCTGGACCTTCGCACGAGGGGCGTGGAACGTGACCGAGGCCCTCCCGCTACAGCTCTGCGACATAGCCGTCTTTGTCTCCGCGATCGCGCTGTTTCGCCGGCAGGCCCTGGCATTTGAACTGACCTACCTCTGGTGCCTTGCGGGGACCTTCCAAGGACTCATCACCCCCAACATCCTGGAGCCGTTCCCCCACTTTCGCTTCTGGCAGTACTTCATCCTGCACGGTGGGTTGGTCGTGGCAGCGTTGTTCCTCGCCGTATGCTGCCGACTGAGGCCACGCCGCGGGACCCTGTTCAGGGTGTGGCTGGCGTCCAACCTCATGGCGTTGGTCGCGTTGGTCGCCAACGTGCTTCTCGACGCGAACTACATGTTCCTCTGCGAGCCACCACCGACCGGCAGCTTGCTCGACTTCCTCGGCCCTTGGCCCTGGTACATCGCGGGGGAGGAGATCCTGGCAGCGGTGTTCTTCGCTATCCTGCTGCTGCCCTTCCGCCGATCCACCGCCTGACTATATTTCGTCAGGCAGCGTGTCGGGGACCTGCGGCTCACGCACCAGAACCAGAATCGCGCTCTGCGGAACCACCAGGTACTTGCCGCCTTCGAACGAGATCTCTATGGCCGCCTTACGGAAGAACACGGCGAAGTCACCGATGCCTACCTGCATCGGAAGGTAACGAGCCTGCTGGCTCGGCGACCGCCAAGGCTCCGGGTCGGACTCGTTCGGGGGCGGGAGCGGGGTCCCCGGCCCCATCGCCACCACCCGTCCGGTCTGCACCGCTTCCTTCTCCATCGCACCAGGGGGAAGCAGCAGCCCTACCTCGGTGCGGTCCTCCCCGTCTTCGGGCTCAACCAGGACGCGATCACCAACAACCAGTAGTTCCTTCTTACCTTTGCGCATGACGTGAGGGGGATGGGCGAGTCCGCACCAAGCCCACCGCGATTGTAGAGCCAGGAGATCGCCGGAGGCATCAATTACCCTCCGAAGACATGCCCTACAGACGTAAATCCAGCACCATCGCTGCGTGTTTGGCGCTCACGTTTTGGCCGCGCTGGCTTCAGCCGGGCGGCGGCGGACAACGACAAGTGGGGAGACGCCTCGGCGGCGTCGTTCAGGCTCCGGTTCGTCGCCAACGAAGGCCGAGCACCATCAGGTTCGCCGAACCTCCTGGCTCACCGACGTTTGCAGACCTCCTTCTGTCCCAGGCGCGGGGATCCCTCGTCGTACCCCTTCCTCCCGCCGACCTACCGACTGGTACGTAAATGCTCCGCCATACCTACGCGCGCACCTCCCTGGTGCTGGCTCTCGTGGTCTGCCTCTCCGGCGCTCAATCTCCGCAGCCACACCCGCGGCTCCTGTTTACGCCAGCCGACATCCCTTCCATTCAATCGAAGATCAACGCGTCGGGTACGCCTCCCGCGGCCTCCTACGCGCAGATGGTGACCACGGCCAGCCTGCAGACCGGCAGCAGCCAGTTGTCCTATGTGGTCTACCGGAGCCTCCGGCGGATGACGGAGGTCGCCTTCCGCTATCAGATGACCGGAAACAGCAGCTACGGCGACAACGCCAAAAACCTGCTGATGACCATGGTCAATTACCTGACCCCGACCGGAGACAAGGCCTATCTCACAGCCACCTATCCATGCTCTCTGGCGCTGACTTTCGACTGGGTTTACCCCCTGCTCAGCCCTTCGGAGCGAGCAACCGTAGTCAGTGAATTGGAGGCTTGGGTCACGACCATGACGGGCGGCAGCAACGGTTGGGCGAGTTACAGCAGTTATCAGGCCGCAGTAGACAACCACTCCCTGGCGTGGTGCACCGGGATCGCCTTTTCGTTGATGGCGATTGAAGGTGATTCCAGCTACCCCAATCTCCAAGGGGTCGTCGCCCAGAACATGCAGATGCTGCACGACGGGTGGCTCGACGCCGTGTCGCCGGACGGCTCCATCGATGAAGCCTATGGCTACGCCAACTACGGCAACCTGTACTCGATGAACGCGGGCGTCGCCGCGATCAACTGTGGCTACGGAGATTGGATGGCGGGCACGAATGTGCTGCGCGTACCCCGTTGGTTGTCGGCCTCCACCGCGGGGGGTTCGTTCATGTGGATCGGCGACTCATCTCCGACCCACAAGGGGGACCGGATTGACCCGATCTGCTACTACCCGTTGACCCGATCAGATTCCGCCGATCCCGTCTCCCTGTGGGGGTTAAACAGGATCATGAACCGTGAGGCCCCTGGGGACGCGACCCCGTCGCAGGCATGGAGCCCCCACGTGCACCGGGCCATCTACTACCCGAGCAGCCTCGCCGAAGAGGTCCCCGAGGTCCTCTCAGGCTTCTTCAGGGACAACCTGAACCAAGGGTCCGCGTCCAACAACAAGTTGGCCGCCTACCCACAGGTAGGGGCCGGCGGTCACGCCTTCCTGCACAACGCCACTGACCCGGCGTGGTCTCAGTTCGCCGCGTTCTACATGATCCGCGACGAGTGGATGACCCATAACCATGAAGATGATGGCCACTTCAGCCTCTCGGTCGACGGGCAGTGGGCGTTCCTCGACATGGGTTACGCCGATCAATCCAGCTGGCACGGAGCCCAATCGACAGATCACAACATTGTCTTGGCCGAGGGAGCCCCGGAGTTCCAAGGCGGCGGGAACAACTACTACACGCCGCCCTCCACGAATGGGCGATTCCTCGGCAGCAAGCGCGAAGCCATGGTCTCACCGCACATGGACTACGTCCGCGGGTCGCACGCCAACATGTGGATGATGCAGACCGCCGATCGCTCCGTCATCATGATCAAGGACGCATCCATGCCGTACCTCATCCTCGTTGACCACGTCAACAAGGATGGCGGGTCGCACGTGTACGAGGAGGTCTTCCACTCCGGTGGTGACGCATTTGGCCAGGGCACGCTCGCAAGCCCCATGACCGTCAACGTCAACGGCGTGCTCTCCAAGTCCATGTGGCTCGAGCCAGCCAATGCCACGGTCTCACCCGGCGTCGGTGCGATGAACGCCAGCACCCCCTATTGGCGGCACAGGGTCAGGGCCAGCGGCAGTGACGTGACCTTCCTGTCCATCCATGGACAACACATGCCCCTGTCCACGACCCCGCTCCCCAACCCTTTGGGGAACACGAAGGGGGCGGTTCTCGCGTTCGCCGCCCACTCCGACACCGTGCTGGTGCGGGACCAACCGGGCGTCATGGGTGACGCGACCACGAACGCTGACGCCGAATTCGTCTGGGTTCGCCGTGACGGCCAGCTGATGAGCGGCTGGGGGGCAGGAGAAGCCCTGAATGTCGTGAATGATGGCATCGCCCTGCTGACCGCTAACGAGAAGATCACCGTCGCCGTCCGCGCGGGACGGATCTTCATCCAGACCGAAACCGGGGACGGGCCTCAGGGCCTCTATGCGGGCCTCTACTCACCATTCACGGTGACCGAAATCTCGGTGGACGGCGAACAGGTGGCCGTCAACCAGCTGGGCACACAGGTCACCATCGGGGGCGCCGCTCTTCCGACTCTCTCGGCGGACGATCGCACGTATTCGTTCCGTGATGGCTACCTTTGGGACGCCATTCCCAGCGGCAGCGTGGTCACGGCAAATGACACGGTGACTTCAGGCCTGGGCTGGTCCGGCCTCAAGCTGAAGGGAGATCAGTCGGTCGGAGGGCGTCCCCTCAGCATCGGCATGGACGTCCTCTTCCATCCCGGCTCGGCGGGGGAGCTCGCCGGAATCAAGTGCGAGGACATCGTCGGCACCGGCAACGTCCTCAGCGCGATGGTGCGCCCGTGGACCTCGACGAGCTT
>Ga0310342_100002877_pt1 | contig 11206 bp, 12 predicted proteins | sample S15DNA20500_MG_FD_206155 | JGI IMG/M metagenome (GOLD analysis project Ga0310342, IMG submission 206155) | Marine microbial communities from station ALOHA, North Pacific Subtropical Gyre - S1503-DNA-20-500_MG | ecosystem: Environmental > Aquatic > Marine > Oceanic | place: Pacific Ocean: North... | reverse complement strand
TGATTCGTCTCCGTTAAGTTGAAGATTGTAGTGGATTACCAGATCGTTGAAATCAGCATCAGAGAAATCGAGAGGAAGCATCGTGTTCTTTGCCAGCGATACAACCTTCTTCATGTTGCTGGCGAAGGTAGGACTTACGTTCTCAACAGCTTCACGACTTCCATACATATCTTCCAGAAGATTGGCGGTCTTCCAACCATCAACCTTAACTTTACCAACAGCGTCACGGATTGCTTTAAACCCTAGTGAGTGCATGGTGCATGCTTCCACACCTTCAGGAACCTTAGCTTCCAGTTCTGAAGCAATGGACTTGTTGTAGGCAACCATGATGACACGACCATCATGCTTCTCCATGTATCGTTTAGACCCTTCGATACACGAGAAGGTTTTTCCTGAACCAGCACGGGCTTCAAGGATTAGGTGAGACTCACCATCTACGAGTGCTTTCCAGAATGCTTCTTGTTCAGGACTTCCAACAACTTTAGTTTCGGTAAGTGACATGAGTTAGGGCTCCTTAACTATAGGTCACAAAATTCAGAATTTAATTAATTACTAATAGATATATTATCGACCTGATTTATTACAGTCAATAGCTTTGGTAATAAAAATAGTCAGTATTTTTTACCATTGACCAGTCAGATAAAAGTCCCTACACTTGGTGTGGTTAGTATTAATCATAGTCAGGAGAAAGTTATGGCTAAGAAAAGTATTCGTAAAGTTGTCGTGGATTCCCCTTTGAAAAGTGACGATGACAATGCTGTTAAAGAAGTGCAAAACGAGTCCTCAGATATTGTGAATGCAATAGCTAAGAAGCTAGACGTATCACCAGAGATTGTTGCAGGATACGGTGCAATTATTAGTAAAGTAAAACGAGGTCTTTATACTCAGGAACTCGCAGAAAAATTTATTAAAGAAAGGATGAGTAGCTGATGCCAAGCACTAGTAAAGATCGAGCAAGGGAGAAGTCGATTGCCAAAGCGAAGGCAGCAAAGGTTTCTTCCTCAAATCTCGATAAGATTTTGGACATTCGTAACACCCCAGACCCTGTTAGAAAAACTTGGTACAGGACTCATGGCAAAAAGACAGGACTCGGAATCATGGCATTCTGGGCAACTCTGTTTGAAGGCAACGAGCTCCTACCCAAGAGTAAGAAGATGACCAACGCAGAACTCGAACGTCAGGTACGTGCTGAGTTCCCGCATGAGAAGACTCTGTTAGAGAATCTCGATTCAGGTCGTCAATCTGTCAACTACTACCGCCATCTATACAACAAAGGAAGAATGAGTAAACCCAAGGGAACTCCCCCTGAGTACATTTCCTTCCGCTACAACTCAGATGGAGAATCGGTGGATACCCGAACGGGAAAACGAGTCTTGGACAAAGAATCTACAAACGCATACATAGAGAAGTATCGTGGATAAGATTTGGTTCATGGGACTCGATCCCGGAAAAAGCGGAGGAGTTGCCATCGTCAATGACGAGGACTCCGAAGCATTTAAGATCCCAGCCACGGAGGGCGATCTTAGGGATCTGATTTCATCACTCGCCAGCACAGTGAGATTTGCTCTTATCGAGCAAGTCCATAGCTCCCCCCAGATGGGAGTCCGTAGTGCTTTCTCTTTCGGGAGATCCTACGGAACTCTCAGGGGTTTGCTGTTGGCAAATAACATTCCCTTCGATGAAGTCCGACCCCTAAAATGGATGACGCACATGAAGTGCAAAACAGGTGGTGACAAAAATGTTACCAAAGCAAAAGCCCAACAACTGTTTCCTCACCTGAAAATAACGCACGCAATTGCGGACGCACTTCTGATCGCAGAATACTGTCGCCAGATAAGAATAGGAACAGACGATGGGAGTGACCTTAAAAAGTAAAATATACAAACTCGCATGGAACGACCATGTAAAAAAGTGGAGAGGTTGTGAACGCTGTCCACTACACAAGTCTTCCATGAGTCGAGTTCTCCTCAGAGGAGAGTTGCCCTGCGACATTCTTTTCGTTGGAGAAGCCCCAGACGAGATTGAGGATATTGTCAAAGAACCCTTTGTCGGGCCTGCGGGTAGACTTTTAGATAAAATGATAGTAGATAGTGGTCAGACGTTTTCCTACGCAATGACACATGTCGTAGCATGTCTCCCTAAAGGAGAAGTAGGAGAACTTAGACCTCCGTCCAAACATGAGGTGAGTAGTTGTGAAGATCGACTGTATGAAGTCGTTCAGATGGCACGCCCGAAGGGTATTGTACTGCTAGGCACTAGCGCACAAGGCTACTCAACCGGAGCTCTGGAACGATATAAAGAATCATACGAGACTTTGCATCTACTTCATCCGGTACAGATCCTCAGACGGGGTGGCGAGAATACTTCCCTCTACTCGAAGGAACTAAAAAATCTCGTGACCTTTTTAATGAAAGTGAACAAAGATGAATACGGATAAACGATGGCATGTAAGATACAACACAATGGATTGCTACTACGAATTAATCAGCCCCATGAAAGTAGTTGTCCATCGATTTCCAACCGAAGCCCAAGCCCTCGAAGGGTTGGAATTAACCCAACTCTTCAGACCACAAAAAGGAGTAGCCCATGGCGAAGAAACGAGCAGCCATTCGGAAGAAGGTGAATAAGAAGAAGAATGCTTTCGCCAAGAAACATTCACAAAAACCTTTTAGAGATATTGAGAAAGACGGAATCACTTATTCTTTTCTGGATGAGTGGTTGATGGACAGGGAACAAGCCCGCCTGTCTTACGTCGAAGGTTGGTCGTCCAAGGGACTCTCAGTTCCTCTCGACTTCGGTCTCTCATTTCACGACTGCCTTGAATGGGTAGCAAAGGGACGATCTTATAAGACTGCCTATCGCAGAGTTCTCAAACCATACTACGAGCGTAAGGCTCCCAAGATCGAGTATCACGAACGAGGCAAGTTGCTTCAGATTATCGACATGGCTGACGTTGTCTTTAAAGAGTACTGGAAGTACTGGCAAAACTTTGACAAAGACTTCCGTTACCTCTTTCAGGAAGAATCTTTCAACGTCCCTCACAGAACCAAGAACGGTCACGAAGTCCCTCTCAGAGGAAGATGGGATGCAGTCTATCAGTCCAGCGACAATGGTATTTGGCTGATGGAGAATAAGACCAAGAGTGTTATCGATGAGTTAGGTCTCTTAGCAGCACTTCCCTTCGATCTTCAAAGTATGCTTTACGTCCATGCTCTCCAAACTCATCTAAAGAAACCTGTAGCAGGGATCTTGTACAACGTCATTCGTCGTCCGCAACTACGCCAAAAGAAAACCGAAAACCATGAAGAGTTTATTCAACGGGTACAAGATGATGTGGTTAAACGACCTGAGCACTACTTTATGCGGTGGAAGGTTGACTTAACTCAAGATGATATAGATAAATGGGTAACTCGATCCTTAGATCCAATTCTTGATCAAGTTTACCTGTGGTGGCAATCGATAAAAGAGAACCCATTTGAACCGTGGGAATCTTCATTGCACTATGCGAACCCTACCGCTTTGTTTACGAGGTACGGACGTTCCCGATACTTCGACATGATTACTCGTGGAAGTACAGATGGTCTGTACCAGCGAACCAACCCGAGCCATAAGGAGAATGATAATGGCACGAACGAGAAAAGTAAGTAAGCCTAGACGAGCAGCAACTCCAGATATTCGAGTTTCTATTCCGACAGAGATCAACGAACCTCCAGCTAATCTGAAAGACTACTGCATTTGTCTTTACGGGGAGAAGGGAGTTGGGAAAACCTCACTGGCATCTCAATTCGACAATTCTCTGGTGTTAATGTTGGAGCCTAAAAGACGGAATCTCAAAATCCGTCAGGTGAACATCGAACCCATGTCTCTGAAGGACATGAATCGAGGTAACCCTGATCTCACACCATGGCAGTACTTCCAAGAATACGTCAAAGCAGTCTTGGAGGATGGCACAGTGGATACGATTGTGGTCGATACCGTCGACAGGGCATACGACTCCTGCCTAAATCATCATTGCTTCCAGAAGGGTTTGAACCATCCATCGGATGCTAATGACTTCGGTGCAACATGGCATCGCATCAAAGACGACTTCGAGTCCACGATGAACAAACTACTCTACGCAGACATGGGACTGGTCTTCATAAGTCACGCCCACCTTAGAGTTCAGGAAGCCAAGGATGGTATGGAACAGTGGGTTCCGACCTGCTCCCCTGCTGCGTGGAAATACATTAAGGCTGTTGCTGACTTCGCTCTCTACTATGGGTACTCAGGTACTGACCGAGCCATTACGCTCCGAGGCAATGAGAACCTATGGAGTGCCTGCGGAGTCTCCGACAAATTCCTTACGAAGTCTGGGGAGCTCTTGGAGCAATTCAGCACTGGGGATTCTCACGAGTCTGCTTACAAGAACCTGCTGGCAGCATTTGATAACAAGCTGTCAAATGACGAAGTTCTTTCTCCCAGAGAAAAAAGAAAAAAATAGTCTTGACACAATAATGACTAACAGTCATATTTGTAAACCGAGTTTCTTTAACCGTTCCTTACCTAAGGAGATTAGTTATGCCTAGAACTACAAAGGCAAGCGGATTTGCCTCCGCAATCAAAAAGGCTGTTAATGGTGATTCATGGGAAGCCTCTCGAAGCGTAAGTGCTGGTGGTGGTGGTAACTTTGAACGTGACGAAGTTGACGATGGTACTTATGTTGCCCGTCTGACCAGCGGTCGTACCGGACAAGATAAGAATGGCAATCCGTATGCTGCCTTCGATTTTGAAATCGGTCGTGGCGAATTCACTGGTTGCACTGTCAGCAAATTCCACTCGATTGCTGAACGTGGTAATCGAACTTACGAACAGGCACTGTCAAGTCTGTTCACCGACCTGAAACGTATGGAGCCTGATGAAGACTTCGATACTTTTGAACCTGAAGACATCGAGTCTTTGGTTGAAGATTTAGTCGAAGAAGGCCCAGTCCTTCAGATTGCTGTTAAGAACACGATCTCTGGTGATCGAACCTTTACCAACGTCTACGTCAATCGACGACTAGACGACGAAGAACTTCCGCAGGACGCAGAAGACTGGACTCCTGCTAAAGGTGACGCAGTCTCCTACAAGCCCCCACGGGCTCGTAAGTTTGCTTCGTTCGACATCGTCAAAGTGAATAAAAGTCAGGAAACTGCAACCATTACTAATGGTGATAAGACTTTTGAAGATGTTGCTTGGGCTGACCTGCAATGGGATACCCAAGAAAGCCCGTTCTAAGGCACGATGTTACCCGTGTAGCCCTTGTGTTGGGTAGGTTCCCTGTGACTTATGTTCCGCTGGAGCCTACCCAACCTTTTTCTAAAGACCGAACCAGTCATGCAGAAAATCTTTCTAAGATTCGATTCACAGGAAAACGTACAAAAGTTTTCAGAACGCTTGGGATATGATGTATCCCCATTAAAGGAAATTGCAATTCCTAGAACTCGTAATAAAGTACTAGCGAAAGAGAAGAAAACCAGACCACCTAACAAGGCAGAGTGGAAAAATCATTGGTTGGAAATGCCAAATTATGTGCAGGAGAAGAAAGAACCTCACAAGTTACTAACTGTGTGGTTAAAGAATGATTCCGATGTCCGAGAATTATTTGCAATGATCTCTGAGCAAAAGATCACTCCGAAGACAAAGAGTATTTGGTATCCCAAACTAGAACGAGGAACTCACTGTAGAGGTAAGGCTTGGTTCTCAAAGGAAGACCATCTACCTCAGTTCCCTTTCTACATCATCTCAAAGTCCAGACCCACATGCATTACCAGTAGAGCTCTCACAAAGATGGGCGTACCTCACAAAGTAGTGATCGAGCCTGTCGATTATAGAGCATATGCAGACTCCATTGGGGAAGAGAACCTTTTAGTACTCACCTTCAGCGATCTTGGCAAAGGTTCTATCCCAGCAAGGAATTGGGTTTGGAATTATTCAAAGAAACAAGGAGAGAAGTGGCACTGGATTCTGGATGATAACATTCAGGATTTCGATCACCTCGTCCGAAATACCAAGATCAAAGTTAGGACTCCTGCCATCTTCAAAGCAGCGGAAGATTTCATACTTCGCTACGAGAACGTAGGGCAGGCAGGATTTAACTACCACAGCTTTTGCAAAGTCACTGATAAGATTCCTCCATACACTTTAAACACTAGAATCTACTCATGCATTCTTCTCAGAAATGATTTAGACTTTTGCTGGAGAGGGAAATACAACGAGGATACAGATCTTTCATTACGTATCTTAAAATCAGGACTCTGCACAATTCTCTTCAATACATTTCTAGCAGACAAAGTAACCACCTCTCGTATGAAAGGCGGTAATACAGATCACGTATATACGGACAACGATCAGAGACGGAAGTTTGCGGAGTCTTTAGAACAGCAACATCCCGATCTCGTTAAAGTTGTCTGGAAATTTAATCGTTGGCATCACCAAGTAGATTATCGACCCTTCAAGGAGATGCAGTTAAAGTTCAAGAAAGGAGTCCAACCAAGCAATTCTGTTAATGATTACGGAATGTATGTTGGAGAAGATCACTTATGTTAATCGCTCTCGATACCGAAACCACTGGAATAGATTTATTCCACGGAGCCAAACCTTTTGCAGTTTCTACCTGTGACGAGAAAGGTATTACCAATTTCTGGGAATGGGAAGTAGATCCTACAACTCGTCAGCCCATCATCTATCAGGACGATATTGAAGACCTGTGTGATTACATTGATGGTTCCACTCTAATCTTTCACAACATTAAATTTGATGTGCGGGCACTACGAAACATTGGAATCAACTTAGAGTTTAAAAACATCTCCCCGTACATGACAGGCAAGTGGAATTCCAGTCCTCTCGAAGATCATAAAGCAGAAGCTACTCTCGAAGGTTTCGAGGATACGTTGTTAGCTTCTCACGTATGCGATAGTAGTGAACCACATGGCTTGAAGTATCTTGCTGAAGAGTACATTGGGATTCTCGACCTCGACGAAGAAGAGCTCCTCGAAGAAGTTCGCTCTGCCAGAAGAGTTGCTAAGGCTCGTGACTGGAAAGTCGGATCTACCCTAGCCAATGTAAGTTCCGTTCATTGTGATTACTGGTTACCCAAAGCAGTTAATACAGAATCAAACGTATTAGAAACCTATGCAGTTCAAGATGCTGTGAGAACCATGCTTCTTTGGAAGATGTATGAACAGGTAATCAAAAGAGATAAGTTGGACAATCAGTACCAGATCCGCAAGTCACTTATCCCCATCAGCTACCGTATGGAATCTCGTGGAGTTACTCTCAAACCAAGAACCCTTCAGTCAGAAATTGACAGATACAGCGACCGAGCAATTGAAGAAGAAGTTAATTGCTACGAGATAGCAGTGAAGAGAAAGTTGGTTGATGAGGAGTTAAATGTCAGATCCTCCAAACAACTTCAAAGCGTATTGTACGGAAATCCCGAAGCATCTAATGTCTCCCAGAGAAGGGGGCTTGGTTGTCCACCAATCTCGTACACTTCTACGGGTATCAGCACTTCCGCAGATACACTTAGAACTCTTCATGAGTCCCATGTTAAAAAGAACTCCCCTGCACATAAGTTTTTGGGATCGCTTCTAACCTATAAGAAGTCTCAAACCTGTTCGCAGTACCTAACGAGTTATCAGAATCTCATGAGGAAAGAAGGCAAACGTCATGTCCTCCATCCTTCCTTCAACCAAACAGGAACCCGAACAACCCGATGGTCATCCTCAAACCCCAACGGTCAAAACATTGGGTCAGGCGGTAAAGATGCCTTTGGAAACGAGGTCAACGATTATTGCTTACGTGATGTCTTTGGCCCTCCCACTGGTTATTGCTGGTACGCTGCTGATTATTCTCAGCTTGAGTTGCGCATTCTGGCTGTGCTGGCGCAAGAACAGAAACTCATCGATGCTTTCGAGCGTGACGAAGACATCCACAGCCTTACCGCAGACTTGTGCGGTATCAGTCGAAAAGCAGCCAAGGGAGTTAACTACGGATTAATCTATGGAGCAGGCAAAGCCAAGCTGGAGTTAATGACTGGGAAGAAGGGATTCGACAAAGTCTTCAAAGAAGCCTATCCCGGGATCTCTCAATTTATGTCAGCAACTACCAAGCAGGTAAACCAAAAAGGATTCGTAAAGACAATCGGAGGATACCGATTGATCGTTCCTCCTGAAAAGCCATATATCGGAACGAACTATACGATTCAGGGAAGTGCTGGAGACATCCTAAACCTTGCCATGATCAAACTAGCAGAGGAACTAGGAAGTAACGATGAGCAGCCTGAAGACCATGCCAATCATCTGATTATGACCATTCACGATGAGATTGTCGTGGAAGCCAAAGGTCGTGGTAAGTCAGATATTCCAGACAAGATGAAACAGTTGATGGAGGAAGCTGGCTCAGAACTCGGAGTTGAAACTCCTGTCGACGTAAAGAAGATTACTACTAAGTGGAGCGATGGTAAGGAACTGGACATATGATAGCCCCAATAGACCCAGAACTTAATGATTGCGTTATGTGTGGTGGAAAACCTGTTCTCTGGAAATGTGATTCCATGGATGGGTACGGAGTACGTTGTATTGAATGTAACACTGCGTGCATGGCTCCAACCAAGGATGAAGTGATCGACGCATGGAACAAGTTTGAGCAGAATATTCCTGAAGACCTTTGGGAACATCCCAAGCCTTGTCCGTTCTGCGGAACAGAGAATCCACAACTCTTAGAGTCGGATACTCTCTGCTGGTACAACTGCATGAATTGTGAAGCAGATGGGCCAGTGGGTCTCAATACATTTCTAGCACAACTTCACTGGAACAGTAGAAAGGGAGTCGAGTCATGAAAACAGTAATCCACGTCAACCAACATCTGATTAAGAGCAACCAGAAGAAGATTTTGGAAACAATAGAAGTACTCGAACCAGTTTTGTCCGTGAAGAACTATAAGTGTACTCGCTACGCTGACGAAGCAATCATCCTAGACAAAAACGGAGAAGAGGTAGCGAAGATTGTTTACTCCCCAGAAAAGCCTTTGGCCTGTGGAGCGAGATGCTGGATAGAGACACAGAACGAGGTAGAGATAGTCAGGAAAAAGTCAGAAAATAATACAGAATAGTGGTTTACATTCCGATTTTACTTACATAAGATAGGCGTAGTAATTAATCGAACCTATAAGGAGAGTAGCGATGTTAAATCTAATGACTGGTGGTTATAACCACATGACTTTAGAAGATCTGAAAAGTGTTCCCGTGACTGCTCGTGGAGAACGCACTGAGCGATGGCAGGGAGTCCAACATGGTGAACTCGTAAACACCATGAAGACCGTCCTGAAGGATCGATATTCGTTCAATACCAAGAACGAGACCTACGCTGTCAGCCCTAATGGTGCTGCCATCATCGGTGGTTTCGAGTTGGCATTTGGAAACGACGATAGTGTGCAGATGGGACTTCCACAGCACACCTCGTTCTCCGTTGGATTCATTCACTCCAACGATTCCCGCAAAGCCCTGACGTTGTGCTTTGGTGGTCGTGTCGCTCTTTGTGAGAATGGCATGGTCGTCAGCGACTACACGCTGAAGCGTAAGCACACCAAAGGTCTCTACCTCAGAGATTGGTTGCGGGAAGGTTTTGCTGGTCTCACTCATGAGATCTCCAAGGCTCAGGTTGAGCTCAACAAGATGGCAACGATTCCGGTTAACACTGGTCGTCATCATGATGAGATGCTCGTCAAACTGGGTCGTGAAGGAGTCATTCCATGGCGACTTCTGGGAGAAGTTGACAAGGGTTGGCACGATGCCCATGAGAAGGGAGCAATCCCGGGAGTAGAGAAAGAGCGTTGGGACGAATGGAACTTCCAAGGCAGTATGCTCGACTGGTATAATTGCGTCACGCATACCGCTAAGAAGATTCCACCAGCGAACCAACTGACCTCTCTGAAGAAGTCATACGATCTGGTAAAGAGCTACTCCGAGAATTCTCTCTGGGTTGCCAACTAACGAACCTCGGACATTCCTACCTCTCTGGAAGTGAAGATACAGGGAGGTGGGTGTCCATTTTTCAAAAGGAACCGAACCATGACAGTTCATATCGAAACCAAACAAACAGACAAGCTACGTCTGTATCATTCCCACGGAATCCAATTCACTGATAAGGGTGGATCTCAAGTTACGGGTGACTGCCCGTTCTGTGGCAAGGAAGAGAAATTCTATGTGTCCAAAGCCAAGGGCATGTACCACTGCAAGGTCTGCGGTGAGAAGGGTAACGGATATACCTTCCTCAGCAAACTGATTGACCAGTGCAAGGATGAGACCACAGATTCCCAGTACCGAAAGTTCGGTAAGGAACGTGGACTAAGTCCTGCCATCATGAAACGTGAAAATCTAGCATACGATTCCCAAACCAAACGATGGTTGCTCCCAGTCTGGAATGGCTCCGAATCGGTAGCCAATATCCTGACTTACGACAATTCCCTCCAGAAAGGAAAGACTCGTTCGACAGCAACTTGTGCTCGTCATCTGTATCGAGCAAACCTTATTGCGGAGGAAGGCCCTATCTACGTCTGTGAGGGCGAGTGGGACGCTCTGGCGTTACTTACGCTGATGGATAAGGTTGGAGCCACAAACATCAACGTAGTGGCTGTACCGGGAGCAGAGACGTTCAAAAAGGAATGGGTGGAGTACTTCAAAGATCGTGAAGTTACTCTTCTCTACGACAACGATGGTTCTGGTCAGGACGGGAAGCAAAAGGTTATCGACACTCTGAGAGATGTTGCTAAACATATACGCTCCCTGCATTGGCCTTTGACCATGCCAGACAAATATGACATACGTGATTTGGTGTCTGAGTATGGTGTAAAGAATAGTACATGGAAACGTCTTCATGAAATGGTGGTAGATGAGTCAGGAAGACCTGCCAAGCCAACAATGAAGCGTACTTCCTTCAAAAGTATCCTGAAGGACTTCCGCAAGGGACTTCACTTCGACAAGGATATGGAGGATGCCCTGTTAGTTACACTGGCTACGGTGGTCAGTAATAAGATTCCCGGAGACCCTCTATGGATATATGTAGTAGGCCCTCCCGGATGCGGTAAATCCATGATCCTACAATCATTCATGAACTCGCTGAACTGCGTCTTCAGAAGTAAACTGACCGCTACCAGTTTCATATCCGGTATGAAGCAGGAGGATGGC
>Ga0310342_100002876_pt1 | contig 11209 bp, 10 predicted proteins | sample S15DNA20500_MG_FD_206155 | JGI IMG/M metagenome (GOLD analysis project Ga0310342, IMG submission 206155) | Marine microbial communities from station ALOHA, North Pacific Subtropical Gyre - S1503-DNA-20-500_MG | ecosystem: Environmental > Aquatic > Marine > Oceanic | place: Pacific Ocean: North... | reverse complement strand
AAGCCTTCCTCGCGCAGGGCCTTGCACGCCTGGGCACCGGAGTAGTCGAACTCGCAGGCCTGGCCGATCACGATCGGACCGGCGCCAATGATGAGGATGCTTTGAATATCAGTCCGTTTAGGCATGTCTGAGTAACCGTCCAGATTCGAGCGTTTCGCTTGGGTCCGACGTGGGAGTCGGACGCTTCGGGCGGCCGCGCCGCCCCTGTTTCCGTTGTTAGCCGGCTTTGACGCGGGCCTCCATCAGTTCGATGAAATGATCGAACAGCGGCGCGCAGTCGTGCGGACCGGGGCTGGCTTCCGGGTGGCCCTGGAAACTGAATGCCGGCACATCGGTGCGGTGAATCCCCTGCAGGGAACCGTCGAACAACGACACGTGGGTGGTCTTCACATTGTCGGGCAGTGTGCTTTCGTCCACCGCGAAGCCGTGATTCTGACTGGTGATCATCACGGTGCCGTCTTCCAGGTTCTTGACCGGATGATTGGCGCCGTGGTGGCCATGGTTCATCTTCAGGGTGCGCGCGCCACTGGCCAGGCCGAGCAACTGGTGCCCCAGGCAGATGCCGAAGACCGGCAACCCGGTCTCCAGGATTTCCCGGATCGCGGTGATCGCGTAATCACAGGGCTCCGGATCCCCGGGGCCGTTGGCCAGGAACACACCATCCGGCTTCATCGCCAGCACCTCCGCGGCCGGCGTCTGCGCCGGCACCACGGTGAGCCTGCAGTGACGATCCGCCAGCATCCGCAGAATATTGCGCTTGCAGCCGTAATCGTAGGCCACCACGTGGTAGCGGCTATCACTCTGTTCCCGGTGTCCTTCGACCCGGTCCCAGGTGCCTTCTTGCCACTGATACGGCGCCTTCACGCTGACTTCCTTGGCCAGGTCCATGCCCTTGAGGCCGGGAAAATCGCGGGCGGCGGCGAGCGCGCGGGCTTCGTCCACATCATCGCCGGCGAGAATGCAGCCGTTCTGGGCACCTTTGTCGCGCAAAATGCGCGTCAGCCGGCGCGTATCGATGTCGGCGATCGCGACGATGCCCCGAGCCTTGAGATACTCAGGCAGGGACTCCCGGGCACGCCAGTTGCTCACCGTCAGGGTCAGATCACGTATCACCAGGCCGGCGGCCCAGACGCGATCGGATTCATCGTCTTCCGGGTTGACCCCGGTATTGCCGATGTGTGGATAGGTCAGGGTCACGATCTGCTTGGCATAAGACGGATCGGTGAGAATTTCCTGATAACCGGTCATCGCGGTGTTGAACACCACTTCACCCACGGTTTCACCCGTGGCGCCAATGGCGACGCCCCGAAAGAGGCTTCCATCTTCCAGAGCTAGTATGGCGGGTACCGTCAACGCAACCTCCTGGCGGATAGGGACTTGGGAGATCGGTGGCGGGGGCCGTGCGTTACCGCAACCCTTCGGCTGGGTTCGCAAAAAAGCGAGATGGATTGCTCCACCTCGCTTTTCAGGAAATACACATCGTCACTCGGCCACCCGCTCGCCCATCTTGGGCAGGGCCGTATTTTAGGACGTTCACGGCACGCTGTCACGCCCTAGGGCCTGTCCACACTACTCGCATCACGCCTGTTGTGGCTAAACATCCACCAATCAAGGCATGAGGAGAGAAGTTTGGTGGCTCCAAATGAACGACGAGTAACGCGGAGTGGTGGATGTTTAGCCACAACCCGAAGGGCTGGAGCCATTTTGGCCCCCAGCGTCGTTGTCGGTCTCTTATCTGGAATGACCAAACGGCGCTCCCTCCGCCTAGCTGGAGGCCAAAATGGCATCCAGCAGGCGTGATGCGAGTAGTGTGAACAGGCCCTAACCTTTGCCCCAACCGGCGCTTTCGCCGGCCAGACCGAGCACGTCCTGCATATCAAACAGGCCCTCGGACCGCTCGGCCAGCCATACCGCGGCCCGCACCGCGCCCCGCGCGAACGACATGCGGCTGGACGCCTTATGGGTGATTTCCACCCGCTCGCCGTCGGCGGCGAACAGCACCGTGTGCTCGCCGACGATGTCACCGGCGCGGATGGTCTCGAAACCGATGGTCTGGCGGTCACGTTCACCGGTACGGCCTTCACGGCCGTAGACCGCGCACTGGTCCAGGTCACGGCCCAGGGTCTGGGCGACCACCTCGCCCATGCGCAGTGCGGTGCCTGACGGGGCATCGATCTTATGGCGGTGGTGCGCCTCGATCACCTCGATATCCACCTCGTCGCCCAACACCCCGGCGGCGGTCTCCAGCAACTTGAAACACAGATTCACGCCAATGGAATAATTGGGCGCGAAGCAGATGGCGATCTCCCCGGCGGCGTCGCGCAGGGACGCCTGCTGCTCGGCGCTCAAGCCGGTGGTGCCGATCACCAGCCGGGTGCCGGCGGCCCGGCATATTTCCACGTTGCGCGCCGTGGCCTCGGGGACGGTGAAATCGATAAAGACGTCGGCGTCTCCGGCCACCGCCTCCAGGCTGTCCGCGAGGGTCACTCCGAGGCGCCCACGCCCCATCAACTCACCGGCGTCCACGCCGATCAGGCTGGAACCGGGCACATCCACGGCGGCGGCCAGTTCCGTCTCGGGATTGGCCAGGGTGGCCTCCATCAGAATCCGACCCATGCGCCCGGCGGCGCCGATAATGCCTACTTTCATTACGTTTGCCCGCTGTCCGGTTGAATCACGGCGGGGCCTGCCGGCCCGCGCCGCCCTGCATCACAAGGTAGCCCGTTAGAGCCCTTCAAAGAAGCGCTTCACGCCCTCGAACCAGCTGGTGCGCCGAGGGTTATGCCGTTCGCCCCCCTTGTCCATGGAGTCCTGGAACTGGCGCAGCAAATCCTTCTGCTCACTGGAAAGCTTGACCGGCGTTTCCACTACCACCTTGCACAACAGGTCGCCGGGCGGTCCGCCACGCACCGGAGTCACGCCCTTGCCGCGCAGCCGGAACAGCTTGCCGGTCTGGGTTTCCGGCGGCACTTTCAATTTCACCTGGCCGTTCAGGGTCGGCACCTCGAGCTCGCCGCCCAGGCTCGCGTCGACGAAGCTCACCGGCACTTCCACGTGCAGGTTTTCCCCCTCGCGGGTGAAAATGTTGTGCGGTCGCACCGCCACTTGCACGTACAAATCCCCGGGCGGTGCACCCTGCATGCCCGCTTCGCCCTTACCGGCGAGACGGATGCGGTCGCCGGTATCAACGCCGGCGGGAATCTTCACGGACAGGGTCTTGGTGCTCTGCACCCGGCCCTGACCGCCGCAATGATCACAGGGATTCTCGATCACCCGGCCTTCGCCATGACAGGTGGGGCAGGCCTGCTGCACCGTGAAGAAGCCCTGCTGCATACGCACCTGGCCCATACCCGCGCAGGTCGGGCAAGTCACCGGTTGCTCCCCGGCCTTGGCGCCGGAGCCGTCACAGACCTCGCAGGGGTCCCAACTGGGCACACGGATCTTTTCCTCGCAGCCGTGCACCGCCTGCTCCAAGCTCAACTCCAGCGTGTAGCGCAGGTCCGCGCCGCGGGCCGGACCACGGCGGCCGCCGCCACCGCCAAAGATATCGCCGAAGATGTCTCCGAAAATATCGCCGAAGCCGCCACCGCCGAAGCCACCGGCCCCGGCGCCACCACCGGCCTGACCATTGACGCCGGCATGGCCGAACTGATCGTAGGCGGCCCGCTTCTGCTCATCGGAGAGCACTTCGTAGGCTTCTTTGGCCTCTTTAAACTTGGCCACCGCCTCCTGATCGTCCGGATTACGGTCCGGGTGATATTTCATCGCCAGGCGGCGGTAGGCTTTCTTGAGATCCTGCTGGCTGGCGTCCTTGGAAGCCCCCAGCACATCGTAATAATCACGTTTGGACATAATGGGTCCGCTTTATTCAACGTCGACTTTTTAAGCTAAGACGCCGGGCTCCAAGGCCCGGCGTTGCTGGCTCTACGTCAGACACGGTGCCGACGGTTATTTTTTCTTATCGTCGTCCACTTCCTCGAACTCAGCGTCGACCACATCGTCACCGGACTTCTGCTGCTCGCCGGCACCGGCCTCGCCGCCTTCGGCTTGCTGCGCCTCGGCATACATCTTCTGAGCCAGGCTCCCGGACGCTTCGGTGAGCGCCTTGGTCTTGGCATCGATGTCGTCCTTGTCACTGCCTTTAAGCGCTTCCTCGAGCTCACCGATGGCCTTGTTGATGGCCTCTTTTTCCTCTTCGGACGCCTTGTCGCCAGCCTCTTCGAGGGTCTTGCGGGTGGCGTGCACCAGGTGGTCGCCCTGGTTACGCGCCTGCACCAGCTCCTCGAACTTTTTGTCCTCGTCGGCGTGGGCTTCGGCGTCCTTGACCATCTGATCCACTTCGTCGTCGGACAGGCCGGAAGACGCCTTGATCTGAATGGTCTGCTCCTTGCCGGTGGCCTTGTCCTTGGCGCCCACATGCAGAATGCCGTTGGCGTCGATGTCGAAGGTCACTTCAATCTGCGGCACGCCGCGCGGCGCCGGCGGAATGTCCTCCAGGTTGAACTGCCCCAGGGACTTGTTCTGGCCCGCCTGCTTACGCTCGCCTTGCAGCACGTGCACGGTTACCGCGGTCTGGTTGTCGTCGGCGGTGGAGAACACCTGCGACGCATTGGTCGGAATGGTGGTGTTCTTTTCGATCAGCGGCGTCATCACGCCGCCCATGGTTTCGATACCCAGGGTCAGCGGGGTCACGTCCAGCAGCAGCACATCCTTGACGTCGCCGGCCAGGACCGCGCCCTGAATGGCGGCGCCGATGGCCACGGCTTCATCCGGGTTGACGTCCTTACGGGCATCCTTGCCGAAGAAGTCGGCGACTTTCTTCTGCACCATGGGCATGCGGGTCTGGCCGCCCACCAGGATCACGTCGGTGATGTCGGCCGCCTTGACGCCGGCATCGCTGAGCGCGGTCTTGCACGGCTCCAGGGAGCGGGACACCAGCTGCTCGACCAAGGATTCCAGCTTGGCGCGGGTCAATTTCACCACCAGGTGCTTGGGACCGCTCTGATCGGCGGTGATGTACGGCAGGTTGACCTCGGTCTGCTCCGCGGAGGACAGCTCGATCTTGGCTTTCTCGGCGGCTTCCTTGAGGCGCTGCATGGCCAGGGCGTCGCCACCCAGATCGATGCCGGAGTCCTTTTTGAACTGGTCGGCCAGGTAATTGATGATCGCCAGGTCGAAGTCTTCGCCACCCAGGAAGGTGTCGCCGTTGGTGGCCAGCACCTCGAACTGATGCTCGCCGTCCACTTCGGCGATCTCGATGATGGAGATATCGAAGGTACCGCCACCCAGGTCGTAGACCGCGATGGTGCGGTCACCGCCTTTCTTGTCCAGGCCATAGGCCAGGGCCGCGGCGGTGGGCTCGTTGATGATGCGCTTGACCTCGAGGCCGGCGATGCGGCCGGCGTCCTTGGTGGCCTGGCGCTGGGAATCGTTGAAGTACGCGGGCACGGTGATCACCGCCTCGGTGACTTCCTCACCAAGATAGTCTTCCGCGGTCTTCTTCATCTTCTTGAGGACCTGCGCGGAGATCTGCGGCGGCGCCTGCTTCTCGCCTTTCACTTCCACCCAGGCGTCGCCGTTGTCGGCCTTGGTGATCTTGTAGGGCACCATCTTGATGTCCTTCTGCACCACTTCGTCCTCGAAACGGCGACCGATCAGACGCTTCACCGCGTACAGGGTGTTGGTCGGATTGGTCACCGCCTGGCGCTTGGCCGCCTGGCCGACGAGGATTTCGTTGTCCTCGGTGTAGGCGATGATGGACGGCGTGGTGCGCGCGCCCTCGGCGTTTTCGATAACCTTGGTTTTGTCCCCTTCCATCACAGCGACACAGCTGTTGGTGGTACCCAGGTCAATACCGATGATCTTACCCATAACGATTCCTTCTCCTTCACACGGTCCGGGCCTCGAATGACCACCCGGACGGCTGAAACTGTTTGACTTGCCAGCTATATGGCGGCTGGCGTTTTCTTTTCAAGAGTCCTCGGCGGGCACTCTCAGGTCTTGCTGACCACCACCCGGGCCGGACGGATCAGACGGCCATTGAGCTGATAGCCTTTTTCCAGCACCTCGACCACGGAGTTGGGCTCCACGTCGGGGGCCGGAATCATGGTCATGGCTTCGTGGTGCTCCGGATTGAACGGCTCGCCCTGCGGATCGATCTGCTCCAGGTTGTACTTGGCGAACACATCGAGCAGCACTTTCAGGGTAAGCTCCAGACCCTCGCGGGCCGGCTTCAGCGCTTCGTCCTCCGGATCCAGGGTCGCCAGCCCCCGCTCCAGGCTGTCCGCCACGGTGAGAATGTCACCGGCGAACTTCTCCAGCGCGAACTTGTGCGCGCTTTCCACGTCACGTTCGGCGCGGCGGCGCACGTTCTGCATCTCGGCCTGGGCGCGAATATCCGCCTCGGACAGGGCCTTCTCCACCTTGGCGAGACGCTCCTGCGTCTGGGCCAACTCTTCTTCCACTGACGGCCCGCCCTCCGGCGACTCGTCCCGCGTCACGGGCGCGTCCGCGGTCTCCACCTCGCCGGTCACCGCATCGGTGTCGGAGAAGCCTTGCTCATCCTGGGCCGGAGCCTGCTGTTCGTTCTGTTGTTGCTTGTCCTGTTCGCTCATATCCACTCCACACGTCCCGAATTCTGGGAAAGCGGGCAAAGATATGGGAACGGTGAGGCGGGATTCAAGGGAAGAAGGGGGATGCAGTGAACAGTTAACAGTGAATAGTTAATAGTGCGCGGGCGAGCGCGGCGCCCCGTGAAGGCCTTGCCCGCGCCGGCCAGTCGAGGGCACTCCGCCCTCCGACAGGCCCCGGAGCCGGCGGCACGCGTGGGTTTCGCTGTTAACTGTTCACTATTAACTCTTAACCGTTTTCAGAGTTGGGTGAGCGCGGCGGAGAGGATGCGGGCGGTGATGTCCACGGTGGGGATGACCTTCTCGTAGTCCATGCGGGTGGGGCCGACCACCGCCAGCACGCCCACCGGCCCGTTATCCACTTTATAGGGCGCGGAGACCAGGGAATATTCCTCGAACGGCCGGTAGCCGGATTCCCGGCCGATGAAGATCTGCACGCCGTCGGCTTTCATGCTGCGCTCCAGCAAGTGCAGGATGTCGCGCTTGCGGTTGAAGGCGTCGAACAGGTCGCGGACTTTCTCGATGCTGTCCATCTGGCCGCCTTCCAGCAGGTTGGATTCGCCGGACACCACGTAGTCGGAGTCCTTGCGCTCCTGGCGCAGCGCCTTGCCGGCGATGTCCATGGTCGCTTGCATGAGAACGTCCATCTGCGCCCGGTCCGCGTCCATGGTGCTCAGCAGCCCCTCGCAGATGTTGTCCAGGTCGCAACCGGCGTAGGTCGTGTTGATGTAATTGGCGGCCTGGCGCAGCTCCACCTCGGAGTAGTCCCGGCTGGTATGAATGATGCGGTTCTGCACCTCGGAGCGGTTGACCACCAGCACCACCAGCACCCGCTGGCCGGAGAGAGGCAGAAACTCCACCTGCCGCAGGGTGGTGACATCCCGGCGCGGCACCGCCACCAGCCCCGCCATGCGGGTGAGTTCCGCCAGACTGCGCGAGGCCTGGGACACCAGCGCGTCCGGCGACTGGTCCGGCGCCAGCATCTGCCGGAGCTCCTCGCGGAGACGGGCGTTATCCGGGCGCTCCATGGTGCTGGAGGCCAGCAGGGTATCCACGTAAAGCCGGTACCCGCGCTCGGTGGGCACCCGGCCGGCGGAGGTATGAGGACTGGCCAGCAACCCCATGTCTTCCAATTCCGCCATCAGGTTGCGGATGGTGGCCGGGCTCACCGCAAGCCCGCTGCCGGTGGCCAGGGTCTTGGAGCCCACCGGCTGGCCGTGGCGGATATGCCGCTCCACCAGCGCCATCAACAACCGTTGCTTGCGTTCGTTCAATTCCAACTTGGCCATACTTCTATTACCCGTGATGAACCCTCAGTATAACCATGGAAGAGCCATTCTCCGCACACCGGCGCGCCCCGGTCCAGCAACAGGGCTTACACTGGCCGCCGGAATCGCCTAATATCGACTCACTACTGGCCAAAAGGACAGTTCATGTTCACGCATCTCAGTGTTCGCCACTTCGCCACCGTCGACCAGCTCGAACTGGAGCCCGAGCCCGGCCTTACCGTGATCAGCGGCGAGACCGGCGCCGGCAAGTCGGTGATCATCGACGCCCTGTCGCTGACCCTGGGCGAGCGGGCCGACAGCGCCGTGGTCCGCGCGGGGTGCGACCGCGCGGAAGTGCTGACCACCTTCGACGTGGCCGACAACCCGGCGGCCCGGGCCTGGCTGGGCGAGCGGGAACTGGACAACGGCAATGAGTGCTTGCTGCGCCGCACGGTGCGGGCCGACGGGCGCTCGCGCGCCTACATCAATGGCACGCCGACCCCGCTCACCGAAGTCCGTGAGCTGGGCGAGATGCTGATTAGCATTCACAGCCAGCATGAGCACCAGGCGTTGCTGCGCAAGGAAACCCACCGCCAGCTGCTGGACAACTTCGCCGAGGCCAGCGCCCGGGCGGAACAGGTACGCGACCACTGGCGCGCCTGGCAAAAGGCGCGCCGCGCCCACGACGAAGCCCTGGCCGGCGCCCGCGAGCAAACCGAGCGGCAGGAGTTGCTGCGCTTCCAGCTTGAAGAGCTGGACGCCCTGGCGCTCACCGAAGGGGAGCTGCCGGAACTGGAGCAGGAACAGCAGCGGCTGGGCAACGCGGAAGCGCTGATCCGGCTCTGCCAGCAGGCGGTCACCGCGCTTTACGATGGCGACGAGGGCACCTGCAACGATCAGCTCGGCCAGGTCAGCCACTGGGTGGAGGAAGCACGCCGCAGCGACGACGGCCTGGCCACGGTGTTCGACACGGTGGAATCCGCCCGCCTGCAGGTCGAGGCCGCCGCCGACGACCTGCGCCATTACCTGGAAAAGCTGGATCTGGACCCGCAGCGCCTCAGCCAGGTGGAAGAACGGCTCGATCAGACCTATACCCTGGCCCGTAAACACCGGTTGCGCCCCGAGGAACTGATCGAACATCACCGCAAGCTCGCCGAGGAAGCCAACACCCTGGAGCATTTCGACGAACACCTGGAAGCGCTCGCCAGCGCCGAACAGGCAGCCCGCGAAGCTTACATGGAAAGCGCCCGAGAGCTGGGCCGGCGCCGACGGGAAGCCGGCACGCGCCTGACCCAGCAAATCCAGAAGCAGCTCAAAGCGCTGGGCATGAAGGCCGCGCGCCTGGAAACCGTTCTGGAAGAGAGCAAACCCGGCCCGGACGGCCTGGAAGAGGTGGAGTTCCGCTTTTCAGCCAACCCGGGGCAGCCGCTGCGGGCGCTGGCCAAGGTCGCGTCCGGGGGCGAACTGTCCCGCGTGAGCCTGGCGATCCAGGTGATTTGCGCACGCAATCTGACGGTCCCCAGCCTGGTCTTCGACGAAGTGGATGTGGGCGTGGGCGGCGGCGTGGCCGAGATCGTCGGCCGTTTGCTGCGGGAACTGGGCGAACACGCTCAGGTGCTGTGCATCACGCACCAGCCGCAGGTCGCCGCCCAGGGGCACCAGCACTGGCAAGTGCACAAGATTCAGGGGAAGGATACCACCCATACCCGCATCCAGAGCCTGGACAGCGGCGCCCGCGTGGAGGAAGTGGCGCGCATGCTGGGGGGCGTGGAAATCACGGAATCCACCCTGACCCATGCCCGCGAGATGCTGGACAAGGGCCAGCGGGTGGCCTGAACGGCGGGATCAGCGCTTTTTGGCTTTCGGCTTGACGTAGAGAACCAGGGAGTGATCAACGATCTCGTAGCCGTGCTTGTCGGCGATCATGTGCTGGCGGTTCTCGATTTCCTCGTCCATGAACTCCACCACTTCACCGGTCTCCATGCACACCATGTGATCGTGGTGCTCTTCGTCGGCCAGCTCGAACACGGCGGAGCCGCCCTCGAAGTTGTGGCGCAGCACGATGCCGGCCTGCTCGAATTGCGTCAGCACCCGGTAGACGGTGGCCAGCCCCACATCCTCGCCGGTGTCCATTAAGGCCTTGTAGATATCCTCGGCGCTGAGATGGCGTTCCTCGGAGGATTCCAGCTGCTGCAGAATTTTCATCCGCGGCAGGGTCACCTTCAGACCCGCTTTTCTAAGATCCTGATTATCCAATGTCTTTGCTCCGTATGCCGCCGTGGAGGATGTCCGGTTCTCTCGGGAACCTTGTCCCCTGTTGCCAAGTCTGTATTATCGCCCGAACATTATGCCAAGTCGAAACACCATGCCAAGGTTCATTGCACTATCGCTGTTATTGACCGTCCTGCTGGCCGGTTGCAGTTCCCTGCGCTTCCCGGGGGTATATCGTATCGATATTCCTCAGGGTAACGTGGTTACCGGGGAGATGCTCGCCGACCTGGAGCCGGGAATGACGCCGGAACAGGTGCGCTTCGTGCTCGGTCCGCCGACGCTGACCGACCCGTTCACGCCGGACACCTGGTTCTATTTGCTGCATTACCAGACCGGTAACGCGGAAACCGTGGAACAGCAGATCGTGGTGTTCTTCGAAGGGGGCCAGTACAGCCACTACGACGGCGAGCCGGTGGAAAACGTGCGTGAGCGCACCTCCGGCCGTCGCGACCGGGAACTGGAACAGCGTGCCCGCGACCGCAAGGAAGACAACGTGGTCGATCCGGAGCCGCTCAACGATCCGGCCCCGGACCCGGGCACCCAGACCACCCCGGACGCCACCTCCGTACCGATCCCGCGCAGCTAGTCCTTGCCGGCCCGCTGCGCGCGGGCCTTGCGCGCCGCCTTGGGATCGATCTTCAGCGGCCGGTAGATCTCCACACGCTCACCGTCCCTCAGTACCCGCTTCGCCGGCGCCGGCTCCGCCTTGCCGAACACGCCCATGGCGGCCCGCTCCAGATCCAGCCCCTCGAAATGCTCGGCGATGCCCGACTCACGGGCCGCCTCCAGCATGGTGGTCCCGGCGGGCACGTCCAGCGCGATCAGCCGCTGCTTCTCGGGCAGCGCGTAGACCACCTCCACATGCAGCCGATCCGTGGCCATCAGCGTGTCTCCTGGTCAGCGGGCGCGGTTTGTTCCACCGGGTCGCCGTCGGCGCCGGCCTCGGCGCTGCCGTCGTCCGCCGCCAGCACCGACCAGAGGGAGTAGATAAACAGGGCGATCACCGCCGTCGGCGATACCACCCGCACCAGCGCCCGCCAG
>Ga0310342_100002875_pt1 | contig 11210 bp, 8 predicted proteins | sample S15DNA20500_MG_FD_206155 | JGI IMG/M metagenome (GOLD analysis project Ga0310342, IMG submission 206155) | Marine microbial communities from station ALOHA, North Pacific Subtropical Gyre - S1503-DNA-20-500_MG | ecosystem: Environmental > Aquatic > Marine > Oceanic | place: Pacific Ocean: North... | reverse complement strand
ACCGGGCTTGAAGTTAAAGAAAGAATGGGACATTGTAACTTAGTTTTCTTCTGTTTTTACTTTATAGTCTCATCAGTCTTATCGTAGATCTAATCGAAATTATATCAGCCATCTCGGCATATTTCAAATAGTGTGACAGTTCGTAAAGCTGCCCTCGACTGCTTAGAAAAACTCCAACATCCAAACTGCCGAATTTCGCCGCTGGTTAGACAAGTCTCGCAACAACTTCAGCCAGTGGATCTGAAGTTATTTCACGAACTGGTCTACGGAACAATTCGGTGGCAAGGTCAACTTGATTGGGTCCTCAGTAATTTTGTTCCTCAACGATTTCGGTTGCAAAAACGGGTTCAAAATATCTTGCGACTCGGTGCTTACCAGCTACTGCATTTAGACCGAATCCCGGTGCACGCTGCCATCTATGAAACCGTCGAGTTAGCCAAACCAAAAGTTAAAACAGCCCGCTTTATCAATGCGGTTTTACGCAACGTATCTCGACAAGGAGATGAATTGTCGTTTCCCGATCCCGTTGAAGATCCGCTTAACGGGATCAGCATATCCTTGTCTTACCCCAAGTGGTTGATCAAGCGTTGGATCTCAGATCACGATTTAGGTTGGACGACCGGTTTCTGTCGAGCTAGCAATCTCGTTGCACCATTGACAGCACGTGTTAATACACTGAAAATCAGCCGCCAAGATCTGATCGAACAATTAGCAGCGGAAGGCGTTAATGCACAACCGACAACAATCAGTCCGGAGGGGATCCAACTCACAGGCGTTAACGATTTGGGACGATTGTATACTCACGAGGAAGGGTTCTTCCAAGTTCAAGACGAGGCGGCTCAAATGGTCAGCCATTTGGCTCTGCCGGAACAAACCTGTCAGCCACAGTCCGTCGTTGATCTCTGTGCAGCACCAGGTGGTAAGACAACTCATTTGGCACAGTTGATGGGCAACAAGGGCCGCGTCATTGCAATGGACGTTTCTAAAGAGAAGATTAAACTGATTGAGCAAAACTGTCAACGATTGGGAGTGCAGAATGTTGAAACGGTGGTTGGTTCAGCACTAGATTCGGAAATTGATTTTTTATCATTCGCTGACGTTGTTTTGGTTGATGTTCCGTGTTCTGGATTTGGTACTCTGCGTCGCCACCCTGATATTCGTTGGAAAAAGAAACCCAATCAGATTTCTGAATTAGCCAATCTACAATTGCAGATTTTATGTAATGTTGCCTGTCAGATTCAGCGTGGTGGCATAATTGTCTACAGCACCTGTACAATAGAAGTTGAGGAGAACCAAAAAGTTATTACTCAATTCCAGCACCAATATCCAAATTTTATCGTTGATCCTGCCGGCGCAATTTTACCATCTGCTGAGCAGAATACGTTCACAGTCGAGGGATACTGGCAGACATTTCCGCATTTACATCACATGGATGGTAGTTTTGCTGCCAGATTAATAAAAACGTAACCTAGGCGATTAATGTTGTTTCTGGGTACAGGCAGAGCACTGGCCCAAGTTCAAAATAGACCTGTTTATTTTATCGGAGAAAAACGATGAAGTTTGGTATGAACCTTCTCCTGTGGAGTGGGAATATAGAAGAAGAGCACTACCCCATACTCGAAATGCTTAAAGACGCAGGCTTTGATGGGGTGGAAGTCCCCCTCTTCGCTTATGATGTCAATCAATGCGCTGCCCTTGGGAAGCATATTGATCAACTCGGACTTGAGCGCACCGCAGTAACTGTTCGTAATGAAGAGGATAATCCGATTAGCCCCGACCCGGCGGTTCGGGCAGCCGGTGTAAATCTCAACAAACAGGCTCTTGATTGCTGTCAGGCTTTGGGGGCAACTTTTTTGTGTGGCCCTTTCCACTCTGCATTGGGCCTGTTTAGCGGGGCCGGTCCCACCGATGATGAGATAGCTTGGGGCATCGAGAGCATGCATGCAGTCGCTGAGTATGCTCAAACATGTAATGTGACACTGGCAATGGAGTACCTCAACCGCTTTGAGTGTTATCTCCTCAATTCTGCTGCAGATACTGTTCGCTTCGTGGAGGCCGTCGATCACCCCAACTGTAAGATGATGTACGATACCTTTCATGCCAACATTGAAGAGAAAGATGTTGCCCCTGCCATACGCTCCTGTAGTCAGCACACGGTGCACGTTCATATTTCCGAAAATGACCGCAGCACACCCGGCACAGGCCTCGTTCACTGGGACACAACCTTTGACACACTCAAAGAAACAGGTTACGATGGTTGGTTGATGGTTGAAGCCTTCGGACTCGCTCTGCCTGAACTTGCAGCGGCCACCAAAATCTGGCGACGTATGTACGAGAGCGAGGAACAATTGGCAAGAGACGCCCTGAATTTCATGAAGTCGGAGTGGGAAAAACGCGCTTAGGTCACTACGGTTTAGCGGAAAAGTTACACGAAGTTACAGACTTGATAGCTGGCGTTGTCTATCATGGTGCAGAAGGGCTAGATCACCTTTACGACAGGAAATCGCCCCTGGAAGTCGAAACCTGCTTCACCTCGACCCCATAGTACTGAACTTCCTTTTTTCAAGGCTGATAACGGGTAGATTTGTTCCCTGTTTCTGCCACCTATAGCCTGTGGTAAAATCTCGTAGTCACTTTTTGGCTAGCAGACGAGGTTCTTGCTTGGCCATTGTGGAGTGGTTAACACAACCTCCATTTCCTAGTTTTATGTCCTGGGTGGCAATCTTGAACGAGAAACAAATCTTCCTCGAGTCTAACCTCTGAAAAGATAAACTTTTTTATTGAAAATTAGCTAATACATTGCCACCACCAACCGGTTAAAGAAAGAGCAGATTGGAAATGGTGAATGAAATTCACAGTAGAAAAAGCAGAGGGAAAAGAGAAAGAGTGAAAGGTCAATTCTAACTTCAAACTCCTAAATGTGCGGTACCGTATCTTATATCTGCTGTTGTACGGCTCAAGAGTTGGCGGAGGCGAAATCCAGTACGAATGCCTAATTCAGGGCTTAGATCGAGATCGCTTTCAACCGATTGTAGTTTGTCCCAAGGCAGGCGATCTAACAGAAGCCTTTACAGCATCGGGTGTGAAAACGCATATTCTACGGTTGCCACGTTGGCTACAAATCCAGTCTTTTCCCTTCCGCTCTTTGGCAGCCAAAAAGCTGGTTCAGTTGGCTCAGCAGTATCAGGTCGATTTGATTCACTCTGAACATCGAATGGTTCCCTATTTGAAAGCAGTTAGTCGAAGTTTGGAAATTCCGTCTGTTTTCCACGTCCGCTCCCGGATTCGCCCTAAGCACTTTCAACGACTGTTCCTGAAATCGGCTTCAGCCGCTATTGTAATTGGTAATCGATATCGGGATAGTTTGATCAAGGCAGGATTCGATTCCGATCAGATTCATCTGATTTTCGATGCCACTGATACGGATAGATTTATACCAACACCTAAACCTGGCAATGTCTTGGATAGAATTACTGCCACTATCAAAATTGGCCTGGTAGGCAGAATTGAACCGTTCAAGCGGCAATTGGATTTTCTATCTGCAGCCAAGCAAATCGTTCAGATTCGAGATTCAGTTGCGTTTTTTTTGATCGGTGAGGTCCGGGTGCAGTCCTACTTTCGTCAACTAAGGAGATATATCAGCCAGAATCAACTCGACTCGAACGTGGTTTTTACAGGTAAGCGGGATGACATGCCGGGGGTTTTAGCTTCTCTGGATCTGCTGGTGACGCTTTCTGGTGGATCGGTAATGATCGAGGCTCTGGCCTGTGGAACGCCGGTGGTTTCAGCCTCTGATGCTGATCCAACTAAACTGAAAATCGTTAAGGACCAGTACAACGGTCTGGTGGTACCAGCGATGGACCGACAAGCACTGACCGCGGCTATGCTGAAACTGATCGATGACCCTGCCTATCGCCAGCAATTAGGCCGGAATGCGCGAGCTCACGCCGAGAACCACTTTAGCCAAGCTGTTATGATCCAAAAAACAGAACAGGTCTACCACACCCTGATTCGCAGTTGAGACAACATCAGTGAAAAAAGAGACCTGGAATCCAGTTGACCTGACCCAGGCAACGACTTATCCCTTATCAGAACGAGAAAACAAAGTTTCAATTCAGGACTTTGCTCAGCCTATTCTTCAAGCGGAAACCACAGCTTTATCGATCGATGGTTTACTTGCCTCTATGCCTCGGATATTGAAGGGAGAAGACCTGAGAGATCTAATTGACTTTGTGATTTCAGCCTATCGACAACAAAAACCGGTAATTGTTATGTTGGGGGGGCATGTGATCAAGTGTGGCTTGAGTCCGATTTTAATCGACTTGATGCAGGTCGGGGTGATTTCAGCCTTGGCCTTTAACGGCGCAACAGCAATCCACGACTTTGAAATCGCCATGATCGGTCAAACTTCTGAGGAGGTAGACGTCTACATTCAGACAGGGATGTTCGGTATGGCAGAAGAAACTGGTCGGTGGATGAACACCGCTATTAATCAGGCAGCGGAGAACGGCCAGGGGTTGGGTGATGGGTTAGCGGAGGGGCTTTTGGCACTGGATCCACCTTATGGCGATAGCAGCATACTGGTCCAAGCCAGGCGACTAAACCTACCCGTTACCGTTCATGTAGCGATTGGCACCGATATTATCCATCAACACCCGTCGGCCAACGGGGCAGCAATTGGTCAAACCAGTTTCTGTGATTTTCGATTGCTGACTGCCATTGTATCTGATCTGAATAACGGTGGTGTCGTTCTCAACTTCGGCTCGGCGGTTATCCTGCCCGAAGTTTTTCTCAAGGCCTTGACAGTAGCCCGAAATCTGGGCAATACGGTTCGTCATTTCACTTCGGCCAACTTCGACATGATCCAGCAGTATAGACCTCAACAAAATGTGGTCAATCGGCCAACCAGTGACGGCGGTACGGGCTTTAGTTTTTGCGGCCACCACGAAATCATGATTCCGCTTTTTGCTGCTGCCGTTAAGAGTCGATTAGCCTCTTAGGCTCAGACACATCGGTAATCGTCGCATCTCCTTAGATTTGATTTGCTGTTTCTGGTTAACCTAAACTTGGTAGCAACGTGGCCTTGGTAGAGACTTGCGCTTTACAGCGAATTCTGTTATCTTGGCAGAAATACGACTTTGATAGCAACGCGACCTCGATAGTAACCCACCGTCATCTACTATAAGGAGAAGATCCATGACAGACTATCAACCGATTGATTTAACCGCCTTCTACAACTCGGGCATAGATATCTTACCCCAATTGACCGCACCAGCGTTAGGTCACCAATATTATCACGGGTTACCCTTCCAGATTGGCCAAGACGAAAATTGCTGCTTTCTGAGCAACAGCAAAGTCACAATTCCGATTCAAGCACAATGCCATCGGATACTGGTGGCCCATCGGTTACTGGAATCGAACCTGCTGAGTGGGGAACCGGTGGGTCGACACATCGCCAGCTATATCTTCCATTACAAAAACGGGGTATCAGTTGAAGTTCCAATTCGCGAGCGGTTTGAAATTTCAGTTGCTCCAACAGGTTGGGGACAGAATAACTTCAACGCCTATCCCGACCGGTCTGACGAACTCTTCGACCGTCATCAAGGGAACTGGGGTAACGCAGGCAATCGACAGACTGAAACTATGGCAGGTGGGCCGAGGGACTACATTTTGTGGTTCTGGAAAAACCCGCATCCGACGCAGGCAGTTGAATCAATGGAGATTGTTCCTACTGACCGGCGATTCCTCATCGCCGCTATTACCCTTGGTTTTTTGGATGAAGATCCGATTGCACGGCAAGCTCGACGAGAAGTGATGATTACGCTCCCGCAAGCCGAGGATGCCGAAAAACCATTCGGATTGGAAGTAGAAGTGGATCGTGGCTTGTCTACCTACCCCTACCCCTTGCCCAATCGACCGCTCGAGGAATACCTAGAGAGTTCCCAAAAAGGGTGGGGCGAACCTATAAACCGGCAATCCAGTCCTAGTTACGTTGAAATTTCCGCTACTCCTTCGGCTACGGTAGAGGTGAAACACCAAGGTGAAGAAATCGGTCGCGTCAATTGGGGGAAATTGGAACGTAGTGGCACACTACAACTCAACGACCGGTTGCAGGTCAAAATTATCGACAGCGGGCGGAATTGGGTACATACTACGGTGGTGGACGATCAAACGGATCGGCCTGTTCCTTGTCGGGTGCATTTTAGATCGGCTAATGGGGTTCCCTATGCACCACATGGTCATCACTCCCACGTCAACTCCGATATGGGAACCTGGCACATTGACATTGGTGGTGACGTTAGCCTAGGACAATTGAGCTACGCCTATATCGATGGTAAGTGCCAAGGCTGGTTGCCACGCGGGGAAGTGATTGTCGATGTAGCTCGTGGATTTGAGTATCAACCGTTACGAACTAAGGTGGAGATCAAACCCAACCAACGGAAATTGGAGTTCCGCCTCAATCGTTGGTGTGACATGAAGGCCGAGCGTTATTTCTCAGGTGATACGCATGTCCATTTTCTCTCGACACAAGGGGCACACACCGAGGCACAGGGCGAAGATCTGGATGTGGTTAACCTTCTGCTGTCCCAATGGGGGCATCTCTTTACCAACACGGAAGAATTTATCGGACAACCCTCAGTAGCTCACAACGGTAGGAGTATCGTCTATGCCACGCAGGAAAATCGTCAGCACGTGCTTGGGCATCTGACCCTATTGGGACTGAAAGAGGCAGTTGATCCCTGGTGCTCGGGTGGCTCTAATGAAGCTGAACACGCTGGTAACTTGGAAACGACACTGTCGCACTGGGCTGACGCCTGTCATGCGCAGGGTGGAACGGTCATATTACCGCATATTCCAAATCCGAATTGTGAACCATCAACCCTGATTGCCACCGGCCGGGTTGATGCCGTTGAATACCTGACCAACGCTATGTATGGTCATATTGAGTACTATCGTTACCTCAATTGTGGGTACAAACTACCGTTGGTGGGTGGGACTGACAAAATGTCGAGCGATGTACCTGTGGGGCTCTACCGCACCTATGTCCACATTCCAGAGGACGAGGAGTTCAACTACGACAACTGGTGCAAGTACCTCAAAGCAGGTAACACCTTTTTGAGCGGAGGCCCGATTATCCGCCTATCGATAGACGGCCAACCTATCGGTTCTACTATTAGCCTACCAGGGAACGGAGGAACGGTCGAAGTGTCGGCTTCTTGTCAATCAATCTTCCCGATTCACAGCTTAGAGATCATCAAAAATGGCGAAGTCGTCGATCGTGTTGAGGATGCAAACGGACTGAAGGAGCTGCGCCTGGATAGTAAAATCACCTGCGATTGCCATTCATGGATAGCTGCCCGCTGCGGTGGTCCCAACTATTCTCAGGCTACCCCTCATCTCGATAGTTGGCGACGTGGCATCATTGCTCATACCTCACCGATCTACATTGCAGTTGGTGGTGAGTGGTGGATGTTCGATTTAGAGGCGGCTAACTATATGATTACCTTAGCTGAAGGCGGGATCTCTTACATTCGAAACACAGCTCGCCATTATGATTCTGATCACACCACCCATCATCATAATGAGGTTGATCATCTCGCCTTTCTTGAACGTCCATTTCAAGAAGCAATCCAGGCAATCCACAAACGAATGCACAATTTGGGCATCCCGCATTAACTTGCGGATTCAAGGAGCAACCATGAAAGACAAGATTTACCGCGTTGCTATTTTAGGGTGTCGTGGGCGAGGCCGAGCCGCGGCTCTAGCCTACCACGATCACCCTCGCACTCAGATCGTTGGTCTATGTGATTTGGTCCAAGAACGCCTCGATAATCTGGGGACCGAACTTGGCGTACCAGCCCAATATACAGATCTGGATCAGATGATCCAGGAAAATGAACCCGATATTGTAGCCATTCCAACCGGTACTGAGTTTCATTACGATCTTTGTATGCGGGTACTCGAACACGGCGTTCACATTGAGGTTGAGAAACCGATGTGTGTCGACCTGGTCCAAGCCGACGCTGTAATGGCAAAGGCAGAATCGAAGAGATGCAAAGTGGCTGTTCATCATCAAGGCCGTGTGGGACCAGGAATGCTGGCCCTACAGAGGGCTGTAGATCAGGGGAAGGTTGGCCAGATTCGCTATCTCTACGGGAGTGGTAAAGGCTACTATGGTGGTTATGGACTGATGAACATCGGCACCCACATGATAAATAACATGCTTCGGTTCGGCCAGCAATGCCACAGTGTCGTCACTCAAGCGACGACTAATGGTCAGCCGATTCAGCCGACAGATGTCGTTCCATCTCCAAGCGGAATGGGCACTATTGCAGGGGAATATATTTCAGCCACCTTCCAGTTTACCGGTAATGTGACAGGCACACTGCTGCAACATCGGTTTGATCAGATGGATACCAGTGCTTACGTAATGGAAATCTACGGTTCTGAAGGGCGGCTGTTCTGGAAGGGGGATCAGGCCTGGTGGTTGCCCCAACCCCATTATTTACCTGACCGGCAGTGGGAGGCTTTGGAACCGATTTTTTCCGACTATTATCAGCGGGAGAATCGATCCGATGCCAGCGATTTTGGCTTCGTAGATGAATATGTACGAACCCTTGATGACAATGACCAACATCAGTGCAGTGGGTACCAAGGCCGACATGTTTTGGAAATTATGATGGGCATCTTTGAGTCGGCTGTCTACGGGACTAGAGTAGATCTGCCGCAGAAAGATCGTCAACATCCGCTCCTGCGCTGGCATGCTGACCGACTTTCAAACGAAGGGTTAGGCGATTTAGAGCTATTACCTCGAGACTATTCGTCCTGGCTTTCAGGGCAGGGAATTAAACGATTCTAATCGTTCATTCCGACTAGGGCAGAAAAGCTATTGACTTTAGATAGACGATATTTTATTCTTTTTCCAATATCACGGTGGTAGTATCTACCGTAGAATCTTTGAGATGGAGTACAGCAATGTCTGGATTGAATGACCTTCAATCGCCTGTTTTGAGTGAAGACGACCTGCAGTTTTGGGAAGAGAATGGCTATGTTGTGGCGAAGAAAGTAGTGTCCGAGGATAAAGCGGCTCGAGCGGGCCAAGCGATATGGGATTTTCTGGAGATGGACCCCAACGATCCCGAAACGTGGTACCCGGATCTAGCACGTCGCAGTATCATGGTTGAGATTTATCAACATCAGGCCTTGTGGAATAACCGACAGGCCCCGCGTGTCCACCAAGCATTTAGTCAAATTTGGAAGACTGAAAAACTGTGGGTCAGCTTTGATCGGGGGAGCATGAATCCGCCCACGCGTGACCCCGAGGCTAAGCAGTTTGGCCTTCACTGGGATACTAATGTCGATAATCGACCGATCGGTTTTGGGGTGCAAGGCGTATTGTATTTGACCGATACTGCGGAAAATCAGGGGGCCTTCCAGTGTGTACCTGGTTTTCATAACATCATCGAAGGTTGGCTGGACAGTCTACCAGAAGGTGAAAATCCACGTCACCAAAACCTGCATGCCATGGGGTCTCAATGTGTGCCAGCCGAAACTGGCGACCTGATTATTTGGCGAACTGCTTTGCCACACGGAGCCAGCCTCAATACCTCCGCTGAACCAAGGGTGGTTCAGTACATCACCATGAATCCAGCTAACGATAGCAATGACGACGCTTGTCAGAGTCGCGTCAATTGGTGGCGAGATCGGTTGACCGGACTGGGCAGAAATAGCCAGGAAAAAGAACATTATCACGGAAAAACTGCTGAACTAACACCACTGGGTCGGAAACTGCTCGGCATGGATAAGTGGGATTGAGAAAATACCTTAGTCCCACTGGAAGGAAAAATTAATGAGTAAAATTAAAGTCGGCGTGATTGGCGCGGGCGGTATCGTCCGTCGCTTGCATCTGCCCGATCTAGACCAAAACGACAACTTCGAAGTAGTTCTGATTAGTGGCCGTAAAGAGTCTCGGCTGAAACAACAGTGTGAAGTATTTGGGATTCCCAATTGGACGCAGGATTATGAGGCGGTTATTTCTGACGACTCGGTCGATGCTATTGTTGTCGGCACACCCCATCCACACCACGTTTCTTGGGGAATTAAGGCCATTGAAACTGGCAAGCATGTATTGATGCAAAAGCCGCTGTGTGGTGATATGAACGAGGCAAACGCTTTCGTGGAAGCTGTTGAAAGGAGCAACTATACGGTGATGTGCCTACCTCATTTTAGCAGCCAGGTCTACAAAATTCGCCAGATGATTACAGAAGGCACAATCGGTAGAGTATCAGGCGCGCGCTATAGAACCAGCCACGGGGGCCCAGAGATTTACTATGCTGAGATTCGAGATCTCTTCGGTGAAACCGATGATGATCTGTGGTTCTTTGATGCTAAACGTGCCAGTGTCGGTGCACTATTTGACATGGGGGTTTATGCGATCTCCCATTTGGTGGCTATTTTAGGATCGTTTGCTAAAGTTACTGGCTTCGTTACAACATTTGACAAACCCACAGATTTGGAGGATGTCGCTACCCTCGTTTTGCAAACTGAGTCTGGAGCCATCATTACGGCGGAAACCAGTTGGTGTGATCCAGCCCGTACTGGAGAAGGTAGTATCCACGGAACAGCAGGAAAGTTCACCATTCCAGGGCGAGATGGAGCCGCAGTCAGCCTGCATACACCGACGTCCTATACTAGAGAACACGCGCCAGTTAACGTTCAGCCGGTGAATTGTGAAGATGTCAATCCGGGTAACATGCACCAGCATTTTGCCGATCACATTCGAGCAGGTACCCAACCGCCACTTTCCAATGCGCAGGCCGCTCGCCATGTGACGGAAATCATGTTAGCAGGTATGGAATCCTCTCGTCTGGGCCAAGCGATCAATTTGAAAACGCGAGTAGGTAACGAATAAGGAATTTAGAATGAAGAATAAAGAATTCACTATTTAGTGGTCACTACTCTACAATTTACGACTCTAACCTCTAGCTCAGAGGCGTTAGATTAGACCGGTCCACTGAATGGAGGCCAATTTATGCAATTAAAAGCTCAATTTCGATGTGCTTCGGGATGCAACCAAGCGTATTCTCTCAACCAAATCATTTACCGATGTGAGCAGTGTGGAGGCCTATTGCAGGTCGTACATGATATGGGCCAACTCAGAAAACGTCATGCTAAGTCGTGGATCGAACTTTTTGAAAAACGCTATATGC
>Ga0310342_100002872_pt1 | contig 11213 bp, 15 predicted proteins | sample S15DNA20500_MG_FD_206155 | JGI IMG/M metagenome (GOLD analysis project Ga0310342, IMG submission 206155) | Marine microbial communities from station ALOHA, North Pacific Subtropical Gyre - S1503-DNA-20-500_MG | ecosystem: Environmental > Aquatic > Marine > Oceanic | place: Pacific Ocean: North... | reverse complement strand
TAGATTTTACAGAAGGAGCAACTCACTATCATGCAGGTTGGATGGAGAAATTTCCTCGATGGTCAAAACGTAAAAATTTTAAAAAAACAGTAACAATAGATACACATTTATTCTATAGATGGGAGAATCCTAAACTACTTGCATCACGATAAATATTTACATGTTTATATATGAAGTGACAATGCCGTTGGCCCCTGCTAAAGTATTACGTGCCTTACAAGGTATGGAATCAGAAATAGTTGGTCAGCGGTTAGACAAATATAATTTAACTAGTATTGTCCAAGATGCATTAGAACCGTTTAGAGTTGAAGTTGAATTTATAAACACACCTAATGTGGGTAAAAACGAAATAAATATGAATGCTGGGTATTCGCAAGAAGTTGATAAGTGGAAAGATCAAGACATGTATGCAACAAGTTTAGATTTGTTGTTTAATAATAGGCAAAGAACTTTTAGTTTTTCAAAAGAAGGATTTGATGAATTAGTTGTTAGAATTAATGATGCAATAGGGCATGAAAGAATTCATCAAAAACAAGCAAGGAAAAGAAAATTACAACATCCGGGATCGGAATATATCGGACCGGGAAAAGGTAGAGCAGAAAGAGATTATTTAGGCAAACCCGACGAAGTAGAAGCTTTTTCGTACAATATAGCAAGTGAATTGTTACGTCGGCATGATAAAGAAACTATCATAAATGCGTTTAGAACGGGTGATTTAAGTATTCTAAAAGATAGCATAAATTTTATTGCGTATCTTTCTAGTTTTGAAGATACAGATAATAAAACTATGCGAAAACTGATTAATAAAATTTTAAAGTATACTGAACAGTTAAGTTAAAAGGATACATGAATGTACGAATACAAAGCACGATTAGTAAGAGTCATCGATGGCGGTACCATCGATGCAGACATAGATATGGGATTTCAAGTTCATATTGGACAACGTATTAAATTATTTGGAGTTAATGCCCCCGATCCAAAATCTCATGATAGTGTTGAACGAGAAAAAGGGTTAGCCTCTAAGAATAGATTAATGGAAATTTTACCAAAAGAAATTGTAGTACAAACAATGTTAAACAAAAGAGGTAAAGTAGGTAGGATATTAGGAACAGTTCTTGTAAGAGAAGAACACGGAGAACTTACAAACATAAATGATCTAATTATAAAAGAAGGTTTTGCTACTCGTTATCCTACAAACGAAGATAAATAATTAAAATACTTAGGAGTAATATAAATGTCACAAGAACGATTTACAATAACAAGCCCAGCATACGGATCAGATGGATCTTCGACCCAAGGTAAAACAAATGGGTCCGGTGAAGATCATGTCGGAGCAACATTTTTAAACGATCCATTAACAGTTAATAGTACCACAAATATTTCTAATTCAAATGCAGATGGTGCCGCTACTCCTAAACTATATGAATATGCTATTACCACAGGAACAATGACTGCTTCTAGCACAAATGGTACAGTTGCAAGTGCAGATAGTTCAGCATATACTTCAGGTAATATTAGTACAGATGCTAAAGCAGAAGCAATAGAACGAAGTAACATGCGTTTTCATAACATGCTTGCTAGACTAGGAGAAACAGAAGAAATTGTACGTTTTGAAATTGACAGTGAAACTTTACCTGCCGCAACAGGCACTCCTACGGCATCAAGTACATTTACAGTAACATATGCAAAACAACCAACTCATCCAACTGCAACTTATACTACCGGAGCATTGGCAGTAAAACGATTAGCCGCCGAAGGAATATCCTTTAATGGTGTTGCAACCACACAAATGAGACATGTTTATTATCCCAATAAACTATCAACTGGATCTGTTAATAAAGTTTATACTGCACGAAAAGATATCACAGTACCGATATTAGATACGGATGTAGCCACATTATATGGAAAAATGGGCTGTACCGAGACTATCGTAAATGCAACGCATAGTTCCCCGTAATATATGACCAAACCTGAGAAACAAGTTATAAAACGACAAATATATGAGCCATTTGGTTTCCAAGTGGGCGTGTATGACCTTGGATGTAATCAATCTATAAACCCCTGGTTGGTTAAAAATGCATATACCCTTGACAAATTTTCGCGAGAAAATACAGATGCTTTTTGGGAAGTCCCTGGAGCTAATATGGGTGTCCGCACAAAATATAATGATAATAATGAATCATTTATAGGTGCTCATACATGGATTATGAATAGAATTCATAATTTACCTGGATTCCCAGACGAACTTTTAGGTAAAATAATGACATGTACATATGATTATGCAAAGTATATTGGTGCTTCTCTTAAGGCACCCGATAATTGTACGTTATACATAGAACGATGTTGGTCGACAATAACAAAACCAGGTGATGTAATTAAAGGACATAACCATTCTCGCCATATGTTTTCCTCAGCATATTATCCATCTCATACACCAGACCAAGGAGATCTTTGGTTCGACAGAGGTGATCCGTATGATGCTCATGTATTATATGATCCTAATAAAGGACCTGCTGAACGATCTCAAATAAAAGTAAAACAAGGGCAGTTTGTAATATTTCCATCTATTGCATTACATGGAACAAATGTTAACAAATCTACAAAAGACAGAATTTCTTATTCCTTTGACTTTGATGCTGTAGGATTTGATTATAAATTACCTCCTACTAACATGGTACAAGATGCATGGCATGGGTTTAATACAACTTTAACAAAAATTGGACTAACGGAGGCACTATCGGAATGATATTTGGTTTGTTTGTGCTATTTACAGCATTATTGATATCAGGAGTAGCCGCATGGTATTCTATTGTTGGACTAATGGCTATTTTTAGTGGAGCCGCTCTTGCTATTGCAATTATGGGCGGAGTATTAGAAGTAGGTAAATTAGTTACAGCAAGTTGGCTTTACAACTACTGGAAAGTAGTACCTAAGTTTCTTAAAATATATCTTACCAGTGCAGTTGTAGGTTTAATGTTTATAACTTCTATGGGTATTTTTGGCTTTTTGTCTAAAGCACATTTAGAACAAACAGCAATGTCTGAAGAACAAATAGCTCAAATATCTGTACACGAAGGAAAACTAGTTAGATCTAACGCAAAACTCCAGCGATGGAATGATGATATTGGCAGACTTAATAGAGGTGAAAATGTTAGAGTAGATCTTCTTATTAAGACTGAACAAGAACAATTAAACATTATATATGATAGAATTAAAGATGAAAAAGCACAACTAAAGGTAATAGCCGATGAACAAGTTGTAGTACAAGAAAATAAATTAACAGAATATGCAGAGCGTACTAAAACCGATTTGGCGTTATTACAACAACGACCTGATGGAAAAATTGACGAGGAAACAGGCAAAACAGAAAAAGAAATAGCAATAGATAAAGTACGTAAAAGAGACAGAGGCGTTTCGTGGGTTGCACGAGATAAAATGAGAAAGATAAGTGAGCAATTACGTAAAGACTTTGATAAAATAGGTAACGATTATGCACCCCAAATTGGAACTATTAATACACGAATACAGGAATTACGACAGCAAGCACAATTAAAAACAGAAGATCTTGATGCAAAAATTATACAACTTGAAGGATTTATTAATAAAGAACAAGATATAGTTGATGCCATTAGAGAAGATAAGTTAGTATTAGAACAAGCATATAGACAACTTGAAGTAGAGGTTGGTCCAGTAAAATATATTGCAGAATTTATATACGGTGATAATGCAGTCGGTATGTTAGATAGTGCAGTTAGGGGAGTTATTTTATTATTGATATTTGTATTTGATCCTCTTGCAGTATTATTAGTTATTGCAGGAAATATGACTATACGACAATATATTGATTTAAAACCTTTAAAAATGCGAAAAGAGAATGACGATGACGAAATTAGAACAGAATATGATAGTTTAAACGATTTACGAGAAGCATTTGATACTGAAACAAAGGAAGATCCTGGGCCCGAGCAAGAAGTGACTGTCGAAGCATCTATTGATAGAGGTGTTGAAATTGACGAACCAAAACCTGTAATAGGAAAAGCAGTACGATCGCATGAACCAGGAATTGCAGGAATTATTCATGTTGATCCGGTAGAAGAACCAGAGCAAAATATAAATGAAATAAAAGAAATATTAGAACAAGCAGATCCGAAAGTACGAGAAGAAGTAGCAAAAGAATTAGAAAAAGAAGAATCGGTTCCAGTATTAGTAGATAAAACAAATAAAACTGTTTTAGAACCATTAGTTAGTAAAGGGAGGGCATTATTAAAATCATTAGCATCCGGCAAAAGCAAAAAAGTAAGTTGGATTGATACACCACATGAACGAAAACACTAAAAACTTTATTTGTAGTTTTTGCCAAAAAACTCGAGAAGAAGTTAAAAAATTAATTCAAGGCCCAGATAATGGTGCCTTTATATGCGACGAATGTATTAAACTTTCTTTTAATATTATTAGCGAAGAAGATAGTGAGATCAACGAGCATTATGTTTATACCCCTCAAGCAATTTATGACCACTTAGATGAATTTGTTATAGGTCAAGACGAAGCAAAAAAAGTCCTATCAGTAGCAGTATATAATCATTACAAACGAATCAACCATATCGCAACAGATATAGAACTAGACAAATCTAATGTATTGTTATTAGGTCCATCTGGCTGTGGTAAAACATTACTAGCAAGTACTATAGCAAAAATATTAGACGTACCATTTGCTATTGCAGATGCAACTACTGTAACCGAGGCAGGGTATGTAGGAGATGATGTAGAAAATTTAGTAACTAAACTATTAGCGGCGGCAGAATATAATATAGATCGGGCCGAAAAAGGTATTATTTATATTGACGAAATAGATAAAAAAGGACGAAAATCAGAATCAGCAAGCATTACTAGAGATGTATCAGGCGAAGGTGTTCAACAAGCATTATTAAAAATGATAGAAGGAACAGAAGTTCGAGTTCCTCCTGCAGGCGGACGAAAGCATCCTCAATCTGAAATAGTTGAAATTGATACTAAAGATATATTGTTTATATTAGGGGGTGCATTTATAGATTTAGAGAAACATATTAAAAAGAGGTTAAACAAAACTAAGTCTATAGGATTTGGTGCAATAATAGACGAAACACATGATGATACAAATTATTTTAGTTTTGTTGAACCAGACGATTTAGTTGAATATGGAATAATACCTGAACTTGTTGGAAGAATACCAATACGGGTAGGGTTGAAAGAACTTACTGAAGAACAACTAATACAAGTACTAGTCGAACCAAAAAATAGCATTATAAAACAATTTCAGCGAATATTTGAAATGGATAATGTTAAATTAGAATTTACACATGGAGCATGTAAAGAAATAGTTAAAATTTGTAACGATACAAAAGTAGGCGCAAGAGGGTTGCGTTCGGTTATAGAAACCACATTATTAGATGTGCAATTTAATTTACCAAATTATGAAAAGAAAGGTATAGAAAAGGTAGTAATAAATGAAGACACGATCACGAAACAACAGGAACCGTTCATCGTTTACGGGAAGAAACAACAGACGAAGTAATTATATAAGCCATCCAATGTTACGGCTTATAGATGAAAAAGGCGAACAACTAGGTGTAATGGAAACTAGAAGGGCCATAAGTATGGCTCGAGAACGAGATTTAGAAGTTGTTGTTGTGTCCGAAAAGGCAGATCCTCCGGTCGCAAAAATTGTTGATTTAAATAAATACGTATATAAAGAACAACAAAGGAAAAAGGCTCAGGCGAAAAATGCCCGTGCAAGTCGAACTGAATTAAAAGAAATGCAATTTAGACCAAAAATTGATGACCATGATTTTGCAGTTAAAGCAAGCAAGATTAAAAAGTTTTTAGATAAAGGTGATCAAGTAAAAATTGTAATGAGATTCAGAGGACGAGAACGACACATATATAAAGAATCTGGATTAGAACTATTTGACAGATTAGCAAAAAGTTTTGAAACAGAGTTTGTGTCCGAGCCTAAGTTTGTCGGTTCGAGTATCGTAGCAATATTAAAATGATAACAATAGAAGTAAAAAATGGTAATGCTGAAAGAGCAATTAAATTATTAAAGAAAAAAGTAAACGCCGAAGGTACTTTAAAAGATTGTCGTGATAGACAGTATTATGAAAAGCCGACAGATAAAAGACGTAGAAAGAAAGCACAAGCGATTCGTCGTATAGAAAGAAATATAGAAAAATTATACGAAGAACGTGATAAAAATTATTGACATTACTATTATAACATAGTATAATAGTATAGTGATAAATAATAATGAAGAGAAAGTTAATGCCACAGTAGGGTTAACTTACCTCTGTCTTGCTTATAAAGGAGAAAATTATGACTAGCAGACACCTCACAACCGCCAATCTAGGCGATTTTATTACATCGTTAACACCGTTTACTGTAGGAATGGATCGAATGTTTAGGGACTTAGAACAGTTCTCTAATTCATATGTTGATTCATCTACTGGGTATCCACCTTATAATATCGAGCAAGTCGATGACGGTAAATGGGTAATTTCAATGGCCATTGCTGGCTTTGGAGAAAACGATATTACAGTTTCACAAAAAGAACGTAATCTTACAGTTAAAGGTAAGATTGAAAGTAAAACAGATGATGACAAAGATCACTTTGTTCATCGTGGCATTGCTAACCGTTCTTTTGATAGAACTTTTCGTTTAGGAGAACATGTACTCGTTAAAGATGCAATTCTTAAAAACGGCATGTTAACTATAGATTTGGAACAGGAAATTCCAGAGGCAGAAAAGCCTAGGGAAATTCCTATCACGGTTAATTAAGCAATATTATGCGGTGTCATTTATGTGGCGCCGCATCTACTCTAACTAAATACAAAAAAAGAGTCGCTTATGTCAGAAATTGAAGTCGAAGCAGTTATAGAAAAAGATACTAAAACAGTTCAAGATGTGAAAGAACCAGAGAAGTATCAAGTTATCTTTGTTAATGATAATTTTACACCAATGGAATTTGTTGTAGAAGCATTAATGGCTATATTCCATCACACAAAAGCCGCCGCAGAAAAAATAATGATTGATATACATGAAAAAGGAAAAGGAACTGCTGGAATATTTTTTTATGAGATAGCTGAACAAAAAGCATTAGAAACTACACACTTAGCAAGATCTAAAGGTCATCCATTAAACGTAGAAATTGAAACAGTATAATATTATAGTTGTCGGAAATGGTATTAGTAGGAAAAATATAGATTTATGGCAATTAAAAAAAGATTATGTAGTATACGGATGTAATGCAGTATATAGAGAATTTCAACCAGACATTCTTTTTTGTGTTGATGATAGAATGTGTAACGAAATTCACGTAAGTGGATATTCAAAAGAACATACAGTAATTACACCTAATAAATATAGTTGTCCATCGGCGACACATATCAAACCAAATAATAAATGGAAAAAATGGAATTGTGGAGCATTGGCATGTTATTATGCCGCAACGCAATCACCAAACACAATATATCTTGTAGGATTTGACATTGGCGGGAAAGAAGGATATCGAAATATTTACGAAGGATCTCTCCACTATTGTGATAGAGGGACCGAACGCCACTTCCCGGTGGAATCTGCTACCACAATACAATTACTCTGGACCTTTCATTCCTTTCCCGATATCCAGTTTAGAAGAATTGGTGGAACTACAATACATCAATTCCGACAATGCAGAAATTATAGAAGAATAGAAAAATTGCCTTATGAAAATTAAAACAACAGATTATACCCGACACGTCATAGGAGATAATGTTGCATTATCTTTTGATGATTTTTACGAAGATTTACAAGAATTAAGACTAAATTGTCCTGCCCATACTCAAGAGTCAGATTATCCAAAATACGATACCCAATATTTAGAGAATTCATGCCAGTCAGATAAAGTAAAATGGGAAATGGACAAACGATTAGTTTTAGAACCTGAAATGGAAGATAGATTATATCCTCGTTTGTTGCCTCAAAGTCCTGCCGGAACTGTATCGGATATTACTTCTAATAATGTAGTATTAAACACACTTAAACCTATTATTAAAGAAGTGTACGATAAAGATGTTACTAATGCTGAAAGCCAATGTATTAGTTCTACCTTTTATGATTATGATCTCCATATTGATGCATATAATTCACATCATGATGATTTTATTTCTGCCTATTGGGACGAATGTTTTGAACAAGGTGAAAAATGTCTCGCAGACTCGACTATCTTTGATCCTGAATGCTGGGACGAGGCTGTAGAGTGGGTTAAAAAACTTAGAGCATGTAAACCAAGATCATATAATAATGCCGAAACAATAGAAGAAGCATGGGCCGATAGACCAGTAGCTATTCCAGATAACCTATTTAGTATGCGGCAGTTTTTATATGAGTATTTGCCTACCTCCAAAAGATTAAAATTACAAAATCATCCCAATCGACCTCAATGGTTACCAGAGAATAGTTTTGTTTGTTTTGTATTTTTAGATTTTAATACTGATCCTAAATTTAAAGAGATACCAGAACTTGAATTTTGGAAACATAAATCTATGCGAGCCGGACAAGAAGGTCTTTTTAAAGTTACAGACGAAGATTATTCAAACCCGGATATATTGAGTCAATTAGTTTTTTATGAAACTTGGCATTACAGTCAGATAGGAGATACTATTGACTTTTTGAAAAAAAAACAATTAAGTGATTCGGTATGGGATCCCCACCATACCCTAACAGAATATGATTTAATTAATTCTATACCAGGTAAAATAAATGGATGTATATTATTTCCTGGAGAATATTTTCATAAAATTAATTTTCCTCAGGGATACTTAGATTTACCAATGAGAACTCAAGTTATGGTATTAAAATGAAAATACAACCACTTAATATATTTCAAACAAATATTGCAACTTTTAATATATCCGATGAACCAGCATTTCATTATTTGGTAGACTTAAACAACCGAATGCCAGATGAAATATCCGACGACGACAATACAACAAATTCTTTAGGTAATACTTCATCATATAAAGCATACCAGCGTAGTATAAAACTAGCAAATAGTACTAATCCTCATGCTTATGAAGATGAAGAATGGGCTAATGTACGTAAAGAAGTTCAAAAATTTTTAGATCATTTAGGAAAGTTGTATGTTGAAATGCACCATAATATGGGTGTTTCGACTTGGGTAGGTAAGCGAAGATTTGATGTTATAAATTTATGGATAGTACGATATATGGAAGGAGATTACCAAGCATGGCATACCCATCCTGGTTCTGCGTTATCTGCTGTTTTATTTTTAGAAGTGCCCGATGGTATTAATCCAAAAACATTTCCAGATGGTATGTTACATTTATTAAGTAATGGAATATATGATGAACAAACATTAGAAATAAACAAATCATATTATATAAAACCTGAACCAGGATTAGTAGTGATGTTTCCGTCTTCGATAGGTCATTTAGCCTATCCATTTACAGGCCCAGGTAGACGAACAGCAATGTCATTTAATTTAGATGATGATCCTATGATGAGTGGTGCCAAGTTAGATAGAGATACTGGAAAATACCTCTTTTCTGGCCCAAATAACAAGGTTTACGAGTTAACAGAGTACTTAGGCGATAAATAATTTTAGGCGGACAAATATCGTCTCTCAAACAGGAAGAACTGATCTAATCAATTGCGTTACTGTAACGGTGATAGACTTGATCAAGATGTGTTTTATAGGACAATAAAGTCCGCCTCTCGATAGAAACAAAGATGTATATAACAAAGTTCGGTTCGCACTTATTAACCTCTGCTTGTAATATGTAAGCATGTTGAAAATTAATCGTAACCGGTTCAGTATGTGCAAAATTAACAAACCTTAGTCTATTCGCGATAAGGCTAAAAACAAAAAGATTTTGCTTCGTTCTTAATTGAGTATATAGTAATAATACCTCTGATTACATGTTTTATTTTTTTAATATACTGAAAGATACGGTATGCAAGAATTAAGGAAAGGCAAAACCTATACGGTAGACAACGAAGAGTATGTCGCTGTATCTTTGAATATACGGGATAGAGATCATTTCTATTCAATTGTTCATTACCTAAATAGAACGTTAGGTAGAAAAGGTTGGAGAGCTCAAAAAAATACCCTTAAAAAATTTAAGGTAGGACGGGTAAATGTTAAACGTCTTTTTTGGCTTTCCGATCCATCTGTTTCAGTAATATTAAAACTACTATGAACAACATATTAGAGGAACTCCAAAAAGTAATCCAAACATTTTATGAAAATATTGAAAATGATTCTGATACTCAAGATTTTCTTAAAGAAGGACATATTGAAGTTGTTACGCACGATAATATTCTTTTTGAATTAGATGTTAAAAAACTAGAAGATGGTTCAATTGAAAAATCCATTTCGGTTTCAAAATTAGGAGATGACGGAGAAGTAGTTGAAATATACGAAGGTGATCAAGATGATTTATCTGAACTTATCCCTAGTTCTAAATTATTAAATTAATATGAGAGATATAAAAATAAAAAATATTGTTATATTAGGCGGAGGAACATCAGGGTGGCTTGCCGCTATATTTTTAATAAAAAGACAATATAATATTACAATAATCGAATCTAAAAAAATACCTACTATAGGTGTAGGCGAAAGCATTCAGCCGGCTGTTACCGCTTTTTTAGATTTTGCAGGATACCAACCAACAGATTGGATGCCAAAATGTAATGCCACATTTAAAATGGGAACGATGTTTGAAGGATGGAACCCTAATAATACATTTATGGTTGATAGCGAATCGGCGGCCTTTAGTATATTAGATACAACGGAATATGCTTCATACGGAACAGCAGATGCCGCAATGGCAACAGGCATGACTGCAAAAGAATGGTCAAATTGGTTTCCTCCTCATAGAATGGCAATAAACAATAAATCGCCAAAAATGGGGAAAGAACGATTTAACTATCTCAATGGTCATACCTCCCCTCCACCTAATGCAGTTCAATGGGATAATATTGCATTAATAGATTTTTTAAAACAAGAATGTATAAAACTTGGTGTAACACATGTTATTGATAGTGTCGTAGATGCAAATTTAGATAAAGAAGGATATGTAAAAGAGTTAATTTTAGAAGATCGAATAGAAAATATTTCAGGAGATTTATATATAGATTGTTCTGGGTTTAATTCTGTTTTATTTGATCTTATATATCAA
>Ga0310342_100002871_pt1 | contig 11216 bp, 9 predicted proteins | sample S15DNA20500_MG_FD_206155 | JGI IMG/M metagenome (GOLD analysis project Ga0310342, IMG submission 206155) | Marine microbial communities from station ALOHA, North Pacific Subtropical Gyre - S1503-DNA-20-500_MG | ecosystem: Environmental > Aquatic > Marine > Oceanic | place: Pacific Ocean: North... | reverse complement strand
GCATGGCCTTAGCCGCGAACCCACGCTTCTTCTCTTCTGCATCGCGGGTGCGGGTTTCGGGGGTGTCTATCCCATACAGTCTCACACGGATATGGTGATGGGTGAAAAATCCTAAATCGACAGAGGCGTCGATAGTATCGCCATCAATGACCCTCAAAACTCTAATTTGATATTCCCACATCAACTAACCTCTACTGCGAACCAATCGGTTCCTCTACTATACGCTCCGTCAAATCCGAAGGTTGAAAAGATGTCGTATGTTCCAGCAGGGACCGCCATTGTGATATTCACATAGTCCCAATTCTGATAATAAGTCTCATAGGTATGTTCTTCTTGAATCCCAGCCCACTCACCTGTTTCGTTGGTGGTGTTGTGATAGAAGGTCCAAATGACTGTTAGGTTGTGTGGTGCATCGTCACAGGTTAGGTCAGCATCCCAATAAATCGTCATGTTCTCGCCGTCATAGTCTTGGTAAGCATCCCACATCTGAGGGGCGCAATCTTCCTCGATAGTCTCATTGGTTGTCTGATTCGTAGTGTTGTTATTATCGGGGGGGATAACGACCGTTGTGTTATTTTCCGGTGGTGGTGGGGGCGGGTCGTCCGGTTCGTCGCTTCCGTCTCGGCAATTCTTGTAGCCGTCATCCACTAATCGCGCTTCTATGCGTGAGCCATCCCCACACTCGAAGTCGTCGCCCCATTCCCAATCGCTGTCGGTAATCCACTCATCGTCACCCTGTCCGTAGGGAGTAATATCGAGAATACCAAGCATTTCAACGGCAGGCATTAGCAGGGCTAAGATAGAGCCTATGGTGATAATCAGCGCACGGACTTCTTGAGCGCGGTCATTGATTGTATCAATGATGGAGTCTGCTTCCTCTTGCGTCAAGATTTTTTCACCTCTACTAACTATACTATACTACCAGATTGCCTACGATTACGGTGCTCTGTGTTCCTGTGACTACAACCGGACCCATATCAAGTGTTCCCTTCCCTTGTATGGTTAATTCACCCTCAGGGCCGGTAGGACCGGCTGGACCGATTATTCCATCATCCCCGCTTGCCCCTGTAGGACCCGTTGGACCACTTGGTCCTGTGGAACCTGTCGAGCCTGTGGGTCCGGGATTTCCCTGAGTGCCTGAGGGACCATCGGGGCCAGTCGCTCCCGATGGGCCAGCATTCCCTGTGGGTCCGGTAGAGCCTTGTGAGCCTGTGGGTCCAGCAGGACCAGCGGACCCTGCGGGTCCTGTGCCTCCTGTTGAGCCTTGTGGACCACTCGGCCCTGTTGCTCCAGCAGGTCCTGTTCCACCTGTCGAGCCTTGTGCTCCTGTTGCTCCCGTATCTCCATCATCACCCTTAACCCCAGTAGAACCTGTTGGTCCTGCTGAGCCTGTGGGTCCCGAAGAACCTGTCGGACCTGTTGAGCCTGTTAAACCTGTGGGGCCAGCAACTCCGGCTGGACCCGTGCTTCCTGTATCTCCATCGTCTCCCTTAACACCGGCTGGTCCTGCGGGACCAGAGGGTCCTGTTGCTCCGGCTGGACCTGCCGAGCCAGTAGGTCCTGCTCCTCCTGCTGGACCCGTCGGGCCTGTTCCCCCATCGTCTCCATCTGCTCCTGCGGAACCTGCCACTCCGGGAGGACCAATCGCTCCTGTCCCTCCTGCCGCTCCCGTAAGACCAGTCGGACCTTGACCTCCTGTGGCCCCTGTTGCTCCATCGTCTCCATCTGAGCCAGCACTTCCAGCGGCTCCGGTAGGGCCAGCGACCCCCGCTCCCCCCGTGGGACCTGTTAATCCCGTGGGACCGGTTGTTCCAGTAGGACCTGCGGCTCCATCATCACCTTTGGCTCCAGCAGGGCCGAGGGGTCCTGTTAAACCATCAGGTCCTATTGCACCTGTCTGACCTGTTGGTCCTTGAAGTCCTGTCGGGCCTTGTGCTCCATCTGCTCCGGCTGACCCCGTTGAGCCCGGCGGGCCGATTGACCCATCATCACCCGAAGGTCCGGGAGGGCCAGTAGGTCCTGCTCCTCCTGTATCACCAATGGGACCCTGTGAGCCGGGAGGACCGGAAGGTCCTGTTGGACCGGAAGGTCCTGAGCCTCCGTCATCCCCGTCGTCACCAGTAGGTCCTGTTACTCCCTGTGGACCAGTAGGTCCGGTTGCACCAGTAGGTCCCGGAGGGCCAGCAGGCCCACCTCCTCCTGAAGGACCCGTGGCTCCTTGAGCCCCTACCCCACCTGTTGCTCCTGTCGTCCCTGTTCCCCCACTTGGACCTATTGGTCCGGGGGTCCCACCTGTGCCTGCTGGACCGGGGGGGCCGGATTCACCGGCTGGGCCAGTAGGACCTGTCGGGCCACCTGCTGAGGAGACTGTGGCCCATTCAAGGCCCGTTGCCCCCGAATTGACTCTGAGGACTTGATTGGTTGTTCCTATGGTGCTGACTCCTGTTCCACCAAGATAGACAGGGGTCAATTGCTGTTCAAGAGGGCCGCTATCTGATACGGCACGATACAGGTTGGATGAGATTTGAACGAAGTTACCTATGCTACCGTCAATTTCAGGTAGGGACACCAATTCAATCTCGGATTTCTGCTCTCCAAACAGCATACACCCTGCATCGACTCGAAGTGTATGAAGGCTTAGGCGGGAATCACCCACCACCTTAGCGTAAAGGCCTACAGCACCCTTGTAGACGGATGGAAGGGGGTTATAGATATGCAGGCCATACATCTTCGCGGTGAATTGACCTGATGTTCCTCCGTATGCCCTACCGGAATAGTGATTGTTGCTCACCGGCACGGTTCGGAAGCCTGCGGCGGTCCCCGGAATTGCTAAGGTCGCATACCCTAAATCGAAACCGTTAATTGCACACGAAAAAGAGTTCGCCGCTACGCTCGTTATCCTTATTTTAACTCTGCGGTCATTTCTATTAGAGCCTGCTGGCGCAACGGCTGTGAAGGTAGACAACACGGACAATTTGTATATGTCGGTTGAAGGCCACTCTGGCTCATAAGGGGTGACGAATTGAGGTCTGAAAGTCCCTGTCTTGAAATGGCAAATCGGGTGAGGTCCTACATCCATGAAGAAGGTCCCACCCTCGAAAATGTAGGTCAACTCGTCCGGCTGGTCTCCTATTGCCCCTGCCCTACCATTTTTCACATACCGACCTTCATAGGGGGGTGTTCCACTAAAGGTCAGAACTCTTGGTCCATCAGTCACAAACTTCCCGTCAAGAATCATGCCGTTTAGAGCAATATCAGACCTGAGAATGAATGTTCCAGCCCATCTCCGGATATCTCCGTTGGGTGTTTCATCAGCGTCCCATTCGAGTCTATTGATGGCCGTTATGTCCCATTCACAGGAGTCTCGACCATACCATCCAAAATGGACCGTATCGTTTGCTCCCGGCAAGCCGGGGGCTACTGAACCGTCATAGGTTCCAACGGTGTAGTTTCGATAATCTCCGCCATCATCGTCGACAACACCAATCCAAAAGTAGTCAGCCATGCGTTATCAAACCGTATTGTCTCCGGACAATCGGCTCGTTGTGCTCTTTGTGCTAAATGCTGTTCCACCCACTTCTCTAACCTGTGCATACAAGTTATCGGCCTTCTTCGACATCTCACTTAACTGCGTTCTGAACCTCTGTTCAGCATACCGACCGTCCTCTTCTGTATAGTATGAGGGGATAGTGTCTATCAAGACGAGCAGGCAATCTACCGCAACGAGGCTTTTGATGGCCGCTTCGATAAGGGGGGCTGTGACGGCATTTACTGAGCCATCGGGGAGGTAAAGAGTCCCACGCGCCGACTTATTGACCTCAAGGGTCCTCATGCCGATGTATTCAGTAATTGTCCCTTCAAGAAGCCCACGAGGTCTGTTTAGCAGGTCACGAATGTTATCTGTCGTTATCGCCACAATACTCCTCCGGTATCTCTATGACCCGTATGCTATTTGGGACCTTCGCTCGAAACATTCTCCCAACCACTTGAACAATGTGAGGTTTGGAATTGCATATCTCACGCGCGTAGCGACTCGATGGAACCCATACCGTCTCGTCATAGGCGTTAAACTTGAATGCTGGGCCTGTTCCCCTTGATGTGGGTCTAACAGCCCTAAGCAGATAGCCTGCACCGGGCTCATTCGAATATAGAATGTGCTCTAATTCGGCTATCGTCGCTTTATCGGGGAAGTCAATGCCGTTATCTCGGCATTTCTTAATCAGACCCGCTCGACTGCTTTTCGCCACTCTTCTTCACCTTACTCTTCTTAGCCTTCTTAGGGGCTACCGCAACCTCTTCTGTAGGGTCTTCGACCCAATCGTTGCCTATTCTTCGACGTGCCATATTCTAACCTCATGCGATGAGGTCAGTCAGTTTCACGATTCTGTTCGTGGTTCCAGCACCCTCAGCAACTCCAGCGTCTTGGTGCTCGTGGATAACCATACCGAAGTATGAAGTCAGAAGCCAATCGTAGCCAAGACCGGGGATTCGAGTCAATTCCGTCTCCATGAAACCGGGTCCGTTGTATTGGAAGAACTCGGCTGTGGTGGCTCCGGGGATAAGCAGAAGCCCATCGTTCTGTATGGCTCCGTCTGTCCCAGCGGCTCCTGCACCGTTACCGAAGTCTCGTGTGTAGTAGATACTGATATTCGCTATATCGGCCATGTGCTCCTGCAAAGACAGAATCACATTTCCGAATAGTTGGGTGTTCAACATGGTTCCGCGCACGATGGTCGGAAGGACAAGGGCCACGCCCTCGTCACCCGATACTCGGGCGGTGGTGAAAATCTTATCCATAGCGTCAAGCATATTCTGCTCTGGGTCTGCGGCTGAACCGCCATTCCACTTCGCCGTGCCGCCGCCAACCGCAAGGGTCTGGCCTGCGCCTGCGCGAAGGTTCGTTAGGATTAGATTGTCGATTACTGCGGCCCTGTTAGTGATGATAGCCAACTGCTGACGGTCAAGGGTTTCCCATGTCTCGCCTCGCAATCTGACGGAATCCAAGAAGGTCGTTCGGCCCTGTCCCTTGCTGAGGACAACGCTGTAGGACTTCGTGAGTTCCTTCGTAGCATCCACAATGGCGTTATCATCGAGGGGATAGGTAAAAGTGCCTTCGACCCCCGTATACCACTTAAAGGTCATCCACGGGACGGTGCGAACACCGACCAATTTCGTTCCAACAGAAATCGTTAGACTCTGCAATTGGATAAAGTCTCGAAGCGTTTGCTCGAGGACTGAATCTCCCTTTCCGAAGGGACCGTCTGCGGCTTCAACCTGTAATATCTGTTCCAATGTCTTTCCACTCATTTTTCTCACCATGTGCTCGCGTTAGTATTCACAGGAACCAACAGTCCCGCCGTCACAACCGCTCCGTGTGCGCCCACATAGGTCCCGAGGGCTGTTGCGCCCGAAGCCTGCGTGTCGTCACAATACCCGTTAGCGGCAAGGTAGACGGTTGCGCCGAGGTTGTATGTCCCTGCGGCGGCTCTCATCCAAACCACGCCACCCGAAGGGCAGTATGTTACAGTCCCGCCTGCGACTAATGCTTGTTCCGCATCGCGGGATGATTCGTCAAGTGATACTCCGAAGGGGGTGTCGCCCACAGCGGCAATAGCCGTTAGTGTGCCGGAGGTTAATTTCAGCAGTATTCCACTATTCGCTACCGTTTGTCCGCTCGCTAATGTTGCATTCCGTGTGACGCTTGTTCCAATGTTGCTCATATCAGTTTCCCTCCGTGAAGTTTAGCAACTCTCGTTGCTCGTGTGAAAGGTCCTCGAATCGGGTAGCCCTATCATCGGCCACGCCAAGTCCTCTATTGTATGCGGCAACCCAACTGTTGAAAGCGCGGGCGTATATGTCCTCTGCTGTCTTAAGGTGGGAACCGTTGAAGAAATTAGCCACATAGACCTCGGCCTCTGGCTCCGGTGTAGATGCTATTACCTCTTCGGTGGTAGCCGTCTTAACCGGCTCCAACTCCACAATTTCCTCTTCCTCTGCTGGCTGGGCCTCCTTCCACGAAGCGATGAGGTTAGTCACCACCTCCGTGCTGAGGTCCTCGTGGCCGTTAAGTCCGAGGGCAGTCGCTTCATCCACAACAGTTTGGCGGTCGGCCTCTGCCTTATCCGCCTTGTCCTGCTCGAATGCCTCGATACGAGCATTAGCAAGAATCAAGTCTGCCTTAGCCTGTTCGAGTTCTTCTGTATTCACTTCGATTGGTGCTTCCTCTTCCATATTCGTAGCCTCGCTGGCCTGTGATAGAGCCATACCATACTTATAGTTAGCGGTCGATGCCTTCGGTGTCGCAAGGTCCTCGACTTCTACGCGCACGGCGGAGTCGATTGTTGCATCGGGATAGGCCGGTCGATGAACGATAGCCAAATGGTCAAGTGCAAACTCACTTGCGAACATAGCGTAGCCCGTCTCTTCGTCATAATCCGAGGGGACGCCATACCCGCCGATAGATACGCCGTATTCAGGTCTTAGCCATAGACCGGTTTCAAGGGCTTCAAAGAGCTCTGAACGATGGACTTCTGCCGTGAAGTCTACGCGCCAGCCGTCTCCTTCGTCAATAAAGACCGCGCTGGTCACTATACCAACAACGGCCTCATCAACGCCTCCGTCCATGTTGCGGGTAAAGCCTGCTCCATCAGCATGGGGATGATTCAAAGTAAGGTCTGCGCCACGCATCTGTTCTGCAACGCTTCTCGCGGCTTCTGCCCCGAGCTCCCAATTGTTCTTGTTCTTCCCTTCATGGAAGGCGGTCCCTGCTATGATTACAACGGTCTTGCCTGTAGCCGCTTCAACGGTCATATCCACGCCCGTTAAGTCAAGGTCTATCTTGACCTCGAATCCTATATCGTCTTCTGCATATCGTCGCTTTGACGGCTTCTTCTTCTTCTTCGCTTTCTTGCTCATTTTGTTTTCTCCTTTGCTGGTGGCTTATCCTTGTTAGTAGGAGCGGGTGCGACCGGCTCTGGTTTGAAGTCATCTCCTTTTTTAACCTTATCCAACTCAAGCAGGTCTCTCGCCTCATTTAGTTTGAGAACCCCTGCCGTATAGCCCATTGTGGAACGGGTCATGATTTCGGATGGTGGCTCTTCTTGCAGGGGCTTGAAAGTCATTTTCGGAAGGTCTTTCTTCTCTGCGGTGATACCGAGTAATTCAAGGTGTTTCAAAAAGAGCCTGCAACACGATTCCACCGCTACGGCTTGTAGGCGTTGGATGGCTTGAATGCTCCACATAGACGCTGAATATGTGGCGGCAAAGGTTGAGCCCCTTTCCTGACCTGCGGCTACGCGCGGGACTTGTAGGACGGCTGATATGTCTCCATTCACAATATCAAGGAATGCTGTTGGGTCGGGGATTGTGTTCTTCAAATCGACATGGTGCATTTCCACATAGGACGGGAGGATTGGGATTTGGTCGCCCCTAAGCCCTTCAAGCAATTCGGCCACTTGGGTCATGATGTAATTCAGCCGTTCTTGCTGTTCATCGGGGTCAAGGATATGTTCGACCGATTCTGCGTCTATTGTGATGTATTGCTTGGTCAGGGCTTCTTCGAGCGCTATGCGGTTGTTAATCATGTTATACTTGGCTCGGATGGGTTGCTTGAGGCTTGAAAACCTCGACGCACCCCAAACGCCGTAGGTCCAGCGTCCGAGCCGGTCTTGGAACCAATTGCTCCTGTAATCAATCTTTGTATGCCAAACCTCGCTTGCTGGGAACTCCTGTGGGTATGTTCCCTGCTCCTGCATGATGTAGACTTGAGCATCCATGATTGGGGATTCGCGGGTGACTGATGGGGGTTCGATACCCCTACCATCCTTAATGGTCATCTGATGGACGGGGAGTGATTGGACTTTCGTTATCCCAACTCCGGTCTTTCCAACGACCTTATTCATGTCGTTCCCATAGACCATCAAGTTGCGTAGTATAGTAATGAGTATATCATCGAAGTCAATGTTGTAGACTAACTTCTCGATAGCGTTTCGGATTTTGCGGTTCTTGCCCTTCGTGTAATCAATCTCCCAATTGTTCGCTGTTAGGCTGACTGAACGGACCGCACCGTTCAATTCGGGGTCTAACTTCAACATACTATCGTATAGGTCGAACTCATCGTCATATTGGGTTCGGCGGAATGCTGTTCTGTGGTCCCTTAGTGGTCCGGTGTCCTCGAAAATATCGCTAAGACCGGCCACCTGTGCAAAAGAGACAGGCTGAGTAATTCCTACGCGCTCGACACGCTTTTCTCCATCACTCTCCTCGACTTTATCCGGAGGTCGACGGAACAAATCAAGAAATCTCCTACTTGCGCCTTGCCTCGCCATGTAAGCCGCAACTATCCTTGAGTCTTAAGAAGGTTCGGTCCACCGGAAATACTAAATACGGCAACAGGAGTGGCAACACATGGGGAACGACTCAGGCAGAAGGAAGCGACTCAAGGATGAGACCCTTGATATGATTCGACCCTATTTAGATGAGTGGGTCGGAACAGATACAGACTTTGCGAAACGGCTTTGGGAGATAAATGCTCCGGAAGGGAAGGGAGCCGCCCGTTGGCAGTCGTGGAAATCAACGGTCAGCCGATTTAGGCAATTCTACCCAGAGGAATGCCCTCAGACTGACCCTTTCACGCAAGGGGAGATGGAGTTGGCCGATGCTGACGATGAGTGGATTTCAGATAGGGCATACTACTACAACTCAGAAACCGACGTGTATGTGACCTTCATCCGTTCTGCGGGAAATAAGCCCATGACGGTCAGCGGTGTGACCCATAGGGCGATGAAAAGCGCATATAGCAACATGATTAACAAAGGCTCAAGCATAGGGCAGATTTCGCGGGACTTCTCTATCCCCCGCCAATGGTTCGACGAATATCGGCGTGTTCATGGTTGGACGCACGATATGGACCCTTTCACCGATGAGGAAGTGGTTGATTCTGATTCTGTGGAAGGTCTGGTGGATGACCTGCTTCTGCGTCGAAGACGCTCGCTACATATTGAATATGAGAAGAAGAAATGGGATGAGATTCAGAAAAACGCTAAGAAGTGGGAGAGATTCGAGGACACATTCATTGAGCACTTGAAAATTGTTGAACCGAAGGCGAGAACGGTTCAGAAGTTAGATTTGTGCGAGACTAACCCCTATGCCCTTGTGATTTCCCCCACAGACCTTCACTATGGGAAGTATGGGTGGGAGGACGAAGTGGGTTCGCGGTATGACTTCGATGAGGCACGAAAAAGACTCCATGAGTCTACGAGCGCATTGGTTTCAAGACTACCGGGCGCACCCGAAGTAATCTATGTGGCAACAGGCTCTGATTGGTTCCATGTGGATAATGACCTCGGGACAACCACGCGGGGGACGGCACAAGACCTTTATGGGACCCCTGCACAGATTCTTCTCGATGGGTGTGACCTTGCTAAAGAGCATATTGACTATCTTAGGACTGTGGCTCCGGTTAAGGTTGTCTTCATGGCTGGGAACCATGATAAGCACTCTGCGCTCACGCTTGGGCTATACTTGAAGGCCACATACGAGGATTGTGACGATTGCGAAGTCATCCTGTCTGCTGATATGGCGAGAAACTATCAACAATATGGGAACACCCTTCTCGGCTTTACACATGGGGATGGAGCAAGAATGAATGACTTGCCGAGCATCATGGCGCGTGAATCGTGGGAAGATTGGGGTCAATGCCGGTATAAGGTTTGGTTTTCGGGTCATAGGCATCATCAAGCCGTGAAAGAACACGGTGGGGCTCTTTGCATCCAATTACCGTCTCTATCGGGGCATGACCGCTGGCATCACCGGAAGGGTTTTGTGAGTCAAGCCGGAATGTCTGCTCACATAATCGACCACGAAGAAGGGATGATAGGGAGTCTGTTTAAGCCGGTGGTCGAAGAATGAGCGATATTCTGAAAGGATTCAACCTTGAGCGTTCGAGAAACGATTTCAAGCACTTCTATGAATGGACGGGCTACATTTGGGGTGACCATATTGAAGAGTGGGATAAACTCTACCGCGATAGAAAGGGAGCGATAGTCCATCGAACCTGTATCATCGCTCCGCGTGACCACAGCAAATCCACAACGCTAAGGATGGTTCTCCTTCACCAATGCCTATTCAACACTTGGCGCAATAAGCCATTCACGGTCTGGCTTTTCTCTGCATCTAAGGAATTGGCCGCTAACAGGCTCGAAGAAATACGAAATGATATGCAACGCCATAGAGAACTTCGGAAGTTTATTGATACCCGGAGAGGTGGAAAATTGAATCTGAGGCTTACAAACGGCGCATGGATTAAGGCTACCGGGGTTGGTGCGGCTATTCGCGGGGAGCACCCTGCCTGCATAGCACTTGACGATATACTCGATGATATGGGGGATTCCACACCTGAGAGCACGAGACAATGGTTCCGAAAGAAAATCACGCCTATGCTGTCTCCCGGCACTTGGATGTATTGCGTTGGGACCCCTATGGGGATGACTGACCTTTACCACACCGAAATGCTTGAGAATGATGCTTGGAAGTGTTGGATAGGCTCCGCATTCCCTAATTGGGATGAATGGAAGGCAGACCCCGATGGTGTCGAATTGACCTGCCTGTGGCCGGAACATAGGTCATTGGAGTTCCTGTTGGAACAGAGAACTGCTATGGGTGACTTGGCTTTCGTGCAGGAGTATCTCTGTAAGGTCGTTGATGAAGAAGCGCAAGTCTACAAGAGAACTGATACGCGGGCGCACTTAGAGCCTACTGATATTCTGATGCAAAAGCCCGAGTTGGATGGAAAATATGTGATTGGGTTCGACCCTTCTCATGGTTTGGGAAGAGATTATTCGGTTATGGTGATAATGCGCCAAGATAAGGACGGTGACCTTCATTTCGTCAATATGTGGCGGAGAAATGACTTCCCCCCTGCGAGACAGATAGATGCTATCATCGAGCAATGTAGGATTTGGGAAGGACCGCCCTTCGCCTGTGAGGAAGCAGGCTTTCAAAGGCTCTATGAACAATTGCTGATTGAGCGGGGCGCGATGATTGATTACAGGGAGAGCAAGGTTGGGAATGCCCCATTGAAGCAGGCTCTGATGAATAGGCTTCGCGTTTGGTTCGAGCAACACCGGGTCCATTTCCCCTTCGGTGACGATAAGACGAGAAGGATGGTCAATATCATGCTTGAAGAGTTAGACCACCATGTTTGGAAGGAAGGGGAG